>Ga0208011_1000156_pt1 | contig 29123 bp, 14 predicted proteins | sample 7_EtaG_FD_184080 | JGI IMG/M metagenome (GOLD analysis project Ga0208011, IMG submission 184080) | Marine viral communities from the Subarctic Pacific Ocean - 7_ETSP_OMZ_AT15161 metaG (SPAdes) (version 2) | ecosystem: Environmental > Aquatic > Marine > Oceanic | place: Pacific Ocean | collected...
AAATAATACCATTACCACAAAAGATGCAAATCCAACTACATTCTTTTCGTTAATATCGTTTTTGTCTTTAAATAAACTCCACATATTAAAAATCGCTCATTAATTGATTATCTATTTCTTCTTGTACTTCTTCCCTTGTTGCTACCATTTTAAAACTAAGATCAGCTTGAAATCTAGCAACCTCGTCTCCATCTTTAAATATTATAATAGTAGGTATAACTGCTATTTTATGCTCCTTGGCAATATCAGCTTGTGTACTTATATCTACATAGGAAATAGTTTTACAGTCTGTTAGTTTTCCTACCCAAGGAACTTCGTTCGCAGAGTTCCACCCAGCGTTAAATTGAGCTACAGATATTTGAGCAAACGCTCCGCCGCTTAAAAGAAGTAATATTATTACAAATATATATACTAAAAATACTTTAGCTTCAGCTTTCATCTATTATAAAGTTTATCTTCTATTTTTTCTAAAGACTCTTTGATTTCTTCTACGTCAGACTTTGTGTCCATAATAGTTTGTCTAATCATCTTGTCTTTCATATCAAACTCCATACGCGTAACCTCTGGATCTGGTGGAGCTGGTAAAGTTGCAGCCTCTGCAATATCAGCTTGTAAAACAAACCACATGCTAATAACAGTAGCCATTGCAGCTCCAATACCTATGAGTGTTTTTATACTTACTTGAAAACCTGTGTCTTCGTTTAATTCTTTTGCCATTTAAAATATAGTGTAATTCATTCCTAATTTAAAGTCGTACCATTCTCTATTCCAATACTTGTTATATTTTCCTTCTATAAAATAACCTAAGTTTTTATTTTTCTTTATACCATAAATTAACCCAGCAGAGTAGTCATACCACTGTCCATCAACATAATTGTGATATGAGAACTCACTACCATCATCATAATGATAAGGCATTAAACTCGCCCAAGCATGTGTCCAAGTTTTCTTAGTATATTTATAGTAATCAAAACCTACAACAAAAGAATGTTGTATTGTTTTCTTTAATTCGTTTCTTTTTCTCTCAGTATAATCTGCTAGTACTTGTGGTACGACTAACGCTTCCCATACCTCAGCACTAGTAGCAACTAGTTCGCCAGCGGGGCTATAGTATTCGTTGCTATACACATCAACCTCATACCCTTCTTGCAAAGCCAAGTAAGTATAGTGGATATTATTATTGTTCAACATCCATTCGTCTAACGCATTATAGCCATATGGTTCTGCTAGCCGATGTGTTAGTCCAATATTCCACGATAGATTTCTACCTTTACGATGTCTATATCTTTCTGATGCTTCAAAGTATTTAATATCAGCAAAACCATCTTCTAAGTATTCAAGCTTTAGAGCAAAGAAGTTAATACATAATTCATCTGGACAACCATCATCAGAACTAAATCTAATAAAATGATGCTGATCCATATAGTCTACACCTTCTTGTCTTTTATAATTTACCTCAAATAAGTATTCAACTCCTTTTACTTTACCTACAGTGGCCGCATCACTATAATTAGATTCCGTACCATCGTAGAAACTTTTGCCCTTGGTCTCATACCCAAATCTAGCAATTTTACGTAAACCTATGGTAAAATTATAATCATAAGGAGTTGAAATAGTCTGTGTAGATAATCCGTTATTTACAGAAAATACATCAACATCAGACAGAGACGTTCCACCGTTTACAGCGGCATAGAACGTGGAGAACTTTAATAAGTCTTTAACCTCTTCTTTTCCAAACGTTTGAGCTACTGTTATATTAGATATAAGTAGTAGCAGTATTATTAGTCTTTTCACCATCTTTATATTATCACTTATTTTTTAAATTCTTTACCTAATCATGGTAATAACAATAACCAGATTTACTAGCTGTTTGCATGTTACATCTTTTACCATTGCTCTTGTACTTTCTGCATTGTCTTTTTTTACCATCTTTTCTTTGATCAACTTTCTCGTGAATAGTACAATACTTTTTACCTTTTTCAATAGGAAGTTTGCAGACAAGACATGTTACTTGCTTACCTTCTTTCTTTTCTTGTTTTTGCTTTTCAATACCTTTAGCTTCTTTCTCTTTTAAATCAATTTTCTTTTTTTCTTCCCGTCTAATCTTAGCTTTTTCTTTAGAAGCCTCTTTCTTTTTAGTTTTTACAGTTTCTTTAATTACCTGCATTTTTTTAGTATCTTCAAGTCCAAGGCTCCAAGTTGTGTAACCACTAAAAAATAAAGCTCTTTGCCACGCTTTATAATCATTATCTAAAGAGTTTCTAAGGTTTATACTTTTTTGATATAATCTATTTGCTGGGAAGTTTGTTAAAGCTTCAATATAATTAGTAGCAGCTGACCAACCTGGATTATCAGCATCAAGAGTTTCCATTTCGCTTATAACGCTTTCATTGTAATTAATAGTTTTTTCAGCATTAACTAATTTTCTAGCTTTAATACCAACAACAGGAGAGAAGTTTAAAGCCTCCATCAAAACAGCACTTTCGTCTGGATTATATTTCTTTTCTCTTTGCTCGTGCCATTTAATAGCCATATTTTTTAATGTAGACACCGCAACACCATATATACCAGATCCTCTTAATATGGAATCAAAAGTACCATTAATAACTCTTTCTTTTTTCTTTAAAAATTTTTCATTTTCCTCGTCTTCATCCCCAAACATAACCGCAAATAATGCTGTTTGTAAACTATAAAATATTAAGTTTTGTATTGCGCCATAGTATAATATTCTAGACATGTTAGATATATCACTCTGCGATTGAGTAGTATTAGGTTTTGTTATTCTTCTATTATATATATCTTGTGCAGATCTTTTTATTAATCTATTATACTGAGATGTAATATTCTGAAAGTTTAAAACCATCTTACCAATCCACATGCTTTGTTGTTGTGACGTTTTATCAGGTCTTGCTGACTGTTGAGTAGACTGTGTTATATCTTGAAAATCTGTCCAGGCTTTTGTTTCAGCTTCTTTTTGGCTAAACCCATCTTTTAAATATTTGTTTATTCTATTTCTATAAAACGTAGAACCACCAATTGCAATTGCAATATTATCACCAATTTGTGTAGGCGTAAATCCAAATTGCAACAACTTACCTATAACGGCTCTTGTAGGATTTTTTGATTTACTAACGGCTTCAGCAAGTTCAGCACCGTTTATATCTGTACCAATACCACCTCTTCTTTGCTTTAACATATCTGAATTAAATATATAAGCAAAATCTTTCCAGTATTGTTTTTGATTTGCAAAAGCTTTAGCAGCTGCAAACATATTATTATCAGCAAAGTTTAAATAGTTTACAATGGACATTTGCTGTAGTATAGCTGATCTCATGTTAAAGAACATTACTGCTCCAACAGAACCGTTTAAGTAATTCATAAACTTATTAACAACACCACTTTGTCCTTTTGGTCTATTAACACCAGTTTTAATTCTATGAAGCATATCTTCTAATGCACTTCTAAAGCTAGCGCCATACGCAGCTTCGATTTTATTTAAATTTTCTTCAGAAAATATTAAATCAGCGTTTTCTTGAAACTCCGTAAAGTATTCTGCTCTACCAACTCTACCAGTAGCATCTATTAAGTCTATTTTAATATTACCACCTTCCCAGCCTTGACCTGGACTAACATAATTATCTTGTTTAGAAATTACGTTTAATGTTTCAGCATAAGTTTGTAGCTCAGCGGCATTCATTACTAACTCAGATAGTTTAACTTGATCTGTTGGTGATAAGCCAGGTATATCATAACCATGTTTATTCCATAAATAAACTCTTATGGCGTCTTGAAAAGTAAAATCACCATCAGGCGTTTTCTTTGTAAGTTTCTTTTTAACATCTGGAAACTGTTTATTTAAAGATTTATAATCATTAGCTATAGCCTGTTTAGCTGTATCTATTTCTCTATACGCTCTATTTAGTGGTCTAATTAAATTTTGCTCAAAGAAATCTCTATGACCATCCCCCTGCTTGCCCTTACCCATAAAGTTATATAATAACCCTACAAAGTCCTCGTGTGACGGTGGTATAAAAAATCTAAATTTACCTTTACTTTGTCCACGTTTTCTAGCTTTAACATCTGAAAATCTTTTCTTAGCTTCAATACCAGTTACTTCTTCTAATATATTATTAAAATTAGTATTAGCGTTTTTACTAAATTTAATTTTAGCTTGTTGAACTTTACGCTTAACATCAAATTGCTCTAGCATGTTATCTACAGCTTGTACGTTTTGCAAAGCGTCATCCGCAAAATAAAAGTCATTGTATCCTTCACCAACTTTATCAGCTATCCAAAGCGCTTTAGCTTCAGCTGTAGAATTAGCTAGGCCGGTAATATTTTTCATAGGTATATTTAAACCATTAGCTTTTAAAAAATCAAATATAGCTTTAGCGGCTTGTGGTGGTCTAGCTGTTAATACAAACATATTTTCAGGGCCAAACTTACCTTGTAACTTTAATGCTTTTTGAAATAGTGGGGCGATTTTACCTTTTACAACTTTATTAAATTCTGAAAAGTCAAATACATATCCTTGTCCTAATAAACCTTCGTATGTACTAGCATATTCTTCAGCGTTTAAAGTACCGGTTTTACCATCTGGAGTTGTGTACTTAACTAAAGATTTAGTTGTGGCTAGTGTATCGTCAAAATCTAAAACAGTAATACCTTTTGGTTTGTTTACAGATCGAGAAAACATCGATGCTTTGTTCAGCTTTTTAGTTTTATCAAGATTAGGTTTTAACTTTGGTATACTATATGTATCTTCAAAAGTTTTATTATCAAATCCAATTATTGATTTAGCGTCTATACCTATATTACCTTTAAAGTATCTGTCTAACCAAGAATCTGTTATTATACTCCAATCTTGACCCATGCTTGTTGTTCTACCTGCTGCTTTTAGTTTTAAATCTTCAGCAGCATCTAAAGCTATTAATTTAAAGTTATTAGAAACAAGACCATAAGAAGTATTAAAATCAAGATTTTTATCAACTGCGTTATGCAATAAATATAAATAAGCTCTTGTTGCGGGCATAGCATGTTCCCATTCGTAAAGCTTTACTTTTCCTTTTTTATTTTTAACTCCTTTTGGATTTTTAGAATATCCTAATAACTCAGCACCCATTCTATGAGGATGCTCTGTGTCTTGACCAACCATACTTAACCAACTACCCCAAGCTCTAAGAGACTTACCTTTAGTGTCTTTAATAGATTTATCTATTCTTTCCCACATTTGCTTGTGCATACTAAGATTTATCTTGTTTTGAGCATCTACAGTGCCATTGTCAAATGATTCTTTTATTTCTTGTTCAGTTTTACCAAAAAGATCCGCATATGTTTTTCCGTATGTATAATTAGCTCCTTCACCTTTAAATGGTGGACCATATTTTAAATCTTTTGCTAAAAGTTCTTTTCTTTTTATTTTATAATAATCATCTATGGTCATTTCTTGACCTTTATACTCGCCTTTTGTAATTGTTATTTTGTCTTGACCCTTGCCTTCTAGGCCAAACTTTTTGCCAGCAAAAATTCTTTTACTAGGTCTTAAAATAGTATTTAGTCTACTTTTTGGTAAAACAGATTCAGGCATATTAGCTATTATATCTTTTTCAAAAACATCAAACCAATTATCAATTTCGTTCGATGTCCTATGTCTAAATATACCTTTTTGATTATTTATTTTAAGTAGTTTGTCTATGTGGGTTATATCATCCATTTCAAACTCTTGCTCAACTACACCGTTATTTAAAATACCCACATCTACAGCTTTACTAAAAGCAACTTTACTTTGCGCAGCTGTAACGCTAGCTATTTGTTTTTTAGGAGCTTTTTGTTCTGTTAAAATTCTTTGAGCCGTAGATAAAGCTGTTTGTTGAGCTTGAAATTTAGCCACGCCTTTTAGCAGTTGTCCAATGTTTCTATTATAATTGTTTAATTCGCCACGGGGCGTTATACCTAAATCTTTTTGTAGCTGTTCAACAACCTCAGCTGTTGGGTTTTTAAACTCAGGTTTTAATTCCCATATAAAAGGTTGTGATTTTTTACCTTTAGATCTTCTATTTGTTTTATTATAAAAGTAGTTTAACATTCTATTAGTTAAACCTAAACCTCGACCTAAAACTTCTCTATCAACATCAATATTTTCTCCTACTTCGTTTATATCAGCATCGCTACTAGTAACATTTTCTGTAGGTAGTATTTTTATAAGCTTTTCCGCGGTTTGAGTGTCTCCGTAGAAAGTTTGTATATTACCAGCTTCAGATGGTTCTGGTATACCGTCTTTTATTTTTTTAGCGTAAGTTAAGTTTTTCTTTGGATCAGTAATTTTTTTAGCTGGTACATCAAATATTTCTTCAGCAACTTTTCCAGTATTATTATCACTAACTTCTTTAAATGTATCTCCTGGTTTAACTTTAACTATTTTTCTTATAGCATCTGCTTTTCCTTCAACCTTACCAATTTTAAGAATATTTGTTTTCTTTCTACGTGTATCAGGACCTCTATCAGTAGTTTCTGTTGAGGTATCTTCAATTTGTCTAGCTTCTTTTGTGTCTATGCTTTTGGTTCTTTTTGTTTCTTCAGCTTTAATAGCTAAAGCTTTTTTAGCATCTAACTTACCAAATCTAGTATTAGCAAATATAAATTCTCCAAAACCTTTTTTACCAACAATTGTTCCATCAGCTCTTTCTGCTTCGGGTTTAAAATTAATTAATCTATCCCTAACAGATTCAATAGCGTCATTATATTCATCGCCTATAGCTTTTGACTTAACATAATTACTAATAACACCATCACCAACTGTAGCTTCAAAAACAGCTCTAAAACGTCTAGGATCTTGTAAGAAATTATTATAATCCTCATTAGTTTTAATATCTTTAGGTAATAAATCGTTAATAGCTTCAAGTGGAGTTACTGCTTTAGATTCTCTAATATCTTCTCCTATTTCTTCCTCTGGCGGTATAACAATTTTACCCTCCGCAAGTTTACCTTGAAAACTATCTATATATCTAAGTACATCATCTACATCTTCAAACATAAAAAATGTAGATAGATTTTTTAATTTTGGTATTTTATTATATGATTCTATAACACTGTTTAAAAACGATTTAAAAGCAAAACCTAAAGATACAGATTCTCTACCCATAATTCCCGCTGCTTTTAAATCACCAGCTAAATTAATTAATTCTTCTAACGCAACGCCAGTCATACCATCATAAGATGCTATTCTTTTGTCAATTGCAATTTTATCTTTTTTGTTTATTTCTCCAAGTTCAGCTAATTCATTTATTCTGTTTCTAATTTCATCAACTGCTGTTCTAGCTTCCTCAACAACTTTGCTATCTTTAACAATGCCAGCTTTTCTATTTTGAATGTGTAAAAGCTCGTGCAGCGCTGTTGTTGCTGCCATTTTAGCCGCAAATCCACCAGCACCAATACCTGTCATAATATTATTTTCAAATAATATAGCATCATTACCAATACTAGTACCATAGGCACCATCATCATATCCCTCTAAAATATCTGCTTTTTGTTGCTCAACAGTGTAAATAGTACCGTCTTCTAAAGTTATATCTGATTTAACTTTATTGTCTAAATATTTAACAACGTTTTCTCTAGCATTTTCACCTTCAAACTTAAGCACACTATTACCTAATCCCCTAGCAATACCTTCATTATACTCATGCCTAGCTAACCAAAATTCAGCGTCTGGATCAAGATATTCTTGAGTACCAACAATCTTACCAGTTTTTAGATCTTGAGCTATATCCTTACCACTTAAATCAGTTATTAACTTACCATCTGTAATTTGTCCTTTTTCTTGAAACTTTTTTAACTTAGCTCTTCTTCTTTGGTCGTCTCTTGATAATAAAGTTTCTCTTTTTTCGTTTCTTTTATTTATTCTATTAACTATTTCTTCTTTTCTTTTTTTAATAGCATCAACTTCTTCACCAGATATACCAAGCTCTCTTAATAGCTTTATATCTTTTCTATTTTCTCTATTTATTTCAAATAGCTCTGTTACTTCTTGAGAATCCATTCTGGAAACACGCTGCATACTAACAACATCTTGAAGAGCAGCTTCTTTTAATATTTCTCTTTTTCTTTTTACTAATTCTTTTCTTTCTGCAGTAGTTAAATCTACACTTTGGTTTAACACTAATTGTATATCGCTTAATTCCGCAGCTAGTTTATCAGATTTAATTCTGTCTTGTCTACTTTGAACCTCTCCCTTTATAGTATTCCAAGAATTCATACCCATACTTGGACCTTGAATTGCTAAAGATGAAAAAGCTACATTAACAAGAAAATCAGTATCAATACCATCTATCATAGATTTATCTTGATCTAAAAGAGTTATATCAATTAAGTTATGTCCCAGTTGAGTGGCTGTTTCTTCAAAAAGTTCAATACCAACGTTAAATATTTTATTAGCGCTACCATAAAGCATTTTCTTTCCAACACCTTCAATAGCAGTCGTCTTGGCAAAGCGATTTAATCCGTTAACATAACTTAACGTACCAAATCTTTCAGCATACATAGCTATACCACCATAAGCAATTGTAGAAAACGCTTTTTGAAATTGATTTATATTTAATGCTTTTTCTTGCTCATCTTTTAATTGTAATATTTCTTCTCTTTCAGCAGGAGTTAAATCTGTTCTTTTAAGCTCTTGGTTGAAAAATGCTATTGCTTTTGGAGCGTTCTTTTTTGATATTTCCATATCTGCTAGCTTAGCCCCACCTTCTAAACCAAAGAAAATAGCCATAGGTGCTTTCATTAGTTTTTTCCTTACTTGCATAGCTGCTTGTTGTTGTGCAACTAATTGAGCTCCTTTAGCACCCGCCTTTACCATACCTCTTGTTGCTAACGCGCCAAAACCACCAGATCCAATAGCTGTTAAAATACTAGCGGAGTTATTAGCAAACATATCAGCTATATAAGCACCATAGTTTCCTTTTCTAGTCTCCCAAGTAATTGATTCAGGTAAAGACGTTTGCATTTCATTCTTTACGCTTTCATTATAATTTATAGAAGCTTTATAGGTATCATTTATATGCTTGTAAAATTCCATTTCTTGCTGATCACCAGGTAGTAATCTACTAGCTTCTGCTAAAGCGGACATTGTTCCTGTAGCTAAAACACCTATATCAGCCAAAGAAGATTCAAGATTTAAAGCAAGTCTTTCACCAAAGCTATAGTTTAAACCTAGAGCAGCTGAAGCTAATGATATATCTTGGAACTTTTCTGATTTATCCATTAAATCATCATATCTTTGTTTTAAAGATGTTTGTAGATTTGTTAACTCAACGCTTCTTTTTTCATCAAGTCCCGCGGCTTTCATACGACTCATTAAATCTTCATGTTTTCTAACTAAAGCGTTATGAGCTTCTATAGATTGTTTAGATGAATCTTTAGTTACGCTTCCAAGTTTTTTGAAATCAGCCTCAAGGTTATTAAGCTCGGTTGTAAACTTATTATTTTTATTATTCCATGCGGTAACGCTATCTTCATAGGCCTTTGCATCAGCTATATATTTATCATAAGTTGTTTTTATATAATTTTCTTGCAGTTTTAAATTTTCATCATATTTTTTATTACCCGCGTCTAATGATCCAGCCTCACCCATTGGAGGAGTAAATAATTTCCATTCACCATCTCTACCCTTAGCTCTTCTTTGTTTAAAACCTCTTAAAGGATTATCGCCATTAGGATTGTATAACTCATTCCATTCTTCAACATCAGCATTACTTTCAGCTTCAACTTGAAGATTCATAGCTCCACCAAAAATATCTGGCATCATAATTAAAGCATCCTGTCTTAACTTTTGAGGAACACCTCTCAAATATTCCTCTTGCGCCTGCTTAGATCTTTTTTCTATTTGCTCGTTTAGTATTTTCTTATAATCTTCGTTATCAACAGGAAGATTTTGTGTTCCATCACCTTTTGCCCACTCTATATATTCATCGTATCTAGTTTCGCTAAATCTATCTAAATACTCTTTTAAATATTCTTCTCTTTTAGATTTTGTTAATGGCTCGCCTTCGTATTGATAACCTTTAATCCTTGGATTCCAAACTTTTTTCATTGTTTGTTTATTGTTATCTTCTAACCACTTATCGAAACCTTTTAATGGTTTTTTAAAATACTCTTCAACTGTTCCGTTGATAACCATTTCATTTTTACCATCAATATTATCTCTTATATTAAATAAAGATTGCTGTACTTCTTCAGAATTTTTAGGCTTTTCATAATACGATCCTGATAAACCAGGTGGTACTTTTGTAGTTTCCACTTCTTCGGTTTTTACTTCTTCAATAGCTTCTTCTTTGAGCTCATCAACCGCTGGAAAAAATGTGTTCATGAAATCCCCGGCAGATTTACTATATAATTTTTTAGCTTTAAGAGATTTGAATAATCTTTCTTGTGTTTCTGGTTTAGAAAATTGTTCTTTAAATTTATTGTAATCACCACTATAAAGCTCTTTATCCGCTAACGCTTTCCACAGTCGTTCGTGAGCATTTGGTGTAATTTCTGAACTAGGTTGTGATACTGAAAGCGAGTCAACTTCTTCTGGAGTAAAATAAGTAGATCTGAATTTATTGACATAATCTTCGTCGTGAAATTTTAACAAGCTGTTTAACTGAAATTTAGCTTCATCAGTTAGTGGTATTTTATTGTCTATAATTAAATCAATATTTTTTTGAGAAGACTCTAACGCCGCAATATCCTGCTCATCTAACGGATTGTTTATATCTCCACGTTGAAATTGACTTGTTAAAGTTTCTAAATCTCCAACAAAACCACCTTGATATTTATTATCTATAAATACTTCGCTCATATTAAATTTTAATTTTAGGTAATGTCATCTATCTCCTCGCCTTTTTCTTCGCTTTCTTCCCAAGTCTTTTTTCCACCACTAGCGTAATATTTATGCTCATACGCTTGCATTTTAAAGTTAGTGTAATAATCTGCTAACATGTCTTTAGAAGTTTCAAAATTAAATGCTGGATGCTCAATGTCTGTTAAGGCATTTATTATCTCATCGATGTTTTTCTCAAAATCGGTTTGTCCACCTTCATAATCAACCAAGTCTTCTGCTGTTATAAATCCATCAGGTTCTCCATTTGGTCCAGTGGAATCCATACTAGCAAACACATCTGCAAAATGCACTCGGTTTCCGCCTTCACCTATGAACATATTATCAAGCACTTGTATTGGAATATTCATATTTTTTATTAACCCCATTTTAAAACTAGGTGCACCCAGCTTAGACATACGCCTAGTAGCCATGTCTTGAAATTGTTTTTCATCCGCGATGTTTCCGGCAAAAGCTGCTTTAGTTTCATTATAGGCATATTCATCGAGACTACCATCATCGTTACGAAAATAATTACGATTACTATTTTTACCATCGTTTTTACCCTGCTTGATAAAATCCATTTGACCATCTAAAACCATACTATCGTTATCTAGGTTTTTAGTTCGTATAGCTTTGGCCATTTGGTTTGAGGTAAAAGAAATAGGAGCGCCATATGAAGCTGCAAGTTTATCCTCCCATTCTGGCGTTTGGCTTTTCCACGCCTCCATATCTTCTTGTGTAGCCGCCTCTCCCATTATACTTTGAAAAGCAGGCAAACCACCACCAGTACTATAATTACTTGTTGTAAATGTTAATTTTCCATCTATAAATCTAGCAGAAATATTATCATTTTTATCCATACCATCTATATTAAGAATAGATTTTATTGGATCTATATCTCCTTTTTTTATTAAAGCAGTATTCCAATTACCAGAGCTCTGTCCCATCTTCATAAAATCCGCCCTAGTAGATATAGCTTGATTAGTAACTCTAGTTAACTCAGCCATAATTTTAGTTCTAGCTCTTTCTTTTTCCCTTGAGTCTCCTTTACCTACAACGTTTACTTTCTCGTACTCACCTTGTAATCTATTAATCTCTCCTTCTACAGCGTCGACTACTTTTTGTGGTAAAGGTTCGTTTTGATTTGCTAGTTTATCATGACATTCAGCGGCAATATCTTGAAATTCACTCACTCTTTTATCGTGTTCTGCTTCTAAACTTTGTTTTTTATTAAAAATAGTTAATACGCCATCAACTACAGCTCCAACGCTAGATCCAACCACAGCGGTAGTTCTATCTACTTCAGTCCCAGGATCATGATATTTATGTCTAGATATTTCTTTAGCACCTTGTACTAATTGCGTATCAACACTACCTCCTAAATTTATTACCATATTTATATTTGTTTAATTTTAACCTCCAACATTGCTATAATCTATATTTGGATTATAAGTATCACCTCCCCAGTTCTCAAGCGGTACACCACCAGGAGCAGTACCACCACCACCTGTACTCATACCACCAGCATAAGCGTTTGCAAAGGCACCTACAGTATTTCCTATTCCACTAGTCCACGCTTGAGTAAGAGCATTGTCAGCTTGCATTTGCCTAGCATCCATTTGATTTGAGTATTGCATAGCAGCCGCGGTATCACCTTGCTGAAATGCCAAAAGAGTTTTTACTCTACCTGCTTCTGCAGACTGAACCATTCCTTCTCCTTTTCTTTCTGCAAACTGCACTCTACTAGCGCCCGCAGCTTTCGCTCTTTGATTAGCAGCTTCTTGTAGTCCTATAGAAGCTGATATTTGTTGAGTTTGTAACTGACCTTGGTTAGCCATAGCTTGCGCTAAACCAGCGATACCAGAACCACCAGCAGCACCTCTAAGCCCTTGCAATATATTAGCTCTCTGTTGAGAACCTTGTTGAGCTTGAAATTGAGCTTGCTGTTGATTAACTGTTAAATCTTCGTACACGTTTTCCATATCAGCATAAGGATTTTTATATTCAAAAGACTCATACTTATCCATTCTTTTTTGTAGTTTAGCTTGTTGGATTTGCTCTTCAGCTTGAGCTTCATTTGCTTTGTCCTCCGCTCTATCAGCAGCCTTATTTTTAGCGTGAATATCCAAACCGCTTTTAATAGCTGTTGCAGCTGTTACTGCTACTATTGCCCAAGCCATAATTCTATATTTTTAATTAATACTTTATTCATTTCTATTCTTTTTGTTTCTTTATATATTCATCGTACTCGTCCCAGTTGAAAAATATATTTATTTTTGCTAACTCATCTAGATTTTCCGTGTTAGTAGGGTTAGCATGTACTGTAGTTATAACACAATCTTCTAAGGCATAAACTATTCGTTTTGCGCCTTGTGGTGATATAATATAACATGGTGCTATAAATTCTTCAACACCTTCTTCTTTTGATGATGCTAATCTTCCGGATAGCAAAAAGAAACCATAACTATGTTTATGTATTGCAGAGAACCCTAACTGACCTTGTTTCATCCTCATCTCTCTAATATAAATACCATCTGCAAAAGAGTGTTTATAATCCCACAAACCCTCACCGTATGTTATTTCTTTTCCATTACCAATAATATCAACCCCATCCGCTATACTGATGAGATAATCTTCAATTTGCTTCACTTTATCTCTATATGATTTTGCGGGTGTATTATCTAGTATTTTCTCTAGTTCATTTTTAGACATAATTTAATTTAATTTATATCTAATATAGTCACAGTTTTCACTGTTTTTTTACTATTACGTTGATGTTAGAAGTTTTTCTACATCAAATCTAAGTGTTGCATCAGCAGCGCCTGCTTTTATAACTTCTATATTACCAGTTATAGTAGCAACTTTACCAGCACCAGGAAAAGTTAATGTTATACCACTTTCTAGGGTTTGAGCGGCGCTTAAAACTATTGTTCCAGCTCCCGCTGCGCTAGCCCCACTATTTACAATTGGATCCGCGATTGCTGGATTTATACCTATACCACTAACTGTACTAGTACCATTCAATATACCATCTCTAGCTGCTACCACAACGCTAGTGCTAGCAGAAGAAGCCGCTGTTGTTGTTGTTGTTATTGGTGTTAGCGCTATAGCAAGATCACTAAATTTAACTTCATATCCATGAATATCTAATATTTTACTAGTCCCATATCCACCTATCTTTAAAGCATCTCCACCAAGAGCTTTAACTTGTTGATAATTAAAAATAATATTACCAGGTTGCACTGTCACTAAACCTTTTACGACTGTTGGTTTTTGAGCTTTTGTATTTAAAGCTGGCGCTTGATTTTTTATTATAACTCTTTCTTCGCTAGTACCATCAAGTATAGTCATCGCATCGCTATATACACTAACTGCTGTTCCTGCTGTGACATTAGTACCTGGCACAACAATCATTCCATTAGTAATTTTATTAATACTATCTAAAGGCCATTGGTAATTTTTTTGATTATAAAACGTTAATGGTGCATTATCCCTAAATTGAACAGCTCGTGACATTGTAAAATCAGTGGCAACACCACTAGTTTCAACAACAGTTACAGTTGTTAAATCTCTATTTATTTTAGAACTAAAAGTTAAAGTAACACCGTCACTTATACTAACAGCTTCTGATACTTGAAGTTCTTTAGCATCATCAGTATCTGGATTTAAGTGTGTAACCGTTACTAATGATGTATCCGAAATACCAGTACCTGTGACTTGATCTCCAACAGCCATCTTAGTAGCAACATTATTATCCATTACGATTCTATTAGAACTAGAAACAGCGCCATCTACAGTGTCTGTCGTCACGGCGGTAGTTATTTTATCTCCAACTTTAATTACTGCAGATAAATCGGTGTTGTCCATTCTAACTACACTACCACTAGTAACAGCACCATTAATATCATCTCCAGTAAAAGCAGTTGTAGCTGTTGGATATATATTTTCTCCTGGTAAAGTTTCTGGATCTGAACCAACAGTTGGTGTTACAAATGATAATACATCGCTTGACGTAGGTTGGTTTATAATTTTAAATGAAGCTCCAGACGCGCTACTACAGGATATAGTGAAAGGAATTTTACCACTACTTTTGCCAGGGTAAATTTCTAAAGTATCGTTTACTAAAGAGCTAATTGTAAAAGCAGCTGTTGGATTGTATGTAGATAGTGTTAATGTTAAAGCCGTATATTGATATATAACTTTTTGCATTAATAAAGAATTAGATCCTGTTGATGAGTTTATATCAATACTCCCATCGCCAAATCTTACCTCGTTGTATACAGCGTGTTTTGTTCCTGGGGCAGCATAAAGAAAAATATCATACTGATCATCATCACCAACCGCTGGAAATTTAATTGTACCTTTAAAAGGGACATTTCCTATCTCTCCTTCTAATTTAGTTACAGCAGCTTGAAATAGTTGAGTTGTAAAATTGTAATAATAATTATCTTCGTTTTTTATTTCTAAAATAAACCCCGCACCACTATCACCAATTATTGAAAATGATCTTGACTCAATAGTTGCTGGCAGACTAGATAAATCTAAATTAAAATTATTTATTATTTTCATATTTATTTATTTACTACTTTCTGAAATTTCTGAACCAATTGCAAACAATTCTACTTTATCTCGGGAGTTATTTTTAAATGTTGCCTCAGCATAATACCCTATTATACTAGATGAATTTACTTGTTTGTCTTTTTCAAAAGAAATATAATCAGTAACTAATGGAGGTGAAACTACAGTTTCATCATAAGAAACCATAACGGTATTAGCACCTATACTAATAACAACGCCAAACATTGTAGTTAGTTGAACTGTTGAAGTTGAAAATCCACCAGAAGATCCAAGAGAGGAATAGTATACTATATCACCTATTTGAAGACTAGAATTTAAATCATTCGCAAAAGTAAGAGTGGCTACTTGCATTATTATTTATATTTAATGTTATTTATTAATTTTAACATGCTCCAAGTGGATTACAAGGATTCCAGCAACCAGGGACAGTTGCATCCATAACACCATTAACAACAAAAGGTGTTGTATCGTCATCTAAAGGTCCACCTAAATCCATTGCGTTTATAGATAGATCTGATCCATAAGTTGTTGTGTTTATAATAGAAGGAGTGGCAAAATTTGTGTTATTATTATCCATACAACCAGGTACTATTGTTAAAGTATGTGTTCCTAAAAATCTATTTTCTGCTGTATTCATGCTGTAGTATTCAATATCAACCACTCTACTCCATGGCGTGCCATCAACTGGTGTATTAGAAGCATTAGCTAACACAGCATCTTTAAAGCCAGTTTGATTTGTTTCTCCTAACATATTCCATAAATGCTTTAAGCCGTTAGATTGTAAATCTAAATAATTGATGCTTCCACTTTGGGCACTTAGTGCTGGAAAATCAATTGGCCCGGGGAAGTTGTTAGTGGAAGTAATTTCAGATAAAAAGTCCATTTGGGCATATTGTGAGCTAAGGAGAATTGGATCTTGACTTAGCGCGTCTATAGGTATAATAAACACAGAGTCATTTTGCGCAGTGAGCGCTGGGCAACCTGTCCAAGTACTAGTATCACAATACACGTTACTACCTGTAAAATTTGGGAACTGTAAATTCATGGTGGTGTTATTACCAATCTCACTACCATTAAAAAACTCAAGTGCGTAACAACTACCATCGTCTGGATTAGTCCAATTTTGATTGTAATTCATAGCTGTAGGATCTGTACAACCTGTTGTACCAAAAACGTTTAAATCCCACATACACGAACCATCTTCGGTGTTTGCGGTAGGATCATAATTTAAAGCGCTATAAGCTGGTTCAGTCATTCCAGGATAAATATATTGGCCGTAAATTACCGCGTAAGTTAGTGGGTAGTTGAGGGCAGTCATGTTCCATAACTGCCCTGGTGAAGAATAAATGCTGCCATATGGAATCATTGGGTTGTCATCGCCATACGTACAACCTGGAATTGCAGGGTAAGTACATGAGTTATCTTCATAACCAGTGGCAGTTGTATACTGAAATGTACCTGCGCCAAAATCAATTTGGTTATTTCCTGGGTATGCAAAATTAGCTGGCCAAGGGTTTGGGTTTGTGCCATCACCAGGAACATTACCCCATCCGTAATTATCAGCAGTAGGATCTGTACATCCAGGATGTAAACACGTTTGATTATCACATGTTGCGGTTGGACTGTATAAGAATGCTAATGGATCTGTACACCCATACTCGCAGTATAAACAACTCCCATCATCAATAGTTACAGCTGAGTTATAATTTATTCCTAATGGATCAGAACATCCAAAAATATCATAATAACACGAACCATCATCAAATGTGGCCGTCGAATCATAATTTGACGCACCTTGAGTCATACAACCACCAAGATTTGGAGTTTGACAAAGCGCTCCATCTGTAAATACATAAGGGCCACCACCAACAGTGTTAGGAGGTACCGCGACTAATAATATTGGGTCCCAACAAGTATCACAAAACTCATCATAACCAATAGTTCCACAGCCTGTGCAATTAACAGCATCTATACAAGAACCATCATCTACTAACCCAGGCGTGTTATCATAATTACATGCTAAAGGATCAGTACACCCAGGTGGCGGTGGAGGCGAGGTGCTACCTGTAACCGTAGTAGATGAAGTAGTACTCCAAGTTGGATTTAATAATGATGTCCCAGCACTACAATTTGAGGTTACTCGAAACGTATAGTCTGTGCCAGCTGTTAAACCACTAATTTGTAGAAAAACACCTATAGTTCCTGTTGATGAGTTGATTCCATAAGGAACCCAAGTATTAGTAAACGTGGTAAATGTAGCGCCACCATCACTAGAATATTCAACAGTAAAACTACTTATTTGAGCACCTGGTGGTACAAGTGGCGTATCCATTACTATATTTACATTTGTTTGCTGACTTATTGGAGCCTCTGGAATAGCTACTACTAAATTTGTAGGAGCCATGCAATAAACACAACCAATATCACAAGTAGCTAGTGGGGTTACGCCATCAGTGTCATAACCATCAAAGTTATTAGCAAGAGGATCGTTACAAAAAGTACATGAACCGTCATTATTATTAGCTGTGTTATCATAATTACAAGCCGTACTAATTGTACATCCTGGAAAATTAAATAAACAACAACCAATACATGAAACAGTAGCGTATTCGTTAAAATTACTTGCAGTAGGATCCATACAACCAGGAATTGCAATCTGACAACAGCATCCAAGTCCTGAAATTCCAAGCCCAGTTTGATATGTTCCTAACTCTGTATCATCTAGCTCACAAGGAATTGGAGTATAATTAGGGTAATTACCATTAATTCCATTACAAGGAACTGTAGCAAGCGGATCGTAATTTAAAATACTACCAGTTTGTAAATTTTGATTCCACTCGTCTGAGTTCATACAGCCATAAATATCATAAGTGCACTGCGATTGATCATGTACCGTCGCTGTTAGATTTGTATTGTTAGCGTTAGAGTCTAAGCAACCATAAATATTACAAGAACCATCATCTACAGTTACAAAATCACTACAAGGCGATGTTGAATTTGAGTTAACCGCAGTTGCACAATCATAATTATCCGCATTTGGATCAGTGCACCCAAGTACAGCTAACATACAAGAACCATCATTTGCCTGCGCCAATGGATCATAATTAACATAAATATTATATACAACTCCGCTAGGGGTAGTACCAGTTGAATCATCAGTACATCCAAATGCGCTGCTTATAGTAGGTGCTGTCACCATCATGCCTAGACCTTGAAATGAAAAATCAGCATTGTCAAAACCACTGATAATATTACCACCATCAGTAACGCTTCCTACTTTACCTTTTATATAATTAAACCACTTACCTTCTTTTTCTATAAATTCATTTAAACCACCTGATTCTAAATCCGTGTGAATATCTTCAACATACCAACCCTCCTTTGCTGTTAAATTATAATACTCACCATCAGATATTCCTAATGGATAATTTACATCTACAACTCCAGGCGTGCCAGTTTGAGCGTTAGCCGTACCTGGAATATATATATTATAATTTGTTAAAGCGTCTATTTTTGACTGCGTGCCCTCATAATTTAAAGTATGAAAAGTCTTAATGCTACCAGGGGCTTCGTTTAAAATAGCGGTAAAACTAGACCAATCACTATTAGAAAATGTTCCGTAAAAAGTATTTCTATTTCCAGATCCAGGTAAATATGGAGTTTCGTCATGATGCTTCCATATTTCTCCTTGTTTAAAAGTAAAATATTCATTAGCACAACTAATACCATTTTCAGGTACAAAAGATTTAAAACTAACCCAACCTCTTACATCTTCTTTAAATGAAACAGTTTTATTTACATCAGGTAAAGTTATATTATATTCATCTTTTTTATCATCATAACTACCAATTAATCTATTGCTTAATTTTAAATTTTTTCTAAACCAATCTTTCATACCGTGATCGGATATAGCGGTTAAACCGTCCATAGATAATCTCATTACAGCGCCCCTAACTTTATCAGTAAAATATGCTCTATAGGCTTCTGAAGCAAATGACTCTGGATTTTTAGATATTCCATATTCTCCCGAATAAGGAGTCGCAGTTCCTAAAACCTTATTTGTAGCAGTAATGTTAGTGTTTCCATCGGCGTTAAACAAAGCATCTTTATTGGCTAGTATTTTTAATATTCTATCCTCGCAAAGAGCTATTAAATCACCAGCCTGTCCCCATCCAGCTTGTAACTTTTGAATACTACCGTAAATAGGATTTATATCTTTAGTTATTTTTTCAGCTGCTATAAATTGATTTAAATTATTAACGCCAGAAGTTGAATTGTATATTCCAGAGTAAATTAATCCGCTTTTTCTATGTTCATGATTGTAGTCCTCCCCCAGTGTCGATGATACTTTAACTCCATTTGATATAAAAGGTGAGTTAAAAGTATCTTTAATTCTATTAGATTCAACACCATTTCCAAAAGAATAACAATTATGCCAATTTAAATGATAATTGCTACGATGTAAACTATTCTTAAGTTTGAATCGATTAGAAGCATTCAGCATAAAAGAAGCATATGGGAATATTTCCTCAATTTCTACGCTGAATACTACGCCATTAGGTTTTGTTATTTGCAAAATACTACCCACTTCTAATGGATACGTACCATTAGGCGCGAGACCAGGACCAACCCACATAAGTTCGGATATACCTATCTCCTGTCCAGATGCAGATGAATTAAATACTACCGTTACATTATTCCATGTTCCACCTTCTCCAGAATTACTCGTTACTATAGAATTTATCGGTATTGCTGTATTAATAGTATCTCTACTTAGTTTGGTTGGGTTATTTTCACTTATCTCATAGTAAATATCTAGATCAGTATCTTCTTTAGGTTCCGTCTCCCAAACAAAAGGATTTTCTGGTAAATTTCCTCCGTCACTATATTCGTCAACAGGTTCCAATATTACCATATCATAACCAACAGCACATAGTCGCCCTAACGCAAAAGAAGGATATCCCTCAAGGTGAGGTGCATTTACTTGGCCTAAATCAGTGTTGGCTTCCGTAAAATTACTTGCCCCATTCATAGATACTTGCTTGAAAACCATTCTATTATCCGCGGCAAAATTAACACTAAGATTTCCACCACCACTACCGCCCCAGTAATTTATTGGCCCGTTATATCCACCCATTGTAAGTTTCCATCCATTAGGATGCTCATCTATTTCTTTTATGCACATATCCCCCGCAATATCGCTTGAGCTATCTAAATTATACATATCAAGCTTCATTCCTTTATGAAGAGTATATGTGGGTTTTAAAGTATTCCCATTACTACATTCTGTTGTTTTCCTATCAACTATTATATAATTTTCTCTTGGAAGTATAAGGTTACCAGCTATACCATACATGTGTGCAGATACTATTCTTATTGTAAATCCAAACGAAAGCGTAGTACCAGCAGCAATAGTACCGGTTGTGCCTAAGTCTAATACAATAATGTTAGTCAGTGGATCTACAGAAACAACTTTTGAAGCTAAAGGAATATTGGTATTTGTACCCGCGGACATACCTACTTTTATAGAACTTACGTCTTGTAACATCATAGTGGCGTCGCCACTTGAAACACTTGCGGGACTGGATGGCGAACCTGTTATACCGGTTACCACTAATGTGTCGTGAAACACTCCGTTACCTAAATGTAGCCCATTAGTCATGTACGTACCTGGAGGTGCTGCTGGATCCCATCCAACCATAGATGGAGTTACTTTTATACTAAATGTTTTAGTGTAAGATGACAAGGCGCCGGTTAGGTGAGTTCTATTATTACAAAATCCATCATCAACTCTACCAAAACGATAGTTTTTCTGGTATGAAGTCTGTCCCTCAATTTTATATATCGTTTCTGTTGGATCCTCTCTCCATCTAAAAGTAAAACCAGCACTTAATGCTTCAACAAATTTAGTCGTCTGTGAATCGTTCCAATTAGTATTACCATTTCCAACACCAAAATAATTATCCGTATCAGTGATAGAGTCATCTAAATCATAACCGTTTATACCACAATCACCGAAATCATTACTAAGATCAGCGGCCCAATTTTCTATCCCTCCAAAACCTCCAAAACCTAAATCTATTAGAGAATGTGTAGATGTGTGTGTGATACCACCACCAGTGTCATCAAACCATGCTGCTCCTGTAAAACCGCATCCCCCTAGTACAGAATTAGTTGCAAAATTACATGCGGGTGAAACGTGGTTCATGTTATGCGGACCATAAGAAGATGGCCAAATATCCGAATCACCTGGCCAAACTAACGCATTATCATCAGGGCCAGACGTACTTAGTGAGTATTTTTTAGTTGATCTATCTATAAACCATACCCCTACTTGGGATTGGTCGATTTCACTTTTATACCCCTTGTCCGCCCAATTTTCATTTATCATCTCAGGATAAAATAATTTATTAGTCCAATGGTGCCAGTCTTCAATATTACTAAAACCACCACCACCACCTGGATTTGAATAATCCCATGATTCAAAATCTCTTCCTAATTGAAAATAAGCGTTTCTAGCGGCATGGTAATTTTGGTTAATACCGCCAGGATTTTCAATATCCATTTCAGTATTTCCATCCATGTAACCACCAGTAAACTGATATCCACTGTAATCAAATTGCACTAAACTTATCCCTGGTGTCGTAACTGCTATTCTAGATATATCCTTAAGCTGGGAATCATCTTCTAAAAGATAAACTTTTTTTGATGTTACTTCTAAATAGTTTACGCCAACGGAATCATCTGTTATTTGTGTTTGTATTTTACCATCATTTTCAATTTTAGCAAAAAATCTACCATCAAACTTTGGTTTATTTTCTACAACGGCTTTTGTAAATACAACTTTAGTGTCATCTAGTATAAAATTTGCCCCAGAAGCATCATCAAATATAAAGTTTATATCATCTTTAAGATTAGTGTCGAGAGTTACATGGTATTCGCCTGGGTTGGTGGCAGCTGGAGTAGCTGTTGCGTCAAAGTCAGATGTTATCTCTGAAACTTTATATTGACTAGAATAATCACCTGAACTAACAAACTGTATATATATATCTTCTTTGATATCTTCCATTTTAGAAAGACTAGTCCCAAAAAAATCATAATAATTCATTTTAAAAGACACACCGGTTACCCGTGGAGCATCACTAAGATTATCTGTTGTGTTACCAAAAAGCTGGTTTGTACCCGCATAATGTGCTACTGTACCTATACGTATTCTTCTAGTTTTAATAAATTCAGGAGCTTCGTTTTCTATAGCTAAAACTTTATATCTTGTAGAGTTTTCAAAAACGTTTTCATCCCCATCAACTCCTCTTTTAAAATATAAAGAAGTATCTAAGTCTACTTTGTTTCTATCAGAAGATGGAAATGCCAACCACAGATTACCATCCTCTGCATTATACCAACGATCCATAGCTAAGTTATAATACTCACTAGAAGTTTCTTTTATATAAAACTTATAATAAGTCATTTCTGGCGGCACACTACCTCTTAATCCAACTTTTAATCTATTTGCGTTTAAAGAATCTTTTTTCTCTACTTTAAAACCACCATTTTCACTAATTAAAACTGGAGTTTCTCTACCGTATTTATCTGTGAAAACAACTCCTAACTTGTAATCTCTTAAAGATTTAATTGATTTTTCAGGAACACCAAGAATTGGTGCTGTCCAAGCAGTTAAACTATTTTTAAAGTCTGGCTTGTAACTCTGACCGTTAACTTTTAAATCATAATTTTGCTCGTAATTAGCATATATCATTCTATTACCACTAATACTTTGTGCTAATGCTTTTTTAGGAACGTTATCCCATGGTCGTAAAAGTTGATTAGAGGGAAGCGTGGCTTTTATTGTTTCTGATTTTATTATATATTCACCAGAATACCAAGGTAGTTGAGAAATTCCAGCAGGAAGTATATCTACAGGACTAATAGATTGAACAAGATATACGTTTGGAGAGGTATCTTCTTTATAAAGTATATCTATCTCAACCACATCTCTACCTGTTGGTAATATTGCAGTTGTTGGTTTAAAACCTTTAACTTTTATAGATTTAAGATTATTTAACATACCAGTATTCCAACCCCTTTTTGGTTCGTAATCAAATCCAGTAGGTAAAAACGCAACTTCAGACCACGGTGCAAAAGTAGAATATTCACCGTCTTCATATTTATACCTATAAGAAAATCTTGGTAGTTTATCTTCAAATATAACGGGGTCTGTATCTTCGTAATCAACAACATAATATAACGAGCCTCCTAAATTATTTGGATCTGGATCTAATGGAGTTCCATTTAAACCCACAACTTGTATTTGCACTTGAACAAGGCCCCCTGTAATATTCTCAAATTTATTAGATTGCCATTCTGTTATCAAACCTCTTATTGTCCAATTAGCAAGAGGCACGTTTGGAGCGGAAGCGGGAGGACCCTCATTAAATTCTCTTAACAATAAATAACCACCTTCTTCCCAGGCAAAATCCATTTGCGTTAAGCCATCATAATCTGTTTGTATATAAAAACTAACAGTATCTCCAATTGATAAAGTTGAAAAATCATATTGCACAGCAGGATTAGAAGAGTTTATTATTGATGATGTGGCTGTATCTAATCCTACGCCTGTTATTCCTGCATAGCTTAACGAAGGATCTCTACCGTCGCTAAGTTCTAAATTCAACGCATTTTTAGGCGTTTTTTTAATAACCGTAATATGTTCTTCTTTAATAGGATTGTAATTAGGCGTTAAATTATATCCCGCATCTTGATTAATAACAGCTGTGTGTATTTCGCCCGAAGGATCTGTACCTTGTATACTTCGTGATATGTTTATTTTCTTTGGTTCAGAAAAATTATCTGTCCAAAATAACATGTCATCAATAATATCGATACCAGTAATTAATCTGTTTTGGTCAAAGTTTAAAATTCTGTCTGATTCAAAACAAACAGTATCTACACCGGTGAAATCAACATCTTCACTTAGTATAATAGCATCAAGAGCGTCTCCAATTATCCATAAAGTAATAGGATCTCCGTTAGTATTTTGAAGTATTACCCCATCCGGTATTGCTACACCGGTACTACAATCAATTATTTCAAATTCATTATCATAACTTCCTGTTGCCGGATCAAAACCAACCGCGTCAATAACGCTGTTAGGATCAATACATGAGTTAGGTGGAAAATTACTTCCACCACCTGTAGACGTAATCTGTAGTGCGCTACCAGTAGGTTGACCATTTTCATCAAAAAGTACATTGTAAACCTCATCTAACCACCCGGATGAAGTAGGTTCTATATTTATAACATTAGTTACTGTATATGTATATTGAGTGAAAGTAATTGGGGCAATATTAGTTTCTAATTCATAAAAAGGAAAAGCCTCTGCGTTTTGGTAACCAGCAAGAATACTTGCATCTTTTTGCCATATACCAGTCATCCAACTACAACCATATTGATTTCCACTTTGATCACTCCAACAATAATGAACTCTATTTATACCACCGTCATACTGCCCGCCTGGAATTCCAACGGTTATTATCCACGCTTGGATAGGGATTCCTAAATGACTTGTTACTTGCCCTAAAACAATATCATAAACCGTTACGTGGCCAAATCCATTTAAAACATTTGCGTTGCAATTCCCCCCTCCTGGACATCCATAATAAGATTGAGCTAAAACGCTTTGAATTTGACTACCTGGTGTTATATTATGTGGCGCTGGTAAATCTGAAGCTGGTATCCAGAATTGAGACGCACCATCTGGAGGTAGATTTGCTTGTGATATTGGCGCGAATGTAGTATCAACAGATTGGTCGTAATGAATATTAGTATATTTACTAGTAGTATCATCCCAAAAACCTCTAATATACATATTAGTATTATTTATATCTCCAATAGGAATATCTGGTGGCGTAAAGGGAACACCAGGGTCAGGTATAGCTTCAGATTGGTAATTAAGAGGTAGCATAGTTACAGCTCCAATACCATTTATTGGTGTTGGTCCAAATATAACATTATTATTGCCATATCCAGTAGCATTCATACCATTTACAATTTGCGAAAGTAAATCACTATCTGGTAGTATTATAGAATTTCCTACTCCACTAAGACCTGATAAACCAATACAAAACTTATATTTATCAACAAAGACAGGTTGACAAGTTTGCCCTGAGACATCATGACGTATTATCATGTCTTTAAAACTAATATCTTCATCAACTAACAAGCTTTGTCCAGATACGTTTTCAGAACCCGAAACAAGCCAATATAAAGAATCATTTTTTTCATCAGCTATGGATCCCACTGTATAAGATCCGCTTTGTATATAGTCAGCAGTGCATCCAGGTAAATTTCCTAATATATTTTGAATAGTACCAACATCAGATCCTTCTGAGGTCGATACTTGTATATTCATAGCATCTTTATATTCACCTTTGGGAACAAGTCTTTCGTCTACATCCTTGTTCATTTTACCACCGGTAAACTGATTCTTAATCTCTGGCATGTACTAGTGTTTTATTTGTTTTGATTTGCCTCTTAAAATTTGAGTAATTTCTTCTAATTTAATATTAGATAGTCTTAGTTTTGCGTTTCTAATAGCCGCAAATCTTTCTTGTTTATATCTTCGAACTATATATTCTTGCGTATTTCCCCTTGTAGATAATATTGCGTAAGCAATCCATTTATACATAGCTTCTTCTGCAAATTTATGAACTTGCATTTCTTCGTCCGTCCCAAGACTATCACTTATATAATCTAATATTACGCTTTTACCAGAAATATTAGAACTAAAATGTATTTTTCCAGAAATGCAATCTATATAAAACGAACCATTAGCCTGGGCATGTTGAGGATCTAATCCGTATCTATTTCCAGCGATAGGCCAGTATGTATCATCTTCGTAATCGTCATTATTATTTTCCGATGGAACATTGGACTTGTAACCGCTCCAAGCAGCAGATGTTTCCTCATCACCAACTCTCACTAAAGAAACGTTATCTAAAGTAATACTATCAGTTCCAGTACCAGTATTATCGTTTCTAAAAGCTATAGTTTGAGGTCCCCAAGTTGCGTTTGGAAAAGTACCTGTTGACATGTCAATAGTTTGTGTATACGTACCATTAGCGGAAACAGTAGTGCCTGTAAATCTTTTACCGTCTTCATCTACAAGATACCAAGTATAATTTCCAGCAACATAATCGCTTATAGTAAATGTAAGTGTATATGTTTCACCACTATATATTGGCACGTTAGTTTGTCTTATAGCGTTATTACCAACAGAATTAAAAAGTTTTAATTTATTATTATGCCAAAGCCAACCAACAGAAGTAGTAAAGTTGTTATCTGTTTGACCAGTTGCTCCAGTATTTGAGTTAATTAATATACCTGTTTGAGCTCCTCCATCTCTAGCGGTAACATTTAAATTCCAATTATTTGGACCACCTTCAAAAGTTTCTCCACCCAACATATTGCCAGAAGATATTAAATCTCCACTACTTTCAAACATTAAATCACCATCTGAATCAATTTGAGGACTTGTTGGATTTGAAGATTTACTAGTAGGATATAATATACGTTTTACACCAGCAGAATCTACCCAGCTAACTTTAGTATAGTTTACATAATCCTGAGGAAGTGCCATTTGTAATGTTGCCGGTACCGTTATTTCTTGTGCTTTACAGGATTTAAACGTATCAAAAGATAATTCTTGTAACGCTCTTTGAGCGTGAAAAGCAACATCAGTTCTTTTAATTTTAGATATTATTTTGCCCTCACCCACGTAAGCAATAATAAATTGATTTACTATATCGTTTAAAGATGTAAATTGGTAGTTCCCAAAACTATTGCTATCGTAATAACTTTCTTGCGTTTGATTTATTAATCCCATTTATTTATTGTTTTTCTTGTTGAACTTGTAATTGTTCTTGTACTTGCCCTGCTCTTGCAATATCATCTTTTTTCATTGAAATACCTGCAAATTTTAATATTTTATAAACCAACTCACTTTCTTCTGCTGGATGTAACTCGAAATTAACTACAGTTGAAGGATTGTAAAGAGCTTTTCCATTAACTACAACATATCCCCAACTAGGTTTTAATGGTTTTCTTACGTAAGTACAATTACCGGGCGCGGCAGGAGTCATGTTTAATGATAATGGTCCTATTCTAACATATACAGGTCTATTAGCAGTTGGTATTGTAAGAGGTGATTTTGTTAGATATAAAAGTTCGTTTTGTTGCACTTCTTCAACTTCCACGCCAATAGCGTTAACAACAGTACCTAGTCTATACAAATCAGTAGCGGTTATTGATCCTCCTTGAGTTACAGCGGCGACACTTTCAAAAAAAGCAATCTTTTCATTTAAATTATGTGACATATCGCTATATTCTTCGGAGCTACCATGAATTCTTTGATGTTGGTTTAAATCATAAAAATATTGTTCAAATATTTCCATTTGTGCTTGGTCAGCAAATAGATTGAACTCTTGAGGCGTTATATAACCTCTTTGCTCTTTATTAGCAAATGCTAAAACTTTTTGATATACCGTATCTATACTAACCATAATTTCTTTTATTTATTATTATAAGGAAACAATCTATTTAAAGTATCTTTCCTTTCTCCACAGTTACAAGGTTTTTTAGTTATCTTACTAACTGTATCAACAACTTTTTTAATTCCAGTTGCTTTTGTAATTTTTTCTATTGAGTCGCCTAATCCTTTAGATTTTTTCATATAATTAAATTTTGTAGTTTGCAATCGCTCCGTAGAGCGACTGCATCTACAGTTAGATTAATTTAATCTTTTTTCAATATTGGAGTAAATCTCCATTCCTTCGTCAGTTTTAAACCAAGCGGCTAAAGCTGAGTAAGGGTGCTCGTCAAATGGAACATTCATTAGTTTTCTATTATTAGAAGCCCAAGTAAAAGTTCTTTGATCTGATGATAATCTTAATAAACCTTCTTCAACTGCTTTTATACCAAAGTTTCTAAGAACAACATTGTCGTCATCCAATAAATCTAAAAACAATTCAGGTTGTTGTCTAGCAAATAGCATCAAATCTCTTTTAAGCTCTTTAGAACTCATCTGTGCCACTTTAGATCCAATCTCTACGCGCATAATAGCTTCTGCCATGTCAATGTCTAAACCTCTTGCTGCGATTATAGCGTCAGCTTCCATCTCTAAAACTTCAATTTGATTTTCAGCTTGTTTAGCTGGTTTATACTCTTCAAAAAGTTTATCTTTTAATGGGTGATATATAGAAAGTAGTTTTTGCAAAACAGTGTGTTCTCTTGGAACGTGTAATGCTCCATTTCTAAATACAATATGCTCCATTCTTTGATCACCTTTCATTTCGTCTACAAAAACTGTTGTTTGGTTTTTGCAATACTTAAGTTCTCTTTGATATCCTTTTTCTTCGTCAAAATAATAAATATCACAAGCCTTTATAGCTTTAGATAAAGGTCTTTGTCTATTTTTTAAAAAATAAGTTCTATCTTTTATTTCCCAAGTATCTTTTTTCTTTTTTGGTAATGGTTTTTCCATAACCGGTGTTTCAACTTTTGGTTGTTCTACAACCTGTGGCGTTTCTACCACTTCTGTTTTTTTTGTTTTTTTTGCCATAATATAATATATAATAAAATTAATAAAAATAAAAGGGAGTGGAGACTAGCCCCACTCTCTTTTAAAATATAA
>Ga0208011_1000157_pt1 | contig 29096 bp, 34 predicted proteins | sample 7_EtaG_FD_184080 | JGI IMG/M metagenome (GOLD analysis project Ga0208011, IMG submission 184080) | Marine viral communities from the Subarctic Pacific Ocean - 7_ETSP_OMZ_AT15161 metaG (SPAdes) (version 2) | ecosystem: Environmental > Aquatic > Marine > Oceanic | place: Pacific Ocean | collected...
CACTTATAACTTCAATTATAATAGCGATGTTTGTTTGGTGGTGGGCAACGAATCATCAGGAGTACCAATAGAGATTCTTTTAAATAGCGAGAAGATATATATCCCAATGCCGGGGGTGGGCTTTTGTTTAAACACTTCCCAGGCTGCAAACATTGTTTTATATGAAGCAGTTAAGCAATATAAAAATGCATTATGAATAATAAAATCAAAAAAGTTATCATTTGGAGGATGTTGTCCTTTACTATTGCTGGCACTATCAGCTATCTGTATTTAGAAGAATTCCGAAGGTCTTTAGAATTAACGATTATTTTAACAATTGTTATGACGGTCGTTCATTATTTTTATGAAGTAGCTTGGGAAAAAAGATGGGGTGTAGTTCAACTGGCAGAACGTCTGACTGTTAATCAGAAAGTTGCAGGTTCGAATCCTGCTGCCCCAGCCAAATAAACTATCTATTTCATTAACTGGAATCTAATTAATCGTGTTAAGGTATCTTAATGGCTAAAAGAAAATACGTTATAGATACAAGCGTATATTTAACTGAACATCAATCAATTAATGCGTTTGGGATCCACGATATTATTGTTCCTCTTAAAGTTTTAGAGGAGATAGACAATCATAAAAAGCGTCAAGATGCTGTCGGAGCAAATGCCCGTGGTATTATTCGAACTCTTGATACTTTACGAGAAAAGGGAAATTTACACAAAGGTGTCCGACTTGCTAAAGGTCGTGGTATTGTAAGCGTCAAGGGGCATCAAACAGGACACTTACCACCAGATTTAAATCCAGAACAAGCAGATCATATTATAATAGCAACCGCACTAACTGAAAAGGCAAACAACCCTAATAGGAAAGTTATCGTAGTCACTCGCGACATTAACATGCGAGTCATTTGTGACTCTTTGGGTCTTTTGTGTGAAGATTATAATTTAACGCAATTAGTGCCCAGCGCAGACAGAATCTACACAGGCTTCACAGAGGTATTAGTAGATGACCACTTAGTAGACAGCTTTTACAACAAAGAACCAGTTTTTCTAGACGAGTCTCAGACCAAGAAATTATATCCAAATCAATTTTTAATGCTTATATCTGAAGCAAATGAGAAAAAAACCGCATTGGCTAAATTTAAAACCCCTAACAGCAAACTACAAGAAGTTGTGCAATATAAAAGGGATAGTGTATGGGGCGTTAGATCTAGAAACAAGGAACAACTCTTTGCATTAAATTTGTTAATGGATCCAGATGTTCCAATTGTATCTTTGGTTGGAAAAGCCGGTAGCGGAAAAACATTGCTTGCAACCGCAGCAGGTCTACAGCAAATAATAGAACAAGATAAAGAACCACTTTATAAAAGACTTATTATATCACGACCAGTGCAGCCTTTAGGTAACGATATTGGTTTCCTTCCTGGCACAATGCAAGAAAAAATGGCACCTTGGCTTATGCCAATTCAAGATAATCTTCAATTTCTTATGGGTGATGACAAATCTACTCTTGAAATGTATGTAGATAAAGGTATAATAGAAATAGAGGCATTAACCTATATACGAGGCAGATCAATTTCTAATGCGTTCATAATTATTGACGAAGCACAAAACCTAACCACTCACGAAATAAAGACAATTATTACAAGAGTGGGAGAGGGCACCAAAATAGTTTTTACCGGCGACATTGATCAAATTGATAATGTATATGTTGACTCGACAACAAATGGGCTCACATATGCAATCGAAAAGGTTAAAAGTCACGATATATCAGGACACATAACTCTACAAAAAGGTGAGCGAAGCAAGGTTGCTACTCTTGGTGCAAACATACTTTAAAGGATAAATAAAATGGAAGATACCACACAAGGATTAAAAGAAACAGTTAACGTAGATACAGCTATGAAAAGCTGGCTTGTTAATTATGTCGGAGAACAACACAGCCCTGAAGGAGATGCAGTAACTGTCGAAATGATTGTAGAAACAATGGCAAAAGAATTTCCAGAATTTTTAATGGCAATTGCAGAGGAAAATTGGGTACGCGGTTATCATCAAGCCCTAGAGGATGTAGAAATTGGAAGACAAGCAATAGGGTCTGAGTTGGAATTACAAAATGAAGAATAATTTACTTGAATATGTCAAACACAGCAAAAAGAATGCGGGCATATATTATTTAAATGATATACCTGTTTGGACCGAAGATCCCCTCCCAGATTCTATAGATTTAAGACAGATTCTTCTTGATGTTGCAAAGCGACTTCCAAAAATTTATTTAAAATATATACAAGCTGTTCGAATTGGTATCTTTGAAGAGATGCTTGAGAGAGAGTTAAATGCGCTCTATAAAGACGGCGTATTATATGTATCTAACATGCAAGATAATAATACCGATATGCTTGATGACATAATTCACGAAATTGCCCATGCCGTTGAAGAACATAATCACGATTTAGTTTACGGAGATGAGGGGGTTTTTCTAGAATTTCTTGGAAAAAGAAAAAGATTATATGAATTATTGAAAAGTGAAGGATATGATGTTACAATAGAACAGTTCTTAACCACAACATATGATTATGATTTTGATATGTTCCTGTTTCAAGATATTGGATATCCTGTTTTAGAAACACTTACTCTTGGATTGTTTGTAAGTCCTTATTCTGTTACTTCGATAAATGAATATTTTGCAGTAGGTTTTGAGAATTTTTACATGGGCGAAGCTAATTACATTAAGAAAATTTGCCCAATCTTATCAGAAAAATTATATTATTTAGACGAACTCACCTATGAATATTAATGAATATATTGAGAAATACTCTACTATAGAAACCAAAGATACAGAAATTACTGTCACGCTTTGTGTTCCAGCTAAAGAGTCTGTAACACTAGCCAATAATGAATCTGTTACAACACAACATATGAGAATCTTCACACAAGATATCGAAACTTATTTGAAACACAAAGGGTTGTCTATAAATAAAGTTTTGCAGACATGTAGTGTAGATAATGCACATCCTCGTGGTTTAACGGGAACGTGGATTTTTTCTACGGATAAAGTACCTGCTCGCAAACGAAGAACTACTAAACCTAAACAAACAAAAAAATAGAGGTGTAGGTTGCCACATATTTCCTATTCGGAATTAAAAAATTGGTGTCACTGTCCTTATTATCACAAGCTTATTAATATCGACAAAGTAAAAGGTTTCGAAGGCAATGAATATACTGCCTTTGGTACCGCTTTGCACTCTGTTTGTGAAAACTTACTTGAAGAACAGATTCAAGTTGGTGATACTAATTTTTTTATTACAGAATTACGCCAGGAGCTTAAAAAGCTCGATCAAGATTTAAATAGAAAACTTGTAGTTTCTATGTTCGAACAAGGCAAAAAAATCGTCCCGGAACTTCTCCCAGCTTTAAGTAACCATTTTAAAGATTATAAAGTGGTCAAGACAGAAGAAAAATTATATGAACCAATGAGCCAGTTTGATGATTATTTGTTCAAAGGGTTTGTTGATTTAGTTCTAAAAACCACGGATGGTAAATATCACATAATTGACTGGAAGACATGCTCCTGGGGTTGGGATACTAAAAAACGATCTGATAAGATGATTGTATATCAACTGGTTCTTTACAAATATTATTTCTGCAAAAAACACAATATTGATCCAAAAAATGTAGAAACTCATTTTGCGCTCTTAAAAAGAACTGCAAAAAAGGATATAGTAGAGATATTCAACGTTACTAGTGGTCCAAAACGGACACAAAACGCTCTTGAACTATTAGAGAGGGCTGTCACAACAATAAAAAACAATATTCATATTAAAAATAGGCTTTCTTGCACTTCTGGATATGGATGTGAATTTTATAAAACCAAATATTGCACATAGGAAACATCGTGAGTGAAAAAAAGAAAATTTTTGTTATAGCGGATCATCCGCTAACACCATCGGGAGTGGGTACTCAAACTAGGTATTTTATTGAAGCGCTTTTAAAAACAGGTAGATATAAGTTTATTTGTTTTGGAGGCGCTATACAGCATCATGATTATCAGCCAATGAAAGTCGGAGACTGGGGTGATGATTGGATTATATACCCCGTTAATGGTTATGGAAACCAAGACATGATCAGGTCTGTATTAAGAACTGAGCGTCCTGATATGTTGTGGTTTATGACAGATCCTCGTTTTTGGGGATGGTTGTGGGCAATCGATAACGAAATCAGAGCACATATACCTATGGTGTATTATCATGTTTGGGACAATAAGCCATATCCTGATTACAATAAAAAGTTTTATGAATCAAATGATTTTATTGCAACAATTTCAAAACTTACGGATGATATCGTAAAGACAGTAGCACCAGACGTGCCAAGCCTTTATTTACCTCATGCCGTCGATGGAAGCCTTTTTCACAAATTACCTAAATCAGAAATCGAAAAAGCAAAAAAGGATTCAGATATTCCCAATGATAAGGTAGTGTTCTTTTGGAATAATAGAAATGCGCGAAGAAAGCAAAGTGGAACTTTAATTTTTTGGTTTAAGGAATTCCTAGATAGGGTTGGACACGATAATGCAATGCTGATAATGCACACAGAACCAACCGATCCTAACGGACAAGATTTAAATGTTATAATTAAGCATCTTGGAGTTCACAAGGGACAAGTAATGTTATCTACTCAAAAATTGCCTCCCGAACATCTTTGTGTGGTATATAATATGGCTGACTGCACGATCAATATATCGGACGCGGAAGGGTTCGGGCTTGCAACATTAGAATCACTTTCTTGTGAAACTCCAATAATTGTTAATATGACAGGGGGTCTACAAGAACAAGTTACCGATGGAGAGAACTGGTTTGGAATAGGCATTGAACCATCATCCAAGGCAATTATCGGCTCACAAGACGTGCCATATATTTATGAAGACAGAATAAACAAAGACGACTTTATTAACTCTCTGGAAACAATCTATAATATGACACAGGAAGAAAGAGAGCGTATCGGAAAATTAGGAAAAGCCCACGTAGAAAAGAATTACAATTTTACTGATTTTTGTGATACCTGGGTTAAAACAATTGACGATGTTGTTGAAAAGTGTGGCTCGTGGGAAAATAGAAAAAATTATGTACCGTATAAATTTGTGGAGATTTGTTAATGAAAACAATATTAGTAAGGGGACCAGCCCTATCACGCTCTGGTTATGGCGAACAGACTAGATTTGCGTTAAGATCGCTTAGAGCTTATGAAGAAAGATTTAATATATTACTAATGAACATCCCTTGGGGACAAACTGGCTGGATTGCTGACGATGGCGAAGAAAGAGCATGGTTAGATCATCTAATTGGAAAAACACAACACCATATCAATAATAAGGCACCGATTGATATTACATTGCAAGTAACTATACCAAATGAATGGGAACGCATGGCACCAACCAATATTGGATACACAGCAGGCATAGAAACAACAAGGGTGTCACCGCAGTGGCTTGAAAAAGCCCAAATAATGGAAAAGATTATCGTTGTTTCCAACCATGCAAAAAAGGTTTTTGATACCACTGTTTATCAGGCACAAAATCAAGAAACTCAAGAGACATTTGAATTCAAAAATGAAACTCCTATAGATGTCGTTAATTATCCAGTTCGAGATCTTGAACAAGAGCCAGTTGATATTGAATTGGAATATGATTTTAATTTTTTGTCCGTAGCGCAGATGGGACCACGTAAGAACTTTAACAATACACTTAATTGGTTTTTGCAGGAAATGCATGATGAAGAAGTGGGAATAGTCTTTAAAATTAATTATGCCAACTGTAGTACGGCTGATAGAATATTGTGTGCAACCCATATGAAAGAAGTGGTAGACCAATATCCAGACAGAAAATGCAAGGTGTATCTCCTCCATGGAGATTTAACTTCAAAACAAATGAACTTCTTATATGCTCACCCAAAAATTAAAAGCTATCTTACCCTCACCCATGGAGAGGGCTTCGGGATGCCAATATTTGAAGCTGCCTATCACGGAGTGCCTGTTATTGCGCCTGCCTGGAGCGGTCAGTGCGACTTCTTGTTTGCACCAGTTATGAGTGGAAAGCAGAAAAAACCAAAATTAAGACCTTTGTTTTGTAAAGTTGACTTTACCTTAGCACCTATTCCAGAAGAAGCAGTTTGGGATGGTGTGTTAAATGCGGATTCTCACTGGTGTTTTCCAGACGAAAAAGGCGCTAAAAGATGTATACGCGATATGTATGCAAATTATACAAAATATATTGGTTTAGCTAGGAAGCTGCAAAAGTATCTTATTGCAAACTTTACCGAAGAAAATCAATATAAGAGCTTTGCCGATGCTGTATATGAAGAAGAACACTTTGAAGTTGAAGAGTGGTTATCCAATCTAGAGTTAGAGGTTCATGAGTGACATTGTTTTCATTGCAGATTTTTTTGCAAATCAAATAGCAGGTGGCGGCGAACTCAACAATCATGAGTTAATCTTAATGTTACGAAATTATGATTGTAATGTAACAACAATAAACAGTCATATGTGCAGCCCCGATATTCTTAGGAGCCTGCCAGATGCTACAAATTTTATTATAGCAAATTTCATAAACTTGTCGGAAGAATGTAAACAGCTACTTATAAAAGAAAAAAAATACATACTGTATGAGCACGATCACAAATACATAAAGACTAGAAATCCAGCCGATTATAATAATTTTATAGCTCCAAAAGATCAGATAATCAATTACGATTTTTATCAAAACGCATCAGCAGTTTTATGTCAAAGTGATTTTCATTTACATATAGTAAAATCGAATTTAAAATTGGAAAACATAAAAAGTCTTGGGGGAAATCTGTGGTCCGATGGTAGTTTAAACTTGATAACAAAATTATCAAAAATTAAGAAAGATCCTGTATGTGCAATCATGGATTCAAACAATTGGCACAAAAATACTAGTGGTGCCATTAAATTGTGTAAGACAAAGCAATGGGATTATGTTTTAATAGAACCTTGTGAATATGAGGACTTTTTACATCGACTTGGAAAAAATGAAAAATTTGTTTTTTTGCCCAAAACTCCCGAAACTTTATCGAGAATAGTGGTCGAAGCAAGAATGATGGGAATGTCCGTGATAACAAACAACTTGGTTGGCGCAACAAAAGAACCGTGGTTTAATATGAAAGGTCAAGAATTAATACAGTTTATGGCAGACAAAAAGGAAGAAATTTGTAACACTGTGAAAGAGGCGTTAGCGACATGAGGTTATATATGCAAAAACCAATGGTTAAGGGTGCATGGGTTTGGATTAATAGTGGTTATAAATTAGCTTGGGAACAAATGGGTTTTAATGTTATACCTTATAACGACATTTTAGAAGTCGATACAAGCGGCGAATATCATATTATGGCATGGGAATATGACATTAAAAATAGACCAGAAGCAATTCAAGTAATAGAAAAATCCAAGAAGGCATATTTTTACGCACAGCCAAATTACTTCCCCCCTCCCTGGGGGCTGCATCCAAATTGGCAATGTTCACTTAACGACGAAATGATCGACTCAATTAACCAAATGGAACATGTACATCTTTGGAATTTTGGTGATACAAGCAAGGAATATTTTTTTAAATGGAAAGACATACTTTCATTACCCCTGGCGTTTGATTCAATAAGTTATAATCCCATTGAAGATCCGAAATACGCATATGATATTTGTTTTGTCGGAGGCTGGGCAAATAATGGTTTAAACGAAAAAAGAGCAATAATGATTGAACATTTTATGGAAATTAAAAAATTGAATTTAAAATGTGGCATCTTTATCAATAAAAATATTTCTGTGCAAAATGAAGCAAATGTTTTATATAACAGCAATATTGCGATTAACATTCATGATGCCTACACGCGCACAGTGGGGTGTAATTATAATGAAAGAACATTTAAAAGCCTAGGACTAACAGGGTTTTTGATTTCTGACAAACACACTTTGTTGGAAAAAGATTTTCCCAACTTGCCAATGGCAGCAACTGCAAAAGATATGTCGGAACTTATAGTACAACATATGGATCAGGATTTAACTGAGATAAAAGAAAAAAATCGCCTTGACATTTTGCAGAATCACACTTATATTAATCGTGTAGAGAAATTTATCAGTTTATAGAAAAATGAAAGTAGCAATTGTTTTACCTTGTTATAACTCCATGACATACCTGCCCCAGTGTGTTGAAACTGCGCTGTTGCAAGATTACGATAATTATGAAATCCGTGCTTATGACAATGGTAGTGATGATGGGACGCTAGACTATCTATATGAGCTAGAAAAGAAACATGACACTTTAACTGTATATGAAGTGCCAAACATCTATGAAAATTCTTTTAGAGAGGCATATGATCATGCATTCGAAAATTCGGATGCGGATTACATCACATCTCTTTCGTCAGATGATTTTTTAGATCACAATTATCTTTCAAATTGCATTAATATCTTTTCGCAAAATCCTGAAAAAATTAAATGCATACAAAGTGTATTAGTCGGCGTAAATGAACAGGGACAGAAAGTTAATAGTATGGGACATTCATATAAAAGCATTGAGGAATTTAAGACTAGGTGCATGCAAGGAAGCCCAGTTACTAGCCCCTCTGTGGTTTATCACAAAAGCTTGTTTCCGCTAATGAATTGGTCGCCATATGGCGGACCCGCACACAAAGACAGCAACATCAGAGAAGGCGGCGCGGGAGACTATGATGTCTTTTGTGGTTTTGCCGATAATAATGTGTTTATCTATCCTGTCCCGATTCACCTTGGTTATTATTATCGGTGGCACCCACAGCAATGTACTTGGAAAGTACACGAAAAAAAGAAAACAGTCAATTACGATAAAATAATTCAGGATTTTTGGAGAAAAAAGTGGAATCTATAGACAAAACAGGTTATAATAAAAGCATTACCAAAGGAATTGTATATGAATAAGCCACTGTTTATTTTTGAGTTTGCCAATAATCATATGGGTGACCCCGAACATGCTTCAAAAATGATCTCTGAATATGCAGATGTCATTAAGGGTTTTGACTTTGATTTCGCTGTGAAGTTTCAATTTAGAGATCTTGAAACCTTTATTCATCCCGATTTTAAAGACAGGATGGATTTAAAATATGTAAAACGATTTTCCGAAACAAGACTGGGCAGAGACGTTTTTCAAAAACTAAAAGACACAGCCGAACAAGCTGGATTCAAGACAATATGTACAGGGTTTGATGAACCGTCTGTAGAACTCATTAAAGAAATGGGGTTTGACTACATTAAGATAGCAAGCTGTTCATTTACAGACTGGCCTTTATTGAACAAAATAGCGACATTAGAGTTGCCAGTAATTGCTTCCACGGCTGGTGCAACCTTAGAGCAGATTGATAACGTAGTTAGTTTTTTTACAAATAGACAAAAGCAGCTTTCTATTATGCACTGTGTTGGGCAATATCCAACAGTCAAGGAAGATTTGCAAATTAATCAAATAGATTTGTTGAAAAACCGATATCCGCACATTTCTGTTGGATTTTCTACTCACGAAGAACCAGAGAATTATGATTCAATCAAAGTCGCAATAGCCAAGGGCGCATTGTTGTTTGAGAAACACGTTGCTGTTGATACGGAAGAATATACGAAAAACGCATATTCAGCAACCCCTTCACAAGTAGCCCAATGGCTAGCAGCGGCTTCGGATGCCTTATCAATGTGTGGTGTACAAGAAAAAAGACATACTAGTTCTAGTAAAGAAATATCTGATTTAAGACAGTTTAAGAGAGGCGTGTTCGCAAAGCGCAAAATACAAAAAGGTGAAATAATTGATAGAGCAAATGTGTTTTATGCATGGCCTCCCCAGGAGAAACAAATATTGGCAAATGATATGTCAAAATATACACATTTTATTGCCAACAAAACATATGAGCCAAATGAAGCCGTTTATCATTCTGAAGATGTCACACAAGTAAATACCAGGGAAGAAATTTGGAATATTGTGCAAGACGTTAACGCATTTGTGAGAAAGACAAGCGTTGTATTCCCAGCCAATGCCAATTTAGAAATTTCTCATCACTATGGTATCAACAGGTTCTACGAAGCAGGCATTGCCATGATTACAGTGGTTAATAGGGAATATTGTAAAAAACTAATTATTGCACTTCCTGGTCAGACACATCCGGCACAATATCATAAACGAAAAGAAGAAACATTTGTTGTGTTATATGGTGATGTCGCACTGGAACTCGATGGAGTATCCACAACATTGACCAAAGGAGAGGTCGTTACAATTGAGCCCGGAGTAGTACATCGGTTCTCAACAGAAAACGGATGTATAATTGAAGAAGTATCCTCGACACACTACAAGGATGATTCTTTTTATATCGATCCAATTATTGGACAAAACAAAAACAGAAAAACATTTATACCACATTGGGTGGAATAGGAGATATATTTATGGCACAACCAGATAAAGAAAAAAAAGTCGTTAGTCAAATTGGATATGATGATGCAGACATAGCCCCGTTTACTGATAACTACAAGGAGTTATATCGTGAGTTACTACAAGAAAATATGGAACTAAAAACACAGATTGAACAATATGCTAGCACTTTAAAAGAGTTATATACCCAAATGACAGGAGATGAAGACAATGAGTAATGAAACAACCACAAATACCGGGTTAAGAATGCTTGAAGTTATCGCTGGTACTGGTCAAACGCCCAAAATAGGCGATACCGTTTTAATGCATTATGAATATTACCTTTCCGAAGGTGTCACTTCATCAGACTTTAATTATGATCTGGGAGAATATCGGGAAGATCATAGCACCATATATGACAGCACATACGAAGATAAGCCATTTAATGGACCAATTGATGTCACAATTGGAAAGGGTACCCCGAAGGATGACGTATATATTAGAGGCGATTCTATTAAGGGAATTGACGAGGCTCTTCTTCATATGAAGGTCGGAAGTAAAAGAAAACTTATAATACCCTCTTCTTTGGCTTACGGCACAGAGGGTGCATCCAGTTTCCATACTTTCCACGGATATCGAGTACCCCCCAATAGTGATTTGACTATGACAATAGAACTTGTAGAAATAAAAAATGAAACTGTCTGACTATGTTGTTTCCTTTTTTGAACAGAAGGGAATAAAGAACATATTTATGCTTTCTGGAGGGGGATGCATACATTTAGTTGATTCCTTTGGCAAAAGCAACATCAACTATATTTGCAATCTTCATGAACAAGCCGCAGCAATTTGTGCAGAAGCATATGCTCAATATACCAACGCCCCTAGTGTGTGTTTGGTTACCACGGGACCAGGAGGCACCAATGCCCTAACTGGCGTTGCTTCTGCGTGGCTAGACTCTATCCCTATGGTTATCATTTCGGGACAGGTACAGCGAAAAGATATGAAACAAAACAAAGCTGTTAGGCAGATTGGATTTCAAGAAATCGATATTGTTAGTATCGTAAAACCAATCACCAAATATGCCACAACGGTAACCGATCCAAGTGAAATTAAGTTTACTTTGGAAAAAGCCTATCACCTAGCTTCAACTGGACGCCAAGGTCCAGTTTGGATAGATATACCTCTAGACGTACAGTCGGCTCATATAGACGAAAATGCTATAGATGAATACAAACCAATGTGGTGGGATCAAGCGCCTGTACATGCTGATGAGGAAATTAAATTAAAGGTTTCACAAGTTTACGATCTTATTTCTAATTCAAAAAGACCCGTTATTTTAGCAGGCAATGGAATTAGATCGGCTAAGGCACAATCACAGTTTAAAAAATTAATCGAGCTATTAAACATTCCAGTATTGACAACATGGAAAGCCATTGATTTTCTGGACGAGAATCACCCCCTATTTGTCGGAAGACCCGGAATCGCGGCTCAACGCGGTGCCAACTTCTCCCAACAAAATTCAGATTTATTTATATCTATCGGTGCTCGTTTAGATCATGGACAGACAGCATATAACCATATAAATTTTGCAAGAGAAGCTAAAAAAGTTATTGTCGATATTGATGTCGCTGAAATTGACAAAATGCAGTTTGATGTAGATTGTCAAGTTGTCGGTGATGCACTGGGATTCATTAACGAAATGATTGCACAGAAAGACGGCAATGACCAAAGTGACTTCTCTTGGTGGTTGAAAAAATGCAAAGATTGGCAGCACAAATACTCCGTAATACTGCCAGAATATTGGGAGCAAGATATAGGCGTTAACAATTATGTTTTAATTGATGTTTTATCAGATCTGATGAGTTCAAATGATTTGCTAATCCCAGGTAGCTCTGGTGCTTGCAGTGAGGTTACTATGCAGGCTTTCAGAACCAAAGCTGGACAACGGATTTTTAATAGTGAGGGACTCGGCTCAATGGGGTTTGGCATTCCTGCTGCAATTGGCGGGTGTGTGGCATCCGGCAGCAAACATACGGTATGTATCGACGGCGACGGTGGATTTGTTATGAACGTTCAAGAACTGGAAACCGTAAGAAGGTTGAATTTGCCAATTAAGTTTTTTGTTTTAAATAATGGTGGATACGTGTCCATTCGTAATACACAAAATAAACATTTTGATTTATTAGTGGCCAGCGGTAAAACTAGCGGCGTTACGTTGCCCAGTATTGAAAAGATTGCACATTCATATAATATTGAATATTGCAAAGTAGAAAGTCATAATAATGTCCGTAACAACATACAAAATGTTTTAGAATCAAATGGACCAGTTATATGTGAAATAATGATGTTAGAGACACATGCCACAATGCCAAGAACATCTACCTACAAAGACAGTGATGGCAATTTTGTTTCTGCTCCAATGGAAGATTTATATCCATTTTTGCCCCGTGACGAGTTTAAAGAGAATATGATAGTAAAGTGTGTAGATGAATGAAAAGATATTAATCACAGGAGGAGACGGATTTATAGCTAAGAGCTTATACGAATCATATAATGAAAAATATGATGTTATTTCTCTCAATAGGGCAGCACTCGATTTGACTGATTCACCTACAGTACAGAATTTTTTAACGAAAAATCAATTTGATGTTGTTATTCATACTGCAAATTATGACGCAGCACCAGAGTTTGCCACAAAAGATAAAACCAAGGTTTTAGAACAAAATTTAAATATGTTTTTCAACATTGCACGTTGTAATAAAGATTTTGGTAAGATGATTTATTTTGGCTCCGGTGCGGAATTTGGGAGAGAGAACTGGATTCCAAAAATGGATGAAGATTATTTCGACAAATATGTTCCACAAGATCAATATGGATATTCAAAATATCTAATGACCAAATATGCATTATTGTCAGATAACATATATAATCTAAGACTTTTTGGTTTATTTGGTAAGCATGATGATTGGCGTTACAGATTTATTCCGAATATTTGTTGTAAGGCAGCATTGGGTCTTCCCGTTGTAATAAAACAAAATGCCAAATTTGATCACCTATACATTGATGATTTAATAAAAATAGTTAAGTGGGTGATTGATAACGAGCCCATCGAAAAAGTATATAATGCTTGTAGCGGCGATGTATATGATTATTACACATTGGCACAAAAAGTCATTGATATTTCATCAAAAACACTAGATATTATAATTGAAAAAAACGGGCTTAAACACGAATATAGCGGTGACAATTCCCGACTTACATCAGAAGTAAACGACTTGTCTTTTGTCAAGATCGATGATGCGATTCAAAATTTATATCATTGGTATAGCCACAACACCTCTGTAATCAAAAAAGAGCTTTTTGCGTATTAAAAATGATTATTAGCACCCAAGAACCTTGTAGAGTTTGTAGCGGCACATTGTTGTCTCTTATGACATATGAAAATATGCCCAAAGCCGCTCAAAACTTACCGGACAAACAAACAATAGATAGTGGACAAGATGCAGGAGTCGATTTAGAAGTATGTCAGTGTGAGGATTGTGGACTTATACAATTAAACAACGAACCAGTAGAATATTATAAAGAGGTTATAAGGGCGTCGGCTTTTTCTGAAGAAATGAAGCAATTTCGCATAAAGCAATTTAAAAATTTTGTAACTCGATATAATTTAAGCGATAAAAACGTTATCGAGGTTGGTACAGGAAAAGGCGAATATCTTGCCCTAATGAAACAATTCGTTACCAATGCATATGGGTTAGAGTACGGCGAAGAATCAGTCAGCAGATGCAGAGAAAATGACCTTAATGTTGTTAAAGGATATATCGATAGATATGATTACAACATTCCATACGGACCATATGATGCATTTTTTATATTAAACTTTTTTGAACACATACCGGAACCCAATGTCATGTTAAAGGGGCTGTGTAATAACCTCACTGATGACGCGATTGGGCTTGTTGAGGTGCCTAATTTTGATATGATTTTAAGACAAAATCTCTATTCTGAGTTTATAGGCGATCACATATTTTATTTTACAAAGGAAACACTCCGAAACACTCTATCAAAAAATGGCTTTGAAGTTATTGATTGCAAAGAAATATGGTATGACTATATACTATCAGCAGTTGTTAGGAAAAGAAAAACCACAGATCTGTCGCCTTTTAAATCACACAAAAAAAATATAGAAAATGTGATTGATAATTACATCTCTTCATATAACAAGGTCGCAATATGGGGAGCGGGGCATCAGGCGCTCACGGTATTATCGTTAGCCAATTTGGGAAACAAAATTCAATACGTTATAGACGATGCAGATTTTAAACAAAATAAATATACCCCGGCTACACATATTCCAATTGTGTCGTCTCAAACTCTCAGGGAAAAGCCTGTGGATGCGATAATTGTAATGGCTGCAAGTTATTCGGATGAAGTTGCTAAAAAAATAAGACAAAATTTCGATAAAGACATTGACGTATCGATTTTGCGTGATTATGGTTTAGAGGCTGCGTGACACAAAAAATTTGAAATTATGTTATTTCTATATTATAATAAAATAAATTACATTTGGAGATCTGATGAATAAAAAAGAATTTGTATCAAAAGTTACAGGAGAATCGTGGCGAAAAGAGTTCCATGGAAAATGGGACAAAGTTATTAACCACGTTGCAGTTCTCTTAGAAGACTATTCAAGTGTAGGCAAAAATGGAGACGTTACTACGCTTCACGAGGGCAGCGAAGTTTTTATAGATGACATTAGAGGCAGGATTAATCCACAATTTAGGGTTAAAGATGAAAGCGGCAGAATATGGTTTATACCCGTTACCAAACTTCAGGTATTAAATACTGATGAAAAAACAACATCGGTTGATTCTGAAACACACACATATCGTGGCGGCGTAAGAACAGATCACACAAGATAAAGAAGAAAATAAATAATATGGCTAATTCAAATGATAAAATGCTCCAAGAGGGATATCTAGAGGGAAACAAACACGATCCAATTCTTGAAAATGAAATTCAAGAACATGAAAAAAATATGCGGAACACCACCGTCAAAGACGAGAAAGATCGACAACATTGGCTACAAGGATATAAACCATATGTCTATGAAAAGATGAAACGATATCCTGAAAAAATTGCCAATGGTGAGAGCATTGCTATTATCCAATTTCAATATGACTATTTGTGTAATATGGATTGCGAACACTGTTGCATTGATAAATTCTATGTCCCGAGATCTTGGGAAGAGGCAAGTGGTAGAAGAAAATTTGAATTAGATGATGTAAGAAGATTGTCACAGCAAGCAGACGAGATGGGATTAGCCAACTTTGTTATAACAGGTGGAGAACCGCTGATTCTTAAAGAGTTTGATCAACTTGTTGATGCCATCGATCCATCTAAATTCTATTTGGTAACCGATTCGAATGGATGGAATTTAGATCTTAAGAGGGCAAAGCACTTAAAAAATATTGGAATTGATAAGGTGCAACTTAGTCTTGATGGTATTACGGCAGAAGATCATGACACGTTTAGAAGAAAACCCGGCGCTTTCGCCAGGGCAATGAGGGCAATCGATGCCTGTAAAGAAGCGGGATTACATATAATTCTTTCAACTGTGATTTGGAAAGACAGGATATACACAGATGAATGGGTTAAATTTCTTGACTTTGCAAGAGAAAAAGAGGTTGGGACATACATTGTATATGCCAAGCCAGTCGGAGCTTATGAAAATCAGACTGAGCAAATGATGACTGAAAAAGAAGGAAAAATTCTACAGCAATTCGAAGAAGAATATGATATATTTACCCATATGACACCTTCTTATGGTAGAGATATCGGTTGTATCGCTGTTAAACGGATGGTTCCCATCTCAAGGTATGGCGATGTGATGCCGTGCCCATACCAGCACGTTTCCCTTGGAAACTTTTTTGAGGAACCGTTGCCAGATATCATTAATCGTGGACTGAACATTAAATGGTTCGATCCAAAGAAAAACATGCCATGTATTTGTGGTGTCGATAAGGGTTTCATTGAGAATATTATTTCTAAGTCCTACGGCGATTCTGAGGTGCCTGTGAGATATGATGAGGTCTTCACCTCCGATGATTTTATTGATAAGTCTAATATGGGAGATGTGGACGCTGACAGCGGCACTGGCAAGGAAGTCGAGACTTGGAAAAACGCACCTCTCATTACCTTAAGGGGCAAAAAGCTTAAAGATCATAACTTTATTGATGACACAGGTGCATAAATATGATAGAATTTACAGACGCAGCATTAAAAAAACTTGAAAACGCAGTTGACTCAACTGATTTCGTTCGCGTTGGTGTCGCCAGCGGTGGCTGTGCTGGTTTATCATATACAATTGAAGTAGAAGACAAAAGTGAGCCTGGAGATTTTATTTTTGAACTAGGAAGTGTTAAAATATGTATGAACCCTTATACTAAGTTTATACTTCGAGAAACCGTTGTAGACTACGAAGAGAGCCTACACCAATCTGGCTTTAAGTTTAATAATCCAAAAGCAACTAGAAGCTGTGCTTGCGGAACTTCGTTCAAGCCAGAAGACAATACAGCAGAACCGCCCACAGGTGCATGTGCCACCGCTGGCTGTTCGTCATAAAAACACAATAATACCAAGGAAGGTACAGTGTACGATGTAATAATTTTTATAGTTAGTGCTGGACCAAATGTAATAAAAGAAAATATAGCCGAGACGGTTTATAGTATATCTAAAAATATCGGTGATGATGTTAAATATGGGTTTTATATCGTTACAGATAACAAGACACAAGAAAATTTTGTAAAGGATACATTATTTTCTCATCCACGATTAGCGAGTGTGGTCAAACCAGATACTCTAATAGAACTGGTATTTTCCAGGGAATCTTGGGCTAAAGAATATAATAAGTTTTTTGACAAGTATCAAAATGATACAAAATACATTTTATTTTCACACGATGATCTGACAATAAATACACCAAACTTTTATCACAAAACTATTCACGCACTCCAAGACAAAAAAGAACCGATAGGGTGGATATCATTTACAAATGATAGATATTATCGTTATGATCAAAAGCCCCTGTCAAATTCTTTTAAAGATCCGTTTGCGATAGATCGACATAACGATCCTCGCATTTATGAATGTCACGTATTTGAAGAAGGAGAGCAAGTTACACCAGAAAAATTAAAATTACTTGACTTTCCTGATGGACCGGTTAAGTTACACGCTCCTTTTCCGCATTTGTGCCTTATAAACACAGACGCAATGAAAAAAGTAGGACCATGTGCAGAATGGACAGCTTATACTATTTTGATCGACAATGATTGGGGATTAGAGGCTTTAAGACAAAACCTTTTTAATGTATGGATACCAGATATTATTTATACTCACCCAAACCCAAAATATTGCCACTTAAGAAAGCCCGGAACCGATCTTCGTTATGAGCTAACTGCACATAATAAATTTTATGAAAAATGGGGCTTTCGACTACCATTCAGAGAGCAATTAACCGATGACGATATTGAGGTAGTTAGAGAAAAATATAAAGGAACCAATATACCTTTGTCGTCCTATAAAAACACTTATGATTGGGATTATTTAAAGTGAATAAACTAGATCAAATTCTGACACTAATTTCAGAGTATATAACAGAGCAACAAGATGTTGAATGGAAGCCGGGCAAAGATTGGATTGCATATTCCGGTCCAGTATATAATGATAAGGAATATGTAGCTGCCGTTAAAAGTCTTCTAGGGCAGTGGCTAATATTTGGTCAAGACGCTAGAAAATTTGAATTAGACTTTCCGCAATATCTCGGAAAGAAGTTCGGCTCCTTGGTTAATTCTGGAAGTTCTGCCAATTTGCTGATGGTTGCCGCGTTAAAGTCACAAAATTGGCTCAATCTGCCAGATGGTGCAAAAATTATTACGCCTATTGTTTGTTTTCCCACAACATTGAACCCAATATTACAGAATGGGTTCGAGCCAGTTTTCGTTGATGTAACACTGCCAGATTTGAACCTAGATTTAAATGAAGTCGAGCGCCTTTTAGAAAATGATACTAATCGTGAAATAAAAGCTATTATGTTCGCACATGTGTTGGGGAACCCTCCCGATCTTGATCGTTTAATGAGTTTGGTTGAAAAATATGACTTAATATTTTTAGAGGATGCATGCGATGCTCTGGGCTCAACATATGATGGCAAAAAACTGGGTTCGTTCGGAGACATATCCACATGTTCTTTTTTTCCGGCTCATCATATGACGATGGGTGAAGGAGGCTTTGTCGCCACCGACAATTACAAAGTTCGCAAGATTATAGCCAGCATACGAGATTGGGGAAGAGCATGCTATTGTAACACATCAAAGCCCGGTTCCGTATTAGAGGGAACGGCTTGTGGCAATAGGTTTAAAAATTGGCTTCCAGAAGCCAAAGAAGTGATTTACGATCATCGCTACGTATTCGATGAAATTGGATATAATTTAAAACCTCTAGAGCTACAGGCTGCGATGGGGCTTCAACAACTTGATAAACTTAATCTCTTAGATGAGGCAAGAAGAAAAAACTGGAGCCGTTTAAAGAAGATATTTGCACCATATCATAGCTATTTTCATTTGCCCGAGGCAACTGAAAAATCGGATCCATGCTGGTTTGCATTTTTGTTAACCGTTAAAGCCGATGCCCCATTCGACAAGGGAGACATTATAGAACATCTAGAAGCCGCCAAGATTCAAACTCGTTCTTATTTTGCAGGGAATATTCTGTATCATCCTGGCTATAATCATTTAGCCACCATTCAAGGCGACATGAAAAAGAAATATCCAATTGCACACAAAGTAACCACAAGTTCATTTTTCCTTGGAACGTTTGCAGGCATTACAGAGGAAAAATTAGATTACATTGAAAAAATCGTTAACGATTTTATGGACAAATACCGATGAAAATTGTTTATATTACAGGCTGCTTGGGTTTTATTGGTTCGTATACTACTAGAAAATGCCTTGAGAGAGGTTGGAGAGTCTATGGTGTGGATAAATGCACCTATGCAGCTAATTTAAAGCTATTGCGAGAATTTGGCACATATCCTAACTTTAAGTTTGAAAAATGTGATATAAAAGACATAGATAGGCTATATGATTGTGATTATATAATTAATTTTGCTGCTGAATCTCATGTTGGAAATAGCATTGTTAATAGCGACGAATTCGTTGAAAGTAATATTGTCGGCGTTAAAAATCTTTTGGACTTGGTGCGATTTAAGCCAATTAATTGTAATGAGCGACCTGTACTTTTTCACATCAGCACCGATGAGGTATATGGAGACATCGATCAAGGCGCACATACTGAACAAGACATTCTCAAGCCCAGTAACCCATATTCAGCTTCGAAAGCTGCTGCCGATATGTTGATAAACGCATGGGCTAGAACATATGATATAAATTACGTTATTTTGCGACCGACCAATAATTACGGCATTGGTCAATATCCTGAAAAGCTAATCCCTCTTTCGGTTAAAAACTTAATGCGAGGCAAAAAGATAATATTACACGATGAGGGCACTCCGATTCGCAATTGGCTGCATGCAGATGATACCGCCGAAGCTATCATGACAATTATTGAATCTGGCACAACCAATGAAATATACAATGTTGCAGGAGGATTTGAGCAAACAAATATCAAAACTGTTAGACAAATCATTCAGGCATTCAAGGGCACCAGTGAGAATTGGGAGCAATACGTAGACTTTTCTCACAGAGAGGGACAAGATGTTCGGTATGCCCTGAATGATAGAAAACTTAAAAATCTTGGCTGGAAGCCAAGGAAAAATTTTGATGATGAAATTTCGAATATAGTACAATACTATAAAGATAATTTTATTTGGTGATTTATGGAACTTTCTTACGAAGACATAATTGATAGACATCTTGGTGAACCTGCGGCTATAGTAGCTCATGGACCAAGCTTGAAGCCATATATGGAAACGTTTAAAACACTACAACACGATAAAAAACTTATTGTGTTTGAGTGCAACGACTGGTTTAATTTTTTCGATACAGCACCCAATTATTGGCTTTTTGCCAACAATGAACAAAGAATCGATCATGGCATAAAAAATATGGGGATGTGGAACACGTATCAACACCCTCGGAATATTATTCAGGCTCCAGATACCACTATATTATATGCAGATTCTGTTGACTTTTCCGATAAAGATTTTGTGCGTGAAAGGCTAATACCAGACTTTTTAGCATATGATCAGAGGCACTTTAAGGCTCATAGGTGCATGGATATTTTAAAAAACTTTAAAGCATACGTAACTAAAGAGAAAAATCTAAACTATAGAGATTATGGAAATAATTCTGCTATGTGGCAATCACCACGAGCCCAAGGTGGGGCAGGTTTTTCTGGTGGACTATCTGGTGGACCAACTGGCAATGGACAATGTTGTAATCAAATAATACCAGGAAGACTTACCATTCAAGAAAGACTACAAGAAATAACGGGTTATTCTGAACATTACAGCACCGGAGATTCCGCCGCGCTTCATATGATTTCTTTTGCCATTATTATGGGCTGCAATCCAATATATGTAGCTGGCATGGATTTAGATTATGCGCTGGGATATGCAGCCGACAACGACGAATTAAAACGGTTATACAAATTTGTTCAGCATAACACGGATTGGCAAACAACCCAATTTAATATGAGAAACGATTTGAAGGTTATAAATGAAAGCGCCAAAATGCGTGGCATAAAAATTATTAACTTAGCGAAAAATGCATGGTATAATGAATTAGAAAAAGGAGATTTTTGTGTATAATAGTAGGAGAAACAGTGAGTAAAACTTTTATTATTGCCGAGATCGGCATTAACCATAATGGTGATATGAATTTAGCTAAAAAACTAATTGATGGTGCAGTCCAAGCGGGCTGTGATTTGGTTAAATTTCAGAAACGAACAATAGATTTGGTCTACACCCAAGAAGAACTAGACAAGTCAAGGGAAAGCCCATGGGGTACTACAAATCGAGAACAAAAAGCTGGTCTTGAATTTGGGGAAAAAGAGTATGATAAAATTAACAGATATTGTAGAAAAAAGGGAATCGCTTGGACCGCTTCTGCTTGGGATGTTCCAAGTCAATTGTTTTTAAGGAAGTACGACTTAAAATACAATAAAGTTGCCTCGCCAATGCTGACTTATGATGAGTTGTTGGAAACAATTGCCGAAGAAGGAAAGCACACCTTTATATCAACTGGCATGAGCACAATTGAGCAGATTCGAAAAGCAGTGTCAATATTCAAAAAAGCAAATTGTCCTTATGAACTAATGCACTGCAATAGCACTTATCCACTCAACCCGGAGGATACAAATCTTCGTGTTATCGAAACACTGCGAAACGAATTCGGTTGTGACGTGGGCTATAGTGGTCACGAGGTGGGAATTATCGTCAGTTGTGCAGCGGTAGCCCTCGGCGCGACCTCGGTTGAACGACACATCACTTTAGATCGTGCTATGTATGGTTCCGATCAGTCGGCGTCACTAGAACTGACAGGATTGAACAAACTCACATCGTATATCCGTGATATCGAAAAATCTTTAGGTTCACCAGTTAAAAAGATATATGCCTCCGAAGTGTCTGCTATGAAGAAACTTAGGAAACATTAATGCAGACATTAACCGCTTTAATACCAGCGAGAGGTGGTAGTAAAGGAGTGCCAAGAAAAAATATTTACAACCTAGCTGGCTTTCCACTCTTGGCTTATTCTATAGTAGCATGCAAAAAGTGCACAGGTATTGACCGAATAGTTGTGTCCACTGACGATAGAAAAATTGCAGAAGTGGCAAAACAATATGGTGCTGAAGTTCCGTTTTTGCGACCGGCAGAATTTGCACAAGACCATTCAACAGATTTAGAAGTTATAAAACATTTTTATTCAATTGAGGGAGCACAGGATTTGGCATTTGTTCGACCAACCACGCCTCTTAGAAAAGCAAAGGTTATGGATTTGTTTGTTGAACAATACTTTAAAAAAAGAGAAATAATAACTGGTATGCGTTCTGCTCATGAGCTTCCCGAATCTCCTTATAAGTTTTTCAAAATTGTCGATGGAATATTTACTGGTTTTTTTGATGATTTCAACGGAATTAAGGATTATACAAATTTGCCTCGACAAATGTTTCCCAAAGCGTATCATCCAAATGGATATTTGGATATACTAAAAAAAGAAACAGTTTTAGAAGGAAATGATTTTGGCAATCAAATTATGCCAGCTATTACTGAGTTTATAACAGAAGTCGATGAAGGATATCATTTTGGTTTGTTGGAGAACCAAATTCAAATTGGCAACTATGAAATATATCAGGATTTAAAAAATGATAAATACTAAAAATAGGATTATAAAAGATAACTTTACTTTAGATCGTGGCGAGTTGACTGCTAACAGGCATAAAAATGAGCCACTAGCTCTTGGCGATCAGGTGCCCGTAGTTTGGCATAAAGCTAAGGATTTTAATATTTATGACGAAAACGGAAATAAATGGATCGATATGACCGCTGGTATATTCGCAACTAATTCCGGGCATGCAAATGAGAAAATCAAGGAAGCCATTAAAAACCAATTAGATTCAGATTTACTTTTTGCATATCAATACGAGACTAGAATAAGAGATAGGTTTGTCAATAAGTTATTAGACATAACGCCAGATTATCTCAACAAGGCTGTATTGTTAAACACGGGTTCTGAAGCAACCGATGCATGTTACAAACTCATTAAACTATGGGCCAAAAAGAACAACAAAAAATACATAATTTGTTTTAATGGAAGTTACCACGGACGAGTTTTGGGCTCTGCCCTTATGTGTGGTTCCAAGGTCGCTGCAACATGGTCAGGCATTAAAGATGACGATATAGTTTTTATTGATTTTCCCTATTATGTAGATGACACATTTGATCCTCGAATGTTGCCTCCTAAAGAACAGATAGCAGCATTTTTTCTAGAGACATATCAGGGGTGGGGCGCATGTATGTATCCGCCTGAATATATGAAAAGTTTATATGGCTTTGCCAGAGAGATAGGTGCGCTAGTTTGTTTTGATGAAATTCAGGCTGGGTTTTACAGGATGGGCGATCTTTTTGGATTTATGACCTATGGAGATTTTATTGAGCCAGATTTGATTAGCCTAGGGAAAGGAATTTCTTCTTGCCTGCCGATGTCAGCCGTTTTGGGAAAATCAGAAATAATCGATATTGATCAAGGAGCCAATCTGAGTGGGACACATGCTGGAAATGCTATTTGTTGCGCCGCTGCCCTCGCCAACTTAGAATTTTTAACCGATGAAACGTTTCAAGAGGAATTAAAACATAAAGTCAAATGCTTCGAAGAAAGATGTCAACAGCTTCTGCACCTAGACGCTGTTTTGAAAGTCAACTATAGAGGGATGGTAGCTGGCATTGTTCTTAAGTCTACAGAAGTGGCAAATAATGCCGTTAACAATTGTTTGCTCAATGGTGTATTACCTGTGTGTACTTTTAGAGAGTCTATAAAACTTGGACCTCCTTTAACCATTAGTATAGATGCTATTGAGGAAGCTTTCGATGTTATCGAAGATGCTATTAAGGAGGCTTCGTATACCAATGAGTAATAAGTCAATTATGAATGATAAAAAATATTTAGAGTACACATACTCTGACACCGCAGCCCCTCCGAGTGAATATCCTAAACTGTTTGCAAAATGGCTGTTAGATACTGTTTATAATGATGTTGGCACAATTGGTGATTTTGGATGCGGAAGAGGAGATTATTTAAAAGAGTTTCAGAGGCTTGGGTTTACTCCACATGGTTTTGATATATCGCCCAATATTTCTATGTTATCTGATTTTAATGTTAAACAAATAGATTTTGCTAATGACAAAGCGCCATATACGAAAGAAAAATTCGATTTTATTTTTAGCAAATCAGTGGTGGAACACTTACGTGAGCCGTCTACTTATTTGACAGCAATTCATAAAAGTTTAAAAGATGGTGGCAAAGCCGTTGTTATGACCCCTAGTTGGAAACACACCCATTGGGGTCCATTCTATATCGACCATACACATGTGACCCCGTTTACAAAACACTCTTTGAAAGCCGCTTTAGAAATGGCAGAATTTAAAAACGTATCTGTACAGTATTTTTATCAACTTCCAATTCTTTGGAAATATAGCTGGCTGACACCGGCAGTTCAACTGCTTGCAAAATTGCCATTGCCATTTGCTCCATATAACGATGTACCCTGGAGTGTATCGAATTCGGCCAATAAGCTTATTCGCTTTTCTAAAGAGGTTATGCTTATGGCTGTGGTGGAGAAATAATATGTTGAATATTCGCCATACAGGAATTGTTACAAGTGATATTGACAAATCTATCTCTTTTTATGAAACGTTCGGTTTCAAGATACAAAAAGATATGATAGAATCTGGCAGTTATATCGATAATTTCTCTGCGCTAAAAGATGTTATTGTTCGAACTGTAAAAATGTCTTTGGATAACGGAGACATGATTGAGTTGTTGTATTATCACACACACCCAGAAAAACCAGACATGTCAAGAAAGATAACACAAATTGGATGCTCGCACATTGCCCTAACCGTTCCAAATTTGGATAATCTATATCAAGAACTGAACGAAAAAGGTGTTTTATTCAACAGTGAGCCCCAGCACTCCCCAGACGGTTATGCAAAAGTGACTTTTTGTAAAGATCCAGACGGCTCTTTAGTTGAATTGGTAGAGGTTTTGAAGTGACATACTTAGATAACTTGTTTTCACTAAAAGGCAAAGTAGCGATTGTTACGGGCGCATCTCGGGGGAATGGTCAGGCGATAGCGCAAGGTTTTGTAGAAGCTGGCGCAACAGTGTACAATATTGATGTTATTGAAAATAATGACTCAGGGATTATATTTCTTCAGTGCGATATCACCAGTGACCACGAGTTGCAGAATAGTATTGACCATATTGTTGATAAAGAGGGGCGCATAGACATACTTGTTAACAATGCAGGCGTAACACGCTCTTCGTATTCTGATCAAGATTGGGATGACACATATGCTGTAAATTTGAGAGCACCATTTGTTTTGAGCCGTCTGGTACTTGAACATATGAAACAAGCTGATACAGGTTCTATCATTAATATAACGAGCTTGAATTCAGAACTTGCGTTTCCAGGTAATCCATCATATGTTGCATTTAAGGGAGCCCTAAAACAATTGACTAAATCTATCGCGCTAGATTTTGGGGAGCATAACATTAGAGCTAATAATTTAGGACCAGGATATATCAAAACAAAAATGACTGAAAAAAGCTGGCATAATGAAGAATCGAACGAGGCAAGAAAAAACAAAACCGCATTAAAACGGTGGGGACATCCCGAAGATTTAGTTGGCGCGGCTATTTTTTTAGCATCTAATGCGTCGAACTATGTGACCGGTCAAGATATATATGTTGACGGTGGCTGGCTTATAAAGGGATTATAAGTTGCATTATAACTTTACAGCTTTCGATAAGTTTGAAATATTTTCTTCCAATCAAGAGGTCGAGAAATATAGACAATCCAAAATTGATGAAGTTCAAAAAAATGTTTCTTTTATAGAGCGTCATTTTAATACAAAAATAGATGTTTTAGAAATTGGATCTGGAAACTCAAAATTTTTATATGGACTAGACAAAGCCGATCTTTTAAAATCTGGATATGGAATAGATGTCAGCAAAAGTAGAATTGATTTTGCTAATGAGTGGAAAAAAGATTTACAGATACAAAACGTACACAATGTTCACGGAAACGCATTAGACCTAGATCTGGATAACCTTCCAGAGTTTGATTTGATTTACTGTGTTGACATGGCATTCCAACTTTTCGACCCCGCGCAACCGGGCAGTGATATTAAATTTTTAAATAGTTGCTATAAAAAGCTAAAAAAAGGAGGTAAAATAGTCTTAGAACTTGATAGCAGTGAACAGATATTGAAAAGCCTTCATAATGATAAAGCAAAGCTATGGCAAGAATTCGACAGTTCCGACCCTTGGATGTATCTTTTGTGGGATTGCACTTATGATCGACAAAAGTCCTATTTATATATTAAAAAAGCTTTTATAAAAAGAGACTTATCTAAAATTTCTAAAAATAACATATGTTTGAGAGTATATGATCACAGTGATATAATTACTATGCTAGAAAAGCTTTCTTTTGGCACCGTGCAAATATATGATTATTGGAGCAAAAAGGGAGATATGTCCGACGATGAATTTTTAGTTGTAGGAAAAAAGTAATGGCAACACAGAATAAAAACGAGAATACACCACAGATTAAACCACCGGTTTTTTCAGCAAATGTTGATTTTAAACCAAAAAAGAATAAAGGATACCAAAACAGGGTATTGTTATTGAATCCGCCAACTGATAGAACGCAGTTTGTAGGATCTGACAACTACTTTCCTTTGGGACTTATAATGTTAGCTACTGTTCTTAGACAAAATGAGGATGTAGCAGAGGTTATGGATATAAACAATGATCTCTTTCATAAAGATTTAAGCGATACTCTTTTTGTTGAACATATGAATGAAACGGTATTGCCGTACATTGAAGAAATGAAACCCGATATAGTAGGCATCGGTGGCACCTTTTCTGGAGCTTTCAAATATACCAAAATAATTGCAAAAATGGTCAAAAACAAATTTCCAAACATTCCCACTATTGTGGGTGGCAACCACGCCAGCACGTTTAAAGGAATGGTATTGGAAAGGTTTAGGTTTATAGATTATGTTATGATTGGCGAGGGAGAGCATACCTTTCCCGAACTTTTATATTCAATCATACACAATAATGGTGAAGGAATTGAATCTGTAGACGGAATATGCTATAGAAAGGGTGGGCACTGGAATGATTCGTATAATGCTTCGCTTCAAGATGAACACACTCCTAAAGAAGACATAATTATACAACAAAAGCGATATTATATCGATCACTTGGATGCGCTACCTAAGCCTGATTTTGATATTGTTGATGTGGATAAATATTATATGGATACTTCACAATGGTATAACCCTCTTAACATTGAAGTTGGACAGCCATTTCCAATTATTTCTAGTAGAAGTTGTCCCATGAGATGCACATTTTGTAATATGTGGCACGTACATGGTCCAAAAATTAGATATAGAAGTGCGGACGATGTTGTTGATGAAATCGAATATCTATATCACAAATACAATGCACGATATTTTCAATTTATGGATGATAACTTCACATTTGATAAAAAGCGCGTCATTCGTATGATGACTGAAATATCTCGTCGGGGCTTGAAGATCTCCTATGACACGCCAAATGGAATCGCCATCAACAGACTCGATGAAGATGTGATCAAGGCTATGGTAGAAGGTGGATTGATTAGAATAAGCATTGCAATAGAAAGCGGTTCACAGCAGATAAGAGATTTGATGATGAAGGGACTTAAGCAAAATAAAATTTATGAGGCAACAAGAGAGTTGGCAAAATATCCTCATGTTTTTATTAAAGCCTTTTTTATTGTCGGGATGCCCGAGGAAACAGAAGAAACATTAGAAGAGACAAGAGAAATGATCAAAGCATTGCCTATAGATAAATTTTCTATAAATTATGCCACGCCGTTTCCCGGCACAGCCCTGTTTAACCAATGTAAAGCCAAAGACATGTTGCGGTATGAAGTAGAGGATTATGTGGAGATTGATGGACATCAACTGCGCTCAGACAGACCTCATTTCAAACCATATGACTTAACGGAACAACAGTTGATGGATTTTGTAGAGTGGGGCGACGAGTACATAAAGACGCTTCCAGACAAGACAGGCAAATATGATCCCCGTGGGGCTGGCGATATCGCCTCCTACGGGAGCGTTTTTAATTGATAGAGGTGTAAGTGTCAAAATTAAGTAAGTCCCATCATATGACGTTTGTGAAGAAGGGATGGGGATGGGAGCGCTGGATTGTTAACAAATCAGAATATTGCGGTAAGCTCTTGTTTTTCAATAAAGGAAAACAATGTTCATGGCATTATCATATACTGAAAGATGAGGTGTTTTATTTACAATCTGGCAAAATGGTAGTAAAGTATTCAGATGAAGATAAGATTGAAGACGCGAAAGAATTAATTTTAAATCCCGGCGACAACTTCCACGTATATCGCGGCTTAAGACACAGAATGATTGCATTAGAAGATTCAGAGCTATTTGAATTTTCTACAGAGCATTTTGATAGCGACTCACACAGACTCGAAAAAGGTGACTAATGATATATTATGTTGACATAGATGAAACCATTTGCTTTTATGAAGGCGAAAGGGACTACCCACAAGCGAAGCCAATTAAGCAAAACATCGAAGCTATCAATAGATTATACAATGCAGGACATACTGTTGTATATTGGACCGCAAGAGGTACAGTGACAGGCATAGACTGGACAGAGCTTACCCACAATCAACTAGATGTATGGGGAGCTAAATATACAGATGTTAAGCTTGGCAAGCCAAATTATGATTTATTTATTTGCGACAAGGCGATAAGTTCTTATATGTTTTTTGATAAGGAAGAACCATGAAGAATATATTAATTACTGGCGGTTCGGGAATGCTCGGAAGTGCCTTTAAAAAACTCTTGCCGGATGCGATATACATATCAT
>Ga0208011_1000158_pt1 | contig 29020 bp, 39 predicted proteins | sample 7_EtaG_FD_184080 | JGI IMG/M metagenome (GOLD analysis project Ga0208011, IMG submission 184080) | Marine viral communities from the Subarctic Pacific Ocean - 7_ETSP_OMZ_AT15161 metaG (SPAdes) (version 2) | ecosystem: Environmental > Aquatic > Marine > Oceanic | place: Pacific Ocean | collected...
GAGATTTGTCAAGCGAGATCAAAGACTTGTATACGATAATTGTCAAATTGATTGACAGATTGAATGGACATGACAAAGAAACGAACAAGCTCGCCAAAGAACTCGCAATGCTGCGGGTTGAGGTTAGTGGGCTATACAAGTGCATGGGCGTAACAAAAAAACCAGTAAATGAAAAGCGACGCAATGAGTAGAGAAGCAAAAGATGTTATGTATATGCTGGCGATCCTTGGGGGAATCCTGTTGATTGTCATGTTGGCTGGTTGCAAGTCGTTGCCCGGCAAGTTAGAAATTGATACACCGCTTATTGACATAGAATACGAAGGAAAAACAAATGCCACTTAATATACCAACGCCACAGCCGGGAGTAGATCCTGCTCGTAATATGATGCCGCCGCTGACTAGCCCATCACATCCGATGGCGCAACGGGTTGCTACGCCACAACGGCAAATGCCGGATTTGCAACCATACACAGGGGCAGATCAAATACAACAACAACTTGCTGGCTATGGCCAACCGCCACGCTTTGTAGACTATGGTGTAGGCTCTGCTTCTGCTCCGTGGGCAGCAAGTCCACCACAACAGCAACCGCAACCACAGCAGCGGCAGCCGCTAGGTCAACAATTACAGCAGATGATAGGTGGTATTTTTGGAAGACAGCCGCAGCGTCAAGTACAGCAAACTGACCCCGGTGCTGGTTATGGTCAAAGTCCTTCTAATCCTATGACACAGCAGCAGCCGCAACCTCAGGTACAGCGACCTATGCCAGACCTGCAACCGTATACAGGTTGGGATCAAATACAACAGCAGATAGCTGGGTACGGTGCGCCACCGCGTTACGTAGACTACGGCGTAGGTTCTGCGTCAGCGCCTTGGGCAGTTGGGCCGGGAGACTGATGAATTTTGATGACTTTAAAGTTACAATCGCATCTGTTACAGGCATTGGAAATTGGCTGTTGCAGATAGATGTTATATTAAAGATAGGTATATCGGCAGCGACATTGTTTTACATTGTGTTAAAGATAAAGGAACAACTTAAGAAAGGTAAATAAGATGCCAAAAGTAGGAGGAGTACATTATCCATACACCGAAGCGGGTATGAAAAAAGCTAAGGCTGCTGCAAAACGGCAGAAGAAGAAATCTAAAAAGTCTAGTAAGAAACGTTATTAAATTATGAAAGCACTACAAGGTAAAAAGACATATATGACAGCCGTTGGTGGCGTTCTTGCAGCAGTAGGAGCGTACTTCAGCGGAGAGATGGAAATGGGCGTGATGATTAACGTGGTTATTACATCGTTACTCGCGCTGTTTTTGCGTAAAGGTATTAAAAAAGATACGGGGAACGCTTGATATGCCTTATAGAAAAAAAGGTCAGAAGGATAAGTTGCTTGACTTAGCGAAGAAAAGTCGAGCGCGCGCTCAAGAAAAGCGTGCAACTAAAAAACGTCTGAAAGATCAGGTAGCGCGTAACATGGCTGCGGGTTCTAAAACACCTGCTCAACGTGCTGCTGCGCGTAAGAAGACAACGCCTACTGCAGTAGCTTCACGCAAACCGCATCGTACCGATGCTCAACGTGCTGCTGCTAAGAAGAAGTTACTAGCAGAGCAGGGGACGGCAAGGGCAGCAGGTAATAAAAAATCGCTAACACGTTTTATTCCGCAGATGAGCGTGAAAGGCGCTGAAAAGGTTGGTAGCGGTCTTAGGCTAGGTGGTGAAGCATTACTAACGGGTGCTGCTTTAGCTGGTTCTGGAGGTGCTGCTGCACCGGCTCTAGGAGCAACACGCGGAGGTAGGTTAGTTTTAGGTGGTTTAGGCAAGGCTAAGTCTGGCTTGTCAAAGCTGTTTAAACGTAAGCCTTCTACTGCTCGTACAGCTAAACCTTCTACCACAACAACGCCAGCTAAGCCGTCAGGTCGTGGCCCTGCTAGTGGAGGTAAAAAGCCTAGCGGCCCCGGTTCTCGTACGGCACGACGTAACCAACGGCAAACTGCTCAACAAAAGCGTAGGACGCAATCACAGAAAGATAGGACTGCAGCACGTAAGAAAAGAGAGACTGCCGCAGAACGTAGAGAACGCTTAGATAGTGGTGGTGTTAGGATGGGGATAAACAGGCGTGATGCCGGTTTAGCTCGCGGTAGAAATACAATGCGTAACAGACGTAGGCGCAACTAATGATAAAACTTCTCTATGCAATCGCTAAAGCCATACCCGCCCTGCAGAAGATTCTGGATAAGTTCTTCGGAGAAGGGCGGGAGCTTAGTGCGTCAAAGCGGCATGAGGCAAAAGATGACATGGTTGACAACGCCATTGCTGACGCTCTTGCTAGCCCTAATGAGCGGGTGCGTAGCGACGAAACTAAACAACAGCGAAAGACTAACAAAACATCCGGGATTCAGAAAAGCCGCGTTAGCGTCCCCCGCATTCGTAGAAGAAGCCCTCAAGACAGTAAATCGTCTGGAGTATGAACTTGAAAGGAAGTAATGGCAACATCAGCAATAGTTAAAGTAACGCCCACGAAAGCAAAGTCTGCTATGGTGAAGCGCGACAAGGCTGCTGTTACCGCGCTTGTTAAGAGATGAGTGTAGAATACATATTAGATCGCTTCGGCAAGAAGATTGGTATGGTTCCTAGTGATACCAGTCAACGTGCTTTATTGCTTGACTATCTGAACGAGGCAGCGCAGGAACTCTACGAGCAGTCTGATATGCCGGGTTCTTTAGAGGAGGCTGAGTTTTATGTACAAGGTGACAAGACTGTTGCTATGCCTACAGACGTATATGCCATACGTGGCATACGTGAGAAAGCTGGTAATAATGCAGTATGGGAAACAGAGCCGCTAACGGCACGGCACAGAGAAAACAGTTGGGAAACAAAGTATAACAAGTTCCGAGTGAAGGGTTACAGCCCTTTGAAGGTTTCGTTGCCTACGTCTATCACAGGCGCAGCAAACAGTTCTAACAAACTTGTTGTTCGATGGTATGGTGTAACAACTACAGATGATGACTACGAGGTTGTAGTTAAGACTGCGTATAGTGATGGTTACTTGTTAAGTGTTTCTGGCACTGCTGTAGCGGCATCTGGCTCTACAGGTACAGCTACATTAGCTAACATCAACGTGCCGTTTACAGACATAGTTAGCTTCTCACGTACCTACAAACCTACAACTACGATAGGCGTGGCGCAGTTAATTGACTATGCTGATAACGATATTGTCTACGCTGAGATACCGTCGAACAGCATGGAGTCACGTTATCTTATCGTAGACGTAAGCGAGTTTCCTTTCTCGTCGTCTGCTGCGGAAGATGACTCACATACGTTACAGATACTTTATAAGAAGGCGCTTCCGCGTTTGCAGAATGACACGGATGAATTTCCTGCGCCGGGGTACGATAACATACTCGTTAGCAAGTGTATGGAGTTGTTCCTTGAAGAGCAGGGTAAGATAGAAGAAGCAATCCTTCACGACAAGAAAGCCTCGCGTTCGCTTGCACGTAGGCAAGCTGATCTTGAACGTGGGCAGGAGCAGAAGGCTGTTTTCAAACGTCACAATCACGATAAACTTACATGGCTAGCTACTCACAGACCTCTTTTGTAGGAGGAATGAACATGGCCCTAGATGATTCTCGTATAGGTCAGGACGAGTATCAACTGGGCCTTAATGTTCGTAATCGTTTTGGTGACTTGCGCCCCATTAGGCGACCGCTAGAGATTACTACAGGTTTTACTGCTGGAGTGCCGTTGCAAGGTGTTTATGCTGTAGGCGATTTTATTATCATAGCACAGGCTGGTGTTGCAAAATACAAGCATCGGCTGTCTGATACGTGGGTTGACTTATGGAACTCAGCAGGTTCTTACTACCTAGATCCTGCTGTTGATACAATATACTTTCAGTCTGTACCTTCTAGTAACCGAGGCTTTGCTTATAAGTCTACTGGCACAACATCTGGTGTTGTTGTAGATACGTCAGCGACGCCGCCCACTAGAACTTCTGCAGGTATCGTTGTGCAAGACGGCATTAACCAGCCTAATCTCATTGAGTTTAAATCTTCGGGCAGTAGTGCTTTTGTGTCTGTACGTAAGTGTCGCACATATGCAGAGCATAATACAACGATAGATAGTGTTGTAGAGCGCGAGTATGTGCCTATTGGTAAGCAGATGATGTACTTTAACGGTAAGCTGTATATCATTAGCCCTGACGGTACTACGATATTCCACAGCGTAAGCGGCAGACCGCTTGATTTTGTTATAGCTATTAACACAGATGGTGATAAGGTTTCTTCTGACGAAGGTGTTGGTGGGGCTGTGGCTATTAGTTACTCTGTAAGCTACGATCCTATTACCTGCATTGGGCCGCTTAACACAGATAGTTTCTTTGTAGGCACTGGTTCTGCATCGTATGCCGTTACACCAGATAACAGTCGTTTGTTGTTTGGTGAGCCAATGTTTTCTAAAAAGTATTTGTTTGGCGCATCGGTTGTTAATCAGTTTTCGTTTATAGATGTTCTTGGCGATTTTGCTTTCATAGACTCGGAGGGGTTACGTTCGTTTAACGCTGTGCAGCAGTTACGTAACGAGGGTCGTAACAGTGCGTTCTCTATGAGTGTCGCAAAGTTGTTTGAGAACATCGTACAAGACAGTACGTTAAGTGCAGCAATTTCGTTTGATAACTACGGGTTGTTCTCTATGAGGACTGCTTATGGTAATGTTATAGTTGTTTATGATACGATGTCTAAGAAGTTTGTTTCTGTTGACACGTATCAAGATGGCAGCGATGCAGAGGCGGTTGAGTCTGGTGGTATAGTAACTGGTGGATTTGATGCTGACAGCGTTTCGTATGGTTTTGGTATTATTAAGCAGTTCACGAAGATCAGCACTAATAGCGCACATGAGCTTTATGCTATTACTGATACTGGTGAACTGCTAAAGTTTTACTCTGGCGCTAAACATCTTCAAGCGTCAGTTACGACTCGCGCTTGGGCATCTGGTGATCCTCGCGTAGAGCAGAAGCCTTTAGAGCTTCGCACGTTGTTTTCTAACGTGAGTGCTTGGGAGTCTAAGTCGGTTTCTCTCACCAGTGGTAGCTATTATCCAAACGGTTCTGGCCCCCCTGCTAGTGGTTTTTATACTGTAGGCACAACTGAGTATGATAATAATGTGAACGTTAGTGCGCTGCCTTACGCTTTAGCTAGTGGCACAGAAATATCATTTGCTGGTACTACAACTGCAACTGGCGGAATACTTACGTTAACGGCTGATGCAGCAGTAGGTGCTACAACATTGAGCGGTACGGTAGCTAGCTCTGGCGGTATCTATTTTGCTACGTCACCAGACGGCTATGTGCGCTTTACTGGTGCTGGTACTGTTAAGGCATCTATGTACACTAACGGCACGTTCTCCACTACGCCGGGAATTATATCAAAGACGATGGCTGCACCTACTGACGTTAGCACAGAGTATGGTATAAAGTTTTCTGACTTGTACCCTCTCGTATGGAATGCAGACAACACAATGCAGAATATACTATATAATTTTCAACAGGGGCGTTACGGTTGGAAGGTTAATTACGTAATAAACTGGGACAACGCTGCATATTTATCTATTATACAAACTGACTCGAAAGACGTTACACCAAAGAATCCTTTATTGACACAGGCTTATGGCTGCTAGTATTACAAGTGCGGAATTTACTGATGACACTAGGTTGTTTTACAGTAGGCAATCCGCAAACACATGGAGACTCGGATTACGCTGCCCTTCAGCGACAACAAGTTCTGAAGGCGCAGCAAAACAATGTACGCACGTGGGAGACATAACGGCAATAGATGGTGTTAGTGTAGACACAGGTGCGTCTGCTGCAGATCAAACTTCAATAGGTGCTAAAGATCTAAGTACGGATGCTGGCACAAGAGAAGCATTGATTATTATGGCGGAGAAAATAAATTACCTGACGTACAGGTTAGAACAAGCTGGCTTAATGGCTAGCAGTTAAGGAGATAAAATTATGCCATGGTATGATGATATGCTGGGAGGTCTTGGTGGACTTGCAACTATATATGGTTTAAGTCAACTAGGTAATAGGCCATCGCCTAGCGTGGGTGAAACTACGCAAGAGTCGATGCAAGCAATGATGCGCGGTTATGGTGGCCCTGACGCTGAAGGTAGAGGGCCAGGGAATCCTTTATATAACGCAGAAACAGCTAAACAACCAGCAGCAGGTTATCCCGGCTATCGTCGCATGATGTCGGATATGTCTGAGCTTGACATACAAGATCAGCAAAGACTATTTGGACAATACGCTAGACCAGCAGCTTTAGGTCAACTTGGCTTAGCGCAAGAGATGATACCTCAGTACGGTCAGATAGGCCGTGATGAATCGTATCGTGATGCGATGATGGGTGCTGGCACACAGCTTGGTGTGCTACGTGGGCCGGGAGGGCAGCTTATAGATGAGGCTTATGCTAAAGCACAGCAAGTAGATCAACCATTTTATCAACAACGTGCTGCGGCTGGCGGTATGCTAGGTGACTTGTTGGGTAGCTTTGTTGATCCGCGTACTAAGCAAGCTCAGTTAGCTGATCCTAGCGCCCCTAGTGGTTTTAAAGAAAACCCTATGTACGATCCAAACCGCCCCGGTGGTTACTTTACTGGTGCGTTAGGTGGCAGCGAGCGTGAAGAAGTTCAACGTGGTTTAAATCGTCAAGGTGTTCAGACGGGTTCTGCAAGTGGGCCGCGCTCGATGAGTGACGTTGTTGCTAACGCAATGACCTTTGGCCAAGGTGTGCAAGGACGGCGTGATGCCTTGGGTCGTGCGCTAGGTCAAGCTACCTCGTTCCTTCCTGCATCACGTAGTGGATTTGATCCGTTGCAAGTTGCGCTAGGCCGTCCGTCGCAGCAGTTTGGTGCGGCTAACTTTTCTAGCCCAAATTTGGCAGGTAACACAGGGCAACAGCAAGGCTTTGCGAATAACGTTTTCAATCTTGCAGGACAATCTGCAGGATACCAAGCCAATCAGCCTTCGTGGCTTAGCCGTATAGGCCAAGGCGTAGGTGTTGCACAAAACATAGGTAAGTTAGGTTGGTAGAATTTAGTCAGTCGTAGATGGTGGTGTGTTATGGATAAAGGTTCCAACAATATTCGCAATGCTGCTAGTTTGTTGATACGATCTGCGGCTGACTTTAATTTAAAAGGATAAACTGATGACTGAAGAAGAGAGACGCAAAAGATATTCTAGGGACGTAGAGCTAACGCCAGAGTTAGAAGACTGGATCATGCGAGCCGTGAATGCTCAACGTGCAGGGTGGCCTGTACCAGAACCACCGAGAACTGCAGATAGCCAAGGGTTTGCACCGGCATACGTTGATCCGCGCTCGGAATCTCTAGCACAAACACCGGCACTTGTTAGGCCGATTGCGGGTATGATGGATAAACTTTTCCGCCCCGGCAGGGAAGGCGTTGCTAACGAGATGAATCGTGAGTACATGGAAAGTCTACCTACTAGACAAGCAAGGCAGCAGAAAGTAGCGTCGGAAGGCTTGCTGGAAGAACTTAGGGCTAGGGCTATGCGCGGAGATCAGCTAGCTATAGATAAGTTGTCAAAGTTTAGAACGGCAGATAAGCCGTCGTCGAGTGCGGCTAATCCTTTAGCTGATTTTTACAGGCAGCAAGCAGGCGAACAAACTGACTCTGCGGGTAACATTATAAGAAGGAGAGGTGGAGATGCACCTGTAACAACATCACCTACGGGAGAGCCTACAGACGAACCGTCAACTAACCCGTACGCAGACTTGCCTCCTGCAGAAGCTAGAGAACAGTTTGATGCTGATATGCAAAGCATTGATGCTGACATTGAAAAGAATCAGCATATTGCTACTACTGGAAAAGCTAAAGAAAGGCAATCTGTCAGTGCTGGCCCCGGTGCGCCGCCTACGCTACATGATGCGTACAGAGAGGTATCACAAAACGAGAGAACTGCTGCTGAACAAGCTCTTACAGCATTACAAACACGTAAGAAATTTTTACAAAAATCCATAGAAATCTATAGTGGCCCTGCCGCCGGTTCAGGTACAGCAACAGAAGCATACAAATGACCGAAGAAGAACGCCGTAGCAGGTTGCTAGCTCTTGGGTATGACCCTAATGAATACGAGTTAGTTACCCCTAAAGAAAAAGCCTACGAGGACATGACCGGCACGGGCGCGTTCTTAACAGGTGCGGGGCAAGGTGTTGGTGGTGGTATAGGGGGCTTAGGTGGTGCTGCTATGGGAGCGGCTTATGGTTCTGCTCTTGGCCCTGTTGGTACGCTAGTGGGCGGTATCACTGGAGGTATTTTTGGCGGTATCGCAGGAGGCATGGGCCAGTCTGTCGCTGAAGATGCTTTCTTAGATGATGCAGAAGAGCAAGCACTCGCGCTTAAACGGCAGATTGCTTTAGAGAAGCATCCAAACCTGACACTAGCTGGGCAGTTTGCACCTTCGCTATTAGCCGCAAGACCTTCTTTTACTACCATACGCAATCTTCCTAAAGCATTTGCAAACGCCCCAACGCGATCGCAGACTGCTATGCAACGTTATGCGTTAGCTAGTGCAGGTTTCGGTGGTGGTCTTGAGGCTGGTATAGAAGCAGGTTCGCAAGCACTTCTTGACGAAGAGATGGACTGGAGTCGCGTAGGAACCGCTGGTCTATTAGGTGGCTTAGCGACGGAGCCTACAAGACTTTTCGGTAAAGTAGGTGCAACAGCAGCGCGTAAGGGCGAAACATCTAAGCAGTTCCTAGAGCGTACAGGAATGCTTCGACCGCTTACGGAAGTCGAGGCTATTGCAGAAAACGCAGAGGTAGCAGCTAGGCATCAGAAATCTTTAAGAGAAGCAGCGGAGAAAGCTGAGAAAGACTTAGCTGCTGCTGACGTAGAGAAGGCAACTAAAGCTGAAGTCAAAGCTGAGGCTGACGAGGCTAGGCGTACAGAACCTACGAGAGAGGAAGAGCTTGACGCTGAGAAGCATATTGACCGTGACGTAGAAGAGGCGGATACGGCTAGAATGAAGGCGCATGGCGCGTGGACGAAAGCAAAGCATGATTTAGATAACTTACCGACTGAGCTTAACGATACGCCGTTTGTGGCTAAAGCACGTAGGAATGTTGCTGAGTTAAAAACTGCATCTGACGAGGCTAGCGATCTTCTTATCAAAGCTAAAGAAGATCGTGTTCGTATGCGCGAAGAACTCGCGGCGAAAGAGTTAGAAGCGAAGAATCTTTGGGAGAGGCATTCAAAGCGCAAGGCTGCAATAGATGGCACGGAGCCTAAACCTGCACCTGAAAAACTTCTAGCTGCTGCTAAAGGTCTTGCTGCTAGGTTAGGCATCACATGGCATAAGGCTATACCTGAGTTACACGCAATGGATAACGCAGGTAAGCGGATAGACTTGCGTGGTAAGTATAACGTAAGAGAACATTCAATAACGTTAGATAGTTTACAAGCGGAAGCTGATACACCTTTCCACGAATACTTGCACGGCTTATGGCAAGCGTTAAAGCGTTCACCAGACAGGAAGCATAGCGGTCTTATTGAGTTGTTTGAGAACGAGTTGTTCAAAGATTCGCCAAGACGGCAAGCGTTGAAGAGTTCGGGTGAGCGTAAGATGTGGTCAGAAGAACGTATTGTTGAAAGCACGGGTAAGGCTCTGACAGAGCGCATGGACAATCCGCCGAAGGGCTGGACTGATAAGCTACAGCGTTGGCTAGATGACTGGAGTTTAGAGCGTGATGCACGTAAAGGATTTCCTGTGAAAGAGGGCGAGCTAACCGACGCGCACTTCAAGCGTATCGTTGATTGGATGGCAATGCGTGGCGAACGTCAGCCAGCTTTGCAGCCTAAGCAACTGGAGCTTATGCTAGGTGATCTGTCCGTTAAGTCTCCCTTGATGTCTGGCCTTACAACACCGACGACAGGTGGTAAGAAGTACGCTGATGATCTTCTGACGGAAGAAGGGGTTGCGGCTAGGGAGGAAGAAGACATAAGAGGTCAGGCGGTAGATGATGGTAGCTATGTAGCAGCGGTTGAAGCTGGTGATATAGACGCGCAACAACGTATGGTTAACGATGCTGCACAGAAAGCTGGTTATACGATAGGGCCAGTGTATCACGGAACAGGCCACGATGGAAAGATATTACAATTTAAGCATGGAGAGCCTATACAGCATCGAAGTAAAAATGACACAGGTAGTCTAAATGCTTTTTTCTTCTCTGAAAGCAAAGATGTAGCTCGCGTTCACGGAGATACTGTTTATGAGGTTTTTTTAAAGTTAGATAAACCTTTTCAAACAAAAGTTAAGACAGATGAATTAGGTCTTATTGACGGTTACGATGCCCCAGATTGGTCTAAAGATTTTACTAAAAAAGAGCAGTTAGAATGGAACAAGATGTGGGGAGGGGAAGCTAACGATGGTTTTATTATTGAAGGCAACAAAAATCTTGTCGATAGTTCGTTTGGTAACGAAGATGCTTTTAATCAATACGCTGTTTATGATGCAAACCAAATTAAAAGCGCTGACCCTGTTACACGTGACAACAAAGGTAACGTAATACCTTTGAGTAAACGATTTAACCTTGACACTGAAGACATTCGATACCAACCCGTCAAGCCAGAAGAGTTTGCTGCTGCCGCTGACGTAATGGCCAAGCATGATCCTACGCTACTGAAGAAGTACAGCAAGCGTGTGCGTGGTAAGATGATGGATCGCATTAAGAAGGGTACGTTTAGCGTGGCGAGAGGTCAGCAGATACTAGCGCGGTTTGTGAATAAGCCGTTTCCTGCGGAGATGAGTGGGGAGGAGATAGCGCAGGTAGTGAATGGGATGGAGATGTATCATGGTTCGCCAGAGGCAGAAGCTATAAGAAGTGAAGGGTTTAAAGGGGAGAAACTTAGTCCTAGCTCCATAATTGGTGGCGGCATATACATGACTCCCAAACTACAACGCGCTGAATTTTATGGCGAGCCTATAAGTATAAGAACTAACTTTAAAAAGTTATTAGATCTTAACCAGAATGATAACTATGCTACATATCAAGATGCTGTAAGTCAAGCTGTTGACGATAAAGCTCGTAACGCATTATTACTAGAACAAGGTTACGATGGCTTGACATTTGTACTAGATCAATTACCTGCACTTTTAAAATCTGGTGGTGGTTATAGAGAGGTCGTCGCCTTCCGTGAGCCGTTCGAGGCAGCCACCGATCAACTGCACGAATACTACGGCGGCGAGCGCCTTCAAGATGTTGATACGTTCCTTGAAGACATGAACGAGTATCAGCTAAACACAAACACAGATCACTTTGCTAGCAACCCTGCCGCGAAACGTCCGCTCTTGCTGGATAGTATCGTAGAGCAGCTACGTAAGACTGCATATAAAGGTTCTGCTGAAGAACAGAGGACAGCGAGTCGTGTAGCTGATGCGGCAGATGCTACGGCACGAGACGCCCAACGTCTTGAGGGCGAGTTCTTAGAAGCCTTTGAGTTTGTCGAGCTAGATAGAGTTAGATTATCAGAAGACGACGGGCGACACGCTGCGATATACATGGCATACATGAGGCGCGGGATGCCTGAAAGTATTCCAGCAGATACGATGGCGCGATACAATGCGCCCAGCAGCCCCGTTAAACACTACGTAGACTTCTTCTACAGAAACTACACAGAAGTGCGTGATCGCCAGATAAAAGCTGATATGAAAATCTGGCATCCTAAAGAGGGTGTGTTAACTGAAGCTGGTAGAGATCCAGCGTATGTGCCTGAGATGATAAACCAAGATATGTGGCACATATTGAATGGCAAGGAAGGTGCGAAAGCACGTACTGATGCTAAGAAAGAACTTGTTGACTGGTGGGAAAACAACTTAGACGAGCCGGGAAGTATCTCACGTGAAGAACTAGAACAAGCTGCCGATCAGTACATAGCAAAGCTGAGTGGTGGCTCCGCCCATCTAGGCTCTTCAAAGTTTGGTGCGCTACGTAAGGCAGAAAGCATAGGATTGCCGCTTAGGTTAAAAGAAGACGGCACTTTTGCATGGATTGACAGCCATGCTGGTCGTGCTTATCAGCGTTATATGCGTAGGTTTGCGCGTGACTTTGCGTTCTATAAGAACATGGAGAGTGATAGTTTTGTGCGTCAAGCTCTTGGCTTAATGAAGCAAGATCGTACGTATGATGCCGCACTACCAGAGGGCGAGAATCCTTTCCATGTGCCGAGCAAGAAGGATGATGATGGCGTTCGTGTGAACACAGGTATGACTGCAGATAAAAATCTAAAAGATTTTATGAAGGCATACCTTGGCTACTATGAAGGCGACGAGCTATTCGGACGTACAGCTAACAGGCTTGTCGTTAGTCACTGGTTGGGTGTGATGTCTGGTGTGCGTGACTTGGGTTCATCATACGTGTTTGCGCTACCGCATCTGCGCGGCGTGGATATGTCGCTGATCCTCACGTCACTCAAAGACTTTGGCCGCAACTGGCGGCAAAGTCACTTGCTAGGTGTAAACAAATCTCACGCTAACCGCCTTGAGTTTTCTACGGAGACGCATAACAAGATTGCAGATGGGCTTAACACGTGGTCTGATATTGTTAGCAAGCTAAGTGGACGTACACCGCTTGAGCGTCTTACACGTGCTGCACAGTTTGGCCTTGGTCGCGCTGCTGTGTTGCAGCACATTGGTCTAGCACAAGGCGCTAGCGTAACTGCTGATCGCAACCTACGTCGCTTGGGCCAGATGTCAGGAGTAGATGTTCAAGCATTACGTAACCATGCTAATAAAGATCTTACTGATTTTAAGATACCTGACGAGCAGTTTGATGATATGCTAGATCGTATGGCGGCATCGTGGGTAGATGCTAACCAAGGTACGTATGACGTACGTGGTGTGCCAGCGTTTACAATGAGCGGCCCTATGGCTACGTTCACTTCGTTAGCAAGATGGAACATTGAGAAGTGGAACATGACTAAGAAGGAGCTAGTGAATCCTCTTGTTGACGAAGGTGACTGGCGACCTTTTGTGAAAGCTACGTTAGGTGCGGCATTCACGGGTACATTGCTCATAGAACTTTCTGAGTTTATTAACAACAAGTTCCGCGCTGATGCTACGCTAATGGAAGCTGTTAGGGAAGCCGATAAGGAAGAGATGACGTATGCTATAGCTGACTCACTTAACTATGCTGGTTACTTTGGCCTTGGTTCTGCGTTGTTTAATGATACAGCAGTAGCTTTGATGCGCGGTGAACGACCGGGAACTGGTGGTATAGTATTTCCTGCGCTAGACTTTGTAAGTCAATCGTTGATGGAGCCGGTGTTTGACGCTACAACAGCAATTCAAGAAGGTGCAGAGCCGTTGTCTACTGTACGGGAAGCCCTTCACGATGTGCTGAAGGGTACGATGCAGACGTACAGGATTATGTGGAATCATAGTTTTCTTATGGACATTGGTGACGGTCGTAAAGAATCTGACGAGAAAAACATACGACGTGATCTGCGTATCTTCCGTAAATTTGAAGGTATTAGGGGAACGCCGCCCTCGCCAGATATGGGGAATCGCTACCTGCGTCCAGATACGAGAGCGTTCAAAGAAGCTGAGACTGTACGGGAAAGTGCAGAACTTTTACCTGCTGCGTTTGAAGAGCAGCGTAAGCGTGCAAAGGGCCGGGGCGATAAGCTGAAGTCGTACACGACAGGTTTATATACGATACCTGACAAGACGTTGCCAGCAGTTGCTACGCCAGAAGGTGTGGAAGAGTTCATGCGCTACAAGGATTATCTTACGCGGCAAGAAGGATGGTTCTCTGCTAGAGGTGATCGTTACTGGCGGCGCATCTTCAACGAATGGGCAGACAGTAAGCAACTGACGGCCACGAAGAAGGCGCTTGTCAAGGGCTACGTGCAGCATTTGATGGAGCGTGGCGCTAGGAGGTAGACTCTGCCCACTTGACCATCATGGCGAAGTCTAGCATATTGGTACGCACGTTCTCATCGCCACCCTGTGCGTTAGATCCTACTAGCAATCCGCGCCCAGCTAACGGCGCTTGGTAAGCATCTAGCACAGCGAAGTAATTGTTCTTCATTGATAGGCCGTTGTCATCCACGTACAGCACATCGTCATTGTCCAGACGAAAAGCCATCGTAAACATATCGCAGTCTATGTGACGCTGAATATCCTTGTAGTCTTTAATGAAGACTTGGGATATTAGTTTTGTCTCAGGGTCTACGAGATACGCTTTCCTACCTTGATCCTCCGTAGTATTTTTTGGCATGACCTTCCTTTACTAACTTATCGTTTAAATCACATTCGTTCACATACAGTATGCCGAGTACGCGACCGTACTTACCCTTCTTGTCAAGCTGCGTCTTGATGACACACTTGTTGTTGCTCTCGCGTAGCATTTCCTTCAAGCGAGCCTTAGCCGCTAGCCCTGCACGTTTTTCAAGCCTGTCCCGTGTGCGACACTCAGGCGTGTTGATGCCGTAGAGCCGTACACGTTGTTTGCTGTGCATATCGAAACCTAAGTCTACGAAAGCGTCTACGGTATCACCGTCTACGACTCTCGTAACTTCCGCGCTGTAGTGGTATAGTTTATTTTCAGTTTTCATTTTCTTCGTTTGTCAGTTTCCAGACTTTTGCCATTTTGCCAGACTTATTTAATCGCCTAACGCCTGAGTCTTTGATTTCACCAACTAGCCTAAGCTCGCTAAGCCTTGGGCGAACTGTTAGTATAGATAAACTTAAATGGCCTGCAACTTCATCAGCGGTTTGGTTACCACACGTAAAAAGACTCAACATAACCTTAGCTCTAACGGTAGGCGCTATTAGCTCAATGTCTTTTGCGGCATCTTTGCTTGTGTCGTTGTCCTTGTATCCCGGCGTATTTGGGTAGCTCATCTTACCAAATCTTCCACCACTTCGCCAGCGGTAAGCAGTCTTCAGAGTTTCTTAGCGCACGTTCTCGTGCCTCTTCTAGTTGACTAGTTGTAAACATATATGCTACAGGAGATCCAAACTTACCTCGTAAGTAAGCAAGCAAGTATAAACTGTTAGCTGCTTTATGTTTGTTCTTGTTCTCGACAGCTAATATCTGTCCCAACTTTATGTTTTTATCTATCTTCATATCTATTGTCCCATGCTTCTTCGTGTGCGCGTTCTTCTGTGGCAGCGAAGGCTTTGTCGCGGCCTACTTTTGCATCCGCTTTAGACAGTGTAACGCGATTACCGTCTACGTCTTCGTACGCTATGTCATCATCTAGCTCATGCGCTTCTGTATATGCGCCCTCATCAGTACCAGACTCACCCATAATCTCACAATTATAAGTTACTGTACTGTCTTCTGTGTAGTAGACATTAGGCATAATTTCTTCGCAGTTGTCTAATGCTATCGTTACTTCAAACGTATCTTTTCTGTACATAGTTCTTATAGGTAACTAAACGCATCCGCAGGTTTGTCCACGAGTGCTACGTATCCATTCCCGCTCCTCTTTATTTGATCGGTCGCGAGTAGAAATGCTAAACATTGTTCAAGCTCATCTTTTGCTAGGTCGTCACAGAATGTAAGTAACAGTTTCTTGTACGTTACAACTGTGTCTTCGTTTATGATATGTTGCAGTAAGCGTCGCTGAATCTCGGCAAGTACGTTGCGCCCAGATGTTACATAGGCTTCGTGCATCCGCGCTTCCGTATGTGCCAGAAATCGCATGGCTCGTTCGACTGTAGACTTCTCTATAACCATACTGTCCGTAGTATCCGCGAAGTGCATTATCATAGACAGCTTCAGCAGGTGTACATTCTTCCTGCCGTAGTAAGTCTCTAGCCTATAGTCTTTGTTAACAACTTCCTGCGTTAACTTACCACTCTCGTAAACTTCCTTATGGTATGCTTCTGCTTCATCTGTGAACTTCACCGGCCCTGCTATATCACCTAGCTTTTTTAAGTGCGCCACAAGTTCTTTCTTTAACGCTTTCTGCTCATCGTCTATGCCGGGGAACTGGCGTAAGAAGCGAGGGCCGTCACCAAAGATCATGATGACACGCGACGTAAAGCCTTGCGATATGATCTTGTCGCTGAACGCCGTGCGTATGAAAGATGGAGTTGCGCCACCCAGTATGTTAACGCATACGTTCTTGATGATGTCTGTGCCGTGATGCTTTGTCTTGTACGTGTAGTCACGGCTATCGTAGAACTGATTGAGCATATTGACAATGTTATCCGTGTTCTTACGCAGGAGAACGCCCAGCTCTTCTATCATAAAGCCAACAGAGAAATGCGAAGAGCGGATCTTTTTGTTCTCGCCGTTCTTGTAAAAGAAGTCACGCGCACACTCTTCAACGATGAATCGCACAAGACCCTCCTGCGTTATCGTATCCGCGCTGATAGGGTAGTATGGCACGATGTCAACCTCGTTCTTTTTCTTCTTAGGCACACGCCTAATGAGAGACGGATGCTTAATGAACTCGCTCACCTGCGATATAACACGCGACTTACCTGCTGCAGGTGGGCCGACCAGTAACGCAAACAAGTTAGGGTATAGCGTAAATGTGTCAGGGTATAACCAGACACGTCGTTGTAGTGCAGTTGCTATCATACTGTAAAACCCCCAGTCTATAAACAGGTTGGGTGATTCTAAATCTTTTAAGTATCCTCTCCATTTTTCTATGTTTATCATTGTTCATACGTCCACCATCTCGCCCCAGCTTGGCCCTATCATAGCTTCAGATCGCATATGAAAGGGTTCACCTTGTGGAGAAAGCATCTCACGATTGAGTGCATTACAGGCTATAGACGCAACCTCCTTGGCGTAACGTGAATCGCATTGCAACAAAACACTGTCATGGTTATTCTGTAAAACATCCGCGCCTAATTCACGGATGCGTTGGTTGTTATATAGGTCTGTAAAAGCTAGGTTAGTTATACAACCTACCGTAGACTGTGGCACAAAAGCAAATGCTTCTTTGTACATGGATGGCTCGACGGCTTGTGTGAACATACGAGGGTATCCAAACAAGTTACGTAGCATACGTGTGCGCTTGAGTTCTGCTATGGTATCATTGTGCCACTTACGTATCTCAGGGAACAATGTGTGGTAGGTTTCTAAGAAAAATGCTGCTTGCTTATGCGCTAAGTTAACTGCGCCGTTAGACTTCTGCAAGACGTTGATGCGAAACGTAGGCGCTTTCATGCCGTAGTTGCTAGCGTGGCACACCATCTTCGCCATGAAGTAGTAGCGTTTGTCTGCGCTCCAGTTGTCGCTGCTAGAGATGAGGTCACGTAGTTCTTGCCACCGTGGCATTTTAACTAGCTCCTGCACCGGCGCTTCGGCATACGGCTTTATGCTCTCGCCCATCTCAGCAGACCAAATATCTTCAAACAAACGCAGGGCAACGTACACATGAGACTTCACGCCGTTAGCGAACAGTCTGCGGAAGTTGCCAGCTTGGCACAAGTAGCTTACGATAAGCGCCTCAGCACCGGCTTGGTCAGCTTGTACTAGAACGTTACCGGGATCAGCTACGAACAACTTGCGTAGTTTCTTAGGAAAATTTTGTACGTTAGTACCCCACTTGTTCAGCAAGCGCCGTGAGGCTAGTCGATAGGAAGTTGTACCGGCTAGGTTGTAAGACGTTGTGATACGCTTGTGGTCATGTGGCTCCCATGCTGGAAATTTTAACTGGCCACTTTCTTTTGCGGTTGCGCGGTAGCGTAGTATGATACTGATGATAGGATTCTCAGGATGCTTGAGGCGTAGCTGCAACAGAACTTTCTCACTTGTGATGTCCTTGTCTGGGCGCTGGTAGCCTAATCGTCCATACAAGTAGTTGGCAACTTGCTTCGGGCTATTAGGGTTAAGCTCGCTGCCAGTTAGCAACAGTAAGAAGCGTAGCAGTTCGTTCTGATAGCGGTCGTTGTGTGCTACGATACTGTATAGCTTGTCGTCATCGTAGCGTATGCCTTGTAGCATGGCTGTTAGGTACGGCACAACGCTTGCGTTAACTTGATGTATACTATCCGTTGCCTTAAAGTTCTTAGCAGTCTCATCGAGTTGCGGCTTGAGTAATGCTAGGCTAATAACATCCTTTGCGTTGTACTCGTAAAGCTGTTGCTGCTGTCCTGCGTTTTTCGGCTCGAACACGCCTTCGTTCTTATGATACGGCTGGTCTGTGTACAGGGACAAGCAATGGCCAAGGGACTTCTCAACTTCTGGGAAGAGCCGGTGGTGTGCTAGCATGGTATCATACACGCTACGTGGCGCAGGGATACCGTACTTGTGGGCCATGACGAAAAGATCAAAGAGTGCATTGTGTATGACTACTGTGTTGTCACGGAATGCGACAGCTAACGCACGTAGCACACGCGCTGTGTCCTCGTAATAGTATCCTGCCATTGGTGACGTTACCATAGGCACACACCACGCACGTTCTGCGTCAAACGAGAAACCAAAGCAGGTCATCTCTAGGTTACGATTAGTTTCTATGTCAAAGTAAAGTGTCTTGCCTTTTGCGGAAGTGAGCAGCTTAATGACTTCATCTGCGCGGGGCCATAAGAGATGCTCGGCAACAGTTATGACAGGAGGTATCTTGAGGTACGCTACGGCTTTCTTAATGTCCCGCCCAAGCCAGAACTTACGATTGGGCCGTCGTGTCTTACCGTGCCATCCTTTATCATCACCGCCCTTGCCATCTCCTACATCATTCGGGTTGAAGTATGCCATGCGGTCAACAGCTTCTTGAGGTTCGTATGTTGCTACGTACGTGATGCCGTCTTCTACAAATGGGCAGCCACGTTGCTCGTCTAGCGTAACACCGCGCTTGAACATATTAAGGGCATCTTGTCCCAGCAGTAGGATAACCTTAGTACCCTCGCGTATGTTAACTTCACCTTGCTCCAAAGCATCGGCAAGCATAACGTCGATGGCTTGTCGTGGTATAGGTTGAAGGGCATTGTAGAATGTTTGGCCAGCGTAGCCGCTGAGTAACTGGGCGCGGTCGAAACGTGACGGCTTGCCAAGTATGGCAGTCACACCTTTGTACGGTAACTGTGCTAATGTATATCTTACTGTTGCTGGCATGTACTTAAAATTAAAATTGCTAGGCTAGTCGTAGAAACCTAAACTACGTAAAAAAACTGACAACCATGAAACAGTTTTACCTAACCTAGCAGGAGTGTTAACGTATGGGCGATCATCAAGGCAAATGCTTAGCCTAGTTGCATCTTAATAGCAATCCTGTACCCATACGTTATAAGTCTTTCGACTATAGTGTATGTTCTTTATTCAACTGCAACACCCGCTTTAAACGATAGTTGTTGTTCATCGTAGGGTTGCCGTCGCCGTCGAGGACAGGTGAACCGTCCTCAGTCTTCTGAGCCTGTTGCTCAGTCTCTATCGTAACATCAGCAGCTAGGCCAGCGTACTGATCTACGTCAGGGTCTTCGTCGTCGAACTGCGCTGGGAGTTCTAACGCTTTATGCAAACCTTTGATACGGCGCATGGTTATCTCCGCAGCTTTTTCGCTGAACGATAGGTAGTCGCGGAACTGCAAACCTGCAATTCGTATTAACTTGCCATCGTTATCTTCAATAGCTTCGGGAGCTACAATCTCCCATTGCATTACTATCATAGGCGCACCGGCCTTGCTTGTCGTAAACTCAGCACTAAGTATTCTTGCTGAGTATGTGTCCTTCTTCAGATAAGGTCTTATGTTATCTGCGATCTCATCTAAGTTGATGATTGCCATATTATGTTATGTTTATTTTATGTTAGGGAACATCTTATTTGGATTCTTCTGGGGCCGTGTTCCTATTGCCATCAGGAGAAATAACTTGCGTTAGTAAGTATACTACCTTATCTAGCGTAACTACTTGAAACAGTATAGCAGCATCAGAGTAGCTTATGCCTAACTCTTTTGCTACAGTTTTTATCTGGTCATGACCAGCACGTGCCAGCGATACAGTTATCTCTGAGTATTCTTTTTGTTCTTTATTCATATCAGTATCTTTCGTGTAAGTATTCTGTTAAGTCATCGACTGTTGTTACGTTAGCGTTAGATGCTGCTCGTTTGCATTTTAACATCTTGTTCTTCATGTTTTCTTTCCACTCGTTAGTAGACGTAAGTGAATCGTTTGGTTTCTCGTAGTAATCTATAAGCGTGTCAATTAGCTCGTTGATATACAGACCATCTTTTGGCCACGGTTTTTTATTCGTTGTCATAATAGTTTTTTGCAGCCTCTATAACTGCGTTAACGTCGTTGTCTATGTATGCTTCGGTGAACATACCCATCGGGGTTTTAGCGGAGGTGATGCCGTCGCTGTTAGTCTGGAAGACGTAGCGTACGTTACCATCTTTGTCGCGTTTAACTTCGGTGAAGAGTACCATAAGGAACTCCTTCTCTATGCAACCCTCATGCTGCTTGCCTTGTACCTTGACTCGGCGTACGTTATACGTGTCGCCGTCAGTCTGTGCGACCTGTACGATCTCGTCGATTGCTGTGAATATCACGGCAGCATGATCGTTCTTAACCTTGTCTAACGTAGCACGTATCATGCGGTTGTAGTATGACCACACATCAAAGCCCTTGAACGATGCTTGCGCTAATCCTATAAGAGTCTCAACGTACTTTGTGAATGACTCAATGACTATCACTTCGCAGCTTTCGTCTGCTAGTGCTGCGTTCAATGCAGCGTCAAACTCTTTTATGTTAGAGCAATCTGCTATGTACGGGAACTTCTTGGGGAAGGGCATACCCTTACGCTCAAGATCTATGATGTATGTTTTCTCTGGCGGCAAGTTGCGTAGCGACGTGGACTTACCCGTGCCGCTACCGCCTACGATACCTATTATTGGTTTGCTCATTTGTTGTGTATGGTTTGTGCTACGGCAACAACAGAGTCATCTAGGATTTTTAGACGTTCATTTATTTCCGCTACGTTGTCACTCATTCTATCCATAGAAAACATAATGTTACCTACGTTATTCATATCGCTTACCATTTCACAATCTCCGAGTGCGTGTCTCAGAGTTCTTTCTATGCTGTTTATAGCATCTACTATTGCTAATACTTGTTCGTCTTTCATTGTGCTTGTTTTGCTATTGTGTGTTTTAGTTGTCTTATGAGAGCGTCTTGCTCCTTTAACTTATGTTCTAATGCGACAGTGTAATGCCACATATCTATCTGCTCTTCTTTCTGTGCGTTAATGAGTTGTGCTGTACTCATACGCCACAAACCTTTATCGCCCTTCGGGTTATGCTCTAGTGAACCTGCATCAAACTTGCGCGGTGCTTCGCGTGTGAACTCAGCTAGCGCACGTACTTTTATTTCTTGGTCATTCATATCTGAAACTTTAAAGGATCGTAGGTGTTAGTCGTGGAGAACAATGAGTCTATGATAACCTCACGATCCCCTGCCCTTGGTGTTGTGCATACAGGCGAGAAGTTACACTCACCAAATTTTGTCTGGCAGCAGGTGAAGTTAGGCAAGAAGACTTCTTCTGCTAAAGCGCCCTCGTCTAGCACACGGCGTACACCACTCATAAAGAACTGTGCTGTCTGTCGTAAGTGATTCTCGAACTCTGTTAGCACGTGTGTTGGGAACGTTATGATTGTCGAACGTTGAAACTTACTCTTGCCGTTACGCGCTAGGAATATACCATTGATAACTACACCGCGCTCTTCGTCAGGGAACAGGTGCTTGTGTATCATAGTGTACATCATCATCTGCGGAGAGTTCTGGTAGCTTTCAAGATACTTGCTAACTTGCATGAGTGCTGTAGTCTTGTGGTCTACGAGTACGGGGATGCCGTTGAAGCTACCTATCATATCCACCGTGCCGCACAGCACAACGTCTATCTTCTCGCCATCCGTGTCGTACGGTATGGCAAAGCGTTGTTCTAGCAATGGGCCATCGTCATCCATGTCTGCCTTCAATCCGTCAAGTTTCTCGTACGTCATGAAGTATTGCTGTAACGTAGCGGCAAGATGCCCTATGTCACGGAAGTCATTGTCTGGTATGTGAATGTCGGGTTGTTCGTAATGCTCTAGTGCAACAGCTAGTGCTTTCTTAGTGTTGCCTGTTGTGTAGTATTCTTGTAGCGCCTTGTGGTAAGCTGTACCATACTCCATCTTATGTGACTTCGTATCGTATCGCAAACCTCTGCCGCCCATGTACCACAAGCGCCGAGGACACGCGCTCTGTGTATAGAGCGACGCATCTATCTTAACTATGTAGCGTCCGTCTTTAGTTTTATGTAGGGTTGTTGTCATTTTAGGTTTGTTGGTAATAAGGTTTCGCTATTATCTAAGTCTACGTCATGCAGTTCTGCTAGCTCACGCATCTGCTCTTCTAACGTACGCTTGGCTCCTATTGATATGGATGTCTTACGCTTGCGCTTCGGCCCTTTAACTACCTTCACGCTATCGTCTAACGGTGGCTGGCATACGCTGAGGTATGGCTTGAAATGCTCTAACAACTCATCGTTTGTCATAGCTTCTAGCAACGTCACGTCGCAGTTAAGTAGCTCTTCTATCGTCATCGTATCATACGAAAGCCTGTGTCTGAGAACTCAACCTCTGCGTCAGGTGCATGGGTAGCTATCGTATCATGTACCCATTGCTTATCTGAATCAGCTATGCCAATGTCTTCTTTCTTAAACATCTCGCCGTCTTGTGCAGACTGTAGCCAAGTTAACATATCATGCCGCCACTTTATGCTATCACTTGTGGCAACCTTTAGCGTACGCCCGTCTAACGTCTTCTGTCTGATGGTGCGTATGGCTTCCTTGAAGTATATAAGAACGCCTTCGGTTAACTTACGCATAGAAATCTGTGTGCGTAGGTAACGGTAGTCTGTGTTGCGTTCGCTCTTGTCGTTGTGCATGAGCCATAGTAGTCCGTCGTTCAGCTTAACGTATAGCGTACCCGCACTGTAGCCCGTGTCGGCGCATGGCACGAAGACATCTTTTGTTTCCGCTAGGAGTTTGTCTATGATGGGCCGTATCATCTCTGCGCTATTCTCGTTGTAACTACTACGGTTAACCTTTGGCTTGGCCGTAACTTCAGAACGTTTAAGTTTGCCTACTACGATGTCAATGTCATCTGTCATGTTAATGGTGTTATCGTATGAGATTAAAAAGTAGGGGAGGCTATTGCTAACCTCCCCTACTATGATAGGATTTATGCAGCTTCCAAAAGCTCTTGCATCTTAGCAAGTAACTCTGCGCCCTTAGCAGGATCGCCTGCCTTGAACGCATCCTTAGCCATCTTGAACAACGCAGTAGGCGTAACCTCGCGTTGGTCAGGTTTCCAGTTGTCAGCGTCGGTGCTAGAGAAGAGAACTCCGTCAGGATTCTTGTCTAACAAACGTTGCTGTGCTGTAGCAAGCTCTTCGCCGTTCAAACCTTTCGGCAATGAGTTCTTTACCTTAGCCCGAATGCGGTTAGCACACTGCTGGTTGAACAACGCTAGGATATTATCCTCTCCTACGCATTCAACTGCTTCTGCTACTGTATCGAACTGCTTCACGGTAAACTTGAATCCCTTCCAGTCTCCGTCCTTGTACTCTTGTTCTATGTATTGTGGCATATGTTTTATGTTATGTTAGGTTCCAACCTATCTTCTAAAGCCCCAGATTGGGGCCGGACATCTTATATAAAGCAGGAATCGTGCCAAGTCTACTATCTTCTAAGATTTTATCTCCTAGCACGATCACCTGTCATGGTAGTAGCTTTAAAACTTCATACTGTAGCATTAACTGTTCTAGTTCACGGTAATTACCCTTGATAGGGTTAGTGTTAGCGTACGCTAGGAACTTTTCTCTATGTTCGTCTGGTGTTTTACGCCAGTATGGGTGTGTTACGAAGAAATGCTCTGCATCATGGCGTCGCTGCGCTAGCGAAGTGATGTGCAGATGAAACGTTGACAGACGATAGTATAAATCGTCACGAAACAAACCATTTGCAATGAGTTTGTCTATAGGTTTGCAAGTTGCCGCTATGATACGGCAGTTTGTCTCTTGTGTTTTGTTATCTCCTATGATACGGTACGTTCCGAACTGTATGAGACGTAGTATCTTAGCTTGTAAGCCTATCGGCATATCTCCTATCTCGTCAAGGAATAGCGTACCGTTCTTAGCTGCCTCTACTAAGCCATTGCGGTCACGGAATGCGCCCGTAAAGCTACCTTTGAGGTGGCCGAATAGCTCAGACTCGAAGAGTGTGTCTGCTACGGCTGTTGTGTTTACGGTAACTATGTCTCCTAACTGTGTGCCGTGCAGCAGGTTAGCTATTATCTCTTTGCCTGTGCCGGTAGCGCCTGTGATAAGTACAGGTTCTTTACGAAACGACAACGTTACTGCGTTCTGCAATAACTTTTTCATGTAGTCGTCGGTGGTACGGTAGGCAGCCATACGTTTGTTGAGCCTGTTAACTTCTCTGGATGTAGTCATCAGTATTTCCTACGTTGCTTGCGTATCTTAGCGTAGATAGGTTCAACTATCTTACGCACCCAGCTATTGTCCTTACGGACTGGCCCCTTGTCAAGCATAACACGCTCGTCGTAGTGTAGTTTTAGCATAGCCTCCCAGCCTTCGCCGCGTTTAACTGCAACGTACGTAGGGTCATCGGTGAAGATAACCTTACGTTCTGCGTATGATTGCCCTGCGTGTGTGCGGGGGGCGAGTAGAGCTATGTTAACTTTTGCCATGACAGCAGGCGAGGGTCGCCTAGCCATGCTGTTGTCGCAATGTTTGGGGTGATCATCTTCTAGCATCCGACGGATGTCCTCCTTTAGTTTGTCTGTCATGATACTGTTATCCATTTGCGAGAGTCTATGACTCTGCTATTGTCGTGTGTGCCGTAGTATTGCTCATGCTTGTGTTGCCATACACCTTCACGTTTGCCTAGCTCCGTTAGCAAACCGTTCAAACGCTCACGTGTGGTAACCGTAGGCCAACCTGCTAGGGTAATATGTAGCTTGCTAGACCAGAGGCCGGGTTTTCTATCGTTGATAATTTGCCTAGCAATGACATTGTTGTGTAGGTATAATGTTTTAATTCTGCCACATAAAGTATCATACACAACAACAGAGGTGTTATCTCTATAGAACTCCCGACCTTCTAGGAAAGCGCGGGCTGCTAGTCTAGTTATTTTTCTCATGATATGGTTTGTTTAATGTAGTTGTCTATTGCTATTCTATGCATACGTATGAACCTACGCATGGCTAGCCTAGATGCTTGCCACATAGCGTACAGTCCTTCGTCGTTACGCACCCATAACTCTCGTTCGTTATCGTTCATTGCTTCGCTACCTCCTGTAGTATGTTAAGCAGTACCTCTGGTGTAACGTGGCCCATGATGTCTGAGTCACGCTCTTGGTTTGTGCATAGCTTATCATCATCGTCCATCGTGTACCAGTTGTCGTCTGTGTCGAAGACCGCTACCTCTACGGTAGTCTTGCCGCCGTCGCAACTGTGATCTTTGCCCCAGCGTACGCTAACTTCCCACTCGTTAGGGAATGTTACGTTGAAGCCTACGTCATGCGTTGTTGACGAGCAGTATGGATCTCTTTTGTTTGCCATAGTGAATGCCCTGTGTTTGTTGTTAACCTCATCTAGCAAAGGTTGTATTGCTTTTTGTTCATCGTTTGTCATGTTAGGTTTTTCCTTTCGTTTATAGCTTCGGCATCTAGCCTATGCTAAAGTGTTCTGTCTTGCAAATCATTTCGCCAGTTGTTTAACGAGGCGCAACATCCCGCGCCAATGTGTAGAGAATCTTTTAACCTAGCGGCCTCGGCTTCGTCAGCATCTAGGATTAGGCCACAAGCGTGGCGCTTTCCTGTCCAACGTAGTGAAGGGCATGGCCCACCGTCATAGTCTACGTTAGCTCGCTGACCTTCTACGCAAGCTACCTTCCAACAGCAAAAGCCTGAGCCTACGCAAGGTTTTATTGCTGCTATCTCTTCGTCGTACATACTTTGTATTTAGGCTAGCGTAGACCCTATTGCCTACACCGCACCTAAAATCTGGTAACATAGTAGCATGGTTGCCCTTACCTGTCAACATCTTTCGCACTTGCGTAGTCGATAGTTTAGCATTCCCAATCACTACCTTCCTGCCATAGCCACATGGCTACGCTCTCGTATCCCTCCAAGTGTACTACGCACGGCTCTTGTACGATACCGTAGTCGTCGTGACCTGCTTTGGCCTTGTCACAGAAAGTTTTCTGCCACCGTTGCCTTTCTCTAACAGATTTAAACTTAGGTTGTCGTAGGCTACTGAGATACTCTACCGTATCCCACAGATGTTCTAGTGTACGTGTGTTCATTCCAACATCCCTTCGTCTAGCGTGTGATCCTCGTCTTCGTCGCCGTCTTCGTTTACGTTACCAAGTTCATCGTCTACGTCCGGTGCGAATAGCGATGACCACTGTTCTTTAGCAGACACGGCTTTGTTAATACACTTGACCTTGTTCTCTACGACAGCAGCAACCTGCTCCTCTATCGTACCCTTATACCACAAGATCTCCTGTAGTGTATTGGACATGGAGGTTATGCGATGGCTGCGGCCTACGCATTGGATGAGATCTATGGCAGACCAAGTGGGCGGGAGTATGATATGCCGTGGCCTAGCTTGTTCCATTTCATGATGCAAACTAATGCCTACGCCACCGGCTTGGATGGTGAGTAGCATATAGTCTTTTTCTCCGCGCTGAAAGGCATCTACGTCACGTTGCCTAGCCTCTGCTGTCTGGCCTCCTGTGACGTAGCCTATCCTTGCTGGATCGACATCGTAGTTCTCTGTTAGTGCCATGAATGCGCCACGTAGCATACCTTTAAAGTTGCTAGCGATGATAGCCTGCGAGCCTTCCATGACTGCATTACGCGCACGGGCAGCTATTAGCGGAGAACGAATCTCCTCTGCTTTCTGCCGAAATTTTAGCATAGCAACCAAGCGAGCTGCTAAGATACCATGACCAGTCTGGCCACGCAAGCGATAAAGTTCCTCAAGATATTCGTTGTATGCGTTACGATACGCATCTCGCTCTTCTTGTGTGCGGAAGTCTACCATAACACATTCTGTCCGCGCTTTGTGCTTGAAGCGTACGTTCTTGAGTGCAACTGTGTACGGTTCCATAACGGCCTTAACTTTCTCCATTGCGCGGGGAGAGTAGGCAGCAGTGTTACCGTAGGTAGCCAGCGAACTCATGACAGACGGTGCAGTGTTCTGCGATAGCGGTAGGATGTTGTACTGTGAAATCATACCCACGCCTACCATAACCGTTCGCGCTTCGCACACACGCTGATAGGGTGTAGCAGAGATGAACAGTCGTTTGACTGCTTTGTCTGGTAGGCTACGCGCTATGGCTGTGCGGGTAGACTCGTCATTCTTTAATGCTTGGCACTCATCAAACACTACGAGCTTAGGCATCATAACATCATTCCACTCAAACACTATCTGTTCTTTGCCAAACTCTACGATAGTCTTGCAACTGTAGAACATAGTCCCACCTGTAGTGGGCGATGATAGCGTAGAGTAGGACATTACCATAACGCTACGTTTGATACCATAAGCACCAAGCACACGTTCTGTCTGTAGCTTGGTAGCTGCGGGGCAAATCCATAAGATAGGAAATGGCCCTTCGCCTAGATCATCCTGCGTGGATAAGTGTGGTAGGATGTCTTTGATAGTTTGTGCGGCAATGTACGTTTTACCCGTACCCGTGCCGCCCTGTAGTAGCGCACCTCGGTGTTTGCGTAGTCCATCCACTAGCGCAGCAGATGCTTGTGATTGAAAGCTAAATGCTTTCAGTGTTGTTGTAGGGTGTTTCATAAGCCTAGCATCTTTGTTATCTCATCTGGTTTCATGTCTGTTATAATCTTCTCCACTAGCTCAGGTTTGATGCCAGCCTTTAGCATATTAGTTTTCACCTCTGCTAGCCTATCATCGTAGTCTTTCTTTGCTGCTTCTTTCCTAGCGTCAGCCTCCGCGCACTTACGGTCACGATCTGCTGCACGTTCGCGAGCAAGATTGCCTACCCGATTCCAAGTGCTACGACGCCACAGTCGGTACAAAGGCGTGGAGCCTTTTTCTGTGCTAGGTACATGGCCTATTGCTGGCCCTGCCCAGCCTACCGTATCGGGATCGTTTTCTACGACCATGAAATCCTTGCCATAGTCGCTATTGTCTATCGCATCTTTAGTCTCCTGTCCTATCAGAATGTAATCCTGCGTGCGTAAGACTAGATCTACGAAAAGATCTTCTTGTAGTGTTATCATATCTTTTTCGTTTATTAGTCAATCTGTACCCAAGGGCAGCGTTCTTTTAGCAATTTGATAAACGCTGGCGTACAAGTGCTTTCTATCATACGCCATTCATTACCGTTTTCGTGGTAGTAAAGCCTATGCCAACCGCCAAAGCTACGAGGCGCGAATATGCAAAAATCATCTGGCCGTTCACAGCGTAGGAAAACATAATGCGCTACGGCAACAATCTGTGGATTAGCTTTAGCCCACTCGACAGTCATTGCGCTGTCTAGCTTATCGTTTAACTTTCTTATCGTTTTAGTGTATTCTGTCATTTGCTGCTAGCCTCCAATAACATTATTAATGCAACCACTATCCACAACACTATCATGCTTCCGTAGCATAGCGTTGCTTCCCGCCGTATCCGCTGTAGTTCTTTGTTCATGCTACAGTTTTCCTCCAACTAGGTATAATCATATCCCTTAGCTTCGCAGCAGGTAGATCTGCTACGCGTAACGCAATGTCGAGTTGCCGGGCCAAGCGCGGGTTACAGTGTAGGCATTGCTTTACCGTATCCCATCCACGTTTGATAACGTACTCACATTCTGTAGTGCTTACGCTTCCGCAGGTGCTACATGTGACTTGTAGCTTTTGTTTTATTTCTTTCATCGTGTAGTTTTCTTTCTATCGTAGGCCGCTGAAAGCTACCATAGCTTTCTTCAACAACCTGCACAACGTTAACACAAACAGACTACATTGTCAAGTCTTTTT
>Ga0208011_1000159_pt1 | contig 28683 bp, 14 predicted proteins | sample 7_EtaG_FD_184080 | JGI IMG/M metagenome (GOLD analysis project Ga0208011, IMG submission 184080) | Marine viral communities from the Subarctic Pacific Ocean - 7_ETSP_OMZ_AT15161 metaG (SPAdes) (version 2) | ecosystem: Environmental > Aquatic > Marine > Oceanic | place: Pacific Ocean | collected...
CAACAGGTCCACCAGCAGGACCAGCAATTCCTTTATTACCTTTGGGACCCGACCCTTTATCGCCTTTAGCTCCCTTAGGTCCAACAGGTCCACCAGCAGGACCCGCAATTCCTTTATTACCTTTATCTCCCTTAGGTCCAACAGGTCCACCAGCAGGACCCTTAGTTCCAGTGGGTCCTTTGTCGCCTTTAGCTCCTTTAGCTCCAGCGGCAGGTCCCTTAAGCCCTTTATCGCCTTTAGCTCCTTTAGAGCCAGCAGGTCCAGCAGCAGGACCCTTAGTTCCAGTGAGTCCTTTGTCGCCTTTAGCTCCTTTAGCTCCAGCGGCAGGCCCCTTAAGCCCTTTATCGCCTTTAGCTCCTTTAGAGCCAGCAGGTCCAGCGGCAGGACCCTTAATTCCTTTATCGCCTTTATCGCCTTTAGGCCCAACAGGTCCACCAGCAGGACCCTTAGTTCCAGTGGTCCCTTTATCGCCTTTAGGCCCAACAGGTCCACCAGCAGGACCCTTAGTTCCAGTGGGTCCTTTGTCGCCTTTAGCTCCTTTAGCTCCAGCGGCAGGACCTTTAGTTCCTTTATCGCCTTTAGCTCCCTTAGGCCCTACCCCTTTATCTCCCGTAGGTCCAACAGGTCCAGCGGGTCCAGCGGCAGGACCTTTAATTCCTTTATCGCCTTTATCTCCCTTAGGCCCAATAGGTCCACCAGCAGGACCCTTAATCCCTTTATCACCTTTATCTCCCTTAGGTCCAACAGGTCCACCAGCAGGACCCTTAGTTCCAGTGGGTCCTTTGTCGCCTTTATCTCCTGTAGGCCCAACTGGTCCACCAGCAGGACCCTTAGTTCCAGTGGGTCCTTTGTCGCCTTTAGGTCCAGCAGGTCCAGCAGGTCCAGCAGGTCCAGCGGCAGGACCCTTAATTCCTTTATCGCCTTTATCTCCCTTAGGCCCAACAGGTCCACCAGCAGGACCCTTAATCCCTTTATCGCCTTTAGCTCCTGTAGGTCCAACTGGTCCACCAGCAGGGCCTTTAGTTCCAGTATTACCTTTATCGCCTTTAGCTCCAACAGGTCCACCAGCAGGACCTTTAGTTCCAGTGGTCCCTTTGTCGCCTTTAGGCCCAACAGGTCCAGCAGGTCCAGCGGCAGGACCCTTAATTCCTTTGTCGCCTTTAGCTCCCTTAGGTCCAACAGGTCCACCAGCAGGGCCTTTAATCCCTTTATCGCCTTTATCTCCCTTAGGCCCAACAGGTCCACCAGCAGGACCCTTAATCCCTTTATCGCCTTTATCTCCCTTAGGCCCAACAGGTCCACCAGCAGGACCCTTAGTTCCAGTGGGTCCTTTGTCGCCTTTATCTCCTGTAGGCCCAACTGGTCCACCAGCAGGACCCTTAGTTCCACTGGGTCCTTTATCGCCTTTATCTCCCTTAGACCCAACAGGTCCACCAGCAGGGCCTTTAGTTCCAGTATCACCCTTATCGCCTTTAGCTCCAACAGGTCCACCAGCAGGACCTTTAGTTCCAGTATCACCTTTATCGCCTTTAGCTCCAACAGGTCCACCAGCAGGACCTTTAGAGCCTGTATTCCCTATATCACCTTTATCACCTTTGGGACCCGACCCTTTTTGGCCTTTGTTCCCCTTAGGTCCAATAGGTCCACCAGCAGGACCCGCAATTCCTTTATTACCTTTGGGACCCGACCCTTTAATTCCTTTATCTCCCGTAGGACCTAGATCACCTGCAGGACCCATGTCACCTGTGTTACCCGCGTCACCTTTATCTCCTTTATCACCTTTATCACCTCCGCCGCCTCCACCAGCAGGACCCGCAGCTCCTTTATGAATTACCCCTAAATCATCTATCACTAAATTAGATGAGCTTTTAGAACCAATTGGGTTAACATTATGGAGTCGAATTTGATTCCCGGAATCGACAGTCAACGCACTCTGTCGATTTCTCATTAAAGAAAAAGGATTATCAGTCTCTGTACCAATGTAAGCTCTCCCTATTTCTTTATCACCAGCGGCGTTATCAAATTCTACATCTGAATGAACCGCGAAAGAAGCTTGCATCTGTGGACCCGCAGGTCCGAGAGGACCGCTTTGGGGTCCAACCAATCTATCAATAATAGAATACCCAATAGCACAACGAGGCCCGAGAGTAGAAGTCCCATCTATTACTGCAACTGGCGCGGGATTATCGTAATAATAAAAATGTTCCGCTGCGCCCATTACCCCCTTTTCGCCCTTTGTTACGGCGTCATTAAAGAGAATCTGTCTTGGGTCACCGGGCACAGTTATCTTGCCAACCGGGCCTGCTCCGCCTGATTTAACCGCTCTCCCTGCTGAGTTTACATCCTCATAAAAAAAAGCTATTTTATTTTCGTTATCGGGATTAGGGATATAACAATCGTATTGCTCTAAAATCGCTTTTATCTTACCGAAGTTCGTATAATTCATCGTCTTCGGCTGCTCTAGGCAGCGAACTGTAATTATATCCCCATAATCATAAGGTAAATTAAGCGCTCCGTGCGTTGGATAGAACTCCTCTATCGCCGAAAATCTGCTATCACTTTCGAACTCGGCTTTATCGCTAGGACCCCAAACTGATTTTGGGCGCAAAACCGCGTATCTTCTTAAAGTGTCTTTCTTAACTACGGTAACTGCTCCGCCCTTCCCTTTTTCTGAAGAGCCCTTTTCTTCGGGATCAGGGATTTCTTCACAGATAAGCAAAGTGGAAAGAGCAAAAGATTCTTGGTAAGTAAAGGAGTCGCCATTTATAGTAAAAAATGGAACTTTTTGAGATTGATTTTGAGAAGGGGTTACTCTACACGAAGTGCTTTTATTTCCCGTTGCAGAATTAAACGCGCTACTTCCTTGAGAAGTAGCTCCCTGCGATGAAAGTCTGCCAGACTGTTGACCTACAACCTGCTGAGTGGGGCAATAATCATGATAAGCAATAACTTTTACATCTATTGCTGCTGGCGGCTGCCCCGCATGTTCTATAAAAGTCCCCATTAAAGCTTACCTTACCCCGGTAATTGTAATACCTGTGCTTTCCCCGTTCCCGCTCAACGTTAATTGAGCTACTATAAAAGAGTCATCAAAATAATTATTATTTGAAACTGTTATATCTATTACACTCTGATCGCCTGTAAATGTAACAATATCACCGGAATATTTAGTTTTTGCGGCGTTTATAGCTCCATTTCCGCTAAAATCATAATATATTATACCACTTTCGGTATCTCCGGAGCCAGTAAATAGATTAAAAGTATTTTCAAAAGTTTTATTATAATTTCCTATTATCGGAATACCCACGATACCCTGAGCCATTGTTACCTCCGCGACGGCCCCAGTAGCTATTTTAGCTAATCCTGAACCATAAACTCCATCCCCACTAACACTAACTGTAGGAGCACCTGTATAACCCGAGCCGCCAGAAGTTAAATTAAACCCGGTTACAACCCCGCTACCCGTCAAAATTGAAAATTCTGGTTCAGTAAAAGGATCGCTTATGTAAAGGTTATTATTATAGCTGGGAGTTTTAAAAGTACCACTAGGGATAACTTCAAAATCTGGAGTTTCCTCATAAATACCTCCATAGTTATAAACGTGTACTCCAGTAATAAAGCCGCTTCCCAAGACAGCTTTTCCAACGGGGGTGGTAGTTAACCTTCCGTCTGCTCCTGCGGGCTGACTAAACGTAACGGTAGGTGTCCCCGTGTACCCTGACCCTCCACTTATCATTTTAACTCCAGCTAGACCTGCGGCAGAATTATAAGGATAGCTAGTTAAAACAATCCCTGATCCGCTTCGACTAGGCATCCCTCCAGTAAATGAAACAGGAAGCCCATTAATATAGCCGCTTCCAAAGCTAGTGTAATTTATTCCGGAAATTGCTCCACTTACTAATATCCCGCTTCCGCTTGGAGGACTAGTAACTAGAGAGCCGTCGCTTTTTCTAAAAGTTATAGTCGGATGTCCAGTGTAATTATAACCCCCTGAAGTAATATCAACCCCCGTGATACTATAAGTATAGTCTTCGGTAATAGGGTCCATATAATTGACACCCGTTAATACAACTCCAGAAGCGAGAATCCCTTGGGGTCCTAAATTATTTAAAAAATAAACGTCTCTAGGCTCGTTACCTCCCCCTACGATAAACCCACCAGTTCTCCTTATTTCAACTCCACTAACCTTATATCCAGTAAGAACCGCGTATCCTGTTATGTTTTCCCCCACTCCACTACCACTTATTACAACGCCGGGAGTTTGGTAGCCACTTAAGCGAGCAAGCTTGTAGTTTTCTCCTGCATCTATACCAGAATAACCTGTGACAGTTTCTTTTATGATGGGCATTCCTGAAGCTAGCACTCCATTTGAGCCCGTTCCCTCTCCAAAGTTAACTTGGATATTTGTGTATTTTACTCCTCCTACATTTATTAGTCCCACATCTGTTAGGTTTACTCCTGTAACTTGCCAGTTAAATTTAGCTTCTCCTGAAGCGAGGTTGGCTAAGTCTTGAGGCAGCCCTCCTGTAAATTGATAATTACTTGCTGGGTAATTAAAATTCATTCCCCCAGATATAACATTAATACCTGTTACCCCAAAAGCGAACAAAGGATCAGCGGAAGCTGAAATGCTAGAAGCTCCAGTGCCCCCTTCAAAAAGCGCTACCCCAGAGCTATAATTACTTCCTGAAGACAAAACGGTTACCCCACTAACATTACTTGCGCTTATTAGAATTTCGGGATTCCCCGTGTACCCACTCCCTTGATCTATAACGCTAACATCAATTAACGCGCCGTCCTCAACAACCCCAAAAAAAGAAGCTCCTGAGCCCCCTCCTCCCGTTAAAGAAATTTCGGGAACAGTAAGATATCCGGTTCCTCCATCAGTAACACTAACTAAAGCGACGCCCTTGTCTGCGTCGAGAGATGGTATAGAGGTATAGCCTTCTCCTGCGTTAACCACTTTAAACCCTGTTGCTATTCCCCCGCTAAAAAGCCCACTTACTACCGCATCACTTCCTCCTCCACCTGTAATTTTTAAAATCGGATCATTTATATAGCCGCTCCCTCCCGTGAGTAAATTAATTCCAGTTATCATCCCTGAAAAATTCCCGGTAGCACCACTTACATATTCTAACGATACATGAGCTGCAGAACCGGGTATGAAGTAATCTCCGCTTCCACTAATTACAGTACCTAAAAATTGCCCGGTCTTTTGAGCGTCGTAATCTCCCCCCTTTATAATTCCGGTCCCGCTCGGTACAGTTTGAAAATCGCCGACATAACTTGCAGATAAATCCAACTCTTCCCACTTATAATACCCAAATCCTGAAATTTGCGTAGAGGCATAAGCCTCCCCAAAACTAGTATCAAAATTTAAATCTAAATCATATTGAAGACCATTTTCTCCTGATATACCTGATAAAACAATATCTCCTTCTCCAGATATCGTGGTAGGAAGACTAACTATTGAAAAATTTCCCGTAAAACTATCATCACTTATTTGACCAGTATATATATCTATGGAAGTACCTGAGCCAGTATTTACGATCTTTCCGGTTATAAGGTCTCCTTCGCTAAAGTTATCAGGAACCCCCGTTATTGTTATGGCGTCTAAACCACTCGCCGTTACGATAAGGCTTAATACTAAGTTGCACCCAGTACTGTCTGTAAAGAATCTTTGAGCCTTAAAATCTGTTTTTTCACCACTATAACAAGCAGGCGTTCCATTTATAAAATAATTATAAAAACCCTTATTTACATCTCCCGATAAACTAAAAGCCTCATCAGGACCATAGGAATACACGTATCTACCTTCGGGATCGATTATTTTTCCGCTTTGAAAATCAAACTTAAACTGCTGCCCGTTTCCGGAAAACCCAAATAGCCCTACGCCCGTAGAATTACTTAGAGAAAGCTCTGCGTCAAAAGCATAATTTTCACGCTCACTTATCCTTCTAAAATTTTCGCCAGTAATCGCCATTTTAAGATATAAACATACTGTATTTTGCTCGAGGTTGAACTTGATTCATGATTACATCTTGCTTCGGCAGTTTTGTTAACCCACTTCCCCATGATATGCTAGCAGATGTACCTGTATCACTTATGGCTATGCTTAAAGACTGAAGACCGTGTTCTGGTTTTGCCCACTGAAATAACTTCCCGAAATTCATACTTCCTAAGGAAACGGATAAAGTAACCTTTGGTAAATGATTACCTAAATTATTTAACACCTGCATAAAAGTATGATAATTAGCTAATGTCACCAGTTGAGGCCCAAGAGCATGACCACTAGGATAAGGTTGCGGTGGGTTACTCGCAGGATCAATAAGAGGAGGGATAGCTACGTTAATAACGCTTCCTCCTTGGACATTCGATGCTGCGGCGTCCAAATTTTGCGTCGCTTCTATGGGTACGACTTTTACGCTTCCTACGTTTCCCACTGGATTTGCCGCTCCTCTTCTCCCTGAAGAGTCGTGAACATACTCAAAATCGTTTATGATTTCTTGAGTTTTGTTGCTCCAAGTGGTTCGGCTCATCTCTTCTGCGTAATTAGCCTGATACATATTATCATAGTTGGACCCTGTAGGAGATACTTTATTGTTCATTCCGTAAGGAAGAACAACTTTTAAGCTGCTTGTAAAGTGATCAAACTGTTTTTCAAAGGTTCCGTCCGCTTTTGATACGGTAAATTCCTGAGGATCAGGCTGAAATTTAAAAGTAAACCCTAAACTTCTAGCGCTAAGAATTCCGTCTACAAAAGGTTCATTTTTTGCGTCGTAAATTTTACTCGGCTCTTTAATCGTGGGAGGTATATTTATTGTCCCGCATTTACAAACCACATTCACTAAATCCTCTTGCATTTCGCAAATCGCTGTTTTGCTACAATCGAACTCCTTCGGAGCTGCGGCGACAGCCTTTCGGACAAGCGTGTTGTCCGCTTCTTTATCATTTTCCATTGGCGTAAGAGGGCTAATGGTAAATAGTTTTCGAATACGAGGCTTTTTAGGGGTAATCATTAAAGTGGGAACAGCTCCCTTCGCTCCCTCAATAGCTTCACGTATCTTGTCTGGGGTTTTGGCAAAGCTAGCTAGTAAACGGGTTTTTATTAGCCCTTCTACCTTCTGAAATCTAGGCATATATTTAGCTACCAAACTTTCTTTAGTGGCGGGATTAGTTAATTGGCATTGAAAATCCGCTTCAGTAACATTAAATGAGCCATCCCCGCGCTCCATAATTCTTACAAATTCTGAATACGCAAGTTTCGATCCGCCGACGCCTCCTTTAACTAAATAGGGAGGAGCAACAGTCCAAATATTTTTACCCAATGGCCCACGCAGTAAATCATTAAAAGGTAATCCTCCCGGCAAATTGTTGGTAAGCTGAAATCTCGCTTTCTCGAAAGCGGCTTTCTCCATTTTATCTTTATTCACTTGAGAAAGGTCTTGCATAGCGGGTTGGCAAATTTTCTTTTTATTTTTCTCCTCATATTTAGAATAACAAAGAGGCGCTTCTGGCTGAATCGATGTTTTATTCTTGAATCGGAAGGGAAGCCCCTTTGGGCAATAAGTAACGTCGCGCCCTAAAACAGCGCTCATGAAGTTTCTACCAAAAGACTCTGCGACTTTAGTCTCCCATTGTATATAAGAATCTTCCATTTCTTTTTGATAGTTTCCAAAACTCATATCAAAGTCGGCTTTAGCTATATCTTTTAGAGAAGCGTCTTTGCCCGCAATATAATCTATTAAATCTGAATAAGAGTCGGGATTAAGACACGTATCGACAATCTGCTTTTTTAACTTGTCGGGAACCTTGTAAAGAGGAGTAAAACCTAACGGTGCATAAGACCCAATTTGTAAAAGGTAAAGCGTTCTTAGTTCTGGAGAAAATTTAGCCAACACACAAGATATTATAAATTCATCATAACTTCTTCCGTCTAGAAAATTCTTGTTAAACATCTCTTCGGGACCAATGTGTTGAAGATAAGTTCTATAATAGGTGGTTTTTGAATGCTCCTTGGCTGTAGACGGCTTCTTGTAAGCCGTTACAGGGTATTGCTTGTAAGTGTCTTTTATAGAAACCTCATAATTTATAGACTCTACTAAAGCGTCCGAATTTTTTTGTTTAATGTTGCGAGCTTCTGTGTTTATGCCCTGTATCTTTAAGGCAGAAGAGGCGCTATTATTTCCTGATTCTTTTACGGTTGGGGGGCTCGCCACGAAAGAATCGTAAACCCACGTTATCCCAAAATCTCCGCACCATGCGCTCAAGACCTCCCTTAATGTTCCGACATGAGTCGCTCTGTATTCTTCTTTTCTGTCCGTTATATTTATTTTAATATTCATTTTGTTGGCTGCTCTTACCAACTCTGTAAAATTGTAATCTACATCTTTTAGCACACAGTCACTTGAGGCGTATTGCTCGCTCCCCACAATTAAAAAACCTCCAGCCTTATTGTCGCCTATAGGAATATTCATAGACATCTCAATTTGACGACTCGTTAAATACCCATAGTTAGGATGATTTGGAGATAACACTTTTCTAACAGGAGAAGTAGAAGCGAATGGATCACAAGGAGGGCAAAGCACCGGAGTGTCAAACGCCATCTTGCCCCTTAAAACATTTTTAGGTCTATTATTTCCGTCATGACGATGCAAAAGCCCCACATAAACTCTGTCTAAAATATGAGAGCCATCTACAAAATTTAATTGAAATGTTTTCCCATCGCTTCCATAGCTTTCTTTAGCAGAGATAAGGTATACCGTTAGAGTAAATCGGTCTCCTTTATTTTTTTTGCTCGCCCAATTTTGAGAGCCCAAGGTCAGAGTTATGGGAGTTAGATAGCTGAGATACGGGACTTGTCCGGTTTTTTGGTCTATCTTAGTCAACCCCGATGGGTAAACGCCATGTTTATTAACTATATTCATTGAGCAAGTAGTCTGACCTTCGCCAACACCAAAGCTCATATCAAAACCGTATATCATACATCCGAATATCGTACCATTAGTCGGAGCTCCTCCCGCAATGGATACTTGAATATCTTGAACTGGTATAAAAGCCATATTTAATCCTTATTCCCTATAGTATTTTACACTTAAACGTTAAAAAAGCCCGTGTCATTATCAAAGATTAAGTCTGTAAAACCTGTTAAATACTTATCTGAATTTAATAAACTATAAATTGAAGTCTTCGCGTAATCAACTCCCTCCTTTTGCCTTAACCCACTTAGCCAAACCTGTTCGTTTACTAATTTAAAATTGAAATTAACAAACTGAGAAGCTAGCCCCGTAGCCCTATTACCGGATAGGTATGTGGCCGCCTCACAATGGATAGGTAAAAAGAAATAATTTCCGCTAGCAGAAGATGAAGCGTCAATCTCTACCGCGCTCGCGGTCCCCGACCAAGTATCACCTGAAATTAATTTTACTCCATCTAGATATACGTCTTTATTAAAGAATCTACTACCTGTTAAGGAAATTTTACCAGCACTCCCAGTAAACGCTGTGGCTGACTGTTGACCACTTATAAAATCATAGATGCCCGTATTGTCTATCCCTAAGTCGCCACTAAAAGTTATTGAATAATTATTAAAATCAAATCCGCTTCCTGAATAAATCGCTTCTCCGTCTATATAGGCGTTTACATTTTGCCCTGAGTAGCCTGTTAAAGTTAAAAAAGTGTTATTACCAAAATCATAAATTAATTCGTTATTTAATGTCTCTGTTTTTTGTCCGGTAGCACCCGTAGCATAGCTATAGACCTCATACTTTAAAGAGGTGTCGATTTTTTTATTAAAAATTAAACAATCATTAGCGAATTTATTAGCGTAATTAAAATCAAAATCATTATAAGCTTCTACGCCAGAAACTCCTGTTCCTGAAATAGTAAGCCCTCCCGTAAGATAGTTAACCGTTATACCCGTGAGTAGGCCAGTAATGCCTGAATTTTGATAAATAGGGACGCCGTTAATTGTATCTACTAAAACGCTGGAAAATCCCGTTACACCCGAGCCTGTTACCCCCGTGTAGTTTAGCACGGTTCCAGTAACTTCATTTGAATAGGAGACTACTTCTGTATTGTACCCTGACTCAAGACCTGTTGTAAAAAACGCATCCGCAATTATATTTTTAGCCGCCGCAACATACCCGCCCTCAGTAATTAAGATATCGTCTACATATCCGCTAAAACCAGTGTACCCTTCGTACATAGTAGGCATCCCTCCAATAAACCAATCCGTAGAATCTATAGCTCCCGAAACATCAAAAGATTCTAAATTATTTTTATTATCAATAAAATCATGATAAATCACTTCTAAGGAAGTTCCATCTTTAGAAACGGATATTAAATTATTAAAATTACTTAATTCTTTTGAATGAGTATGAGTTTGTCTCTCTCCGCTTGAATTTATAAAGTCTACATAAACTCGATTACCTGCGTTTAGGCCTATATTTACTCCCGATGTATCGTTAGGTGTAGACATGGTAGACGCCACCACTGAAGAAGCTACTCCGGAGGGCGGTGTGTTTTGTAAAAAATTTATAAAAACAGACCAATTTTCTGATGATATTCCGGTTCCCACTTGGAGCCTATCGCTGTAATTAAAATATCCTGAGCCAGCATGTGTTCCCGCTGTAGGGTTAGAAGTTCCTCCTACAGAAATAGCTGGATATAAATTAACATCAATTTTAGAGCTATCTCCTCCAACGAAATGCTCTCCGGTGGTATAAAGGTTATTAAAAATAACATTTCCCGAAGGATTCTCAAAAGAATAAAAAGCAAGAAGATTTCCTGTGTCTAGGAAATTCTTTTGCATAGTCTTAATTAAGATTCCACTATTTAACATTTCTCTTTAACCTTTATGTAGGAGGAGTCAGCATAACGTACATTTTATCATACATCACCTTCGGGATAAACTCATCACCTTTTGCCACCCATACATTATAAGTGTGATTAAAACCTATAGAGTAATAAGGAGCCCCCAATTCGTCCATACTCTCCGAGGTTACAAACGCGGGGAATTCAAAATCAATGTAAAAGTTTCTGATGTTGTCAACGTAATTCTTTATTTCTGTTCTGTAATCCGAATTTTCTGCCAAGGAACTGAAGTTTCCCCCGATTGTGACTTCTTCCCGAGTTCTAGTGTTTAAATCGTAAACTTGATATAAACCGTCTCGATTTGCGCTAGCTTTCGCAGAGTATTGAGATAAAGCGGGTTTAACGCTAACATTGAAACTGCCCTCCTTAAAGCCAGCCTTTCCGTCTTTATCAGAAAAACTAGCTGAAACATTTATTTCTCCATTGGTGTAATTATCTGTAACGCTTACAGAAGCCGGGACTACAAAAAGTGACCATGCCCCCGCTGTCCATTGCGAATTGGGGTAAGTATAACAAGACTCAGCTACGCTTTTTAAATATCCGGTAATTCCATTGGGATACCGAGAGGGCTGGTTGTTGATATCGTTGTAATAATATCCTGAAACTCTATCTACTTTATTCTGTATACCGTCTACTTGGGACTTTAGGGAGCCATTTATGCTGACAGTCGTGACGTCATTCGTCAAGTCTGTATCTACCGTACTTTGGTAATCGAAGTATACTCCCGAAAATAAAGTCGAATTCTCTGTGGAAAATACTTCGTAGGCTCTATCATCGTTAAAGGAGGCCTTAACTCCTATAGTCTTGCTATTTAGGTCTTCGTTTATGCTATAAGAGAGAGCTCCTGTATTTAACCCTGTTATACTTGTTGATCCAGTAGCAATTGAATATAAAGTCGAAACAGGGGGCACTTTTGACCTCAAGTTCGCATCGGTTATATCCTTCCCGCCTTGAATTGTATAGTCAACTCCTACTGATAAATAATCCTCAGAAGCTCCCGAACTTAAATCCGCAGTAAAAGAAGAGGTAACACCAGCTATCGCGGCAATATCCATTATAGCTCCTGTTTGAACTACATACGATTCATTAACTGCGTAAGTAGAGTCTAAGCGATTAATGCTAACGCCAGAACTTTTTAGTACTAAATTCAATGAACTTATACCTCCTATAAACGCAGGAGTAATATCACTAAAAGTGGTCGTTCCTTGAAGGGGTTGAACAAAGTTTTTAGCATTAGTAATGGCTTGATAAGATGAGCCAGAGAATCCCCTTGCTGAAACGCTATGATCTATTGTAATTAAGCTATCTTCCCCCTCGCTAAAACTCCATTCGTTAACGGGGTCTAAAACGCCAAAGGTCCCGTTAAAAGCGGAGCTTTCGTAACAATCCATCTCAATACTATAGCTCGCCATTCCTATGTTAGAAGGATCGAAAGATACTCCTCTAATTACACACCCGGTAAATGTCAGGATAGTGGAAACTCCTTCTTTAACGAGAAGCGTTTTAAAATCAGAAGCAAAAGCGGTTTGTATAGCTTGACGTTGCGTGTTAATCTCTGAATAAGTTCCGGCAACTTGACCTGCTAGCGTTATCTTCGTAGCTTGACACCACTTATCCGCATAATATACCATCTCGTAACTGCGTGAAAGATACGGGACAGGATAATTGTTTTCTGCTCCATCAAAGACAAAACTCCCATAGCTAATTGTTACCGGGGTTGACATTTATAAAATCTTTCTCATATCCCAGCTTTCACGAGAGCCGACAAACGTAAGAGTAAGGGCTCCATTTAAAGTATTAGAAGAATCAAAGCTAAAGTTTAAATCTGTAACATACACTTGACTTGCGTCTATTGTAGTGAAACTTGGATTATCTTGAAAGAATTTCATACCCTCTAATAGCATCTCAATAAACAATTCTCTTGAAGCGTCTCGGAAACTTCTATAATTAGTCATAATATTTGACCCCGTTTGCTCTCTCCTCATAATACTCTCTGCTGAAACTGATCTTGTAGAAAGAGATGTCTGTCCCGGAAAATGAACAAATGCAATATTGTCAGGCTGATTAGGAAACAACAAAATTTTATTATTTACTACGCCCATTGAGTCGTTAGATTTGATTTTTTTTCTTGAGAAAGTGCCCGAATCAAACACTTCTGGATCATCGGTGAACTCGTAAGTGTAGTCGATCTTTTTACCTCCTAAATTCGAGCCAGAATTTGGCTCGTGGACAACCGCGTTAAAACCAACTGAAGCTTTAATTTTTTTTAGAGTACCTGATTGTCGATTTTTGGTGTAAACATTTGTGCATCTATTTTTAACGGCTGTTAAGCTAGGCAAATTAGCTAAAGTAGTTGTAATGTTAGGGGAGTCAGCTTTGGAAATTCCGACAGTCGTGATATCCCCCTTTTCTGAGACCGTGCAGATATTTCCATCTTTTGAAAAGTCGATAGTTCTATTTCGCACGAGAGAAACCGAATCTATGTTCTTGTCGTCAGTAAACTCCACGCTATAACTCACCGTCCCGTTATTTGCGTTAATGGTTTTGGAGGTAGAAAGGCTTTGGTTTCGTAGCGTGCTTGTGTTAGCGGTTAACCAAGGAAGAGTCGTAGGCGTGTCTAAATAAGATTTATACGCAGTATAAGCGGTAGAGCATCTAGTAAAGGAATTTCCTATCTCCGTGTCGGCTCCAGCTTTGGCGCGGTCAATCATAGTGCTTTGATCGTTCGCTCTCCCCTTTATTTCTCCGTTTTCGGTTACTCGAATTATACCGTCATCGCCCATATCTAAAGCGTTTGTAATTTGCGCTGAATATGTAGTGCCATCCGTCTTGAAAAGAGAAAATCTTTTTTGATAGTTGGCTGTTCCATTTTCTAAATCATAAGTTTCATTATAGAATTTTTTAGCTACGCTGTCATAGTCATATCCGGGACCACCTAATACAAAATCAAAACTCGTCAAAGTCTGTGCGAAAACTGACTGAGCTAAAGTTTTAGCTGCGCTAATAGGGTTTATTATTTCAGTGTAAGGTGCGCTTGCGTCAGGTTGAAGGCCAGAAATATATTTCAAAGACAAATCATGAGAAAATTCATAACTATCATCATCGCCGCGTGAAGCTGAAAAACTTTCGCTAAAATCTTCTATAAAATTCGTGTCAGGAATAGAAAGATTATCAGTAGCCGCATTTAAAGCAGCTAAGTCCCCATTCTCATACAGCTCTAGAGAGGCGCTGTATTTTCCCATTAGAATTTGATTATCTGTCACACCTCCTGCGGCAGAAGGGAAGTCTACCGAAACTATTTTGCCTGTTCCAAAATTTATGCTATTTACTAATATTTCTTCAGTAACTGTAGAGGGAGAGTTCAAAGAGCTTACTAAAGTATTGATTGTACTTTGAGTCTGAGAAACGCCTTCTAAATCAGTATTTGCGCGACTATCGATAAAACCTTCTATACTTATAGACTTAACAGTACGCAGTCGAGCCGTTCTATCTCCTAGAAACTGACTCGACGCACTTACTCCTAATACTGTTGCGTTGCTAAAACTAGCCATTATAACCTTTGCCCTATTATTCTGCGCGTCAACTCATGCCTGCTACCATCCCCCCCCTGCTAGACTTTTTGTTCCCCCCACTTGCCCCGGACTAACATTCGTAGGTGCATTTGATCCGTTGTTTTGAGGCCGCCCTTGAGAAAGTTTGGAAATTACCGCATTTTCAATCTTAGCTACGTCCTCTGGAGTTATCAGATTACTCACCTCTCCCTGCACCGTTACTACGATTGGTAGCGGCGTTTCAAAATTAATCGTATGAAATGCGTTTACGCCTTGGTTTAAGCTCTCTACCATGCTTCCTACATTTGAAGCTAAAGAGTCCATAGTACTTCCCCCTCCAGCGTCAAAAGACCTAAGATCGTCACCTGCTCCACCTCCTGCTCCACCGATTGCTGCGCCTCCTGCGGTAGGTTTTAGTGTGTTTATTTTGTCGTCTACGGTAGGTATTTGTGTCGCCAGCCATTCATCTCCTCCTCCTGCTCCACCGATTGCTGCGCCTCCTGCGGTAGGTTTTAGTGTGTTCATTCTGTCATCTACGGTAGGTATTGCTGTCATTATTCTGTCATCTCCTCCTCCCGCAGGTCCGGGAGAAGATACCCTGCCATTAATTTTACCCATAATCCCGCCTCCTGCTCCTCCGGGTAAACCTCCTACTCCTCCGGGTATCGGTTGCCCTGTCTCCATGTTCATAAAGGGCATGTCTCCTGCGCCTCCACCTCCTGCTTCTCCACCTCCTGCTCCTCCGGGTATCGGTAGCCCTGTAACGGGGTCTATGGTAGGTGTGATTTTACCCATAGTATTTGTGCTTCCTCCGGGGGGTGGCTTTGCTGCGTTGGCTGTATCAAGCTTGGCTTGAGCTGCGGTAAGCTGCGCGTTCAACGCGGCTTCTTTGTCGTTGAATCCAGTTTCTATCGCGTTTTTCTTGTTTTGCGCGGCTGTCAGTTCTTTTTGCTTTTCGGCAATCTTCGCCTTCTGTTCGTCATGCCCTCTTGTTCCCGGTGTAAAAGACCCTAATTTACCTTGCTCTACCGCTAGTGCCGCCGCAGCGCTATCCACCTTTACTTGCGCTTCACCTACCTTCTCATCTTTTTCACCTTTCAGAGCCGCTTTTTCTTTAGTTATTCTAGTAACGTCTTGTTGAGCAGTAACTGAAGCGTCAGCTTTTTCTACCTTTGCGGTGGCTTTATCAAAAGCTTCTTGAGCTTTTCTGAAAGCTTCCGAAAGTCCCGCTAACTCAGCTTTCATCGTTTCCGATTCAGCCATAGCAGCCACAGTCTCATTCATTTGCTGTACGTATTCTTTAGTGGCTTGATTTTGACTGTTAAGTAGCGAGTCTAAAAATTCGCCTTCACCAAAAACTTGACCAAGGTCCCCTACATTCTTTGACCCTTTACCTGTTATCTTCTGCCCAGCCGTATACATTCTTTTAAGCTCGGCGCTATCCATGCCTTTTAAGTCTCGCAAGTTCGTTACCTTTCCTCCTGAACCCGCCGTGATATTGTGAAGTATCGCCTCGAATCCTTCGGATAAGTTTCTGTCATCGGCTTGGCCTTTTTTCAGGCCCATAGCGGATGCCAGCACTTTCTCAGAGTCACCAGAAAATGAAGCGTCATCTATAGCCTGAGCAAACAAATGGGTACGGTCCTGATCTATTTTAGCTTCGGCGGTTTTCAGAGCCTCTTCAGTTGACTTCTTTTTAGTTTCAGCTTTTTGCTTGGCTTTTAAAGCTTCTGCTTGTTTAGCTAACGCCGTTTGTACTTCAATCGCTCTCGTGACTTCGTTGACGCTACTGTTTACTCCGGAAGCGTTGAGTGCGTCTACAAAATCTTGTTTTCTTTTCTGGAAAGACTGCTGTTGAGTCTTTAGTAATTGAGCGTCTATATCTTTTATTTCTCCGATGTTTTTGGGCATTTGGCTTTTCTTGAACTCGGCATAAATCTGATTCTCGCTTATTTCTTCTGCTCTTCCAGCTTGTTGTCTGTAACCTTGAGCTTGTTCTCTTAACTTAGATGCTTCTCCTCCTCTACCCATTCCTTCAAGCTCTGTAGCTTGCTGTTCTAATCGAGAGGCTCTATCGTTAAATGTGTTTCGAAGGTTAGCTGCGTTCGCATCGATAGCTTGCTTTTTCATTCCCTCTGCACCGGGACCCATTATATCTACTCCTGCATCCATCGCGCTTCTAAGAAGCTGAATCGCCCCGCGCCCTTGTTGCATCACGTCTCCCTTCGCCGCGCCTCTCGCATAACCTTTTAAGCCCTTTTCAAAATCTTCAGCCTTCTTTTTTCCGGCCCCTTCGGGGTCCATAAAGGTATTTAGCCCCCCTAATGTTTTAATATCTTTCTGCTGTTGAAGCTGCTTCTTCTGAACGTCTAATTGCATCTTGTTGATGGCAAGCTGTGTCGTGGCAGTCAGATTCGCCATTTTCATTTCGCCATTTTGAGCACCTAGAATACTCTGCATTTGAGCGCCCCAACCGGGGAGGGTGGAAAGAGCCTTTCCATTCATATTGATAGCCCCAAGTTCAGCCGCCATATCCTTACCACTCATATTCGTCTTCAGAGCTTTTTCTTGGACTTTTCGAATAGCTAGGAGAGTTTTAGTGTCAAGACCGCCTTCCCCTCCCATTTTTTCAACAGCCTTAACCATGTCGCCTCTTGTCTTGTTTTGAATTTTAGCTAACGCATCTAGTCGCTTGTTCTGCGCGCTGGCATTTTTCATTTCGTAGCCAGATTGAGCTTTAGCTTCACCAGTTTGAAATGGGGCATTTAACTCCCTTAATCCCTTCGCTGCCGCCGTCCAATATTTTCTCATATTTTGATCGTTAGCCATTTCTAAAGCGGCACGACTTTTTGTTGCGGCATCTAAAGTAGCCATCCAATTTTGAAGCATTTTTTCGTTATTGGCGATAGCTTCATTTACTGCGGTGGTCGCAGCAGCTTGCTTCGCCATTAATTTAGCCATTGCTTCTGCTTCTTCTCGTGCTCTCGCCGCGTCTTCAGCGAGTATCTGTAAAGAATTTTTGAGAACATTCATATCGTTTGTTCCCAGATGATCCATCATTCTCGAAAGCTCTTCCGAAGCCCCATAGTTACTTTGAAGCGTGCGAGCTAATTCTTCTCCCGACATATTTTGCAAATCCATACCATTAGCTATGTCGGTTGAAAGTTTTTCAAAATCCATTGACTTGGCTATATCTTTAGTAAAGTTTCCTAGGTCAACCGCGTCCTCTCCCTCCCCGAAAACTTCAGCTTCATCGCCTTTCATCGCTTGGTTCACCATTACCCCTATTGAAGCAACACCTCCTATTATCGCACCCGCCATCGCGCCAACCGCCGTACCAATTACAGGAACGACTGATCCTACCACCGCTCCGATAGCCGCGCCTCCAGCCATTGCTCCACCAAGGCCACCCAGATTGCCCTCAACGGATGAATCGACTCCTCTATCCATCGTGCCGTACATATTGCTAAAAAATCCAGTCTTAGATTCAGCGGATGTAGCCAGTGTAGACGCAGCTTCTCTTCCCTTTTGTTTCTTAGCGGCTTCCATTTGAGCTTTAGCAAGAGCTTCTTGAGCTTCTGCTACATCCCCAGAAGAAAGAATTTGTCTACGCAACGCAGCGGGTAGCTCGCTCAAAGATGTAACGTAAGCTTTCTGAAGCTCTAAAACCCTATTTGCCTCAGGAGCAGCTTTAGACAATTCCGCATCTAAACTGGACATGGCTGTTGCTGTAGCTTGAGCGCTCGCATTAAATTTTTCTAAACTAGCTTTTCCAGATTCAGCAGCTTTTTTGAATCCGGAGAACTTCATCGTGCTAACGTATTTAGCCACAGTGGTAAAAGCGCCAACCAACGCTATAATCCCTCCAGCAGCCTTACCGAAGTCACCGGGAAGCATACCAGCAGCCATTCCGGCCATCCCCAGAGTCTGAGTGAAGCCAGCGATAGCTTCGGACGCTTTTTCGCTAGCGCCAAACATTTTACCCAGAGCAGGACCCATCATAGACATTGCCATGCCAGCCATTTGCATTCTATCCTGAAATTTACCATCACCTTCTATCTTCTTAACCTTCGCCTTCGCATCGTAAACCTTCGGCGCTGCTAGTCCCGCCCCGGTAGTTGCTGCTGCAGCCCTCCCCCTAGCCGCAACTATATTTCTTTCGGCGGTTACTATCTTCTTCGCCTGCCTATCCATCTTCTTCATCGCATTAATCCGCTCGGTGGTGGTCCGATCCTCGTCGTCAGCTATCGCCTGCCATTGATTCATTTTAAGAATAGCTTTATTCTTCTTTATGGTTTCCTCGGTTATCTCTTGCCCCGATTGACTGAGGGTGAGATTGGCCTTCTTCAGCATAGCGTCCCACCTACTGAGTTCTTTATTAGCCTCAGTCAGTTTCGACTCGGTGCTTTCAGTTAATGCAGCCCAGTGGGCTGCGGCGGCGGAAGGAGTCGTAGAGGCGTAGTTCGGAATATAGCCCCCCGATCTTCCTACGTCCTTCATTCCCCTTGGTTCATCTTTTTTATTGGTAACGGCAATAGGCTGACCGTTTTGGTCAGTGTGAATCCTCATTTGACTATAAGGAATTCCGGCATCGTGTTCTCTTTGGACAGATTTACGTAGTTCGTTTGCGAAATTCGGTATGTAACCTTTAGATTTTGAGGTGGCTTTTTGAATTTCGCCCCGGACATCCATTCCTGTAACCCCTTCAGTAGAACCGTAAAACTTTTTCGCCATTGATTCATAGTAAGCGGAACTATTCAAATTTAACTTAGAATCTATAAAGTCAGTTTCGAGCAAAGATTTGCCGTCAGCAAACATCTTTTCAATCGCAGGTTTTCGTTTATTAAAGTCTGATTGTTTAAAATCCCACGAATCTTGACCTCTTTTGCTTCTGTCGGCGCTTGGATCATTAATGGCAGCAATTAAAGAGCTTTCAAGCATTCTGCCCGCTATCTGCGGGTACGCTGTTGAGTCGCTTATGAGTGAATCTCCTAGTTTTTCTACATTTGGAATTTCGTCTGGAGCACTTCCTAAAAGTTCTTTAGCGATATCAACTGCTGCTTGCCCTAGCGCTGGCTTTACTATCTCTTTAAATTTTGCATCAGATTTTAAATCTTTTGCAAGAGGATTGGGTCTAAAGTGACCAAGGTTTCGTATTCCAACCGCTTTCTTAACGTCTTTAAAACCAGCAGCCTTCAACTTAGCTGGGGTAAGAACTAACCCCGACTCCTCTTTAGGTTTCTTTCCAGCTACCGAAATAACTCCAAAAGCATTCGGGTTTAGGTTTACGTGGCTTAATCCTGCTTTACCGCCCGTTTGGGTTGCGGAAGATTCAGGGACTGAATCGTCATCGTCTTCTGTCTTTTTACTTGCTTTTGAAACGGGGGTGGGGGTGTTGGCATAATTTGGGATAACCGCAGACTCGCTTCCTCCTGCAAATCTATGAACCACAGACTCTTCGGTATTTACTATTGCTCCTTTTTTACCTTTGATTTTTACATTTGGATCGTAATAGCCCTGTACTCGCGGCGAGGCTCCCCTCCTTATCGCGTCTCTTCTTTCTCTCTCTAGTTGGTCGGCAGCATAATTAGGAATGTAGCCAGCGGCTCTTGCTGCTAGAGCCGTCCCTGTTCCAGAGCCCGTAAGCACTGTTCTTCTAGCAAGGGACTCTGCAATGCTTCTAGCTAGCTGTTCTTGCGTCCTCAGGTGGAGATTTTCATCCTTAATATCTTGAAGGACTTTGCTATGCAAACCCGCAAGATTCATTTCACCTTTTAAAATTTTATCTAAGAGTTGAGGTTCTTGCGCTAAAGTTTGCCTGACTTTATCTTCTAGAGCCGCTCGTTTTTCGGTGGCTTTGCCCATCGTCATGATGGTCTTCACTGCGTCTACCCCTTGTTTAGCTAAAAATTGAAATAATTTAAAAAGCCCAACCCCCAACATTAACAAGCCGGGTCCACTCAAAATATTTCCTATACCCGCTAGTAGTCCCGTGCCTATTTTTTTGCCCATACCTTCAGATTCACCTTCGGGAGCTTCTGCGAAAAAGCTGTTTAAAGCTGAAACTATATTTTCTAACGCTGGAGCTATGGTTAAATCTCCAAAAGCCGCCGCTATTCGAGTGGCATGTTGAACCAATGCGTTAAGCTGGGCGGACATGCTTTTGTTGAGCTCTTCATTTCGCGCTCCAGCTTCATTCGTGGCTGAATTAGCTATCTCTAAAGCGTTCCCGTAAATGGAATATTCAGCGCTTAAATCTCCAATAGCCGCCTTTAAAACGTTAATTTGAAATACTCCACCTACGAGTTCTGCTATCTGAGATTGTTGCGCTTGAGCAAGTCTGTCATACCCTTTAGCTAAATTATTTAGAACCTGCATAGCGGGCAGCATGGCTCCTGAAGCGTCCTTAACTTTGATTCCTATCTGTTCTAGGGCGTCAAGAGTTTTAGGTCTTTGTAGTCGAGTGAAAATAGTTTTGAAACTGTTACCAATTACTGCACCACCCCGAGCAGTTCTTTGCTGCGCCGCCGTAACGATAGCTATTAATTCATTTAGTGAAACTCCAGCTCCTTGAGCTGTACTCGCAACGCGACGCATCGCTTCAGCGATATCTGCCCCACTTACAGCGAAGGCTTGATCAACGGCAATAATCCTCGAGGTTAAAGTCTCCTGCTCTTTAAGAGTTAGATTATAACCATTAATGGCTGCAGTTATAGCGTTTACAGAGTCTGCTACAGATAACCCGGTTAAACGCGACAATACTAAAGCGTCATTTACTCTTTCTAGCGTCTTTTCCAGACCTAGACCTTGACGAGAGAACTCCGTAGCAGCTTCCGCAGCAGCATCAAACCCAACTCCTGCTTTTGCGGCGGCATTAAATAAATCATTACCAAAGCTCTTTAGGTTTTTTTGGCTGGTTCCTAAAACGACGTTAATTTCGGAAAGCTTCTTATCAACCTCTATAGTCGCTTTTACTAATTCGGTAAACCCTTTTTGAACCGCGAAAATTGCACCCGCTGAAGCTCCAAACGCCAATACACGAGCGTTAGAAGCCATTAAAGATTTATTGAACTCCCCAAGATTTCCTTGAATTCTTCCTAGGGGTACGGTAAAATTTTTGGAGTTTATTCCTCCTAGATGGACTTTCTTAGACGATAACCGCGCAATAGCCGCCTCTACCGCAGCGGTATCCGCCCCTAAACTAAGTGTAACGTCTGCCATTTCCTTTCGCCTTGCTATATATTACACTTATTTTTTTAAAAATAACTTATTTATATTTGTCTAATACAGCTTTAAAATCCATTGTGGAAACTTCACCTTTTTCTTTTTTAATTTTAGCTAATTCTGAATTTAAGTCTACTACTTGGCCTCCCATCGCAGTTGCATAGTCTTTTAACTCTTCGTCGGTAGCTCCCACTAATCCCGAAGCTTGAGTTTCTCTCTTCGGTGACGCTTTTCCGGTTCCCCCTTTGTCGGGTATTGTACCGCCTCCCGCAACCTCATACCAATCTACTAGCTTATCTATGCTTGTTTCCACGTAATCAGGAGGCGTTTTCCCTTTCTCTAGGGTCGCCTTATAACCCGACGCATATGTTAAAACGTTAAGTTGGTGAACTGTTAAGTTGCACGCTGGCTTACCAAATACATAAAAGGGGTTATTTTTACAATGGAGAAATGAATTGAAAAAGAAAGAGCTCGCAGCTATTCTTTTTATATTTTGCAGGGAAAAGTAAGTAAATTCATCGTTAAAAAGACGAACGATATTTATAAATTCTTGGCTGCTTAGAAATTCTAACTCTTTCTCGGTATAATATGCTTTTTTGAGAGAAGAGTCTTTATAGATGCATTTAGTAGCTAATAGCTGCCCGTATTTTCTACTTGCAAAATCTTCGCAAGTATTTTGACTAAAAGCTTGTCGCTCCTCATCAAGTTTTTTGAATTTCTCCTTATTTAACTTTAGCTCTGAGCGCAATTTGCTCCTTTGAGATTCTAGAAATATCTGAACTAATTGCCTCTCTTGGTTGTTAATTAAAGAGTTGAGCTCCTTGTGTTCTTTTTCCTCTTCTTCACTCCATTCACTGGAATCAATGAACACCTTCCTGTTTTCTTCTTCGGTAGGTAAGCCTTTCTCTGAAGCGCGTTCATACGCTTCAACATAAAAGAATTCTAATTCCCCTAGTTCGATTTCATTGTAATGCTTTAAATAGATTATCTCATTTTCCAGATACCTTTTGCTATATCCTTTGACAATATGAGAATAAATTAATTTTAGCTCCCTAGTGAGATCATTCGGTTTCATGAGACTCAGACGACTCTTCTTTAGGCTCTTCTTTAGGCTCTTCTTTAGGCTCTTCTGCAGGCTCTTCTGCAGGCTCTTCTGCAGGCTCTTCTTTAGTCTCTTCTTTAGTCTCTTCTTTAGTCTCTTCTTTAGTCTCTTCTGCGGACTCTTCTTCAGTCTCTTCTGCGAGCTCTTCTGCGGGCTCTTCTGCGGGCTCTTCTGCGGGCTCTTCTGCGGGTTCTTCTGCGGGTTCTTCTTCAGGCTCTTCTATTTCTTTTAGAACTTTTTCTTCCGCTTCTTCCGCTTCTTCCGCTTCTTCCGCTTCTTCCGCTTCTTCTATTTCCTTTAAATCTCTTGTAGCTTGAGCTAATTTTTCAGCTTCTCGTTTGCCTAAGGGTTCTTTTTCTCTCCCCTCGTTTTCCGCAGCCTTTTCACTGTCTAAGTTAATATCTAGGAATACTTTTACTTTATCAAACTCTTCCTTGGTGTTAGCTTGACCATTATACCAAAAGCTTATAAAATAAGCGAAATGTTTCATGGCTAAGTTAACGTGGTCAATATTTAGCTCTTCGTAATGATCGTAAGCGTTTAGTTTTTGTTCGAAATTTTCCCCCTCAAAGAGCGGAGCTATTTCTCCTCCTTTGAGCTCATCCTTCATATAGGATAAATGGACAATCCACCACAATACAATTTTATTCCTAGCTCTTGTATCTGCCGTCTGGTCAAAAACCGCTTCGCGAGACATTTCAAAATCTTGCATTTGATTCCGAACTTCAGTCATTTCGAAAAGAATTTCTGCCGCTTTTCTGTTTTTCTCTTCTTTCTCTTTTTTATCTACTGTATCGAGAAGCTCTAACTTTTGTAGCTCTTTTTCGTTTTGAAATAAGGAAAGCTGTAGAGAGGAATACGCTTCTTGGTCAGCTTTCGAAAAAATTCCTCCATCATCGCTATATCTTTTACTAATTAAAGATTTAGTAAGAAGTCCGGCTTTAACACCTTTCGCTAATTCTACTCCGTAGAATAATTCAGCTTCGTCTATAGTGCTTCTCTTGGGTTTTAAAATATAGCAATCTACTGGCCTAGTCACCTCTTCTTCGCGAGTAACAGTGATCTCCTTTCCGTCGGCGTCCTTAGAAGATTCGGTTACTTTTTCTAAAGACGTCTTTTGTATCTCAAACTTATAGAGCCACTTACTGGCTTTAGCGGAGGCTCCTTTTTTATTTTTCTTTTTCGGCATGATAGTTTACTTTTTTAAATTTATATCTACTTTTCCCATATTATTTTCAAAATCTCTAATAGCTTCATTACCCAAATCTAAAGTTTTTTTTCGAATATAATTATACTTTTCTTCATTTAAATAATTAATATTTTCTAAAGCTTCTTGAGGGATATATTGCTCCAACTTTTTTAACATTAAAAAGTGGTCGTTATAAAGGTCCCTAACGATTCCTAGATGAGCCTTGTAAAGATTAGTAGTGTTTCTGTGATGCTGAAATACTATATACGCCTTTAGCGGATCAGATGTAGACACTTTTCCCTTCATATCCTTTTCCCTTAAATAAATTATACACTAAATAATTATAAATAAAAGAAAAAACCCCCACTTTTAAGTGGGGGCATGAGAAGATTTTTATATAGTTAAATCTTTTTAGGTAATTAAAAGCTTCGATTTAGATGCCGTTCCACCAATGGTAGCGGCAAATGACGCTGACAAAGTGGCGTTATCTCCAACGCTGCTGGAGAAGTTATGACTATCCATAGTGCAGTTTACGAGCTTGTACTCAACGCCCCCTACATTAACTTGGACATTGGCATAACCACCGTCTTCAACAGCAGTTGTCGCCGTATTAGCGCTTTGCGCTAAATTATTAACAACAATCTTCATCCCTTGATTAATCGCAAGACTTTCGAAGTCAATATTCGAAGTAGCCGGGAAAGTTGGCACAACCGCATAATAATATGGGGTAGAGCTATCTCCAAGCCTTTGGAGAACTTCCTGACCCAAATCATAATTAACGGTTGCGCTTTGATAATTAACAAAGGTTCCCGAAGGAGTTGGAGAAGAAGCGGCTCCGCCAACTTCTGTGATGATACAACTGACTCCCGTCTGAGTAGCGATATCAATAGTTGTAGTTGGCGCGGTGGGCATGGAAGTGCCGTAATTAAAGTCAGTACCCGCAAAGGAAAGAGTGTTATTAACGATGGCTCCTACGCTAGCTTCGCAGCTAAACGAAGTCAAAACGCCAGACTTTAGGGTGACCGCATTACCTGCCGCAGTGTAATCAATGCCTTCGTTGGTGGTGAGGCCAACCACGACGTCAACCCCTGATTGACTGCCGTACATTCCTGATTGGAGTAAGCCGTTTAATTTTCCCGGCTCAACGGTCGCTCCGCCAAATCCACCAGCATAATAGCCGATTTCCATAGTGCAAGTCGGAGCGGCTAAGATCACCTTATCTACTGCTCCTAATTGACCAAATTGGTTTACGTCTTCTCGCCCGATGTCAATCCCATAATTGCAGCTTTGCACACCATCAAGGGTGGTCCCACCGACACTTACGGCCTGACTCTGATATATAATTCTGTTTGTATGCGCCATAATAAAAATCCTCTCCTATAATTACATTTTTTTTAGTTAAATGTGAAATATATTCTCATTTAAAATATTGTTTTTTAAGTTTATTTTCGGGGATATCTAAACTGATTTAGATCGAAATCCACGAAAGCGGTATACACGTTTGGATTTAATGATGAATAATCTCCACCCACATTCTTGGAAACGAACACGTTATCTATAAAAATACCCGTTTTCGCTTCTCCTACGGCGGCGTCCACCAACCCTGTGTAATTGTAAGCCTGACCTGTATAAGCTCCAACGGCATTAAAGGGTAAAGACTGCTCTATGAAAGTGACTACAGTTTTATTTCTGTCAGTTAGAATACTACAAGCAGCGTCTAAATTATAAGCTGAATCAGCTAGAACTATAGCTCTCGCGCCAATATTCGTTAAATCTACACCGCCATAAGCTCCGGGCGCATTTTGACTCGTCATATTCTTTAAAAAGATAGCTGGGTAAGTCTCTGTATCGGGAGCTAATCCGGAAAGCGTCTGGTTTACCTTAGGTTTTAGTTGATATTTGGTTTCAAATAAAATCTGCTCTTCCGCCTTATTAGTTAAATAAGTGTTAAATTCTTTGACTGCGAAGTTACCGCTAATCCGATTCGTTCCCGTAATCTGCATTGCTGTTTGAACTAGGGCGTCCGTGTGATCTATAGAATTAACGCCACTAGAGCCCACTTGAAACTCAGTAAAACTTCCTCCGCTATCTATATAAACGCTTTTCATTACGTTTGCTCCAGTAACTGAATCATCCGCTACTAGCTGTTTGTAAGGAGAAGAGTAGTTAAATATGTTGTTATAAGTTTGATGAGTGGGATAAAAATAACTATTAGAATTAGTGAAAGCCTCCCCTTTCTCGCATATAAAGTGGTCTATATACAAAAGCAGACTGCTCATTACCCTATTGTCGTATTGAATTTTCATTCTATTTAAAACTCGCAATAAATTGCGCTAATAATTTTCTAATGTACCCATTGGAAGGCGGCTTATAGGAGCCCGTTCTAACCGGAGTCTTTGACTGAACACCCATGCCTGACCTTCCTCGGCTAAATCTTTTATACATGTAATAATTAAAACCAGATATACCAGTTTCTACATCGAAAAGCCAGCTCCTCCCCCCTTGGAAAGGCATACGAGACGCGCTCCTCAATAAGTTAATGTCCGGAATAGAAGCTCTGAAAGTTTGTTGTATTTTCTTGCCTCCCCTCCCCACTTTAGACTTTGCGCTCTTAGCCTTCACTTCGCCAGAAGTTAAAAGCACTTTTTCTACACTGCTAATAGGCTGAGTTCCTCTTTGAAAACCTATATAAGTAAATAAATTCCCTCTACCCCCTAAGGTATTACTTATATTAGACGCGGTCACCCCTCCTTCAATTTCTTTTGATACGGCGTGGTTTTGAAACTTTTCTATTAATTTCTTTTTTTCTATATTATATTTTTTTTCAGCGTTTTTTAAAGAAACCCGCGTAAATTTTTTAGATTTAGCTATCTTTTTAGCTAAATTCTTCATGTTGTATGAACCTCGTCGTGCCATTTTATATTTGATCGGTTAATTTAAATATGTAATAATCTTTACTTAAAATGCTCACCTTCTTATCTGACCCGTTTAAGTAATAGTCTTTATTGTCAATAGCTATCCTTTCAGTTTTCATGCCATTCTTTATAAAATCTCTCGCCTCTTTTTCGACTTTTATTCTTATCTCATTATCTGGAATTTCTATTTTAGCGTCATCAATGAAGCCGTCCGTTGCTACTGAGCCATTACTTATTACAAGGCCACTGTAAACCCCCGACACTGCAGTGTAAGTATAATTTGACTCTTTGTATTCCGTATCGTAACCATAAAGAAAGCTTACGTTTAAATCAGATATTGTTTTAATAGGTTCTTTATAAACGACTATCTCTTTTTTAAAAGTATCAAAGCTGTCGCCTATCGCGCCCGTGACTGAAGCTATCTCCGTAGATGTAAGAAGGCTTGGCATATTAATAATTTCTTATTCTATTGTAAAATTCTGTGCCATTCCCCCTGTAATAAGGATCATAATATCCTTCTATAGTATCGTCCCCCGCGACTTGACGAGGCTTCGCTTTGTTGGTCTTGTAAAAATTAATCGCTCGTGATAAGGCTTCAGACTCTTCTCTCTTGGTGTTGGTTAGCTCCTTCATTATGTTAAGCTTGTTGGCTTTGCGTACCCTCATGCCATCTTGAGAAACCTCTACAACAGTATCAGTTGAAGCTGCGCCCGCGCTTTGGCGGATTAGAATTTCATAATAATGAACTACATACATTCTTTTGAATATAAAAGTTTCATATTCGCTAATATCTGCTTGAGAAGAATCTACTTCTTGTTGGATTTCCAGCGTCGAAGAGTCAACTGCGAACTCTGTATTGAGGGCATTATTCAGCCCGCCTATGTTGTTCCTTAGCCACGTAGCTATAGCGGGAACAGAAATTGTGCTCGGTTCTCCCAGCTCGCGGTAAGTTTCTTCAGCTATATCGACGACTTTCATATTATATCTTACACTTTATTTAGTTTATTTTTTCCAACTATCCCAAAATTGATTATTCTTTTCAGCTTCTTGAGCGGAGAATATCGGGAATCTTCTATTCTTTTTACCTTTTCTGATTCCACTGATTTTTAAAGTAACAAATTCAGGTGAAGAATCTTTAAAATTAATATAAATTTTATTATTTTGTATGTATGCTCCGAATAAACATGGAGAGCTTGGAACTAGGCTGCTGATCATAATCGACTCTTCTTCGCAAACACTTAAAAAGATTTTATCTATTTCATGTTCTATTTTCGTTTTATAGCCCGTTTGTAGTTGAATTATATCTTCAAAAAAAGATTCTGGCATTTCTGTGCAATATAAAGCTACATACTCTTTAAGATGGGAGCTTTCTACGATAGCGTGCTTATCGGGAGTCTCTCCTTTTGTGCCTTTATGGCCCTTGTCTCCTTTAGTTCCTGCGTCGCCTTTAGAGCCGTCAGAGCCATCAGAGCCAGCGTCTCCTTTAGTTCCTGCGTCGCCTTTAGAGCCGTCAGAGCCATCAGAGCCAGCGTCTCCTTTAGTTCCTGCGTCGCCTTTAGAGCCGTCAGAGCCATCAGAGCCAGCGTCTCCTTTAGTTCCTGCGTCGCCTTTAGAGCCATTAGAACCATCAGAGCCAGCGGCTCCTTTAGTTCCTGCGTCGCCTTTAGAGCCATCAGAGCCATCAGAGCCAGCGTCTCCTTTAGTTCCTGCGTCGCCTTTAGAGCCGTCAGAGCCATTAGAACCATCAGAGCCAGCGGCTCCTTTAGTTCCTGCGTCGCCTTTAGAGCCATCAGAGCCATCAGAGCCAGCGTCTCCTTTAGTTCCTGC
>Ga0208011_1000160_pt1 | contig 28531 bp, 10 predicted proteins | sample 7_EtaG_FD_184080 | JGI IMG/M metagenome (GOLD analysis project Ga0208011, IMG submission 184080) | Marine viral communities from the Subarctic Pacific Ocean - 7_ETSP_OMZ_AT15161 metaG (SPAdes) (version 2) | ecosystem: Environmental > Aquatic > Marine > Oceanic | place: Pacific Ocean | collected...
ATAATGCTGAAGAGGTTAAAAACACCCAAAGTGATTTAAACAATTTTACCAAAAAGTTTTTGGATAAAAAAATGGGTTTAAAGGATGCTAAGGGTTATCATAAATCTCTATTTACAGCAATGAACGCAGACGCTGTTGCTAATCACTTTTATGAACAAGGAAAAGCAGATGCTATGAAAGGTAGTGTTGCTAAAGCCAAAAACGTGAATATGAATCCAAGACAAGCTCATGGAACTATTGAAGCGGGTGGTGTTAAAGTAAGAGTGTTAGGTGAAGATTCCACTGATTTTAAGTTTAAAATTAAACAAAAATAACAATTTAAAATTACAAAATTATGGCAATTTCAAATCCGGGACCTGGTCATTCGGGAACCACTGGTAGTTTGAATAGCGTACCTGCTTCGAAAAAAGCAACACTATCTTCAAATTACTTAGATTTCGCGGACGGTGCGTCTAACAACGACTGGTCCCAACAATACCTGCCTGACTTAATGGAAAAAGAAGCTGAAGTGTTCGGTACTAGAACTATCGCAGGTTTTTTGGCTCAAGTTGGTGCAGAAGAGGCTATGTCCTCAGACCAAGTAGTTTGGTCGGAACAAGGTAGATTACATCTATCTTATGTAGGTTCGATGGTTATTAATAGTGGAGTATTTACATTTTCAACTGATATAGACGGTAATACTATTAGTTCTGGCGAACACGGTGTTCGTCTCAATGATATGTGCATTTTAGCTACGAATGAGGGTGCTATTAAATGTCAGGTTGGTGTGGTAGACGCTACAACCTGCACGCTTTACCCTTATGAAGATGAGGATATTGAAGATACGTCTGCTTTTACAGCTGGTGTTACAACTACGGCTACATTATTAGTTATTGGCTCTGAATGGGGTAAAGGTGTAGCTGATCAAGGTGGAACCGCATCTTCAACAGCGGGTTATGGTAATACTCAACCTACACACACTTCATTTTCTAACAAACCAATCATAATTAAAGATTACTATGAGATCTCTGGATCTGACGCTTCTGCAATTGGCTGGGTTGAAATAACTGGGGAAGATGGACAAAGTGGATATCTTTGGTATTTAAAAGCTGAAGGTGATACTAGATCTCGTTTTTCTGATTACTTAGAAATGACAATGCTAGAAGCCGTTAAAGGTGTAGCTGCTGGAAGTACTGACGCTGATCATGGTGTTGGTGGTTTAACTGCTGGTAACACTATTGGTACTGAAGGTTTATTCGCTGCAGTTGAAACTCGTGGTAACATTACTACTGGTGTAACTGGTGTTAATGCTGCTACTGATTTAGCTGAATTTGACGCTATCTTAGCTGAGTTTGACTCTCAAGGCGCTATTGAAGAAAACATGATGTTTGTTAATAGATCAACATCTTTAGCAATTGATGACATGTTAGCTTCAATGAATTCTTACGGGGCTGGTGGTACTTCTTACGGAGTATTCAACAACTCAGAAGACATGGCACTTAATTTAGGTTTCTCTGGTTTCAGACGTGGATCTTACGATTTCTACAAATCTGATTTCAGATACTTAAATGACAAAGCAACAAGAGGTAGTATTAATGCTAGAGATACTGTAGCTCCACTTAGAGGAGTTATTATCCCAGCTGGTACATCCACTGTTTACGATCAATCATTAGGAAAAAACCTTAAACGCCCTTTCTTACATGTTAGATACAGAGCTTCTCAAACAGAAAGTAGAAAATACAAAACTTGGGTTACAGGTTCTGTAGGCGCTACTACATCTGATATTGATGCGATGGAAGTACATTATCTATCAGAAAGATGTTTGATTACACAAGGTGCTAACAATTTCATGTTAATGAAATAAGCATTTATACTTTAAAAGAACCGAGGTTTCGGCCTCGGTCCTTTTATTTTTATTAATTTTATTATATATTATATTATGGCAAAGAAAACAAAAAAAACAGAGACGGTAGAAACACCGAAGGTTGTAAAACAACCAAAAGTTGAAACACCGGTTATGGAAATTCCAAAACCAAAAAAAGATAAATGGGAAATTAAAGATAGAACATATTTTTTAAAGGGAGGTAAAAAACCTTTATCTTACATTATAAAATCAGCTAATGTATATTGGTTTGATGAAGAAAAAGGTTACGAGAGAGAATTAAAATATTGCGAAAACCAAAAAACTTGTTTTGTAGACGAAATGAAAGGTGATCAAAGATTATCTCACATTATTTTTAAGTCTGGCGTACTTTTAGTTCCAAGAACAAAAACAGTTTTACAAAAATTACTTTCTCTATATCATCCACATAGAGGTAAATTATATAGAGAGTTTCAACCAGAGATTAAAGCGGCTACTGAAATTGATGTACTAGAAATGGAGATAGAAGCACTAAATGCAGCCCAAAATCTAGACATTGATATGGCAGAAGCTGTTATGCGTGTAGAAGTTGGTTCTGGTGTATCTAGTATGAGTTCTAAGGAGATTAAACGTGATTTATTATTATATGCTAAGAAAAATCCTAAGTTGTTCTTAGAACTAGTAAACGACGAAAACGTTGTACTTAGAAACTTTGGTATTAAGGCAACAGAAATGGGGATATTAAAATTATCCTCTGATCAAAGAACGTTCAGTTGGGGTAGTAATGACAGGAAGTTGATGAACGTCCCGTTTGATGAACACCCTTATTCAGCTTTAGCCGCTTGGTTTAAAACTGATGAAGGAATGGAGATTTACTCCAATATAGAAAAACGATTAAATTCGTAACAACCTTAGTAGAGCAACCACTCTATAAAAGGGTGGTTGCGTTACTATAAATTAAAAAAAAATTATGGCAGTAAGCGTAGATACAGTATATCAAAAAGTTTTAGCGTTAGCTAATAAAGAACAAAGAGGATATATAACACCTCAAGAATTCAACTTGTTTGCTGACCAAGCTCAAATGGAAATATTTGAACAATATTTCTATGATTTAAATCAATTTAAAAGAAGACCAGGTAATGATACTGAATATACTGATCCAGTTGAAATAATTAATAAGAAATTATATTTATTTAAAAGAATATTCTCAGGACTAGCAAATGGATATGATTTAAGTGGTGTCTCTGATTTTTATATGTTATCAGACGTATATGACAATACTGGAACTTCTACTGTTGTTGGGGGTTATGAAGATTCAAAAGTAGTAGAAGAAGTAGATCACTTTAATCTTATTAAAACTCAAAATTCTCCACTAACTAGAGCCACTGTTGATAGACCTATTTATTATATAAGAGATAATATAATATATTTTATTCCAAATAATCCCGTAGGTAATTATGGCGGATATTATATTCGTAAACCCGCTAAACCAAATTGGACATATTTAATAGATTCTACTAATCAAACTGCTTTGTTTAATCCAGACATAAACGCGGGTTGGCAAGATTTCGAATTACACCCATCTGAAGAACCTAAATTAGTTATTAAAATATTACAATTAGCAGGTGTTTCCATAAAAGATTTTAATTTAGCACAATTGGCAGGACAAAAAGAAGCTAGTGTAATACAACAAGAAAAACAATAAATAAATGGGATTATTAGATAGCACTACACAACAACAATATTACCAAGGAAGTGATTATGGTAATTATCAATTTACTTCTTTAGAAAATATAATTAACCAATTTATGGTTACGCATGTCGGAGACCAAAAAATTATAAATAAAGTCAGTAGAATAGATGTTGCTTTTCATGCACAACGAGCTATGCAAGAGTTATCGTTTGATACTTTTAAATCTATAAAAGCCCAAGAAATAACAGTGCCAGCAACACTACAGATGATACTCCCACAAGATTATGTAAATTATACAAAAATATCTTGGGTAGATTCTGCTGGTATAAAACACTCTTTATATCCTACAAGTAAAACTTCTAATCCTCAAAAACATCAAGTTGATTCAAATGGTGAATTTTTATTTGATACAAGTGGGGATAAAATACCTTCTGGTGAATTAATTACAAATGGAAATTTTCATGGAGGTTATACGAATTGGAATATAAATGTTGATGAAACAGTGCCTGGAACTATTGATTCGTTTACTACAACTCCATCTACTGCAACCGCTACAGCTGGTGATCCAGATATAGGTTGGTTTTACGGATGGAATGGCAATGCTATTGCTGCTTATAGCGTTCCGCAATGGAGTGGTATAAATCAGTTAAACGTACCTATAATAAGCGGTGAAGATTATAAGATAACATATACCTTAAGTGGTTATTCTTCTGGAGAATGGAGCGTTGTAATTATTGATGAAAACGGAGATTATACCGACTCAGGAACTGTAACTTCAAATGGAACTCACACAGCAACAATTACGGCTGGAGGAACTGCTAGCTCATATACTTCAAATCAAATTTTTATTAGAAATAAATCAGCAACAGCTGGAACTGTTGTTATAGATGATATTTCTGTTGTAAGAGTTGGTGACGGTGAAACATCTACTACTTGGTCAAGTTATAAATCTACAACTCCATCTGAAAATAATACTGATGATTATACAGATGATACATATTGGCCAGCTAATGGAGAAAGATATGGATTAGATCCTCAACATGCTCAAGCTAATGGTTCGTTTTATATAGATCAACAGTCAGGAAAAATTCATTTTAGTTCTAACATTTCTGGAAAAACTGTTATATTAGATTATATAAGCGATGGTTTAGGTACCGACGAGGAAATGCAAGTTCATAAATTTGCAGAAGACGCAATGTATAAATGGATAACCCATGCTATTTTATCTACATCTTCCTATGGACAAGCTTTAATTCCTAGATTAACAAAAGAAAAGTTTGCAGCTGTAAGAAAAGCAAAATTAAGATTATCAAATATTAAATTAGAAGAACTTACTCAGATTTTAAGAGGTAAATCTAAACAAATAAAACACTAGTACATGCCAGAGATTAAAAATAATTTTCTTCAAGGCAAAATGAACAAGGACTTTGATGAGAGATTAATACCTAATGGACAATATAGAAACGCTGAAAATGTGGAAGTATCAACTGCAGAGGACTCTAGTGTTGGTACTGTAAAAAATATATTAGGTAATAAAGAGATAGGAAATTTTGTTGCTAATGGTAAATGTGTTGGAAGTATTGCTAATGAAAAAACAAATAAAATATATTGGTTTGTTTCAACTTATGAGAAAGATGTTATTATAGAATATGACGTTGAACATGATGTAGTAGTACCCGTACTTGTAGATTTAAACGCTGGCGAACATAATGCTGTTTTAAAATTCTATGGAAATATAATAACTGGTATAAATATAATTGACGATCTATTATTTTGGACGGATAATAATAGTGATCCAAAAAGTATAAATATTAAAGAGTGTATAAGAGGCACAGTTGATTTTGATACCCACACGCAATTACTATTTGAACACGGTAGTTTTGATGGGATGACAGTAAAAATCGTGATGGCTGGTTACCCAAACAGCACATTTGGCGCAAGCTATTGGCCACCTACAACTCCTGTTGATGAGATGGTAAAAAAAGGACATTACTTTTATTATCAACGAAGACCAATGACAAAACTTTTAGGTTTAGATTTTAACGAAGCAACAGATGATGATGGATATATGCGAAATGGATGGTACCATACTAATGGTGGAACCGGTAATCCTTATGGCAATGAAAGTAATCATCCAGGCAATCATAACATACATTACATTAGGCATTATAGAAATGGTGAATTTTTAGGTTTACAACAAATTAGACTTTTTGACCAATATAATGGCACTCATGGTAGATTAGATAGTGCTACTAATGGGCCAATATCTGGTACTTGGGCAGGGACTTCCCCAACAGATTTTCAAAAGGGAGACGTTATTTTTGGCAATAATATTAGATTAGATATAGAAGAACGTCATATTACAGTTATAAAACCAAAACCATTAAATACTTTTTCAGTAAAAATAAACCACACTCAAAACTTAGAAGGTACAAGTAATATTCCTAATTTATTTGAGACTAAGTTCCCAAGATTTTCTTATAGATATAAATATAGAGATGGAGAATTTTCTCCTTTTGCTCCTTTCACAAATCCTGTATTTAATCCTAGATACACAAAAGATATTAATAACTCTAGCGATGTAAATGTATATCACAATAAAGATACAAGTTATGATATAAAAGAACCACACAATAAAGCTATGGTAAACTCTATACATTCAGTAGAGCTTACTGACTTTGTAACAGCTCAAACTCCAGAAAATGTTGTTGAGATAGATATATTATATAAGCAAGAAGATTCTCCTGTTATATATTCTATAGGTACAATAAAACATCTAGACCCCGAATGGCATGCTTGGGGTAATAATGAGGGTACAAATATAGGTTTTGGAAAACAAATTAGAACCACTGGTTTAGCAAGCAGCTTGAATTATAGTGCAACTCAAATAGAGCACACATATGCAGCAGAAGGTGGTTATAATAAAGGAAAATATATTGTAACAACAGAAAATATTTATGCTGCTTTACCAGCTAATCAATTACTTAGACCTTGGGATAATGTTCCAAGAAAAGCTTTAGCACAAGAAGTGACAGGTAATAGAATTGTATATGGTAATTATTTACAAAATTATGATTTAGGCGTAGTAAAACCTAAGGTTAAAGTTAATTATAGTGATAGAAGCAATCAAATAGGTAGTTTCGAAACTCAAGGATTACCATCTCTAAAATCTTTAAGAAACTATCAATTAGGAGTTGTCTATAGTGATAAATATGGTAGAGAAACCCCTGTGTTTACTTCTGATGAAGGGGCGACAAATATTCCTTGGCAAGAAAGTGATGGAATAAAAAATGCTAGTAAAAGTCTTCAATTAAACACAAGCGTAGTATCAAATTTTCCAGCGTGGGTTGATTCATTAAAGTTTTTTGTAAAAGAAACATCTAATGAATATTATAACTTAACAATGGATAGGGCTTGGGTTACAAAGAAAACTTATGAATTAGATGATTCAGAAGGTCATCTTTGGATATCGTTTCCATCATCTGATAGAAATAAAATATCAGAGGAAGATTATATAGTCTTAAAAAAGAAAATAGGTACTGGCGAAGAACAAATTAACTTTGAAAACAAGTTTAAGGTTATTGATATTAAAAACGAAGCTCCAGATGCTATTAAGTATGAGTTGGTTAATATAGGTTCCGAGGTAAACGGTTCTAATTTCTTAACAGACACCACAAGTGGATTAGGAATGAGTATTAGTAATGCAACTGGAACAAAGGGTAGAATAGATAGAGAAGGTGCTACTAATTTTCAGTTTGATTATAGTAATTGGAAATGGGGATCTGGAGGGGAAGTTGGTAATATACCTTTAGAAGAAGACGTAGGTTCGGATAATGAAACTACATATACCCTCGGTACTAAAGATTTATATGTATCTTGGAGAAGACTTAGCGGTGGAGTAGGGGTTTCCTCAAAAAAATATAAAATAACTGGCGGTAGAAAAGGTGGTACGCATTATTTTTTAAAACTATCTACCCCAATATCTAAAATTGACGCAGATATAGCCCATATAAATGGTGATTCGTCTGATATAACCCAAGCTCTCTTACATCCAAATTTACTTTTTCAAATAGAAAAAAGAATACTTAAAGATTCAGAAGATTTCTCTGGAAAGTTCTTTGTAAAAATATCAAAAAATCAAATTACAAATTTAATTGAAAGTGGTGAACCTGTTAGTATATTAGATAAATATCAAGTATCAGCAAAAGCACCTACTTGGTATTGGCAAGAAGACACTTGGACGAGTTTTAGCATCGTAATTAATCAAGATGGTTCACCAACTAGTAATTATGGTCTTACGAATTGGGATGGTTATGATCAAAACCCAGATTATACAAATAATAGTATTCAAATAGCTGCTAACAACGCTCATGGTAATGATACTGCTGATGGCAAGACTTTAAGGGTTACAGATTGGTATCACCCGTGGGATGGGATATTAACTAAACATAATAGTATCGGACAATTTTTCGTAGACGCTATGCATGTAGCCTCTGGACAAAGTGATGCTAGTAATTATGCTAAATATAATTACATACCTTGGGCTGGATGTACTAAAGGTGAAAGTGCAACTAAAGAAGATTCTGCTTGGAGTTATCCACCTTTAAAAACATGGTTAACTGATTTTGAAGATAAGACAGAGTTATTGGAAAGTTTAGAAGATAACGATAACACAAATTGGTACAATGGAAATTTAATATCTACTTCTCTAAGTTCACAAATTACTAGTGAAAATCCTGACTGGAATGATTTAAGGGTTGATGGTTGGATTGGTAGTTTACAAAATGTTAGTAGAGATCATCCAACAACTCAAAATATACCTAACCAAATAAATGGTTTAGAAGGATTTGTAACTACTAATAGCAATCATACTATTGGGCCTAGAAGATGGTTTAGCGGAATAACAGGTAATTCAACTGAGCACGGGGTTGGAGTTGATACTAAAACATATTCAGATGACGGTGAGGTGGGTAGGCATTTCATGCACTTATCGTTTTTTGCTCCAGGGAAAAATCTGCATGATGGTGATTTTGCTGGTTTAGATTCGGATGATGCGTTATATGGTGATAAATCTTGGGCCGCTAATTTACAAGGAATATGGGGTGGAGGTCATTTTACCGGAGAGGAACCCGGTGATATGTTTGGTACAGGCGCTACAGGATTCCAACACTTATGCATGGAAAGTAACAATGATAGTAGTGGAAGATTTTTAGAAGCAACACCTGCCCCCGGCGTGGGATATGGTTATGATATACGTTATAAAGAGCTACATGAAAGACAGTGGGACCCAACATTTGGTGGTAATGGAGATCCTGATAATAAAATACGTGACTTTATAAGAAATTTATATCCAGGTTCGCAATTTAAGTTTCACATAGATTCAGGTGAAGAAGTTTATACTATTAAAAAAGTAGTTGTAAAAAAATTATATAACCATACATCTTGGAGAAAACCCTATAATAGGTACATTGCAGGTAGTGGAATTCTCGGTGTCGATTATGGATATATACACGGTTCTAATATAGCGACTGAAAACCCAGCATATCGTAGTGTTGAGCAATGTGGTTTAGAATGGTTGGATCAAGTAGATGATGCTGGAGATTACACGGGAACTACTAATCCTACACAAAGAGTTAATTTTGAAAATCAAATTGAAAATTTTGGTAAAGCAAGTAATAGGAGAGTTTGTTATATAATTGAATTAGATAAAAATCCAGCTGATACATCAACGCAGGAAGGAAGTGGATTTAACCCAATAGCGGATGATGATCATATGAGCGCGGATATTGTAGGTGGAGATTTTGCGAATATTGAATTTTTAGAACCAGTACAATCAGTTTTACTTTCTGATTTAAGTAAATTCCCAGCTATATGGGAAATTGATCCTAAAAAGAAAGAAGTGGATTTAGATATATATTACGAAGCTAGTAATAGTATACCTATAAAAATAAACAGTAATACAAACGAATTATTTGCGCCTATAGGATGTAAAGTTGAAGTAATAGATTCTGCAATTACCGGTACTGCTAGATTAGAATCTTGGGATGGTACAATAGCGACATTTGACCCTGGTTTTGCTGATTTTGACGGTTCGGATGAAATAGATTATACAGGATTATCATTTAAATTTACTAGGGAAGATGGTGGTTTTACTATAGCCGAAGCTGGTGAACAAGAGTTAACAGGAGTAACAGCACTTGGGTATAAAACAGATTTTGTATTTAGAGAAGATATTGGAGATACGATACGCGCTGGTTTATCTTGGTACAATTGTTTTTCTTTTGGCAATGGTTTAGAATCTAACAGAATTAGAGATGATTTTAACGAAATGTTTATTACAAACGGTGTTAAAGCTTCAACAACAACACAAGAAACATATGAAGAAGAACGTAGGGCACAAGGTTTAATATATTCAGGTTTATACAACTCTAATTCTGGAGTAAATGATTTAAATCAGTTTATCATGGCTGAGAAAATCACTAAAGATGTAAACCCTACTTATGGTAGTATTCAAAAGTTATTTCAAAGAAGAATAAGTTTAGTAGCTTTTTGCGAAGATAGAGTTTTAAGTATAACATCAAATAAAGATGCTATTTATAATGCTGATGGTAATCCACAATTGATATCTACAGATAATGTTTTAGGTGATGTAAATCCTTTTGTTGGTGATTTTGGGATATCAAAAAATCCAGAATCATTTGCGTCTGAATCATATAGAGCTTATTTTACAGATAAACAAAGAGGGGCAGTGTTAAGACTATCTAAAGATGGTTTAACACCTATATCAAAAGCTGGTATGCACGATTGGTTTAGGGATAATTTATCTAATTATACATCGTTAATAGGTACGTATGATAGTTACAAAGAAGATTATAATTTAACTTTAGCAAATACTTTTGGTGAAAATATTCTTTTTGGTTCTTCTTTTGATGTCGGCACAGAATTAGTTCCTATCTCTAGTGGAGTTAGAAATTTAGTTACAAATCCAGGTGTTTATGATGGTGTTTCTTTTCAATATCCCTGGGAACAATATGACGTTCTTCCAGAAAAGTACAATGCAAGTGGTACTCTTATAAACCCTACTTTTGGTTGGGGTACAGTAAACCAAGATTTAACAAGCAACGCGGATATAACAAATCACCCGGCAATACCAGAGGGAAGTTTACAACCTTATGTAGCGCCCGTATCATATATAGCGCCTGTAGCTGCTGTAGCTGCTATAGCAGCGTATTGGACTATTTTTGACGATCAAAATGTTTCTACAGGTATTACTTTTGCAACAGAATCAGCAGCACTCGCATTCATAGCAGCTCATCCAGGTTATGGTGCATCACCATATCAAAACGCAACTTATAGTACTACCTTACCAACTAGTGGAACTAATGTTGCGGGTCATCTTTATAGTGCTAATTTTACATCTAGTGCATATACTAACTGGGGTACTAGTCAAACCCCACCACCACCTGCTCAATCAGGATTTCTATTATATAGTGACACTAGAAGATATATAGACACCGCAAATCATAGTTCAAACTACGGTGTTAATGGTTGGATTAATGAGAGTAGCCCTTATGCCTCATGGTCATCTGGCGTATTGCATACCTGGGGTTCTGGGACGACTATTGGTGCAAATGGTAGTGTTGAGAGAAGCATTACCAGCTATCCTACTTCTAGTTGGTCAATTGCAGTAACTAAAGGTGCGATATCAGGAGTAATTACACATAATAGTGGTAGTAATGGCGGTATTCTTTTTGATAGAGTTGGGAGTTGGGGTACTAATATAGATAATTGGGTTGAATTTAGAAATATTGGAATTGCACAAAGCGGTGGTACTTTCAGTTATGCAACAGGAACGTTAAACGACGCGTATTCCACTGCTTCAGGTAATGCTTCAGAACATACTTCTATATACAACGGGGATGAGATACATGTTTGGGTTAAGATAAAGTGTTATATGGACGCAGAGGTTCCCGCAAACACAAATTCTTCGACATGGCGCAAATATGGGTACAATCAAATTGCACCTAAAATAACACTTGTTGAAGGTGATACGGGTAATCCAATTAATTCTAACATACTTCAAAATGTAAGTGTATTAAATCCCCCTATCACTGCTACATCTTACAACTGGATTGGTAGTGTTGGTCATACTAGCGGTACTCTTAATTTGAGTTCAATTGGGCTTGAAGATGTATACCCAACATCTGGAGGTAATTATACTGGTAATATGAATGGATTTTCATCTGTTAATGCTCAATTTGGAACAAATAGTTCGTATCAATTTCCATCTACTCATAATTCCGGGCAAGGCGGTTCTCTTCAAGATCTTTTTAATTCCTACGCGCCTGGTTTTTATGAACTCGTTTTACAAGTTAGTTTTAAATTTAGAGATCCAGCCCAACAAAATCAATGGGGTGCACTTCATGCGGCTTCTTACAATCAATATATTGAGCCAACAAAACTTGTAAATGATCTTAGAGTACGTATAAATCAAACTCACGATGGGCCCGCTAATGCCCACTCGGTAATGCAGAGTTACCCTTGGATGTGTCAACAACTTTGGGAAATACAAAAAGTAAAAATAATAAAAGGTTACGGTGTGACAGCTCCACCTCAAGCCGCAGTAGTCGGAACTCCTCCAACATCCGTCCAAACCCCTGCTGTAGCTGCTATAGCTGGTGTGACTCAAGTAGATGGTATTGCAGAAGTTGACCCTGTGCCACCACACGATATACCAGCGTGGACCGAGGTTAATCATAATAATTCAAGTTGGTTTGATGATTGGGAAGTTACTAATACAGGTGGTGGAAACGTGGCATATCTTCATGCTCACACTGGTAATAACACTACAGGTGCATACCCATTAAAAGGACTTGGATACAATTATTCTGCAGTTACACAAAGTGGACTAGGACAAGATCCAAATGATTTAATTGATGTTACCCAACAATTATCTCCAAACCAACCTATTTCTTATGTTGTTCCTCAAGATTGGGGTTACGGTACTACTATAAATACGAGTGGTGGAGGCCAAACGTTAACAAATACTAGTTTTGTTGACACTAGTGGTTCGGGACCTACAAACGGTACCCCGTTTTTTCATACCGATAATCATACTACTGGAATTGTTTACCCTGGAATTATTGATAAGATACCTACTACCAAGGATTTTGAAAATGATTTCATGAGTATAATTACTGACACAATGGGAACGTATATAGAAATAAGTCAAGATATTAGTAGTTCACCATGGGAAATTGGTGAGTGGTACTTAGTTGATGTAGAGTACGATGCAACTTTTAACGTTGATACTGGTGCTGGTTATAGTAATGCTAATGGTTCTTTCTTTTTATATGGCATGGGTAGTATTAGTGAATTTGGTACGCAAGGTTGGGGTAATCCAGTTTCGCATGATGGAGTTGGTATATATCGTGGCTCCTCTCCCTACCACATCCAGTTGGTACAAGTGGATAGAACGGAGTATGGTAATTCACAAAGAGTTTTAAGAGCAATATTTAAAGTCCCTGCCGCGAATGATAGTTGGGTAACTAATACGAGTAACACTGGAAGATTAGATTCGTTTAAACTACATGTTTATGCATGCACTAACGAAGTGAGGATTACAAAAATAATTTCTAAAAAGTTAGATACAGTAACAACTACTGGTACAGCTACAGATTGGACAAGTACATATAATGGCAGTTCAATAGCTCAACTTCACTCTTTTGATAGCAAAGAAGTGTATTATGCAGGTAATAAATTATGTTTTGAAGTACGAGACGATCAAGTAGATAAAACATATAAATGGGTACAGGATTTATCTGCTGTAACAGGATCTTTAATAAGTACTCCTTTAGGGTGGACGCTAAGCTTTTCGGTTGATACTATTCCAGTTACTAATAACTTTGTTGGTGAACTCCGTGCTTGGGTTGCGCCAGGAAGTGCGAATGATACATTATATATTGAAGGTGTTGATACTGTAGGAAATTATGAAATTGATTTTGATATAGATGCTTCATCTGTTAGTGGTTGGGCGATAAATGGACCTTCAGGTCATGGTGCAACTATATCTGCTGGAGGTACACACACGGGTAGTGTTACTAATGAAATAGGTTTTGCATCTGATGTTGATACGGTACCATCACCTACTGGTGTCCCTGCTTTAGAAGCGGGTATTAATAATATAATACTTACAGATAATACTCAAGTGTTACAAGGAGGATCTGCTGGCTCATGGAGTTTTAGTGGATTTAATACTTCTGTAGATAGCTATATGTATTGGGACCACACACCTGGTGATGAAAAATTGAGATTTGAAAATTGTCCCCCTACCGATCCATTAGTTACAACGTCACCTAGACAACTTATAAACGCAAACCAATGGATTGACAAACCTATAAAAAGATATGAGCAATATAGAATAATATTTGATTATGAAATTACAGATGCAGATATAGTTATATATTACTTTAATAGTCGAGGGTATGGGTTTAGAATAACAAGTATTGGAGCAAATCAACCAATAAACACTACTGGTACATCTACTATAACTGGTACTTATAATGAAATACACACTATTGGTGATGCAGTTTGGGACTCTGAACATCCCACAACTAGTGGTGAGTATGTATCGCAATTAAAAAATACTTTTGTTATAAGGAAAAGTCATGGTCCTAATCTACTTAATGGTCACTTAGATAATATATCTATGACTAGAGTCTATGATTTAAGTTCTCAACCAGAAAAAACAGTAAGTTTTAGTGAGGACGTAAATGGTTGGACTAGTTTTAAAAGTTTTGTTCCAGAAAGTGGTACTAGTATATCTAAAAAATATTTTACTATGATGAATGGTGGTTTATGGCAACATTATACACCTTTAAAATGGGATAATATTAATAGTCAATGGGTAGACTCTAGCATAGATGAAGCCGAAAATTATAACAGGTTTTACGGTATCCCTAATAATTCTAGTATAACAGCAGTTTTAAACGGTGATCCTTCTACGGTAAAAACGTTTAACACATTGAATTATGAAGGTAGCCAAGCGCAAGTAATAAAACCTTTATCTGCCGTTCCAACATCTACATCTGGAGGTATTACTGTAGATAATGCACAAGCTTGGGCTCAAGGAAGTAATATTGATGGTTGGAATTGTACAGAGATAAAAACAGATATAGATACTGGTAATATTGTTGAATTTATAAAAAAAGAAGGTAAGTGGTTTAATTATATAAAAGGTAAACCAACATCGCTATCTGATATTGGAGATACTAGTCGATTTAGTGTTCAAGGCATTGGAGAAGCGAGCGCTGTTACAGAAGTTACTTACTAAAAATATATTGATGAAAAAAATATACAACTTACAAATAGATACTTCATATATGCCTGCAGAGCAATCTACTAGAGGATTCATTGTTAGTGGAGAAAGTGGTGCTGAGTTTATTTTATATGCGTTAGAAAACGGTACTCTTAAGTATTACAATTTTGTTGATAAAGTTTTTGAATTAGGTAATAGTATTAACACTAACTTAAAAATAACACTTACAGGTGGTAATTATAATAATCAAATTGTATTTCCATCTGGTGGAGGTACCTATACTATCAAGTTATTAGCTCTTCCAGGAACTGAAGTACAATCCTCAAATAAAATTGCGATTACCAAAAGCATGTCCAAAGCAAGTAGTAATGCTATAGTAACGTTTACAGCAGCTACAGCTAATACTAGTAATTACGCTACTTTTCCAACATCAACAGTAACTGGTGCCCTTACATATAAAGAAACATTTAATTTTGATTGGGATATAGTAAACGCATCTACAGACGGTGGTGGGTTTGGGTTAAGATTAGCAAGTGCACCTGTTACAGTTAAAGAAACCGATTGGTATTTTACAACAACGGATACAGTTGATGGGGCTATTTCTCCAACAGATGCTAATGGAGGATTAAAAGTTGTTGTTGATGACCTTACAGATATTGGTGTTGGAACTATTATATCAGGGGTGAGTGGTGGTAGTTTAAGTGGAACACCTAGTGTTATAGCAATAGATACTACAAATAAACTTTTAACTTTAAACGCTGCTCAAACATTTGCAGATGGGATAACATTAACTTTTAAAGCTATAGGAACCACGGCAATAAAAAACGCTACTGGAATGCTTATAAAATTTACACCAGGTACAGTAGTTTCTGCAGAAAATATTACTAAAACAGTTAGAACTGACGCTACTGGCACAACAATAAATTTAAACGGAACATATGGTCTTACTGGTGGTGATCACGCATCTATGTTGGGTTATAATGTAACTCAAGCTGCGTCAGACCCGGTAACTGTATCATCAGTAAGTGCTTCCGAAGGCGCTGGATCTATAACTGTTAGCGTTTCACAAACAGCTATACCCCAAAGCACAAAACTTGAATTTATAGATGTTTACCAAACAATAAACTTTTTAGGTACCATTACTATTGAACAACTCCCAACTACAAATAAAACTATATATTTAGATATAGATAATATTATAACAGTAGGCACAGTGTCTTAAACAAATAAAAACATGCCAGTAACATTCACAAAAATAGTATTTGACAGTCCAGTAAACCCTTCTTTACAAGTAGGGGATATGGTATATGTTTCTAGTGTAAGTAATGGAATAATTGGTACTCCAACGATAACAGCGAAAGTTGTTACGATTGCGTCCCATCATATATTAATAGATCAAGATAACACAAGTGGTACAATAATAAATAACGGAGATTATATATTATTTGCGAAAAATATTCAAGTAAACGAATCAAGTTTAAAAGGATATTATGCTGATGTGACTTTTGAAAATTCTTCAAATAAAAAAGCTGAATTGTTTGCGGTTAGCTCAGAGGTTGTACTTAGTAGTAAATAATATGTAAAAAGTGTAACTATATAAGTACACTTAAATTAAATTAAATGAAAATAAAAGGAAAAGAAAATCTTGATATTGATATTCGCCCTATTAGATTAGATGACTATCTAGAACTAGAAAAATGGTGGAAATTATATGAAAAACATGGTGAGGTTATGCCAAAAAAAAGCTTATTACCAGACGATGGGGGATACGTCGTAGTAAAAGAAGGTAGATTAGTTGCTTCTTGTTTTTTGTATTTAACAAATTCTGCTATAGGATATATTGATTACTTAATAGCAGATCCAACATATAGAGAAAAAGACAGACTTGAGTTATTACTTGATTTAGCCGCTCGCGTAACCGCTGTTGCTATTGATAATGGTTGTGAAAGTATTTGGGCTATGACAAAAAATAAAGGGGTAATAGAATATGCCGCGGGAGATGGACGTGCCTTTGGGTTAGTACCTGGTGATTATAAAATGGTACGCACTTATGGGAGTGGATATTAAAATAGCAGATGAAAGAAAAAATGTTAAATAATTTAAAAATTTATAAATATGAGTAGTGGTGGAGGCGGTGGGCATTCGAGAGCAATGACCGAATTAGCAAAAGAACAGTTTGAGTATTATAAAGAACAACAGATAAAAGCTCAGGAAAGAGTAGACATTCAAAGAGAGGACTATGAAGCTTTTGAATTTACAAATCCTTTTGCTGATGCTCAAAATCCGTTCGCGAATATACAAACTGATTTTTCAAATATATATGGTGGAGCTAAAAACGTGTTCGCTGGTGCACAAAATAAATTTGCTGGATTAGAGAACAGATACGAAGGCATGGAAAATCGTTTTGAAGATATGACTGTTGATATGCGTGCCGCAGATTTTCAAACTCAACAGATGCAACAACAACAAGCAAATATAATGCAAGGATTAAGGGGTGCTGCTGGCACTAGCGGTGTTGCTGGTCTAGCTCAAGCCATGGCAAGCCAAGGCGCTATACAATCTCAACAAATAGCTGCGGGAATTAGTCAGCAAGAAAGACAAAACCAAATGTTATCAGCACAAGAAGGGGCTAGAATAGATCAATTACAGAGAGGTGCTGGTATGCAATTAGATCAATTGTCAGCGCAAGGAGCTATGAAAACCCAACAAATGCAAATGGCTGGAGCTTCTGAACAACAACAAATGATATTAGGTGGAGCGGCCCAAGCTCAAGCATTAGGTGTGTCGCAACAAAATGTACAGGCCCAAGGGCAATGGATGGCAGATATGGCAATTATGCAAGGTGAAGCTGGTGTTCAAGGTGCTGAATGGGGAAGAGAATCAACCTTACTTGGTATGGAATACGGTTTGTTAGGAGGAGCAAATGAAGGTTTATCAGCGGCTATGGGAAACCAAATGAATGCTATGGGGATGAACGCACAAATGGCAAATTCACGGAATCAAGCTAACAATCAAATGCTAGGTACGTTCACTATGAAGTTAATATTTATGTGTGTACCAAAAGGTGTAAGTATTGATTGTGTTAATAATACTAAACTTATAGAAGATATTAAACCTGGAGATACAGTTATAGGTTATAACGGTAATCCAGTAAAAGTATTACAAAAACATGAATATTTAGAGAATCCTACAGCAGAAAGATTTTATAAAGTTAAATTTAAAGGTGAAAATGATAGGGTTCATGAAGTAAATGTTTGTGACATGCACAGAATTAAAGGTGAAAGATCTAAGAGTATAACAGAAAATGTTATAAGTAAAGAAATTTATAACGGCGTTGAGTTTAGTTATGATTTATTAACAGAGGACGAAGGATATAGAATAGATGGTATTCCTGTTAATAGTATGATTGGAGAATTAGCTGAACACGCTGTAAAATTAAAAAATAAATAATATGCCAGTAACAACGAGTTTTGGAGGAGCAGACGCTACCTTAGTAACAGCAGCAACGAGAGCTGGTTTTGCCAGCGCTCCAAAAGATTATAGTAAAGCATTCCAAGGTGTTGCAGATAGTTATCACAAAATGGCAATATCTAATGCTGAGGTATGGGGCAAAGTAATGATGGCTGCTGGTGCTAAGTTAAAAGAAGCAAAGGATAGGTTTGATAATGACCCAGCGCAATCAACTGATGAAAAAGATGCGATTAAAGGAAAAGCTGGTGAACAACTTACAAGTTATATGAAATTGCTTAAAGAAAGATGGGACGCGACTTTTTCGGGTCGTGATATGGAAGAGTATATTCCTAACGATAAATATGATCCAGATAAAGCAGCGGCAGATAGTAATTATAATGTACCAAAAGAAATTAAAAACCCAAATTATAAAAAAAGAAAACTCCTTGGTTTTTTAAATGCTAATTCTGAAGAAAACAAAAAAATTAGAAATGAGATTTTAAAAGAAAAGAATGATGCTTATGCTAGTTTTGAACAGCAAGTAGATGCTTTTAAAGGAGTTGAAAAGCTAATAAGTCTTGGTGATAAGCCAGGTGGAATTTGGGCAGCTGCTAGCGGGAATTATGCTACGGAAGGTGTTAACGCTTTAAGCGCTACTTTTCGTGACGAAGTGACAGGAATTGGTAATTATTTGGTTTATGAAAAGGATGATAAAAATAAATGGAAGTTCACCATGTACAACGACGCTACTAGGGCAGAAAGTTATGATCCTGCAACTAATAGTATTGCAGATCCGAATAATAAAGGTGAAAGAATCAATTTGTCAACTGAAGGAGATGATTATCACAATAAACCAACACCAGTTTTGCGAAATGGGGAAAAAATAAGACACACTGCTAAAGAGTACTTAAATATGTTAACACTCAAACCACAAGTAGATGGTGCTGGAAATAGTTTATTACAAAAAGCTATGGAAAAAGATTTTACAGGTGTTCAAGCGTTGGGTTATAATTCATTAACTGGACAAATGGATGCTATTCAAAAAGCCAAAGCATACAGTATTTCTAAAAAATATTCTGACAATCCTGCGGCTTGGCACACAAAAACTTTTGTGGGTGGTATAGCGGAAGAAGAAGGTGGTAAATCATTTTATGATGAAGCAGTTAACGCAGGTGGTTTGAACGCAATTTTATTTAACGCAGCAAATCAACATATGGACTGGAAGGAAATTGCAAGTGGGATGACAAATGTTGAGGGAACATCCCCTGGAATTGATGAAGCTGATTTTGCAGGTGGTGGTGAGGTTGCAAGGCGGAATTTATTAGGATTACAAGCCGCTTTATTTAATCCTAGTCATGCAAATTACAGTAAAGAAGGAACTGGAAAAGTTTTTGAAAATTGGCTTAATAAAAAAATGGATAAACTTTTTGATCTCTCTTTCGAAAGCAAGGGTGGTGGAAATGGTAACGGTGATGGCGATGATGGTAAAATACCCGATATAGGAAGCGTAAAAAATTCAGTAGTTTTTGAGGGTGGAAATAACGCATATCTAGATCAGGAAGATCGCTCTAAATTCAACACACTGGCGAATAACATAAATAAAAGAGCAAGCATGGGTAAAGATGGTATTATTTATTGGGATAAAGATAAAAAATCTTATTTCCATAAAACTAAGGGTGTAATACCCAATAAAGCCACTATGTTTAAGTCCCTTTTTAAGAAAGAAATAGCAGACAATCTTAAAAACCCGACGGTTGAAACCCCAGCAACCAAGTTTTGGAAGAATATCAAAGATTGGGATGGAACAGAGTATATGGAAGGAAATGGAAATGGAAATGGGAATGGGAATGGAAAAACCAAAAAAATAATAACTCTTGAAGATGATGACGTTGAAAGGATGTGGATGGGTGGTGTTACTTGGAGGGATATTAAAAAAATAAATGGAACGTGGCACATAAAAACGGGTTATAGTTTTGGAGAAAACGAAGGGTACACAAAAGCAACAGCTGAGCAAATTAAAAAAATAAGTAAAAAATACAAATAGTATGCCAGATAAGAATAGTATTTTTCCAGATTTTTTTAAAGATATAAATCTTGACGAAGAACAAGAGGAGCAGGATAGTCTATTTCCAGATTGGTTTGCAGATATAGATCTTGACGAAGAAGATGAAGAATCAGACGATGGTTCTTTGGGTTTACCATCGTTTGAATTTAATCCGGCGACACAAGATAAAACAACTTTCAATAGACCTGTGTTTTCTTTAGAAAGAGATGGTGATAAGAATAATGTTTACCCGTTCCCTTCTGGAGATTTTTACGATATTATAAGTGGAGATGATGATAAGGAAGAGACACCAAAATTAGTGAAAGACATCCAAAAAAAGGAAGGTACTTTTGTTCCAGAACCCAAAGTAACAACGGATTTTCGTTTACTAACAGAAGAAGAGGAGGAGAAACTTTACCCACAAACGGTACAAGAAGCGGAATTTGGTCAGCATAAAGTTACGCTTAAGGGCGTTGAAGAAGGGGAGGATATTGTACAGGAACTACCTACGAGTCAGTTGCGTTACGACAGAACAAAAATATTCAAAATAAGTGAACATACAGAGGGTTATGAAAACGATAGAGAAAAACTAGAAGCATACTTAAATCTTGAATACTTTACAAAATCTCAACATTTAAAAAATATTATAGGTACAGATAATTTAACAGCTTACCAAATTAAAGATCCTGATTTGAAACGTCTTAAAGAAGATTTTAAATCTAATTTAGGGGAACTTGGTATTAGTAGAACTGCCTATCCAAATTTAGAAGACTATCATCTAGACGAGATATTAACCGATGTTTTTACTGCTCAAGTTGCAAAAGAAAAATTAGATATAGCGGTAGGAGATCAGTATACAACAATAAACGATATTTTAATTAAGAAAGAAAAAGATACAAGTGATGCTGATGCTATTAAAGAAGGTGTTGATAGACTAGATAATGGAAAAATAAACGGTCGTGCGAATAAAAACGAAATTGAATACGCTAGAATTACAAAACTTTTAAGAGGAGAGCTAGATGATGATACTAGAAAGAAATATGAAGACAGATTAAATGTAAATATACCAGGTTCTTTAGGAGATATTTTATTTATGAAAGATGAGGTAAAAATGGTGGGTTTTAATCAGTATGAAAAAACTGGTAAAAGAATCCCTAAAGATAAGAAGTTTGAATTGTTTCACGATCCAGTTTCTGGTATAAATTACAAAGCTGGAGAACGAAAAGTGGCTGAAACGAAAGGTGGAGCTGTTATTAATATAACTGATGCTTATCAAATTTACTTAAACAAGTTTGAAAATACTTCTTTAGATGATTTAACTAAATTTAACCATCAACTTTTATTGGAAGAAGCTGGATATAAAATAGAAGGTAAAGAATTGGGGAATTACTATGTTGGTGATCAAGTTATACGTGGCATGCTAATAGACAAGGGTTACGAAATGGATAAGGATGGTATATTTAAAGATGTACCGCTCGGTGTGTTAACAGAATTATCAAACATTCCTGGCACAAGCGATTTCTGGGGACGCGATGTTTTTATGGCTAAAGGTGAGATAATTCCTCAAGACTATAAAAACAAACCATACGAAACTGAAGAAGAGTTTTTAGATTTCTTAAGGGTTAGAAGACAACAAGGTCATGATATAGCTGCCAAGAATGAAGCTATGTTCCAGACGTATTATTTAAATAGAGATATTAGCTCTATAAATAAAAGTAGAAAAGGACAATTTTTTGGAAATTTTGCTGGAACATTATTTGGGAAACGCACAACACAAGAGCAATTTGGATTTACCAATCAAGATGTAGTCGATGTTTTTGCTAGTGAGATTCTAGATCCGTCTGGAGTAGACACTACACCAGGGCAACAAGAAGTGTTTGAAAGAACTGTTGCTGATAGATTTACCGAAGGAGGTGGGGCACTACTTGGTATGGTAACTTTATTGGGTGGTACTGTAAATCCAGCAATGAAAGCACTTGGTGTTAATAAAATGATAGCTGGTATAACAGCGCCTAGATATTTAGCAACTAGACTCACTTGGAATGGAACAAAAGCTGGTGGGGTAATAAAACAATCTAAAGTAATTAGAGATGCTGCTTCTGTCGGGAAGTCTGTCTCTCAATATGCGGATGATATAGGATTAAAAATATTACCTGTAACTAGTACACAGAAAGGAGTAGGGTTAGTTGCTGGAGCTCTTTTAGAAGAGTGGAAAATGGGACCGGTTCTTGGGGCAATGACCGACGATAGGGTAAGGTTTGAACCAGGTGTTGGAGCGGGTTTCTATTTAATGCCTAAATTAATTCCATTTGGATTTGGAAGATTTGCTCAAGGTAAACCTTTAGGTATGACTTTCAAAAATAACCAAATGAATACCTTTATGCAATCGACATTTGTTAATGGTCCTTCTTTTGCTTTAGCTGTTGAAGGTGGTGATTTTTTGAATGCACTTGGTGACGACATGATGGGTAGAGAAGAGATTTATGGTTGGGCTAAACATCATTGGGGCGATCGTAAAGAAAATATGATTCGTGTTGGTTTAAATATAGTTAACGGTAAGGTTTTAGGTATGATGCATTTCAATCCTCTTGATTATAAAACTACTAGTATGATTGGAGATTTTAAAAGAGAATCTATGGGATTATACGCTAAAGATTATAAGAAAATAAAAGAACTAGCAAAAAAAGAAAAGTTAACGCCTGAAGAGTTCATGTTGTGGAATCCAAAACATAAGGATGTACAAAACGCACAAAAACATCATACTGACTGGATGTTATCTGATCAACGTTTGGACTTGATTAACGAAACAGCAGATTGGACAGGTGATGGTGCAAATACAAAAAAAGTTTATGAAGATCATTACAAACCACTTGTGGAGTTATTTGAAAATAAGGGTAAAAAAATACAAATAGAAGTTGGTAACAAACCTATTTATCAATCTATGGGCTTTAAAAATGGTAGAGAGGTTTTTGATGAGGTAGATGCGTTATATACAAGAATGAGTGATAGTAAAGATGGTATTGCTAGAATACAGATCAATACAAGAAAATCAAAAGGAAAGGCAACAGCGAGTCACGAAGGCTTACATGCTTATTTGGATTTACTGTTTGATGGTAATATAAAAGTAGAGAAAGCTTTTATGGAATCACTTAAAACTGCTTTAAAAAGTATGAAAACAGAAGGTGGTAGCAATGTCTACCAAGATATATTAAACACTAAAGATATAAAAGACATTAATAAGTTAGAGGAATTAATGGCTTATGGAGCTGAATATTTAGGTAAGGTAGAAAACTATAATGCTTTAGTTAGTAATCAAGGTTTTACTAAAATGAAAAAGTTTTGGAATAACTTTGCTGGAAGCGCTTTCCCAGGATTAAAAGCAGATTTAACTTTAAAACAAGATATAATAGATCTTTTAGGTACTTATGGTAGAACTGGTGATATAAGAAAATTAGATAAATTTGCTGAGAATATAGAATACGATCCTACTGGTGAAGCTAGAAAAGGTCAGGTTGCTACAAGAGGAGAGAGTATAAATAAAGAAATAGCAGAGATTAAAAAAGAGAAAAAGGGAGTTCTTAAAAATCTTAACGATATAAATATAACCAAACCCAAAGGATATAAAACAGTTGCTGAAGAAAAAAGAGAAGAATGGAAAAAATTAGATGCTCGTCAGAAAGAATTAGAAAATCAAGTTGAAATAGAAGATGTAAAAGAAGAGGTAAAAGAAACAGGTTGGGATCAACAGATTGATAAAAATTATACTATTGGTAAGTATAAAGATAAAACTGTAAATGGTAAAAAAATAACAGCTAAAGAAGATTTTCAAAATAAGCAAAGATTTGCTGGGGATAAGGCGGTGGCTGAAGATATAAGAAACAGTACTGGTTTAGAAAATAAAATTAGACAGAATGCAACTTTAATGAGAGTTCCAAAAGAAGCTCAAAAGCAATTCGTTCAAGATGTTAAAGAAAGAATAATAGAGAAATTTCTTAAAGAATATGATCCGGGTAAAATAAACAAAGAATTTGGTAGAGAGTTAACTCCTTTTGGGTGGATGACACATCGCACTAAACATAAACCAAGCATGATATATAGAGCCGCTGGCGATGTTGCTGCTAAATATAAGAAAGAAATTCCAACAATAAAAGCTGACGCATATGAAGGTGGTATTGAAGCTTTTGAAGGTTACTCAGAGCAAACTGGTCACATGAACACTGCTAAAACATTTGATTCCAAAGTTGAAAGAGATGGTATAGAATTATCTGAACAACCAGGAATGAAAAAGAAAGTTGGCGATAAAACTTTGGGTGAGGTAATAGATCAAAAAAGTGGAGCTGATGCTAAGAACTTAGACTTTGGGGCTAAGGGTGCGAAAAAAATTGTTAGTTATAAAAACATACAACCTAATGCGGAAAAAACCATTGGTAAAGAAGTAACTGTTGATTATTATAAAGTTACGCCTGAGATGTATAAGAAAATGCAAAAGCGTGTTGATCAACAACTTAACAATGATGATATAACAAATGTTTTAAAAGTTATAAAAGATAATATTGGTATAGAATTAGGTATGATACCAAGATGGAAACAATCAATAATTGACAAGCACACGGGTCAAGAAGTTGCTTTTATGATTGTTGGTGGTAAATTTCCATCCGAACCAAAAGCTACTGGTACTACAACTAAAATACTTAAATTAGGACAAGAAGGGGGATTAAAGAATGGAAAAATAAAGGGACTATTGTATAATGAAATACCACAAACGGGTACTAAAGGTTCTAAATACGAATATTCTAAAAGATATGAAGAATATCTTAAAACACTAGATAAAGCTTTCAAAACAGAATTTGAGCAAGATGTTATTGAAGCGTTATCTAAAGGAGATAGGGCGGATAAAAGTGGAAAGCTCAAAGGTTGGATGATACAAAGGAAGAAGGCTATGTATGTTCAAGGTGTCGATAAAGCTTTACCTAATACACCTGAATTAACCGCTAGACATACTTTGGCAGAGATGTCCAATCAAGTAAAGGCTGGTTTAAATCCAGGGTTAGCCGCAAAAGATGTAAACGCGGTTATAAAAATGCTACAAAAAGATAGAATAGATATTTACGATATATATGAAGCAATGCCTAATTCTCCTAAAGCTAGAGCGCCTATAGAAAAGTTAATACTTGAAAGGGACGCTTTAAGCAAGGATACTGATGTTATTAAAGCTAACATGAAATATCAATCAGAACTTGAGGTTAAAACTGAAGCTGAATTAGATGCTGTTTATTTAGAATCTGTTAATAGATCAAGACAAATTGCTAAAGATAATAATCTAGTTGAAAATCTTGCAGATCCAAACTGGATTGCCAACAATCCAAATAAAGTTATTGGCACTAAAATTGTAAAAGGTAAAAAAGTAGAAATTACCGCGGAACAGTGGAGGAAGGATTTAGATTTTCAAGTTCTAGAAGAAATGGGTGTTGATCTTAAAGAATTAGAAGCTTTACAAACAAAAAAAGGACAAACATATCATCACGCTTTAGAATCTATATTAGTTGAACTTGGTTTTAATAGTAAAAGTAGAAGACAAAAATTACCTAATGGAGATTTTGTTTATTTAAACAAAGGTAAAAAAGGTAGTGCTGATGCTATTTATAGTTTTTTAGGTAAAACAGTTTCAACTAAAAAAGGTAAGTCAGCAAAAAAATACGAAAAAGTATACCGCCCTGATTGGAGCACAGAAAAGAAAAACTTACAAAAGCTGGAAGATGAGATGGTTGCTAATAATGAACCTATAGAAGCTATAAAAGACGCTAAGATTGAAATGTATAGAAAAAATGCTTCTTATAGTGGTAAGTCAAAAGATTATGAAGCTACAGAAAAAGCTAATCGCGATTTTTTTGAAGATTATTTTACAGCTATGGCAAAGGTTGCTTATAAAAATAAAAACAACAATGGTATAGAGTATTTTCTACAATCAAGAGCCATGCAGACAAATCATGCTAAAGGTATAACTAAGTCTTTAGGTTATAAAATGACTTCGCTACCAGCTATAGGAAGTGGCCCAGGTAAATTTAAAATAACTAATGCTAAAGGTAAGGTTGTTGAAAAAGATAATAAAGGTATAGGTAGCCATTGGGAACATGCTTTACAATTATTGAATCAAACAAATAGGTTTGTAGATCTTATGCGCAAACACAAAGGTGTTACACCAGCGTTTAAAAAAGGACTTAAAAATATTCTTGATGTATCAGATCAGCATTTAATACCTAAAAATGGTCAGTTATTTAACGATGCTAAAGGTCCTACTACGTTTACAAAGGTTTATACAGAGATGCTGAAAATGGGAATTGATAATCCATTACTAAATGTTTTCGCAAACAAACATGTTAAGTTGGAAAATAATTTTATAGTAAGTGGTCTAAATAAAGGTAAGAGTCTTTTAGACGTACAATTAGAAAGTATCAATATAGCGATTGCTAAAAAAATATTATCAAAACTATCTAAAAGCGAATGGCAATTATTTGAACACCAACTTAATCATAAGTTAAAAAATAAAAATGCTGAAATTAAAAACAAAAAATCATTAGAAAAAGTTGTAGGTAAAAAAGCCGTTAAAGACTTAACCTCAAAAGATATAAACAAAACTATAAAAGTAATAGATAAAGCCATTGCTGAAGGTAGGAAAAGAAAAAAGAAATCAAGAAGTATGAGTACGTGGGATTTAGATGATACCTTAATATATAGTAAATCTGGCGTAAGATATACTTTACCAAATCCAAGTGGTAAACCTGCCCCTGGAAGGAAAGTTATATTTCTAGCTGGAGGTGCTGGATCTGGAAAATCTAATGTGGTTAAAAAATTAGGTTTACAAGAGCAAGGATTTAAAATAGTTAATCAAGACATATCTTTAGAATGGTTAATGAAAAATCATGGTCTACCAACAAGCATGAGCGAATTTACTGCAAAACAAAGAAGTCAATTTAGTAAACTTAGTCATGAAGCTAGACAAATAGCTTTGCGAAAAAGAATGAAATTCCAAGGTAAAGGAGATGGTGTTATTGTAGATGGTACTGGGGCTAGTCTAAAAGTCATGGAAAAGAACATTCAAGAATTTAAAGATAAAGGTTATGATGTTCAAATGATATTTGTTGAAACTTCTAAAGATATTTCTATAGCTAGAAACAAAGCTAGACCAGAAAGATCACTCAAAACAAAAATCGTAGAAACTACATGGGAAAGTGTTCAAGGAAATAAGGAAGCATACAAAAAACTATTTGGAGAAAGATTTGCAGAAGTAAATACAGATAATTTAAAAATGGGGGACGCTGTGCCTCCAGAATTAATCAGGAAATTAGATGCTTTTACTAAAGGATATATTAAAGCTAGATTAAACGCTGGAGAATTTGCTGACAAAGGAGCTGAACTAAAGGAACAAGGTGCTGAATTTGATTTTGCAGAATTTGATGTTATTAAACAAGGTGAACCAGGTCCATTTTTCCAAAAAGCTTTAGATAGAGCTAAAAAATATGGAACTGAAAATCAATTTATATTAACAGCTAGACCACCTGAGGCAGCTCCACATATACAAGAGTTTTTAAAATCTTTAGGATTAAATATACCTTTGGAGAATATAACCGGTCTAGGTAATAGCACCGCTGAAGCAAAGGCAATGTGGATGCTTAAAAAGTTTTCAGAAGGATATAATGATATGTACTTTGCTGATGACGCAGTTCAAAATGTTAAAGAGGTTAAACATGTTTTAGATCAATTGGATATTAAATCTAAGGTTGTTCAAGTAAATAAAGTTAAAGATGTAAACAAGTTAGATTCTCCTGGTACCTACGAAGGAATATTAGCATCTAAAAACCTTAGATCAGAATACGAAAAAACTATAGCTAAGCATAGGCCTGATTTAGTTAAAGAAGGTTTGGTTTCTAGAACAGTCGACGATATGTTCGATTTTATAGACACTTTAAATGTCCCAGCAAATAAGAAGAAAAAGTACGAGCAAATAATTACTAAATGGTTAGCTACAAGTAATATAAAATTAAAAGAGGATGCTTATAAACTAGAGCAAGCAGTGGAAATAGCTGAGAAATATAAAGAAGATATATTTTCTTACAGAAATCCTAATGAACTTATAGAAAAGTATGCTGGTAAAATTAAAAAGAAACCTCTTAACCCAAATAAAACAAA
>Ga0208011_1000161_pt1 | contig 28497 bp, 30 predicted proteins | sample 7_EtaG_FD_184080 | JGI IMG/M metagenome (GOLD analysis project Ga0208011, IMG submission 184080) | Marine viral communities from the Subarctic Pacific Ocean - 7_ETSP_OMZ_AT15161 metaG (SPAdes) (version 2) | ecosystem: Environmental > Aquatic > Marine > Oceanic | place: Pacific Ocean | collected...
CATCTATCTTTGTAATCGGTAACCACTTACCGAATGTAGGATCAGACTTACGTGGATATTGCTTTATTGAATTACCGCCATCCATTTCGCATTTAAATGATATAGCATTCTCTGCAAATTTTACTCTGTGGCCAGTATCAAATCCATGTTCATTAAGAGTAATTGTTAGAATACCAGATGTAGCGGTATATGTTGCACCTGTTATTGTATGTTCAGAAGCAGCAGTCAAATTGTGTGCCGAGGCATTTCCCTCGACACCGTGTTCTGAAGTTGTGATACTCAATACACCTGTACCAGGATCGTATGTTGTACCATCGACTGCTGTCCAGGTACTACCAGTACCATCACTGATACCACCTGGTAATGCAGAACCAGGTACAAATGTATGATCAACATCACCATATGTACAACTGAATGTGAGTCCACCTTCCTCAATCTTAATAGAATCTCCAGCACTAATTGTACTAGCACTAGCTATACCGACATTTAATGTTAGATCACCATTTGATGGATTATATACAGTTTTTTCAGTATTTACATCACCAGTTGCATCACCAATATCATGACTTACTATAGGAGCTGCCCCAACATCAATAGTAATCGTTCCTGCTGTTTTATTAACCGATTCAATTTTAATAGACTTATCATAAAATGGGTCAGATGCACTAGGATACGACTTAGTACTAAAGTTTCCATCCATCTCACAAGTGAAGTCTAATGACTCATTTGCTAATTTAATAGTAGTATTTTCTTTCAGACCATGATTAGCACCAATATTCAAAACCATCAAACCAGTTGATGGATCATATGTTGCATCACTAACATCTTTATTTACTAAAGGAGTTGTACCGACGTTAACAGTAATCGTTCCTGCATCAGTATCAATAGCATCAATTTTGCGATACTCACCATGGGATGGATCAGTAAAACGTGGATATGATATAGGATTAGTATAGTTATCAGAAGCACATTTAAATTTCAATGAACCTGCTGATATCTTAACACTCTCATTTATACTAAGTTTCTCAGCAGCTTCTGTACCGACATTTAATGTTAGATCACCATTTGATGGATTATATACAGTTTTTTCAGTATTTTCATAACCAGTTGCAGCTGCAACATTATACACTCCTACGTCCGGACCAGCGCTTCCTGTATCCGCTACATAACTTCTCCTAGCAGATGTATTTAATAACTGGGTCAGAGTCATTCCGCACGTATTTGTCTCTCGTGCGCAAGACTCATCCATCAGATCTCCATCGGCGCCTATAGCCTCAATAGCCTGGAGTTGCTCGTCTGTTAATTCAGAAAAGCAACCTTTAAAAAATAAATTGGAGGTTGACATACCTCAACTCTCCTATAATAGATCAGTTATACGTAAACGTGTCCATCACAAATGTAAGCTCTAGAGTAGATACATTTGTAGAAGCCCTGTCGGCTTGGCCAAAGTTAATAGAAGTGATTTGAGCGTCAGGAATAGTGATGGTTCTGTTACCCACTGGGTTGGGATCTTCACCACACTCTACAGGAGTTACGGTCAAGGTAACAAAAGAACATTCATACGTCTTCCAGAAGTCAACGATATCTGCGTGCTTCTCTGGGTCAAATGGAGTAGATACAGTCACTTCCGCAAGAGTACGAGGACCCTTGAGCTGGAAGATACGACCTCTGACACCATCAGCATACTGGGTGGTTCCAGATGTATCTCTGATTCCTGAGAAAGTAGTGAAGTAGTGCTGGAAAGGCGAGGCCTGGATCCAATACTGGGCTTGAGTAATAGGCTTATAGGATAGCATAGTAAGTTATGTTATATGCAATATTTCTAAATAATATTTAAACTAGGTGGATTATTGGAAGTACGGATCAAACCATCTCCAATATCCTTTCTTTTCCACATCTAGAGTTACAGCCTCTCTGTGCACAGTATACCTATTTAATCTAAATGTCTTCTCGTAGAGAGAGATCAGATCTATAGAGTCACACTCGGACAAAATCTCTTGCTCTATAAGGCTCTTCATTCTTTGTACTTCTGTCTCACAACCAGACTTGAGCTCAAAAGCTTCAGCCGGCGGTTTCCTTACGTTTCTTATCTCTTCTAGAAGTCTCTCTATCACAAAGACAATTTCTCCTGGCGAAGTAAACTCATCTATTTTTATCTTGGAGATTTGCATCTCGTTACCTGTAGAATCAGTTACGATACGTTGGAAACCAACATCATCGAGATCTCCTTTGAAATTAGTGGCGATCTCTTGAGATATCTTTTGTTTCTCTGAAGGCTCTTCAAAATCGAATAGCTTCATGAGGTCTGTGCCAAAGTCCATGTCCTCGGCCATAGGAGCTTCGGCTTCTTGACCACCTTCCATAGGAGGCATCATACCTCCCATCATTCCGCCATCAGGCATCTCCTGCTTGATCAATGAAGGGATGTTAAGCTTCTCCCTTAGCCAGTCTACGTCGTCTACTTGGTACCCTAAAGCTCCTAGTTGGGAGAGTACCTGTACCATACGTACAGGATCTTCTCTCTGCCTGAGATCTTCAAAGTTACGTACTAACCTAGGAGGAGTCTTACCAGGATAATTAAGTTCTACTATCCATCGGACCAAAGTAGAGTTAATTGTTTCATCGAGCTCTTCAGAGAAAGCCTTGGCCTTCCTCATCCTCACAGAGTCGGCGATTTGATCTCGTGCAAATGAGCCAACACTACCGGTCTCTTGACCAACGGTTGTCTCTCCATTAATCACAAAACTGATCTGCTGATCAATATATGTAATGAGCTGGTTGTAGAGTTCTGGGCGGCCGTTGCTCTCTAACCATTGAATATCCATCTCATCTGGTATAACAACGGCGGTCTCTTGCCCTAAACGTTGTAACGCACTGAATAAGGAGTTAACTTCCTCCTCAGGCGTACCTAGGCTGAACTTGCCAACGGCTGTTGGAGTTGTATGCTTGTCCGCGTATTGAAGCCAGAAGTTAAGTAGAGTCCTTCTAAACTCAACAAGAGGATAAAGCTGACGTCCTTGTCCTGAGCCATGAACATCCATGAAGTTGCTATAGGCCCAATGCCTATGCATGATCATAGACCTTAGTGGTATCCCCAGGCCCTCTACAGGAGAGAACATAGTGATAAGCCTAGGACTTACTGTTCCATCCTCATTTAAGCGAAATAGGAACCTACGTGGGTCTCTGATCTTTATCTCAGACGGCACGATATACTTACCTTGTCGCATCCAGCAGATCTCTCCTGTTGACATGCCAAGCACAATAGACTCACACATGCCACGGATGAAGGTATCAAACCCTGAGCTCGTGGATACTAAAGATTCTTTTCCATAAGATTGTCTTGTGTTGCTGCCCATACGATTAATGACTTGTCGTACGAACTCTGCAATTTCTTCGTCTTCTGCTCTATCTGAAGAGGGGTAAACCTCCCAAGGCCTTTGAATAATCTCTCCTACTAGCTTTTCCCAAGCAGCAAGGATTTGGCTGTCGTTAAACAGCCTCATATATTTTTCAATTGCGCGGGGGCCGCCGCCTCCTTCTTCTAAGAGGATATCGTCTCTACGGGGGAGTATTACTCCACTCGTAAGGTAAGGAGCTCCTGAATAGGAATACGGATCTGATTTATATCCTGCCAGATTTCCTTGAGGAGTGCCCAGGGAAAAATAACGATCAAAAAACCCAGATTTGATATGCCTTTGAGGATTTTCAGAGGTCATTTACAACACATTATTCTTCGCTATCTTTAAACTGAGTTGGCTCAACTACCTTGGTTAAGTCAACATATACAGTTTCAAGCTCCAAAATCTTAGTTCTAAGCTCCTCTACGGTGATCTCCCCGTCTTCCCATTCTTTAATTAGTTCCTCCGCGCCATCCACTCGAACGTTTTGGCCTTGAGTTAAAATGTTGATTCCTTCTTCCATTTTTCAAATTCCTTACGAATAGTTATGTAAAATTCTGAGTAGGTTTTGTGCCAGGTTTCATCGTATTTCCTGACATACTTGAAATAGTTTTCTTTCCAAGTATCAGAGTCATATACTTCTTTATACTCTTTAGGTATATTTAGAGTGAAGTTCTTAAGCTCTATAGCGATGATTGCGCTCATAAAGTCTCCTCTTTTTGCAATCATCTGATCTTTAAGTTCTTTTAGATTTACATCTGGGAATTTTAAAGATACTTCGCGAAACAGAGGAGATTTGGATAGATCTGACTTTTTCTTTTCTTTGTCTTTTTTAATTGTCTCTTGGTAAGCGTTGTCAAGAATCCCAGAGATAAACGTAGAGTTAAATTCTACGCTTGCTCCGTCATTGATATCGGTCCAGAATTTCTTGAAGGACTCGTATCCCCTTACAATTGTGATATTTGCATAAGACTGCATCTTTTGTTTTATGTCTCTCTTTGCAGCGTCAATGTAGTGCATGTCTTTACCATCTGGCCAAAAAGCGTATCTTTGAGCCAGGGAGTTTGACCAAAGAAACGTTGTCAATAACTTCTTAATCCTAGGATCAGAAATATCTTTCTTAGGCAAATCGTCGATGTCTAGTATTGCTTTCTTCCAATCATAAAATATATCCATCGCTTTGTTTTCTGCGGCTTGCCAAACTGGAGTTTTTGAGAGTTTACCGATATGAGTATCGTCTAACTCGCCGTATCCTGTCAAATCGTTGATTAGTACGTCGTCCTCTGAGAGGCTTTCTGACGTTATAATTTTTGGCCTACCAAGCCCTTTGGCGTTAGTAGTAAACTCAACAACCCATTTGTCATGGGCTAGTTGCTGTTCAAACTTCCACTTATCATAAGCGAGTATCTTATCTAAAAGAGGCTCTGGTATATTACTTAGTGTCAGTATTTCCTGTGCTATCATTCTCGTTTAACTGACGTAGTTTGAAGTCTATATAGCTCATTATATCACGATAATTCCAACAGTCAACAATTTTTTCAAATAAGTTTTGATCTACTCTACCTAAGTCCATTCCAAAGGTTAGAATCCTATTTAAGTCCGTCCAACAATTACTACCTGGTTCGTCAAATAGGAAGATCTTTTTATCTACCGGAGGTTCTATCTTCTCAATTGTGCTCAGCGCGCTAAAGAACGAAGACAACAAAGAATTGTCCCATCCTGCAAAGACTACAAAATCAGAGCCTTTGACTAAAGCCTCAGTGATTGATTGTCTTACCTTTATTTCAACGCCCTCCTTTTCTGTTAAGATTTGCTCTAGATGGACAACCATCTTGTTGAGGTCAGATGCATTATCAACAGATTTGGACTTTATAATAACTACGGAAGTTTTGGCGGGCATAATTTGATCATAGCTACAAAGCTTTAAACTTAAAGTTTAAAGTTTAAAAAAAGTGTTTTAGCATGGTTTCGGATCTAACTCGAATACAGGTACAAGGTATAAGGGGAAGCCTGCCTACGATCCTCGATACTGCTTTTGTTATATATAAAACCCAGGTGGAAGAACTCAATGTTTCTTCTGAAGAAAAGCAGTTCAATAAAACAATGTTTGACTTCATAAGTACTTTGCTTACAAGGATAGAGAAGGATAAGCCTCTATCTACTGTGCCTTTGTACGCTGATCTCTCTTACGTTTTGGTGCAGCTGCAATTTAATGTCCCTAGATTTTTAGGGTTATACTCTATTATAAATCGAACAATTGTAGAGTTTTTAAAAGAAGCATTTAATAGAAAGAACACGAACATAGAACTGTATATTAATCAGTACTATGAGCAGATAGCGAGTTCTTTAGTAAACTTAGATCTATTTTTAAAGGGTCTCAGGACAGAGCAGATTGTTCAACTTATTTCTGACTACGGCCCTTCTTCTGCTGTTGTTAAAGATTCTTATTCATCAAAAGAGATAAATGATAATAATACTATTTATTCCTTGTTCGGAGAAGATAACTACTGGGAGGTACAATCTAGAAAGTATAAAGAAAACCCGCTGTACGGAAGAAAAATCTACACCATTTTAAATGATGTTCTTTATGTTTTAAATAGAGATATCAGTAGACCTAACACAAGTTTTGATCAAGAGGAATGGAGTGAGTATACTTCAAAATATTTAAAAAAAGAAAAAACATTTAATAACAGACTTAGAAAGAGTGTTAATAAGTACATAGTTAACGCCTTAGAAGAAGCGAATGATATTAATGGTATTATTTCTGATAGCAAAGAAAAAAGCATAGACACAACAGGGTTGGTATACGACGAGAAAGATCTTTCTTTGACTTTTGGAGGTGCGGGTAAAAGTATTGTTGATAGCGTTATTTCCCTTAAAACTGTGATAAAGTACTTTGGAAATAAACAAGCCTCGCCTGTAGGAGATATTGATTACATTGCTTCTTTTTGTGAGTATCTCTACTCTGGATGCTATGGCAGAAACTTAGCTGATGGTTTCTCTTCAGTGCCTGGAATAAACTTATTTGGTAACTTTGATTTAATCTATTATTTTACAGGAGAGACCAATAAAATAGCAGGACTTAAATTTATTGAAGGATTTAAATATCTTAAGTCTTTTAAGCAAAATTTAACTCTAAATCCTGACATTGAGACTAAAATAACAAACAAAGGTAAAGTCAACGAGTTAGTAGAGATTATGCATAATCCTCTATACTCAAAATACAGCAATGGGATCAAAGATCGTTTTGTTTTTAATATCAGAAACCCCTATACAGATAACTATCAGTACAACGTAGATGTCATATTGTTTGGCTTAGAAACGATTACTAGTATATCTAGTACTCTAGGAGACACTGTTAATGCTGTAGCATCGTCCTTAAGTAAAGACGGTGAGCTTGCAGGATACGAGGGCTTGGGCTCTATCTACTTACAAATGCAAGAATTAAGTAATATATTTATTCCGAGGCCAGATATTGAATTGTTAATTTCTAATGGAGAAAAAGTCCTTCCTGGGCTAAATGGGTTAACAACTTATCTACTGAGATCTTATCAGAAATTAACTGCGGTAGTTCCAGATATACCTTTTACAGGGAAGTCTCTTAGAAAACTTAGCAAATGGAGTGGAAAAGTTCAGAAGTATCTAGAAAGAATTATAGATGACATTGAAACAATAGGGTATCAGCCTGGAGCTTTTATACCTAATATTTCTTTTAAAAATTCTCTACCTGATAGAGAGACTCTAATAGACCGGCTCAGGTCATTAAATTTTCAAGAGAGTGAGATTAACGAGTTTATTTCTGCAGAGACTTTTGAAGATCTATTGTTAAAATTTGCTCCTTTGTCTGATTCAAAAGACCAAGCATCGTTCTTTAAAGGATATGAGTTATCTCAATTAATATATGAGTTTGGAGGAGAGCCCGCAATTGATGCTTATTTGAGTTATCTTTATTCTCCAGACGATGATGGTTTAATTAATCTACTCACTATTGCGTTAAAAGATCAATCAAAAGCGACTACTTATAACACTAGCAGATTCGGTAAATTAGTAGGTCTACTGGTGAGTTTAACTTTTGCTATTAACCCAGATCAGCTTGGGTTATTTAAGTCTTACTTATCTGGTAACAGGCTTACATTTTTTGAATCAATTTCCTTTTTGTTAAAAAATAAAGAAAGAAATATACTACTAAATAAAGAAGAGATTAGTCTTTTAAACCCCGTATCTAAATCTTTGATATTTGGAAAATCTGGTTTTGATATTAATGCGTACTCTATTGACTATGAAACTGCTAATGAGCACGCGCCTCTAGCCTTGAAGCAATACACAGAGATACTTGATAAAAATCTAGGTGATGCGTCTACAAACTTCTTACAGAATTTGTACGACAAAAGCCAGGGACTAACCGTAAAAGAGCTTATTAAGACTTTAAATCCAGAGTCTTTTCATACAGATTTAGGTCAACTACTTGAGGGATACGAAGGAGGCCGACTAACTAAGATCCTTAATTACGCTTATTTAAGTGGTGTATTACATAAAGTAGGGTATTACAATAACTCGTATCAGGCCCCTAACTTCTTTGTTATGCCTCGTAGTCCTTTCAGTTTAAGTGCTGTTGTGGAGATACTCAAGTCTTTAGTACTCGCTTTAGATTTAACTATTACTAATTTTATTAACACCCTAGAAGACAATTTTTCTCAAGATGCCCCAGAGCTTTACTCTTTCAATAACATTATTAGTTCTTATAATAAAGAGACCGATACTCTATCAAGACTTGTTAGAGAGATCGTTCCCGTAAACGGTGACCTTGGAACTCTTGGAGCACCTTCTTTAAAAGGTACCGAAACAATAGTAGGTTCTCCAGGTATTGGTAACTCTCCTATCCCAGAGTCTATACCCAAAGAAAATAGCATTACTCCAGAGCAAGCTAATGTGCTCGCTCCTCAGATTATAACAAATTTCTCTTTCTTGGCTCCTAGGATTAATAAAGATCTTGCTGAAAATAACATACTAGATAAGTTTACAAAAGTAATAGAAGATAATAGGCTAATCACAGGAATTTCTCCTGTTAACTCAGTAGCAGTAGCTAAGTCTGGTGTAAGTGAGTTAAGCTTAAATCCTAGTAAGAAAAACTCGATCTCTTTAGAGTCAGGACTCGTTGTCAATAAAAACCTCGATTCTGTGAACCCTTCACTATTTATTAATAACGATTTTAAAACCAAAGTAGAGAGGTCAGTAATAGCAAATTTAGTAAAAGATCAGTTAATAACAGAGTTTGATGCTGTACAGTCATGCAAAAAATTTGGTGGAACAAAATGCGAAGAAACTATAGAGAAAACAATAAACTCCTGCGGAGAGCCTACTAATAAAGCAATATACTCTGAGAGAGATAATACTCCGTTTACTCCAATATCTAACAGCGGCGTATTGATAGATCGCCCCTACGGCAAAAACTCTGAAGTTAAATTAAATAACGTCTTCTTGCCAAGTAAGCCAAATAACAGACCGCTATTCTTTAATGTATTTGACGACGAGGAGATAAGGATTGGTTTGAATGGAGAGCCTATTTTATCTAAATTAAAATCAGAGCCAATTGTTTTTACAAAGAAGACAAATGACTTGTCATTAGATTCAAATACTTCCGCCCAAGATGTGATTGATCCTAAAGAAAAATATTACCCTCAGTATTACAACTCTGAATTTGGGTTAATAGAGGCAATAAAAGCAAGGTGGGAAAAGGACGGGCCATTCAAGTGTGCTCTATTGGAGGATCCTTATGCCTATCAAGCCTGTATGAACCTATTAAAATGCAAGAGATTTATTAAAGAGGACGAAGTAGCGTTCTTAAAATTCTGTCCTAAGACCCTAGCAGGAGGTTTATCTAAATGAAGATATCTACCCACTTTCTTCTGAGCAATAAAGACTCAGTTCTCCTACCTATAACAAAGAAACAAAACAGTTCTTTTAATTATGTAGATTTCCCAAATAAAAACATTGTTTCAAACGATAATGTCTATCTATCAAAACAAAAATCAAACTCTTGTGTTTTAGACATAATAGTTACCTCTCCACCACCACTAGGAGAACTAAAACTAACAAACCAAGAGATACTTACTTGGGACGACCTATGGATAGATGCAGAGACTGGTAATAGCGTAGATCCACATATAGAGTCTATTAACTTGCAAAGAAACTCTTTGCTCTATGTTAATATGAACCTTAAAAGGTCATTTCTTAAAAGGATAAATTTAGAGGGAAATATTAATCTCAGGTCTTTTACTGGATCTAATTTATCTGCCCTAGAATTTCTAGATCTTACTGATTGCATTAATTTAGAGTCTGTTTTATTAGGCTTGTCTAAAAATATCAAGGTATTGAGTTTAAAGAACTGTAGGTTAACAGAAGACGGACTAGAAGAAACATTGAGTTCTTTTAGACCAACAAAAACTTCTTCGGCTAACATATTTCCGGGCTCTTTACCTCCTTTTAGAAAATCTTATAGCACTCTATTAGACCTAAGGGGCAATGACATCCCCTGGGGTAATAACAAGATTGCGTCTAAGATTAGATTGTTAGTCACAAATAATTGGCTGGTGTTATGGGATAATGCTCCTCCAACAAACGTAATCCCGATTCAAATGTATGCTTTTTTTCCTAAGAATCTAAGTAATATCCAAATAGATCAATACTATGGCAGACCTAAGATCTAAATTTATTGAAGACTACGCCGGTGGTCTCTTAAATGTATCTAGACAAGAACTTTCAAGCACTGGAGAAGTGCTCTCTCAAGATGGATTGCTATCTGATAGCAGTATATTTGTAGAGGATGGCTCCGGATCAAAGAGCGGACTAAAGCTCGGCGTTTCTATCTGCGAGGTGGTAGACCCTACAACACCACAAGGTGCTGTTAGTGTTCGATACGCTGATAGAACGTACGCTAGCACCAGAGATTTAAAAATATTCTCTACGGCTCTAGCTTCAGCACAAGCGGCTTTATCAGACGCAACTGCTACTTCAATAACTAATTTAGAAAATGCTTTTCAACTTCTAGAAACAGCACAAGACACATTACAAAGTACTTTCTCTTCTAGGAAGGATATCGTAGATGGGCAGCTACAAAGATTAGATGAATTAGATACGTTATCTAGCACAGTAACCGCACTAGCGGGAGTAACAGAGTCTCTAAGGACCGCTGTAACGACCTTTGTAACCCAAGACGAAGTTGTTAACACCTCAAGGTTTTACACCTCAACGGGTAATACTACCCGTGCTTCTATCGTTCAGTTTTATAAAACAAAAGGAGAGCGCTCTGATCAACAGGGATCGCTTCGCAGAGAAGATGAGCTCGGTAAAATTGAATTTGCAGGAAATGACGGCAATGTTAAAGTAGTAGGATCTTCTATTTGTGCTATAGCTGCCACAGCTTGGGATACTGACGAGAGAGGAACCTATCTTGGTTTTAATTGGGTGGGAACTGATGAGACGGACAACTCTTCTACGATATCTGAGTGGGTATCTTTTGGTAAGCCTTTTGATAGCAGCGACGCCATAGGACCCAGAACTATCACTTTTGCATCTATACCAAGTCAGGCGACTGATACGAGCGCCAGGCCAAACGTTCATATAAACGAAGACGGGCAACTGCTTAGAACTACTACCCCGTCAATAACAGTAGCAGAATTGAAAGCACTCGTGGAGGATAACACCACCTATGCAACCTTTCAAGCCGCGATTGCGAATCTGAATGAAGAATCAATCACTTAAAAATACTTCTTCTAATACTGCTTTTTCTAGTCGGATCGCGTAAATCGGCCCGACTTTTTTTAGTATGGCAAAAACTATGCCTTCTCTTTTATCTATTTCAGATGGCAGAAGCTTCTCTGTAACGTTCTTTAAGGTATCATCGCCTCCTAGCATAGGAGCAATATGAGTCTCTCCAAAAAGCCAAGTTATATCTGACTGGTCTTCTGTTGCTATATACAGCCCTATTGGCTCGTTATCCCTAAGGCTTTTTTTAAATGCCGGGACCAATTCTTTCTCTAGTACTGATATATTTTTGAATATCTTCTTAATTTTTTCTCGTGATGCTGGATGTTCAAACATTACATTTTTTCAATTTCTACACCAAGTTGCTTTAAAACATCAATGCCGTCAGTAATTCTGTATTCATGACGATAGTAGACTTTTTTAACACCCGCTTGAGCAATCATTTTTGAGCAGTCAGGACATGGACTATGCGTGCAGAATAACTCGGCTCCATCAATAGACTCAGAAGACTTTGCCATCTTAATCAAGGCGTTTTGTTCGGCGTGTAAAACGAAGGGATTAGTGCCTCCGTCTTCTTTTTCACAACAGTTAGTATGAAAACCTGAAGGAGTTCCGTTCCAGCCATGAGCTAGGATGCTCCCGTTTTTGACTACAATCGCGCCTACTTTCATTCGATCACACTCAGAAACTTCAGAAAAAAGTTCAGCGGTCTTCATGTAAGCTTCTTTGATCTTAGGCTTCATAAAATAGATTCTTCTACCTATTATATCATTTAAATACGCTTGTGTCTAATATCTGTAATACCTTGTTCTTCTTTTAAGAACTTCTTATAGGCTTCAAAATGGCGTATGTCCTCTTGTCCTAAGAAGATCTTACCTGTCTTAGGAGGCCTTGCTTTCTTTTTTTGTACAGGAGGTTTTTCAGATGGCTCCGTGTCCGTAAGAAAGTTTTCTAACTCTTCTTGAGGGATTTTGTACTTCTCTTCTTGAGTAGGTTCTACAGCTTTAGCTGCCGCTGGCTTCCTAGGCTTTCTTACTGTCATATCCTTCGCCTCCTACAAGTAGAACAGCCTGTCTGGCCATTTACCCTAGAAGGGCCTGGATATTGTGTTCCTGGGGCATCCGCACTAGAATTAACTTCTACAAGGCCGGGGGCCAATGTAGATGCTTTCTTAGTTCTCTTATCAGCCCAATCTTGCCAGCCCCACATATCTTCTGATCCGTAGACGTGAGGATTTTGTTCAGAATTATTAGCCATAGAAGCTCTGGTATTTCTAGAAAGTCCTGGATTAACTCTATTAGAGGACTTTAAATATTTGTCCTGAGATAGGGCCTCTCTAACATACGCCATGTTCTGAGTTGTTCTGGCCCTGTAGTCAGAGTTTTGTCTTAGGGTTTTCCAAGACTCATATGGCGCATTTGAAGAATTAATAGCCATTTTTATTTCTATCTAAGAGGTCTTTAAACAAAAAATCAAAATTAGAGTTTAAAGAAAAGAACGTATAACTCAATTAAATCATGGCTACCAGCAAAATGTCTCGGCCTGGGGCAGAAGAAAGCGGCACTTTAGAGACCATAAGCGCATTTGATTTTGGCGAACCCGAAGTTGTCCCTGTAGAAATCAGCGAGGGGAAGTTTCTGTATCTTAAAGAACCGTGTGCCGAAGATCTTATCTATATCTCGGAGATCAATGACGACAAGAAACTAGGAGAGATCGAAGCAACACTTCAGACAATCTGCATCCTTCATGCTCCCGAAGCTGGGGGCAAAAAGTTGTCTATGAGAGATGCTAAAAAATTAACTGCAAGACAACTAAAAAAGATTGGCGATGCCCTTGGTAGCTTATTAGGATCTGATGAGTGAGAAATACTCTACGATAAGAAGGCATAACTATACTATCTCTATAGTTGATAAGAATAGCAATGCTTTATATTTTAGAGATATCACAGGAGGAGACTTAGAATTTTTTGAGAGGTTTTTTGAAGAGAGCAAGGAATTATCAATAAGTGACGTTATAGATATACTAGAGGAGATAAACTTATCGACTATAAAGATAGGCCAATTAACACCAAAGGTTATAAGAGAAGTTTTTGAAATTGTAGTGAAAGAGATATTTTGCAATTTTATGCCTAAACTCAAATGGTTAGAGGTATGTTACGCTTTACAAAATAATTCTTTTGTTGCGATGAATTTTTTTGAGTCTCAACCCATGACTAAAATTATGGCAATGATTCAAGTCCACCAGGATGCAATATCCGAAGCAAATAAATCGCAATCTAAATGACAGACGAATTAAGACTGAGACTCATATTAATCTTGTGCTCGATCGTAGTACACAAGAATGACCCCGAGCTAAAGGGGTTTGTTAAAGTGTGTTCTCACCACGTTACAGACTCTGACTTTAATAGGATAATGCGTAAATCTCTTAAAATCTTAGAGTTTCAAAAATGTGGTAGTGAAAGCTGCCCAGATTGGTTAATGAATAACTTGTTTGAATTGTACAAAAACGATCCAGAAGATTAAAGCTTATAAATGGCCATTTGTTTAAAGGGTATCTGAAAGGCCTCTTACTTTGTAAAGATTTAATTTATGGCTAATCCTGTAAACATCAATGTAGGCGCTCTACAGCGCCCCGGAGTGTTTGTTACTCAGTCTGCGACTGGCGGATTACCTCAGCCCTTGGCATCTCATGCCATTGGCTACATCTTTGGCTCTACACCCGTAGATCCATATGATGGGAATCCCCTGGACGAGTATTCATCTCTCCCCCCGTACCTACCAACACAAGTTGGTTCTCTAGAAGATTGGGTTCAAAAAGCTGGTGGAGTCCCCACCGCTTCTAACAACTTAAAATCTATCGCTTCATATGATTCCGTGAAAGCATTCTTTGAGAATGTTGGCGTTAATGGAATTCTATATTACACTCGCGTAACTCCTACTCCAGAGTCCAAGGTCGTTATGACTAAGGCAGCTGGTTGGAACTTATTTTCATTAAAAATTGGCGATCGTTACTTCGGAGATAAGTCTCTGGGTATCAACGATTCCGATGGTTTAGAGATCAGAGTTATTACAACTACTGCTCTTGATGCAAATGATAACGCGTTTGATATCGTAGGTTATCTTTCACAAGATGATCCTGACTTCAAGACGTTCTATAGAATCGAGCAAACAGACGAAGAAGCAAAACAAGCTACCTTCAGAATTTACTCTAAAGACGTTCACGTAATCCCGACCATCCAAAGCTTCAAAGGTTATCAGATTTCTGATACCGCATACTCAACTCCAACAGATGCAGGAACTATTAGTCGCTATGTTCCGATCAAAGAGCTTGATTTTAGATGCGTTGCTAGAGACGTATCATCACAAGAACCAATTCTTCCTATCTCTGGCTCTGCCATTGGTAATTTCTTAGAAGAAACATCTGTAACTGGAAAGACCGCTTCTACTGGCTCGTTCGCTACATCTGGCGAGGTTACAATGGGCTCAGGAGAGATCGCTAAGCTTAGCATTGGAGCCGATGCTCTTGCTGCTGGTGATAAAGTTGTTTTTGAAGGAATCAATCCTGGCCAAGCTGCTTATAGTTCTGCCGGTGAGCTTCCTACTGGAAATATTTTCTATAGCACTACATACACTGTTTTAAGTGTATCTGGCGATACTTTTATCCTCGATAATGGTTCGAGTGCTGCTCTCACTTTCACGTCTAATTACGACTTAGAAGTAAGAGTTCGTAGACTTGCATATGACCCTGCTGTTCAAGCAGACGTATTTAAAGCAATCGAAGACTTCTTGCTTGATCAAGAGATCTACGCTGCTGACAGCAACATTCCAGATAACAAGATTGTAGCCGTTACTACTGACGAAAGAGTCGGAAAAGACGACCATATCAAATGGTCCGATGGATTCGCCGCTTATTATCAGTGGGATACTGGCACTACCGCTTTCACTGCAGGAGCAGCTGGAGGAGGCCTAACCGAGGTTCCTAATGGAACGATCACTTCTGTAGGCGGTAATGTTACAAGAACTGGATATGTTCCTGACAGCGTCCAAGTCTTCTATGTAAACATCGCAGGAGAGAACAGAGTCATTATTGCTAATGGCGCTACTCCAGACGAGCTTACAGCAGACATCGTTAAGTCGCTCAAAGAAGTTCTTGCAGAGAAAGAACTCGATCCTTACTATGATGTAGATGCAGTTACTGTTGACTACTCTGGTTTAGGAGCTGGTAACTTTGCACCTAACAACGGCATCGGAATCTCCACATCTACTGCTAATGCAGGTAAGCCTGCTCTTCGTCCTACAAATGACGGAAAAGCACTTACAGGTAGTGTTGCAACGACGGCTTCTAACACAACTATCCAAGGATCAACTTTAGCTCAGAGCGGCACAGTTGAGCTCTTAGCAAGCGGAGCTTTATTAGGTTCAGGCACGGATTTCCTTTCATCTATTGCCCCCGGATATAGACTCCTTATTGGATCCGCTACATATGAAGTTGTTACTGTTTCCTCTAACACTGAGGCTATTGTTAGTAACGACAACAGTGACACTATTGCTGCTAGCACAAGCTACAGTTCAGTGACAACCAATTTTACTGAGAGCCTTTATAATGGATCTTATGTTGTTATTAATGGTTACAGATTCGAGGTTGCAAGTGTAACCAACGATTCTGCTTTCGTTGTAACTTCTGCTCCTACATTCACTTCTAGTTCTACTACGGTGTTCCTAGATAGTTCTATTGCTAATGGATTCTATCGTCACGATTATATCCTTAAAGTAAAAATTACTTCTAAGAACGGCATCCCTTCTCCTGTTGTTCCCGGTCTTAACAGATACGGACAGAGAGATACTAACGTAGTTAGAATCAGTTCACTTTCTGAAGCTGCTGACTTCTCTGCTTATAAGTTATCTTCTAAAGCAAGAGCTCAGGACTTTGTTTATGCTATCGAGCAAGGCATGGGTGCCAGCGAATATCGCCCTGGTTTCCTCTTTGCCCCAGAAGCATACGCAAGCTTCAAGCAAGAAACTAGTGTTCTTACCAAGAAAGAAGCAAGAGAAGAAAGAGTGAAAATCTCTCAAGCACTTCTAAGAGCTGCCGAAGGTAAGCTTGGTGAAGTTGAGGGTATCTCTGGTACTCAGCACATCGCCCTTATCGATTGTGGAGCTGATGAACTCAGCTTGAGTGAAGTACAAGATGAACTCGCCTATGTTAAGTCTACAGCCGGTGCTCCTTTTGGACATGGTGCTTTCTATGCTCCTTACATTAAGAACGGTGCTGATAGATTTGTTCCTCCTAGCGCGTACATTGCAGGTATTGCCTGCTCTAGATACGTTAACGAAGGATTCCAACAAGCCCCTGCTGGTGCAAGATATCCGCTAAGAGGGGCCAATGGCCTCCGCTTCGATATCACGGCTCAACAGCAAGAAGTTACATACCCTCTAGGCCTCAATCCAATTAGAAGCCTACCCAATAGAGGAATTGTTGCCTGGGGTGCTAGAACAATGAGTCCAAACGCCCTCTTCAAGTTTGTTAACACGAGAGCGATCCTTAACGTCCTTCTAGACGTTATGGCTAGGAGCTTCGACGATGTTCTCTTTGAGCAGATCGATTCCGCTGGTACACTCTATTCTAGAGCCAAGTCTATTGCCTCTCAGGTTATGGGCCAACTTTATCGTCAGGGTGCGCTCTTTGGCGCAAGACCAGAACAGGCATACCTGGTTGTTTGCTCTGATGCCAACAACAGCCTGGCTGATCTGGAAAATGGAACATTAAGACTCGATGCTTATGTGGCTACATCGCCAACGCTTGAGCGTCTAGTTGTTACTGTGGTTAGAACACCTGCTGGTCAGGTTGCTCAGGTACAGGATTCGTTCTCTAGAAACGTAGATAGATTCGACTATCTCCTTAACCAAACTACCGTTTGATAATTAAAAATGTCTGATAATCAAGAACAGGTTATAAACTCAAAAGAACCTTTATCTTCTCAACAAAAGAAGAAATCTGTGCATATAGAGATGTTCAGGGCTGGTCCTCAGACCAGCTCCACTGGGCAAAAGCTGATGTTCACAGAGGAGGATCTGGATCAGGTCATCGGGACTTATGTCCCTGGTGACCACGAGGCCCCTCTTATTATCGGGCATGATCAAACAGACGGGACCCCAGCATTGGGTTGGGTAAAAAATCTTTGGAGAAAAGGTAAGGCTTTATGGGGTAACGTTGAACTTACTCCTAAAGCTGAAAAACTAATTCGCGACGGAGTGTTTAAGAAAGTAAGTAGCTCGTTTTACTTACCCGAGGCTGAGACAAATCCTTACCCCGGAAAATTAGCACTTCGCCATCTTGGACTAGTATCAATTCCTGCCGTTAAAGGCCTCACCGCTTTTTCCGAAGGTGAACTTAATAACGAAAAAATTATTAACTTGGCTCCCGAAGAGGGGGACATCACTATTTCGTTTAAAGAAGCCTTAGAAACAAACAACTTTGCTATGACTAAAAAGAAAAACAATGACGTAGTCAAGGAGGTCTCGGTCGATCAAACTGCTGATCATGCCGAGGGCGGAATGACCGTCAATATCAATATTGGCGGAGGCAAACCCTCCGTTTATGACGACTCAGGCAATGAAGTCAGCGAAACAGGTGCTCCTGCCGACTATAAAATGGAGTATGCTGCTGACGAAGAAACAGATGAAGAAATGGCCCCTGAAGCCGAATCTGAAGCCCCCGAGGGTGAAGGTGATGGTGATGACATGGGTCTAGAAGATGAAGCTCCCACCGAAGAAGGTGTGGGCGATGAAGAAGCTCCTGCCGAAGAAGGTATGGGCGATGAAGAAGCTCCTGCCGAAGAAGGTGTGGGCGATGAAGAAGCTCCTGCCGAAGAAGGTGTGGGTGATGAAGAGGGAGAAGGCATTGAGCCTGCTAAAGAGGAAGGCGAAGAAGATATCTCTGGTGAAATGGAGAATAACGACAAGAAAATTGCCTCTCTAGCTGCCGAGTACGACGAAGACGAGCTCTTCCAAGCACTGGCTCTCAAGAAGCAGGCCGGATCCATGATGGAGAAGGGCGCTTCCTATGGCGAAATGCCAGAAGGACTCAAAAAGCACGAGGAAGAGAAAGAAGGAAAGGGTGAGGATGACGAAGAGAAAAAGGAAGAGGCTGATCACGCTGAAGAAGTAGTTGATAACGCCAAAGAAAAGGAAGATGAGAAGAAAGAGAAAGAAGAGGAGGATCGCGCTGAGGAAGTAGTTAACAGCGGCGAAGGCTGCGACAACACGGAAGAAGAGAAGAAGAAAGAAGAGGACGAGGATGAGGATGAGAAAAAATCTGACACGTCCGAAAAGGTTAAAGAAGAAAAGAAAGAAGAGAAAGCTGACCTTGCTGAAGAAGCCGCATCCGTGGCTACAGAATCTCTAGATCATAGCGAATCCGCTATTGGAGATCAGAGCGTTGAGAATCTTAACGCCCGTGTAGCCGAACTCGAGGAAGAGCTTGGTAAGCAAAGAAAGCTAGCTCGAGAGAAAGAAATTTCTTCGTTTGCTGAAGGACTTTTCGAGTCCGGTAAGTTGACCGAACAAGTCGTTCCTAAGGGCGATCTCGTTCGTTTCATGGAGACTCTTAACAATAAGAACTCTGTGAATTTCTCGGAGACCGGAAAGGCATCTCAATTTGACTTCCTACGTGGAGTTCTTGATTCCTTACCATCTATGGTCTCGTTTGAAGAGTTTGCAACACCAGCTTCTGCACCCAAAAAGTCGAAGTCGGTTGAGCCCAACGCTTCTGGATACGCTTACGATCCAAACACCGCAAATGTTCATGCAGATGCATTATCTTATGCTGAAGAGAACGACTGCGATTACTTAACAGCTGTTAAGTTTGTTATTAACAACAACTAAGGTAAATACTAATGGCAACAGACCCCCGCTATATGTCTTTTGACCACCAGTATGTCGAAACTGTATCGACCAGCGCCACAATTGCTGCTCACCGTTTCGTAACTCGTGCTGGTGCATACCCCGCCGCTGATGGCGATTTCGCCTCTGGCGTTACTATTTTTGATGCTCCTGGTCAAGGTCAATTGACCGCTAAAGGATATCAAGTCAATGATGGATCTACTCTCGTCTACGAGGGTCAACTCAATCCATCCATCACTCCTTCTAAGCCTGGAGTGTTTCCATATCAAGGCCTCCTTTCTGTAGTAACAGAAGGAATCGTTATTGTAGAGGTTGACGCCCTTTCCAGTGCAATCGATGTTGATGCCGCCGTATACGCGTCCGACTCCGGAGAAGCTCTTGCTTCTGGTGGTGGCGGTACAAACTTCATTCTTGGTCGAGCTCTTGACACTGCCGCTGGTACTACAGATGGTCAGTTTATCAGAGTTAAGCTAGGTTCTGAAGGCGCGACTTGATAAAATAAGGAGAATATTAAATCATGATGAATCTAGATCAAGTACGCGTAATCGATCCTATTCTTACGCAACTCGCCCAAGGCTACAAAAACGCTGAAGGCGTGGCTACATTCTTCGGTCCGGCTGTATCTATGAATACACGCGCTGGCCGTACACTCGTATTCGGCAAGGAAGCCTTTGCCGCTCAGAATTTCCTCCGCGCTCCTGGAACTAATATCCAAAAGATCCAGAACGAGTTCGGAACCAGAAGCTTCGCGCTCCGTCAAGAAGCTATCAGCTGGGAAATTGCTGAGGAAATCGCAGCAGAAGCCAAGAATGGCGCTGCTCAAATTGACCTTCGTCAGTATGCTGCTAAGGACGCTGCAAATCGTCTTATGCAATCCTGGGAGATCCATGTTGCAACTGCCGTCCAAGACGACACTGCTTATGAGACTTCCTGCGTATTCGACCTTGCTACTCGCGCCTCTGGTGCAGACAAGTTCAATGCTGCTACTTCTGACATTGAGGTTCTAATTGACGAAGCTAAGGAAGCTGTTCGCGCTCAGATCGGTACCTATCCTAATAAGATGGTTATCTCACCTGACGCTTTCAACGCCCTCAAGCGTAACAAGAGAATCAGAGACTTCATGCAACGTGGCGTTCTTGTCAACGAAGCAACTCTTGCCAACATCTTTGGCCTTGACGAGATTCGTGTTGCACGTCGTCTTAAGCTTAACCAGTCCACTGGTTCACTTGAGAACATCTATAGCAATATCGCTGTTCTCTTCTATCAGCCTTCTGGTGCTACCGATGGTTTCGCTCCTGCTCTGGATGCAAACTATGGTAACCCTGCTTTTGGATACACCTACACCCTTGCTGGTTATCCTATCGCTACTCCTGAGCGCTTCAACATCGAACGCCGTGTATTCACCGGCGACATCCTTGTCGAGCGTTCCTTCGAGCTAGTCGGCATGGGCGAAAATGGTAAAGTTGGTGCTGGTGCCGTTCTTAAGAACTGCGTCTGATTTATAATCAACAACCTAACAAACTGGCTGGCCTTCGGGTCGGCCCTTTTTGTTTAAAGTAAAAAGAAGAATAATATAAGCTATGTCAGGACCTCAGCCTCCAAGAGATATATACGGGGTAGCGAGTAATTGTAACCTAGCGACTGTTGATTACTTTGTATCTATTTTTGGATTCCAAGAAGCCGTAGAGTTATCTAATATTGAAGACCCTACCGGAAACGGGATAGACGCAGATAAGATCCAGCTCGCGTTAAATGACGCTGCTCAGCTAGTAAATAACTACATTGAAAGTGCTCCGCCTCAGGGTAAAGTGCTTATAGCTGGCTCGTTTAGAAGAACTCAGGCTACTATTGCTAGATTTTATCTAGATGTACTCCGCCCTAGGACCCAAGTCCAAGAAGCAGCAGAGAAAGCATTACAGCAATTAGAGGCCTGGGGATCTAAAGGAAGCCCAAGTGCAGGGCTTAAATGGCAAGAAGCCTATCGCTATTGGAGATCTGGTTGCTCTATGACGAAGAGCTCTTATCAGAGAGGAAGGAGCTTCACTGACCCCTCGCTTAATAAGTGGGTGCTACGTGAAGGAAGTAATGATAGACGGTTCCCTTACGCTAATAGAGAGTCTCTAGTGCTCAACAGCTACAGCGAGAAGTCTCTCCAGCCAGAGACTATTGGCATGAAAGACGTTCAATCTGATAGCAATCAGCGTTCTAACGTACTATTTGAAGCCCTTGAGACTACAAGATCCCTATCCAGCTTTGTGAATACTGAGGATTCAGATAGCCCTGAAGATGGCGACGGTCTCGTTGCAGATAACACCACCCCGTCTGCAGATGGAGAATTTGATAATTATGGTGGTCTAACTACTGAGGATACTTTCTAATGTCTACAAGCTCTTATAAAGGATATAACCCATACCACCCAACCGGAGAAGGTAGTGGGGCGATGTATCTCACAAACAACGACTCAGGAAACTGCTATGGCTACTTAACGGGCTATAAGACAGGTATTTTTCCTGATGGTACCAAGCATAAGGAAGACGCCGATGCGCTTCGTAAGTATATCATCTCTCTAGAATCTACTCGTAAGCTACAGGATCTATCAGACGTTAATTTCTCTAGAAATGTGGAGAAAGGGGATTTCCTTATATATGATAACACCAGCGGGAAGTGGGTTCTAACTGATTATCTGTCTGGCGGCGAGTTCTAATGCTTTTAGAAATAGAGAACCAGCTACATACGAGAGTACATAGCACTATAGGACAGAGCGCCGTAGTCTTGAGACTAGCCGAAGAGCTAGATCAATCTGGTCGAGTTGCAGAACAGGCCATGATTATTGTTAGCTATGTCTCTGGTTCATCAACTAACGAGATGGGCGGTGGAGCTTATATACCCACAATCAGGACAAGGAAGATGACATACAGCGTCACTCTTGTTCAGAAGCAGACCCAAAGAGAGGGGCATAGTTTTTCTCTGCCTATCTTAGACCTAATCGCCGATGCCGTGACAGGATGGGTACCAGAAGTACCAGGAGTAGAATTTGCTACAGGATTTGAGCTAGATAGCGAGAGATTTGTTCAAGTCACAGAAGCATCACAATTTATATATGAACAAAATTATTCTGTTAATGTCTCTATATCTGATGGTAGATTTTATACCCAACCTTGTGCCGCTTTTGATCCTATCTCTATTGTCGATTTCTTACCCACGAGAAAATGCTTACAGACCCAAAACGGAGAACCCACTGGTTTAGCAGTATGGTCTAGAGTTACTGGCCCAGAAACAACAGAAAGCTATATTGTAGAAGATGCAAAAGCCTGTAATTGTCCTAAATCAACAAGCTTAGAGCTCACTTGTGGAGATGCAGAAGACGGGTCAGGGACTTACGAGTTCACTCCTCGTGATGCTAGAAAGATCGCCGCAGACGGATCTTTTGTTATAGACAACTCTAAGGTGGTACAAGGAACTCTTCAAAGAGTGTGGAAATGTGATAAATCAAACAAAGGCAAGTATCCGCCATGGTTCAAGCTCAATATAGACTTTGCTCTTTGGAGAAATGACGTAGGACGTCTAGGGGCCGAGGATGAGAATTCTGCTCAGACTCTTAATTTCAAGACCGATGATGCATTGGATCTAGACTGCTAAGCTCTAATAAATAGCATCCTATCTCTATGAATATTTCTTTTAAGGGTATTTAGAGTTATGCATCTGTGACCTGCATTAAGAGTCATACCAGCTTTCTTAGGATACTTTGTAGTAAGGTCTCCATTGGCTTTCAATAGAGCAAACTCGGTGCTAACGAGCCCCACCCAATACTGAGGCTTTTTGCCTGCCATTAAGTAAGGCTCTTCTTGCATGAAAAGAGAGAGCCCGTACTTCGTTTCGAAGTAGGTATTTATTTCTTCAAAGCTTGTTAAAGACGGGGATGAGGTCTTTGATTGTAATTGAGTTTCCATCATTTTCTTTTTTCTGTTGGGATACTGTGTTAGTACTAGCGTCTGCAGCTTTGCGGAAGATATGATCAATCTCGATAGATGAGAGCCATGCGTTTGCCACGGGAAGTTCATAGATCCCATAGTTATATCGCATCCAAGCCCAGCACCAGGCATGAGCGACCTGGAATAAAGCTGCTAAAGTCTCTGCTTCTTCCTTTGGACACATATACAGAATACTATCATGGACTGACATATTAAACTTAGCATTGAGTCTGTGGTCTTTAATGAGCCATTCCATGGCGGCCATAAATGCATGAAGCATTGCGCTACCCGTGGACTGAATACACCAGTTATTCCTCATTGTCCAGAAGTCGTCGCCAACCGAGGATGGACGGAAGGCAGTTGACATTTTTGTGCCACTTAGAGGGTTAATAGGTGTTTTTTCACAGGCAATCCGGGCCATCTCATTATAGGCATATGAGTCAGATCCGCCGATAAGTTCTCTCATTCCTCGATATGCCTTACGTCCTTTCTTAATCTCAATAAGCTTCTTACCCATGTCCACAGCTTGTTTCATAGGGATGGACTTATTGCCTTTACGGATAGTGTTGGCCAGAGTCTTTGCTCCGCAGCCATAAAGCATCCCGTAGTTACATCCCTTAGCAACTGCTCTAGAGATCCCGATAGCTCTAGCAGTCATCGAGTGCATGTCTGTTCCGTTGTCTTTTGATCCTGCGAGGATAGCATGAGAGAACTGAGTTGACCCGGCCACTTGGTGATAGGAATCAGCAAAGATGGAAGCAACAACAGCTTCTTGGGCGTCAAAATCTGATTCAACAAATACCCAACCGTCAGGAGCTTGTACTCGGGTTTTGATCTCGGATCCAATTTTGTCATACTTTGGATCAGGAACTGTGAGCCAGAGATTTTCTCCAGCACGATTAGTAGAAGTATTGTGAGGGACTGTTGCTGGAACAATAAGATTGAATTCTTTACCGAGAGGATTTTTGACTTTAGCGACGTTTTGTTCACGGACTCGGCTTCTAACCGAGGTCCAATAAGATACGTTGATAGCTAGTTTGATAAGCTCTTTTGCTTGAGGTAGATCCGAGCTAAGCATTCCAGACTCGAAATCGTCATTGTAATCTTTAGAGAGTACTCCACCTACATTCTCTCCTTCGCCTTTAGGGTGGGGGACTCGGATATATTCTCCGAGGTCTTCGTTTATGAAGCACCAGCCACGATCAGTGAAATAAGTCATAGGCTTATCATCCCACTTAAGACGAAGCAAGAAGTGGGATAGACGATTCTTAGTAGAGATACCACCGATGACGAGTTTGTTTCCTTCCTCTGTCTTTACGATCTCAGAAACACTCCTCAACCACTTAGGGATCCCGTACCACTTAGAAGAAGGCTTTCCGGCTTTTGTGAGTTTGAAGTTGCACTCCCAGTCCATCTGAGATAGCCAAGGATCCGACTCTACGTCAATATCTCCTTGGTTCCAGGCATCATAGATCTCTTGAGCCATCTCTCCTAAGATCTCTTCTTGTCTAGCGATAGAGTTACGCCAGATCTCTTCACAACCTTCAAACCACTCACCCCAATCGTCTACGACTGGAAGGAACGCAGATGAGATTCCGAAGTGACCAAGCAGAGTAGTCAGAGAAGGATTGTTTTGAAGATACTTAAGGATGACAATAGAGAAAAGCTCTTGAGTGATCTCAGCGTCTTTCAGTGCATATTGAGTTAGGTCCTCTCGAAGTTCACATATCTGTTCCATAGTCTCGCTGACCACGAACACGTCTCGGATCTTCTTATCCTCTGGTTGCAGAGGGATCATAGGTCGGCAGTGGAAGTTATAACAATCTACTAGTCCGTTAAGAGATCCTTTCTCGGCCCAGATAGGGTCGGCTTTATAACTAGATTTCTTAGCGGCTTTCTGTACGTACCACCATCGCTGGCCAGAAGCTAGTCCACTCACATTAATGTGGGCAGACATGGTATCAAACCAATAGTTTCTCTTAGTGATGTCGTATGATTCAGAACAACGAGCTCTATCATAAGCAACGTTATGAGCAATAAAAATCTTATCATTACCTACGGGTACGAGGGTCGTGTAATACTCAATAGAAGGATCTACGTAGCACTCATGCATCCAGATATAATAAGCAGTATCAGTAACTGCTGTGGCCAGGATAGGATGAGAGAAGTCTGATCCTTTAACAAAAGTCTCGCAGTCAAATACAGCGATACTTTCTTCGATCTCTCCTGGATGAGTAGTCTTAAATCCTGTCTTGGTTGGAGTATACTTGGTCCATCCCGGCGTGTTAACGATATATTCTGTACCAGGCTTTTTAGGTAGCTCGGAATAAGCAAAATCTTTCATGATCTTGATTTGGTCCGATACAAGCAACTTAGAGATATTCTCGAAGTGTTCTTTAATATTCTTTCCTTTCAGCTCCGGTAGTTTGAAGTCTTCCATGAAGAAAGCCTTAGGGTTCTCGATAGGGAACGTAACTCCGAAGTTTTCCATCGAAGCCTTGATGCTTTTAATAGTTTCAGGTCTTACAGGAGATGGCTCGCAATCTCCGAACACCTGTTGGTTCATCCCATCTGAAAGAGTGGCGTAACCCAGGACATTAAGTTTGGACATAAACAAGGGCAGTTTTTACTATTATATACCAAGAAAGCGCTCCTGTCAATAGTGGATTAAGAACTCCTCTCGGTCGGTGTAGTAGACGCCCACTCCCTCAAAGTTAGTTGCGTCTATTATAAGTAGGTTCTTGCGCATATAAGGATAGCCATAATGGCCAAAGATATACATATCTTCTTCTATGGGGCAATACTCTTCAAGCCGGTCTTTCCACCAAGGGAAGCCAGGACCCGACAGTATCTTATCTCTGTTATGTTTGTTTACTTCCTTGTAGAACAGGCCGTGGCCTAAGTTAAATCTCTTAGATTTTGATTCTATAGTTACAGTAAGAGGACAACGAGCTAGCCACGATATGATATCTAGTCTCTCGTCAAAATCTAATTCCCTAAGACACTTAAGAGTATACTTGACTTCTCTCTTGAGGATTTGATCTTCTGGAGACACCAAGTTCTCTAATATATAGTTTTCGTTATTTCCTAATATGAGCGTTGCTTCGTTACTAACTACTTTATTCTTGATGAATTGAAGCGTACGAACCGGCGAAGTTTTCCTGGTCCTTTTAAAGAAGAGTTTGTGGTGAATACTATCCCCTATCAAAACAAAATGGTACCCAGGGGACCTTTCGATTACTTTCTCTAAGGTCTCAATTCGGCCATGAAGATCACCAATTATACAGTAAGGTTTATTCTTCGGTAATAACAGGTGCCCACCAATGTGGGGCTTCGGTTTTCCAGGTGGCAAAATCATGTTTGTGCATACAGTAATATTTACGATAAGCCGCTACCGCATTGCCTTCTATCTTACACTCATCTGGCACAGCCTGGGCAAACTCTGTCATATTATGGGGAAGTTTCTTAGACAGAGCAATACGTGTCCTGAGCAAAGACTTAAGACTATCTTTGCCTCCATGAGGGTGGCCGAATCTTTTCTCAAACTCTACGCATAACGCCTCGGTCAAATGGTAGGCAAAGGCCCAATTGCCAAACGACTGGCTCATCCAGATAGTACAAGGATGTTTACGAAACGCTTTAGTCTTGTAAAACTCTCCGTTAGTTCGTTTTGCAGGATCGAGGTCATTGATCACAGCAACGATGCTCATCATCTGAAGATGCTCAACAATCATTTTGTTGACATGCTTATCGCAGTGATATTCTGCCGCTTTAACAGGATCTTTGTCTAGTACAAATACATTCATAGCACTATAACATATACTATATAATCTTAATCTAAATCTTGCTCTTTATCAAAGGGCTCGTTTAATTCCCTTGTCGCCAAACTTAGTATGTAGTATATCACGTATATCGCGCCCACGACACTCATTGCGACCGTTATAATCACGCTCCACACAGGGTCATTAGGATTCTCAAGGAGGTGTGGTAATAGGTTCATTTCTTCTTTTCCAAAGTTCTAAGAAATAGCGGTCAACTTGATATAAATCTCCGGTCGGAGGTTGTTCTTCGATTTCAGACCACTCTTGGCAGATACGTCTCATCTCCAAGGGTATACTGTTTGGCGTAAACATTCTAGCGAACGAAGACATGGCAAACGCGTATCTCATTCTAGTGCGCTGTTCCATTTCCGTCATAGTCGTATTCGATCCAGCAATCTTGGTCTTTGATGTATCTCCAGTTAGGTATTGGTTTACCCTGTTCAACAACGTAGTACTGGTACAATGCATCATCTATAGTCTGTGCGATCACCATATTCTTCATCCTCTTCGTCAACGTCCTCATATGGGTTTTCCATATAGGGCCCTCGTTTTCGTAAAGGTTTATTTCTGACATATGTCTTCTCTTTATTTACTGCTACCACCCAAACGGTGAGTTTCATGACTATAAGCAATACGATTAAAGGTAAGAAGTAGCCTAACAGGATAACAGAGTTCATCTTACATCGAGCCCTCCGAACTTATACCTCATATCGCTCATGCGCCCAAGGCCAATAATGCTAACTTTCATTTAATAAACTCCGTAACTTTTACCATTATAACAACTTTCCTCTAGTTTTGGAAAAAATGATATGGACTATTCTTCTATATCATCACAATCAACAGTCGTTAAATACACTACCAACTTGTGAACCCAATTCGGAACCTGCTTTCTGTCCTAGAAGCAGTGCCCAACCACCTGCTAACCAGCCCACGTAGGGGATGTTAGCGACCGCTGGAACAGCGAGACCAGCAGCAATGCTAGTTCCTGTCATCGCACCTTGTGATCGTGCTCCAGCGTCCGCCGCGATGCACTCTGCGCTTTTTGCATTCAACTTTCCCTCTTCGTCAGAGACGTTACCTCCCATATTACGTGTGCCGTCCATGGTGTATTGATCATGACGATATTCAGTTCTCTTTTCAGTTCCTCCACCGAGCCAGCCTTGCTTGGTTGCATCAAGTGTCATGGACCTACTAGACTCTAGAACTTTAGGATCATTAGCACGATACTCAATCTCGTACCCATCCTTGCCTGCTTTAATTGTATAAGATGAATAGTCACCCTTAGGAATATTAATCATTGGAGCTGATGGCTCAGGGTTTATTAAGTAGCCCAAAATGCCGATGTGGGCTACGCCAACCAATGTTCCTACTCCTAGCGTAAGCCATTTAAATACAGAAGGCTTATTATTTTCTGACATAAGGGTCTTCTCCGTATAATAAAAAAGACCCCCATACTAGGGCCTATTATTCATTCTTTAATCTTCGTAGATCCGACACTCGTCAGTCTCTGGATTCATCTCGCAATATAACTCTAAAGGAGAAGGATCGTTATGGTCCTCTGGATGTTCTTTATGATAGTATTCCAGCTCTTCGAGCTCTCCCTCGATATGACGCCGCTGATTAGGTGAAGTCAGGGGATTGT
>Ga0208011_1000162_pt1 | contig 28430 bp, 11 predicted proteins | sample 7_EtaG_FD_184080 | JGI IMG/M metagenome (GOLD analysis project Ga0208011, IMG submission 184080) | Marine viral communities from the Subarctic Pacific Ocean - 7_ETSP_OMZ_AT15161 metaG (SPAdes) (version 2) | ecosystem: Environmental > Aquatic > Marine > Oceanic | place: Pacific Ocean | collected...
AACTTTGAGTCCGCAGGTAATGATACATTAGGCGGGGGATTCGATTTAGGAGCGTTTGACCCTAGTTAGAATTATTAATTATTATTATATTATATTATGGAAGAAAAATTAGAAGAAGTAGTTGAAGAGACTACAGCCCAGAGTCAACAAGACCCAGGTGATGAAAACGTGGTGAAAGTTGATGAAAGTAAATTTGAATCTGCTGGTGACGATAGTGTTGTAAAAGTAGATTTAAGTAAACCCCCAACACCAAAAGAAGAGAAAAATGAAACTAAAGAAAACAACGCTGACGACAGCGGAGTGGTTGCAAGCACTGAAAATGCCGACACCACAGAAAAACAAGAAAAAGTACAACCGGAAGCAGAAGCACAAGAAGCCCCAGTATTAGAAGAAATAACTGAAGATTCTACTGAAGAAGAAGTTGCAGTTGTTGAAGAAAAAATAGAAGAAGCAGTAGCGGAAGCTGAAGCAACCGGAAAGCCAATACCAGAAAACATTCAAAAGTTAATGGACTTTATGGAGGAAACTGGAGGAGATTTAAGTGACTATGTAAAGCTTAATCAAGATTATTCAAAATTAGATGATCAAAATCTATTATATGAATATTACAAGCAAACAAAACCTCACTTAAACAACGAAGAAATTAACTTCCTTATGGAAGATCAATTCTCTTTCGATGAAGATGTAGATGAAGAAAGAGATATACGAAGAAAAAAATTAGCGTTAAAAGAGCAAGTTGCCAACGCTAAAAGCCACTTAGACGGGCAAAAGTCTAGATACTATCAAGATATCAAAGCTGGATCGAAACTCACAGGTGAGCAACAGAAAGCAATTGATTTCTTTAATAGATATAACAAGGAGTCAGAAGCAACTCAAAAAACAGTTAAAACAAACTCTGAAATTTTTACACAGAAAACAAACAATGTTTTTAACGACAAGTTCAAAGGTTTTGAATACAACGTCGGTGATAAAAAATACAGGTTTAATGTAAATAATGCTGAAGAGGTTAAAAATACTCAGAGCGATATAAGCAATTTCACCAAAAAGTTTTTGGATAAGAACTCTGCTTTAACAGACGCTAAGGGTTATCACAAATCTCTATATACAGCAATGAATGCAGACGCTGTTGCAAAACACTTTTACGAACAAGGAAAAGCTGATGCTATGAAAAATAGCGTTGCTAAAGCCAAAAATGTAAATATGGACCCAAGACAAGCTCATGGGAAAATTGAAGCGGGTGGCTTAAAGTTCAAGGTGCTAGGTGATAATTCTTCTGATTTTAAGTTTAAAAACAAAAATAAATAACAATTTAAAACAAAATTAAAAAATGGCAATTACAGGCGTAACTAATAGTCAACTTCCTGCAACGAAGTTAACTTTAAGTTCAAATTACATAGACTTCGCAAGTGGATCTGGTGTAGATTGGACACAACAATACCTGCCAGACTTAATGGAAAAAGAAGCTGAAGTTTTTGGAAACAGAACTGTCTCAGGTTTTTTATCTCAAGTTGGAGCAGAAGAGGCGATGACCTCAGACCAAGTAATCTGGTCGGAACAAGGAAGATTACATTTAGCATATAAAGGGCACGTAGTAGATGGTGCTGCAACTGATATCTCGGGTAACCCTGCCGGTGGTACTATTGAGATAGACTATACTATTGACGACGTAGCGATAGCTTCAGTAACAGATCATGGTATTAGAGTGAATGATATTTTATTATTAGCTCATACTACTAGTGGATGTGCAAGAGTAATAGTTGGTGCAGTTACTAATGATCAAATCGACGTATTCCCTTACGATGCTACTGATACTGATGGTGAATTAGCGCATGCTTTCGAGGGGGCAGATGTAGCCAATGGTGCTAATGACGATAAATCTTTAACTATATTAGTTATAGGTTCTGAGTTTTCTAAAGGTACTAACGGGCAAACTACAGCTAATGAACCACAATTCAAATCATTCAACAACAAACCAATCATTTTAAAAGACATGTATCATATCTCAGGATCTGATGCATCTGCAATCGGTTGGGTTGAAGTTTCCAGTGAAGATGGAGACGGTGGATATATGTGGTACTTAAAAGCAGAAGGTGATACTCGTAGACGTTTTGCTGATTACTGTGAAATGGCGATGATTGAGTCTATCAAAGGTGATAGCGCTGAATCTCTTGCGGATGGAAATCCTCTTGGGGCAGCTCACACTACTTTTGGTACAGAAGGTTTATTTGCTGCTATCGAATCTAGAGGAAATGTAGCTACAGGTATTACTGGTGTTAATGCTGCTACTGATTTAGCTGAGTTTGATGGAATGCTAGCTGAGCTAGATTCTCAAGGCGCTATTGAAGAGAACATGTTATTTGTAAATAGAGCAACTGCTCTAGCAATGGACGATATGTTAGCTTCTATGAATTCTTACGGGGCTGGTGGTACTTCTTATGGAGTATTTGACAATTCCGAAGATATGGCTCTTAATTTAGGTTTCTCTGGTTTCAGAAGAGGTTCTTATGACTTCTATAAATCAGATTGGAAATACTTAAACCAATTAGATGGTAGAGGTGGTATTAACGCTTTGGACACTACTTATGGTGTTAGAGGTGTTATGATTCCTGCTGGTGTATCTTCAGTTTATGACCAACAATTAGGGAAAAACATGAAACGTCCATTCTTACATGTTCGTTACAGGGCTTCTCAAACTGATAACCGAAAAATGAAAACTTGGGTTACTGGTTCTGTTGGAGCTAAAACTTCTGATTTAGACGCAATGGAGGTAAACTACTTATCTGAAAGATGTTTAGTAGTTCAAGGTGCTAATAACTTCTTTATATTGAAGTAAGCATTTATTATATTAGAGAGGTTGGGGGTAATTCCCCAACCCCTTTATTTTATTAATTTTATTATATATTATACTATGGAAAACGAAAAAATGGAGCCCCAAACTCCAGAGAAAGAATTAAATTGGGAAATAAAAGATAGAATATATTATTTAAACAGCAAAAGAAAACCTTTGTCTTACTCGATAAAAGCAACTGGAGTGTTTTATTTTGATGAAGAAAAAGGTTATGAAAGAGAATTAAAATACACATCTAACCAAAGAACATGTTTTGTTGACGAAATGATTGGTGATCAACGTTTGGAGCACATTATGTTTAGGTCTGGCGCTTTGTATGTTCCAAAAAACAAAACAGTTTTACAAAAACTACTTAGTTTATACCACCCTCATAAAGATAATTTATTTTATGAGCATAAACCTCAAATTTTAGCTTCTAATGAAGTTGAGAATATAGAATTAGAAATTGAAGCATTAAACGCCGCTACCAGTATGGATATTGATATGGCTGAGGCGGTTATGCGGGTTGAAATTGGCTCTGAGGTATCTAACTTGAGTTCTAAAGAACTTAAAAGAGATTTGTTATTGTACGCTAAGAAAAACCCATCATTGTTCTTAGAATTAGTTAATGATGACAACGTAGTTCTTAGAAACTTTGGTATTAGAGCAACTGAACTTGGTATTATTAAGTTATCCACTGATCAAAGAACTTTTTCATGGGGTTCTAATGACAGAAAATTAATGAATGTTCCTTTCGATGAACATCCTTATTCAGCTTTAGCCGCTTGGTTTAAAACTGACGAAGGAATGGAGATTTACTCCAATATTGAAAAAAGATTAAATAATTAATCAAACTGTAGATGCAGTCGCTCTACGGGGCGATTGCAAATACAAATTAAAAAGAAATTATGGCAGTAAGTGTAGACAAGGTTTATCAAAAAGTTTTAGCATTAACAAATAAAGAACAAAGAGGTTATATTACACCTCAAGAGTTTAACTTATTTGCCGACCAAGCTCAATTAGAAATTTTTGAGCAATATTTTTATGACTTAGAACAAAGACAAAGAGGAGTTGGAAATGAATTAGACTATGGGGATATTACATCTACGTTAGAAGAAAAAATATCTTTGTTTGAAAGAGTTGAAAGTGGCGTTGGAGTACAAGGTAGTGGTGAGGTTATTATAAGTAGTGATATTACAAACCCGGATGTGTATAAATTAGGTTATGTAAAAGTTAAATACGCAACTAACCCAAAGATGGCAATGGCTGACAAAGTCCCAGCTAATGAGATAAGTAAGTATGAAAACTCACCTCTAGCAGCCCCAAATAAATCAAACCCAATGTACACGAAGTATTCCACGCCAGGTGATCCTATTAGAATACGTATATTTCCCCCTCCAACAAGCGTTGGGGATAGTGTTTTGGTTGGTTATACAGTAAAACCATCAAGTCCAAACTGGACTTATGTAATAAGTGGCACTGATGCTCTATACAACCCAGGTGGCGCTAATCATAATGATTTTGAATTACATCCATCAGAAGAAAGTAATTTAGTTATAAAAATACTACAATTAGCTGGAGTTGCTATTAAAGATTTTAATTTAGTTCAAGCAGCTGGTCAAAAAGAAGTTAATACAGTACAACAACAAAAACAATAAATAAATGGGATTATTAGACGGTACTACACAGAGACAATATTATGAAGCAAATACATTCGGTGGTTATCAATTTACTTCCTTAGATGATATTATAACTCAATTTGAAATTGCTTACGTTGGTGAGAATAAAATAATACCAAAAATAAAGAGAGCTGATATTTCTTTTTACGCACAAAGAGCTTTGCAAGAATTAAGTTTTGATACTTTAAAATCTATAAAATCACAACAAATAGAATTACCACCATCAATGGTAATGCCGCTTCCTCATGATTATGTAAACTATACAAAAATATCATGGCCAGATTCCGCTGGTATAAAACATCCTTTATATCCTACTAAACATACTTCAAATCCTTTCCAAATAGCTCAACTTAATGATGCTTATAAATTTGACAACTTCCAAATTGAACACATTTTAAATTTTGATTTCACTGAAACACCTCTAAGTGACACTTGGACAATGGGAGCTCAATACGATCTTACAAATGCTTGGCAATTTATGTTTATAGGACCCCCACCGCTTGGTTTTCTTAATGATTATACTGGACTAGGGGGTACTGGCACAATAACTTTCGAGCATAGAGCGATTCAAGCAAATGCTGGAGATGTTATATCCGGTTTATCAACCTTAAAACAAACAATTGATGTTACTAATATAGACACGCTAGATCTTGCAGTGACTGGATTGGCTGTAAATACATCCGCGGGTGCTGTCGGTAATTTAAGAGTTGGTGTGATGACTACTTTTACTGATCATGGAGCAACCTTTAACCACACAACTCCTACATTTGGCGGGGCTTTAAATAGTGATCCATTAATTTTTGATTTATTTACTGGAGATGGTGACCCTAGTTATTTAGATTGGACTGTTGCTGGTGATAATACCGCTACAAAACAACTTACTGGTATTGATGTTAGCTATCTTAATTCAGTAGTAGTTGTTGTTGTATCTTGGCATGATTTTACTGCCCTGCAAGACAATCTCGAAGCAACTAACAGTATAAGCAACGTGTCGCTTCAGGGCGAAAATCTTTTAAACGTTATTAATGATTTAACAAGTCCAGTTGGTAATGAAAAAAATTCATCTACTTGGAATAGTTATAAATCAATAACTCCATCTGAGAACAATAACGATGATTATGAAGATAACACTTACTGGCCGGCAAATGGAGAGAGATATGGGTTAGAACCTTCACACGCTCAAGTTAACGGTTCTTTTTATATAGACGATAGATTAGGAAGAATTCATTTTAGCTCTAATATTTCGGGAAAAACTGTGATCTTAGATTATATAAGTGATAGTCTTGGTACCGATGCTGAAATGCAGGTTCATAAATTTGCTGAAGATGCAATGTATAAATGGATAGCTCATGCAATTTTATCTACATCGTCGTACGGACAACCTTTAGTCCCAAGATTAACAAAAGAAAAATTTGCAGCTGTAAGAAAAGCAAAATTAAGATTATCGAATATTAAACTAGAAGAATTAACTCAAATTTTAAGAGGTAAGTCAAAACAAATAAAACACTAGTATATGCCGGAGATTAAAAACACTTTCACTCAAGGTAAGATGAACAAAGACCTTGATGAGAGATTATTACCTAATGGGCAATATAGAGACGCGTTAAATATAGAGGTATCTACGTCTGAAGGATCTGATGTGGGTACTGCTCAAAATATATTAGGAAACTATAGGGTAGAAAATATTGTAGACCCTAGTTTCAAATGTGTTGGTAGTATTGCAAATGAAAAAACAAATAGATTATATTGGTTTGTCTCTAAATACGATGTAGATGCTATTTTAGAGTATGACATCAACAGCGATATAGCTGCTCCTATTTTAGTGGATGCAAACGCTGGTAATTCCAAAGCTGTTTTAAAATTCTCTGGTAATATAATAACTGGTATAAATATAATTGATAATTTATTATTTTGGACTGATAACAATGGTGAGCCTAAAAAAATAAATATAGAAGAGTGCAAAAAAGGAACCGACGCTGATAGTTTTGGGCTAGGTAATTATAAACACACTCAATTAATTTTTGAAAACGGTAGTCCAGATGGTGTTACTTTGGATAAAGTTTCTAAAAACGAATCTGGGAATAATTTTTTGGTATCACGCCCGCTTTACGGTGAATTCTTTTGGGTTCCTCCAATACCTTTTATAAAAGCAGTAGGTAACATAGATACTAGTGGCGAAGACGTTACTGGTGGTAATTTTGATTATGCCTACTCTATTAGCACAGGGTATGTTTTTTCTGTAAGACACTATAGAGATAATAAATTTTTAGGGATAAAAGAGGTTAGATATTATGGTAACACAACTGAAGAAGCAATAGAAGAAGGAGCCGCTGATAATGATGGTACTTATGGTTTGCTAAATACTGGATCATCTACTAATGATTGGAAAAAAGGAGATGTTCTTTTTGGTGATAATATAACAATGGACATTGAAGAGCGTCATATTACGGTTATAAAACCTAAACCTTTAAACGCACTATTCGTTAAAATAAATCACAAAGAAAGTGATAGTAGTATAAGTAATATTCCTAACTTATTCGAAACAAAATTCCCAAGATTTTCTTATAGATACAAATATAGAGACGGAGAATATTCTCCATTCGCTCCTTTCACTCCCGCTGTATTTAATCCTAAATACCCTAAAGATACAAGTCTTTCTCTTGATTCAAATGTTTTTTACAACAAAGATAATGCTTATGATATAAAAGAGCCTTATAATAAAGCTATGGTCAATTCTATTCACTCTGTAGATTTAAGTAGTTTTGTAGACGCTCAAACACCAGAGGATGTGACTGAGGTAGATATATTATACAAACAAGAAGAATCAAGCGTTATATACTCTATAGATACTATAAAGCGTTCTGATAACGCTTGGCATTTAGAACCAGCCACACAAAGCGATAGTATAGGCTATAATAAGGATTTTAACAATGAGAATTACTCCACTAAAGGTGGGTTAACAAAAGGTAGTTATTTAGTAACAACAGAAAATATATACGCAGCGTTACCAGCTAACCAATTATTAAGACCATGGGATAATGTACCTAAAAAAGCATTAGCACAAGAAATTACTGGTAATAGAATTGTATATGGGAACTATGTTCAGAATTACGATCTAGTAAACGATGCTCGGGTATCCGTAAGTTATTCTGACAGAAAAAATAATCTTGGAAGTTTCGATTTAAAAGGATTACCATCTATAAAATCTCAAAGAAACTATCAGATTGGAGTTGTATATTGTGATGAGTTTGGTAGAGAAACACCTGTATTTACATCTAAAACAGCAGCTGTAAACGTTCCATGGCAAAATTCTAGTGGAGATAAAAACGCCAGCCAAAGTAATCAGTTGAATGCTAGTGTAGCTAATAACTTCCCAGAGTGGGTTGATTCGTTAAAGTTTTTTGTAAAAGAAACTTCTAGTCCGTATTATAATTTAACTATGGATAGAGCATGGGTTACTAAAAGTACCTATGATTTAGATGATTCAGAGGGGCATTTATGGATATCGTTTCCTTCTTCTGATAGAAACAAAATTTCAGAAGATGATTATATAGTCTTAAAAAAGAAAATTGGGGCTGGGGAAGAGCAAGTTAATTTTGAAAATAAATATAAAGTTATTGATATTCAAAATGAGGCTCCCGATGCTATTAAGTATAGATTAGCAAATATTGGTGTAGTTGATAATTACAATGACAAACTAACGGACCCAACCTGGGGTAGTTTTCCTCAAGTTTTGCACACCTCCCACCTCCATAGAATTGATAAGGAAGGCCAAACATCAATACGTGTTCAAGCTGAGGGTTGGATGAAATCCATGTCAACATTCCAAAGACCATTAATAAAGCAACAATCATTCGGTACAGCGGATCTCAACGAATCTAATCATACTGATGTTTTGCTAGACAATCTATATATTTCCTGGTCTAACTCTGAGACTGGAGCTTCTTCAACTAAATATAGAGTAACCGGTGGTTGGAAAGGCGACGAGTATTACTTCCTCAAATTATCTACCCCAATAACTAGAAACGATGCTGATATAGCACACGTCAATAGTAATTGTGCTGCCTCCCAAGCGGAGTTACACCCGAAACTACTTTTTCAAGTAGAGCAAAGAGAACTTAGAGAAAATGAAGACTTCTCTGGTAAGTTTTTTGTTAAAATCTCCAAAAATCAAGTTACTGGTATAATAGAAACTGGAAACGTGGTAGATGTTTTAGATAAATTTCAAATAAACGCAAAGCATTCTAGCTTTTTCTGGCATGATACCCACGGTTCTTCTGCGAATTCATTTTATACTCATGACACGAATTACGGTATAACAAATTCATCTGGAAGCTATTTAACGCAAACAGGTGTTGATGGTATTCTTGATGCTCAAAACAATACTTTAGGTCCGGTAAATGCGGAAAACCATTTATCGGGTGACACTAGTATTAATTCTGGGATAGGAAATATACATGATTACGCTAAAATATGGGAAGGTATTCAAACTTCACTTAATACTAATTGGGGCGTGAAAGATACTGTCATTATAGACGCAATGCATATGGTCGCTGGGCAAAGCGATGCTAGTAATTACGCTAAATATTGTTGTGTTACTTGGTCTGGTACTGATGATACAAATCCTGATATACCAGATGGATCATGTTGGAGTTACCCACCTTTAAAAACTTGGATAACAGATTATGGAGATACTATAAATCTTATCAAACCAGAGGGTGAAGATAATACAGGGGATGATACCGTAACTATCCCAGCGGAATCTATTTGGTATGAAAATAATTTAATTACCACCGCTCCATATACAAATACACTCGCGAACGAAGATTATCAAGGTTTAAAAGTAGATGGATGGGTTGGGCCATTGCAAAATGTTACTAGAGAGGAACCAACATATTATGTTGCGGTAAGTCACATAAACGGTTTAGAAGGATTTCTACATGAAACGAATAATTATCACACGACTGGGGCTAGAAGATGGTTTAGTGGTATGACTGGTGATACGCATGGCGTTGGAGTTGATACTAAAACATATGGTGATGAAGTTGGAAAACATTTTATACATCTATCTTTCTTCGCTCCGGGAAAAGACTTACATAATACTTATTGGAATACAAATGGGGGTACTCTTATAGCCCCAGCAATGTATGGACCAGGCTCTCATGCCGCTAATTTACAAGGTATATGGGGTGGCGGCGTGTTTACAGGTCAATTTCCAGATGAAAAATTTGGATACGATGGTGATGATGATAACAAATTTTTTCACCTACCAATGGAAGGTAATAACGATGTTGATGGTAATATCTTACCTGGAGTACCAGGACCTGGTGTTGGGCAGGGTTATGATATAAGATATAGGGAATTACACGAAAGACAATGGGACCCAACTTTTACCGAAACTGGGGATCCTATTAATAGAAAACGTGATACTATAAGAAATTTATACCCAGGCTCTAAGTTTAGATTTAATAGAAAAAGAGGGACAAATGGTGTGGGTGATGAAGGTCAAGTTGTGTACACAATAAAAAGTGTGCAAATAAAAAAGCTGTACAATCACACTTCTTGGAGAAAAACTAAAAATAGATTTTTAACAGGAGCAAAAAGATACGTTGGCACGCCAGAGTCAAGTGAACCTTGGTCTATCGGTAGCTCTGATCATATCGCTTACAAAAGTGTTGAAGAGGTTGGTTTGGAATATTTAAACATATTAGACAAAGAAGGGGTTGCACAAGATGGCGGTACAGCCGGTTATGCGATGAGAAAAAAGATAGAGGAATTCGGAGCAGCACACAATAGAAGACTTTGTTATATAATTGAATTAGATAAGAAGACTGATGTCGGTGAAGATCCAGGTTTTAACGGTATGTCTGCTGATATCGTGAATAATGATTACGCTGACCTTGAGTTTTTAGAACCAGTACAAGATAATGTACTTAAAGATTTAAGTAAATTCCCAGCTATATGGGAGTTGTCTCCAAAAAAATCAGATGTTGATTTAGACATATATTACGAGGCTAGTAGTAATATACCCGTTAGATTAAATAGCGAAACGAACGAGTTATTCGCGCCAATTGGGTGTGTAGTAGAAGTATTGAATTCTAATATTACTAGTACTTCTCATTTAGAGTTTTGGGATGGTAATACCGCTAAGTTAAACCCAGGTTTACCAAAAGGAGATATAAATGATAATGAGATAAATTATTCCAGCATGTCTTTTAAGTTCACCAGAAATGATGGTAGTTATACGATAGCGGAGGCTGGACTACAAGATTTAGACGGTGTTGGTACAGGTTTGAAAACTCATTTTGTTTTTAGAGAGGATATTGGAGATGTAGTAACACATGGGCTTGATTGGCATAATTGTTTTTCCTTCGGGAATGGATTAGAATCCAATAGAATTAAAGATGATTTTAATGAGATATTTATTTCTAATGGCGTAAAAGCTTCCACAACAACTCAAGAAACTTATAAAGAAGAAAGGAGAAAAAGTGGTTTGATATATTCTGGTGTATATAATTCTAACTCTGGAGTGAATGATCTTAATCAATTTATTCAAGCTGAAAAAATTACCAAAGATTTAAACCCTACGTATGGTAGTATACAAAAATTATTTCAAAGAAGGATAAGTTTAATTGCTTTTTGTGAAGATAGAGTCGTTGGAATAACATCGAACAAAGATACGATATATAACGCGGATGGTAATCCGCAGTTAGTCGCTAGTAACAAAGTACTTGGGGACGCAAATCCGTTCGAGGGTAATTATGGTATATCCACTAATCCCGAATCATTCGCATCAGAGTCCTATAGAGCGTATTTTGCAGACAAACAAAGAGGAACTGTTTTAAGATTATCAAAAGATGGTTTAACGCCTATATCGAGCGCTGGTATGAAAGACTGGTTTAGAGATAATTTACCAGAATACAATACTTTATTGGGAACTTACGATAGTTATAAAGATGATTATAATATAACGCTAAGTAATAATTCTGATTTTAATGAAAACTTAATACTAGATGCTTATTTAGAAACTGGAATAGAAGTAGACAATACACAGGCGGTTGGTAGTGGAAATAAAATAGAAAACCCGGGTGTTTTTAATGCAACACCTCTTCAGTATCTTTATGACTCGTATATTATAGATAATAATCTTATCGCAAACCCATTTACTTGGAACGATGGCAACTCGCCTACATTTTCAGATGATACAATTAAATTTAAAGGATCGGCGCAGGTTATAAACCACCAAGGATTAGTTGGAGATTTAATTACAGATCCATCAGGTAATGGTGGTGGGGCTTTACAACCTTATATCCCTTATTCACCACCCGATACAGAAGAGATAATTGGTGGTTTAGGTGATGCAATACCTTTTGCAATAGCAGAATATAGAGCTTGGGATAATGTAATCTCGCATGCTAACCACCCTAGCCCAGGTAGTTTAGAAGACAATGGGTGGTGGTACGATCCAAGATTTGAATCTGCTGGTGATGCTATCTTTGGGCCAGGCGCGTCGCATGAGATAGACGCGCAGATTTATAGTGGTATAGTTAGAAAGGTAAATAACATTGAAGATTTAAGCGGTGTAAATTGGAATACATCTTATAGTGGGTTTAGTTTAGGTCTACCTGCTTATGCAGCTGGATACGACCCTAAGGTTTCAAAACCTATTGATTCCAAGTTAGACTGCACCGCAAGCGCATCCGGTGCCCAGATTAACGCTGCTATGGCCCAAATTTCACAAACTATTACTAGAGACGCTAGTGGAGGTAATAATTGGGGTAGTACTCCTACAACCACTGGGGCTATTACTTTTGATAGATGTGATCCAACTACTTCTTCGGTTGAGTTTAAACGTATTGGTAGTTCGTATTATGGAAATCCTGGGTTGCCTATAGATGGCGGGGTAATGCAGACTTATTTAGACAACGGTGGTGCGCAAAATCAGCAAGATTACGACGGGAATGCGGTGAACTATAATGACTCGATGGATATGCACCGAACTATATTCAATGGTGATGAGTTGCATGTTCAATTTGAATTAACATGTTTCACTACTGCTACATCATCTTGGGCTGATCTTCCGGGGGAAGCATGGAAGCTAGGTGGCTATAATTATATTAAGCCAAAATTAGTTCTTTGGGATAATTCTACTAACGCTGTAGTTGACGCAGATCTGCTTGCTACTGTACAACCTGGGTTTGGCCCTACTTACACTCCTTTTACAAAACTTAACAGTGGTTTCGCACCAATTCAAGATGGTAGTAATCTTACACTAGGTTCTGAGTTTGAAACACCTAATTATCTTGATTCTGGGCAGAATAATAACACTTATATTGCCGGTGATAATGTTGATTACAAACATGTAAAATATTCCGCAGCAGGTTCGGGAACAGTTATATTTCCAAACACAAGTGGAATAGCGGGCGCTACAGCTAGTAGTTCAGATGGACTAGACTCTTTTACTATTATGTGTGGTGTTACTTTTAAATTTAGAGATCCAAACCAGCAAAATGCCAATGGTACTTATAGTGGCACCGTTACTTATGACGGAGATGGAAATGCAACAAATGGAATTCAAGAGAAAATAGTTATACCAAGTCTTTCTATAAAAATAATGAATGATGCTATTGCGGGAAACGGTTACGCTCTTTATAATGATAATGGATCATGGGGATATCCTTTAAATAACCAGCTTTGGCAAATAAACAATTTATATATTAAAAAAGGATTTTCCGTCGCGGGACCACACGCCGCGTATGTTGACGAAACCACAGGTGGAACAGGGCAGTACCAAGATATTCCTGGAACTGAAGTACTAGAAGTACAAGCCGTACCACCAGCAGAAGTGCCAGCTTGGTCACAGGTTGTGCACGCTGATAATCTTGGTTTTGGTAGTGGTAGCTGGACATTTATTAAAGACCCAGGAAATTCTGGAGAATATATATATCAAACCGCAGCGTTAAGCTCAAGTTTTGGTGGCATAGGTGGGACATGGGACGCTGGCGCGGTTCAAACAATGGATGGTTTATCATGGGTAGAGCCTGATGGGGCGGGGCCAATACATGAGGGGTATGCTGATTTCCAACAACTAGGTCCAATCGGTAATATTACACCGTTTCAATGTAATGGCACAAATGGTTTTGGAACATTCACCACGGTTGAGTATGAAAGCCCTAATAATTCTATAGTTGTGGGGCATCCCGGTGGTAGTTACAACTATATAGTGCATGATATCTCATCTAGTCCTTATAGCCCTAATGCAACAGCTCCATTTACCAATCCTGATAATGAATATTACCTAGTTGATGTTGAGTATGATGAAAATTGGATTGATGCCAATAATACCCAAATCTCGGTTTCAGCGAATAGCGATATTGGTGGTGGTGGTTACCTTGCAATACCACATGTTGGTACCCAAAGCACGTTCACTGAGTATGGAATACCAGATACAAACGGGGTTGGTGTTTCTAGAGGTAGTAATCAAAATCATCATATTGCGTTAGTACCAGTAACTAGAACCGAATACGGTACTGGTACTCCTGGTGTTGGTGATAATAAAACAGTTTTAAGAACGATTTTCAAACCCGCGAATGATTCAAAAGCAGTACAACAAGGATGGTCTGGCTTTCCCAATGAATTTAGATTATTAGGAGTTAATATTACTAATGGCATTAAAATTGATAAAATAATTGTTAAAAAATTAAATCAAAGTGGTGATTGGACTACCTGGTTAAGTACTAATGGTGTGCAAGTTGCTGATTGGGCAGCTCAATCTGGAGACGCTAACGCCCCTTATGAACCGCAACATGCTTTTATGAAAAGGCATATATATCATTATGGTGGTATGTTGTGTTGGGAAGTGCCAGCGGGATTAACCTCTGATTTATACTCAAGCCCACAAAACACTCACCATTGGGAGCAGGAATTTGGAGCGAACATTCCAACTGTGGCTAGTGCTAATGACGGGTGGGAGTTAAGCTTTACTGTATCTGACAACCCAAAAATATCCAACGCTTTCACAGGAAACTTAAGAGGTTTTGTAACAATTTCTGATGGTAGTGCCACTAACGGTTATGAAGGAGTTTATTTCAAAGACATCACACATCCTGGCGACTATTTAATTAAATTTAATTTTGATCATTATGCAAGTGGTTCAACTGATTGGAAATTCCAAAGAATTGATGACGTACCTGGTAATACTACAGAGGGTGATTATATAGATTATACAACCGGTACTATTGATGGCGCAGATTATCAAGCGTTTCCTTTGAATGAAGTAAAAGATAGAATAAGTTTTTCCACAGAATATGCCGCAGCCAACTCTTCCAACGTTCAAGAGTATGCCGTTAGCAATATAAAACTTACAGATTCGATGCCAATATTTTCTGGTGGAACTGCTGGATCTTGGAGTTTTGATGGGTTTAATGCCTCTTTAAACAATTATATTTATTGGGACCAAGGTGCTGAGAATATAGTTTTTAACGCGTGCCCACCTGAAGATGTTACTACTGATGAGTTGAAATTTATAAATATAAACCAACAAATAGATAAAACTATAAATAAAGGGGAAAAATATGAAATACGCTTTACTCATGGGATTACAAATGGTAGTACAGCTGATCTATCTATTTATTATTACAACACCGATGGGTTTGGTTTTAAAATAGATGATATAGATTATAATACCGATGGTAACACAGGGGATATTAGTTTTGATGGAACAAACTACAATTACACTAACGGTGGTGCAGAGCCATTTAAACAGGTGGTTACTATAGGAGATAGCGAGTGGAGTAATATTAATGAAAATGACTCTGAGTATAGTGCTGATTTAAAGAATTCTTTTGTGATACAAGTGAAAGGTAATGCGAATGATGGTATAACAGGTTATATAGATAATTTAGTTATGGTGCAAGTTTTTGAAATGGAGACTGACAAAGACACAACAGTATCGTTTAACGAGGGTGTAAAAGGTTGGACTAGCTTTAAGAGTTTTGTTCCCGATAACGGACTTAGTTTATCTAAAAAATATTTTACTTTTGATCAAGGTGGTTTATACCAACATTACGTTCCTTTAAAGAAAGATAATAACAATGATTGGGTTAAAGGTTATAATGATTTAGGTGGTAATTTTGTAAAATGGACAGCGCAAGAGGCTGAAAACTATAACACGTTTTATAGTGATGTACTTGAGACGGATGGTGCTTTCTCTAGTATAACCGCAGTTTTAAATCAAGAGCCTTCTGTAGTCAAAATGTTTAACACTGTTAACTATGAGGGTAGCCAAACGTATGTTATTAAACCTAGTTTTTCCAACGAAGTTACAATTAACAATGCTATTGCATGGAGTAATGGTGAGGATATAAAAGGGTGGAGATGCTCTGAGATAAAAACAGATTTAGACTCTGGAACTGTAAAAGAATTTATAAAAAAAGAGGGTAAGTGGTTTAATTATATAAGAGGGTTAAACACGGATTTAACCACCACGAACACTAGCTTGTTTAGCACGCAAGGCATTGGTGTTATACAGCAAGTTGATGATATCACGCAATACGACATTAATGGTGATGAAATTATACTTGGTGGAGATGGAAACCCATACGAAGGAACAATTGGCGGTGGATTTGGTTATAGTGGAATTGGTGGTGGTTATTAATAAATAAATTAATATGATAATAAATAGTTTTAACATAGATACTAGTGATTTACCAGCAGTAGAAACAAGAAGATCTTTTACTGTTACGGGAGATGTTGGTGCTCAATTCATGATTATTGCCTTACAAAACCCCAGTAGCCCCTCGGCTCACACTTTGTATTTTGATTTTAATAATTCAACATTTGAGACTGGCCACAATGACTTGGGTAATAACTTAATAGTAACGCTTACAACCACTGTGTATAGCAACGCTATTACATTCCCATCGGGAGCAGGGGAGTTCGTTATCAAACTATTACCTATTGGGAGCACAACATTACAAAACCCATTGTTAAAGGCTATAACAAAAGAGATATCTAAAGCTAGTGCTGATGCTGTTGTGACTTTTAAAGGAGGAGCGTTAACAACAACGGTAGATAACTACGCTACTTTACCCACAAAAACATCCACAGGAGCTGTTAGCGCATCGTCTAGTTTTACATTTAATTGGGATATTACAAACTCATCTACTGACGCTTATAGTCACGGTTTAAGATATACTGACACGATTGTTAACGACTCGTTTTGGTATTTTCAAGAAACAGACACTGTTAATGTTGCTTCCCCTAAAACTGACACTGTTGATGGTGCTATTAGTAGTAGTACTGCGTTAACTTTAGATACTAGCTATGTTACAACTGGAATTGCTGTTGGAGATTTTATCTATGGTAGTGGTGTTACAAACGGAACTACAGTTGCAGCTGTCAACGTCGGTGGCGATGCAAAGGATATAACTTTGTCAGCAGCTATGTCGATTAGCGATGGAGTTACTTTAACGTTTGTTACAGCTAGCAATGAGGTGGTAGTTGATGATGTTACAGATCTAGTAGTTGGAATGGGTGTACATGAAGCAACTGGAACTAACTCTTATCTAACCAGCACGCCAAGAATATCGTTTATAGATACAGATACTAAAACCCTAACGTTATCTAGCGGTGAGGCTTTTGCGGATGGAATTACTTTATATTTTAGAGCATACGGATCAACTTGGATTAAAAAAGCTATAGGGCTAGCGTTAAGTTTTGGTGAAGTAGATATCACTCCAACAACGCTCACAACGACCGTTAGAGCCAACGTATCAGCTAGTACTTCGGTTACTTTAAATGCCACTAATGGTATTGGTGGTGGTAATTTCATTGCTTACAAAGGGTTGGGGGTTGATAACAGTTCTACCAATAAAATAACGTCTGTTACTCCAGACCCAAGTGGTGGTGATGGGGATGGGGTCATGGTAGTGCAACAAGCACAAACTTTGTCCGCGGGTACTGTTCTTACTTTTGAAGATATATATAAAGTTATAAATTTTCTCGGAAGTGTTAGTATTACGCAATACCCAACAGCTAATAGAACGATATATTTAGATTTGGATAAAATAATAACACCAGGAGTAGCCTCTTAAAACAAATAAATATGCCAACATATCAAATATCTTTTAATCAACAATTAAATCCATCCGTGCAAACAAGTGATATGGCGTGGGTTTCTAATCAACAAGCGGGTGGTATTATTAGTGAACCGGTTTTACTTGGTGAAATCGTAGATGTACAATCAAATATTTTAATCGTTCAAGATACTAGTGGTATTGATCCAATTAATTTAACGGGCATGTTTCTATTATTCTCAAAGCCTATTCAAATAAATGAATCTGGTTTAAAAGGATATTATGCAGATGTTACTTTTAAAAATCCATCAAAGGAACGCGCAGAGCTATTTGCTATTAGCTCGGAAGCGGTGATTAGTAGTAAATAAGTGGCAAAAAGTGTGACTATAATAAGTATAAATTAAAAAAATAAAATATGTGGCAAGCAAGTTTAATATCAGCTGGATTAGGTTTTTTATCAGCCAACAAACAGAGAAAGCAAGCTAGAAGGCAAGCTGAGCAAGATAGATTATATCAACAAGAGCAAAATGAAATTTTAGAAACAGAAAAACAGGCATATAGAGATATCACTCTTACAAATCCTTACGAGGGAATGCAAAACGCTTTTGGTGGATTACAAAGTAATTTTAGTAATTTAGCTGCTGGAACTCAAAATGTGTTTGCTGGGGCGGAAAATAAATTCGCTGGTTTAGAGAATCAATACGAAGGTATGGAAAATCGTTTTGAAGACATGACGGTGGATATGCGTGCCGCAGACTTTCAAGCGCAACAAGGTCAACAACAAAGAGCAAATATATTGCAAGGACTACGAGGAGCAGCTGGAACTAGTGGTATTGCTGGCTTAGCGCAATCGCTAGCAAATCAAGGTGCTTTACAAGCTCAGCAAATTTCTGCTGGCATAGGACAGCAAGAAAGACAGAATCAAATGCTAGCGGCTCAAGAAGGTTCTAGAATAGACATGACGCAGAGAGGTGCTGGTATGCAATTACAACAATTACAAGCTCAAGGAGCTATGCAAACACAACAAATGCAAATGCAAGGAGCAGCTCAACAGCAAGCGATGCAACTATCTGGAGCACAAAGAGCTAGAGCATTAGGTGTATCAAGAGAAAACTTAATAGCGCAAGGTGCGCAGCAAACTGATATGGCTATTAGAGGCGGAGACGCAATGTTACAACAAGCTGAGATGAGTAGGCAGGCTACTTTATTAGGTATGCAGATGGGGCAATCAGCTGGTGCTAATCAACAAATGCAACAATCATTATACAACCAACAACAAGCCAATGCTTCGGCTGGACAAATGTTTGCGGGTTCACTAGGTAGTTTAGCAACTGGTTTAGCTGGTGCTAACGACGCTGGTATGTTTGGTGGCGGTTTATCAACTAATGCAAGCATGATAGGAGGTGGACAAGGTTATATACCAACAACGGCAGGGGGCGGTACAATTACAAACACAGGTTATACCTACGGAGGCGGCGGTGTAAATCCACCACCTAGACCTTTTATAGGACCACAACAACAAAATCCTTATCAACCAGTTACCCCTTCGGCGTTTCTCAATATACACGGGTAAATAGATTAAAAATATAAATTATGGCAAATAAATTATTCGGAACAGCAGATTCAACTTTAGTAAAAGCATCATTTATGCATGGTGCTTCTAATATACCTAAAGATCTTAGCGCTGTTTATAAACAAAGAGAGCAGAATGTAAAAGACTTTGCTACTGGTATAAACGAAGTGTTTGATAAAATATACGCTGATGATAAAGCCACTAATGACTTACTAGCGGATGTTTCTGATAAATCTTTGAAGCTAATGGAAACCGGTGGTGTTGTTAATGAGTACGAACTAACACAACACAATGGTATTATAAATGATTACAAACAAAGATTAAAAGATATAACAGCTGAGTATGGAATGGGTAAGGGTGGCGATTTAGAAAGATCTAAATTAAGATCTGAAATGAATACTTATTTAGCGAACTCACAAAAAGATGGGGAAACACTTACGGAGTTAACAAAAGCCGCGAAGAACAATGTTCTTTTAAGTGACGTGGGGGATAACAAAAAAGAACTTTTAACGTTGATAATACAAGACGAAAACAATGGTACTAACTTGACTAAACCAGAATATATTAAAGGTGAAAAGTATTATAGTTTGCCTGGTACAGACGTGAAGATGACTATGACAGAACTTGCTGAAGGTTTTTCTATTAGAGATCCAAAGTTATTGAGTAACGTAAACAAACATATAACTAGTGTTGTGGCCGAACCTAAGCGAACTGGTAAAGACATGACAGAGGACGATGTGTTAAGAAGTAAAAATAAATTAGCATCTATGCTAAGTGATTGGGGCGAAATAAGAAATGTTGGACAAGAGAAGTTTGGAAACATGATGTTTACATTTGAAGAGGTTTTAACCGGTAGAGCTAAAGATGCAAACGGAAATATAGATACAGATCTTTTAGGATATGTTTACGACGAGTTAGAAAGACTAGGTGGAGCTGATTTAGATAATGATGGTGATATAGATGCAACTGATAAAAGTTTGTTAGCCAAAGCTAGAGCAGAAGGTAAATTATATACAGACATAAAAAATGGCCATACACTTATAGATGCTATTAAAAAAGACAAACAACTATATAGAGACGTAATGGCTGGCTATATAACAGAAACAGCGGTTAAAGATTCTTGGGGACAAGGACTTGATCAGTTTAAACCTAAAGGTGGAACACAAGGTAAGGGGCAAATAAATTTAAATCCTTTTGGGAAAGGTGGCGGTAGTAGAATTGTAAACGCTGATGGTAAAAGTATATACATAGCTAATCCAGAAAGAAATAACAGAAGAAGATCTGTAATGAACGTTGTTAATGATGAGTCAGGCGCTGGAACTCGCTTTGTAGGTACTTTAGGTGATTATACTTGGGACAAAGAAGCTGGGCTTTGGAGATCTGGAGAAAATACATACGAAACAATTGACCTTATGAAAGACGAAATGCTCTACTTTGCTGGTGGAGAATTTGAAAAAAGTTTAGGTACTAGCGCTAAAGACCAAGAGGATGGTAGTAATTTATTTTCTAAACTTACTACAGATGATTTTCTTGGTGATGACGATATTTTAGCCCCAAAATTTAATAATCTTTTACCAGAAAATAGCCCTTATTCCATAGAGGCGGCTAAAATTTATGATGGTAATTACGTGAATATTAAATTTAACGGAAAAACAGTGAAAAAAATTGGCATAAATAATAGAAGCGCTGGTTCTGAAAAAGAAAGACAAGGTTACTTAAACGAACTTATTGAGTTTTTTAAAGACAAAAATGTAGGGCAATCACTATCTGCTCAAGATTATATAGACGGTAAATAATAAAATAACAATATGGAAGAATTAAAAGCTATAGTTCAACGTATGATTGACGTTGGAGAACCAGAAGATAAAATTAGAGAAGCAGTTCGTCTTTATAAGGAGCAAAACAAGGGAAAAGAACAAGGCTCGACGGAAGACCCGACGATGAGCCCAAATACTATGGGGTCACAATTGGACGGTGGTTCTTTGGAATCACAAGAAGATGATACTTGGATTGAAAGAACTGTAGGTAAAAACGTGGCAACAGATTTCTTTGGGGATTTATATAGAGCTGGTGAACAAGGTTTGGCTCAAGGAGCGACTGTGGATGAAGCTTTCGATGTTTATAAAAAAGGTAAAAATATATCAGACGCGGAATTAAAAAGATATATAGAAGTAAGTGACGCTTTAGATAAAACTGGTGCTTCAGACGAAATGCGTAGGTATGAAGAAATAAAAAACGAAGCTGGAGGAGGAGTTTGGGGTTTTATGAAAGGAATGGTTGAAACTAGAGGTCAAGTTATACCACAGGTTATAGTTAGTTCCGCGGCCGCTATGGGTAGAACATTTTTTGATTCCGAAGAAGCCGCTGCCGCCGCTGGTGGTGGTGCTGCTCTTGCTGGTACAGCTGGTAGTTTTATTCCTATAGTTGGTACTGCTACCGGAGCTATTGGTGGTGCTGTCGCTGGTTTAACTGGTTCTATGGAAACGGCTTTAACGTTAACAGAATTATTAAAAGAAGAACTTGGTGATAAAGATTTTAATAAAGAAAATATTAGAACTATATTAGAAGACGAAGAGCTTTTTGAAGATATAAAAGATAGAGCTTTAGCGAGAGGCGCTACTATTGGAGCTATAGAAGGTGTAACCGTTGGTTTATCAAGAGGTGTTGGTTCGAAATTATTAGCAAAAGGAGCGAGTAAAGGTAAAATAGCAAGACAAGTAACAGGTATTGAAATGGCTGGTGGTTCTGGTGGTGAGGCTTTGGGTCAGGTTGCCGCTGGGCAAGAGTTTGATATAGCTGAGGTTTTAATGGAAGGTGTTGCTGAGGCAAAAGGTGTTGTAAACGTTGCTGATATTCTCGCTAAAAAAGAATACAAAATAAACGGTGAGAAAAGAACTAGAAAAGAAGTATTAGATAAAATAAATAATACTAAAGCTGAAAGTTTAGCTGATATTCAATTTGAAGTAACTGGGGATCGAAACTTAGACAATCTAGTAAAACAAAAACAAGCAGAAGCGGTTTTTGAAACTCAAATAGATGAAAGAGTAGACGAGGCAGATAGAAAAAAATTAGTTGAATTAGAAAAGAAAAGAGCTAAAGCTGAGGCTGATAAAAAAAAGACAGGTATATTTGCTGTTCCTGGAGCAGAAACTACTCTAGAAAATATAGAGGGCGAAATAGCTGAGATTATTGGTAGATATGAAGCTGTTGATCGTAGAACTTCAGATGTTAGAGCGAGAAAAAAAGTAGCCAAGGAGGTTATGGCTAATATCGTGGAAAGGGACTTTCAAACCAACTTGGAGTTTGCTAAAAAACATTCTGCTTTATATGGCTTAGAAGTTGACGATACTTTAACGCTTGAGCAGATTAAAAAACAATATGGTGATAATGCTGCTTTATCTGATGGCTTTGTAGATCCAGAAACCAACAAAATTATAATCAATAAAACTGTAGCTAAATTTACCAAAGCTGTAAACGTTGGTAATCATGAATTATTACACGGTATACTTAGAAAAGCTTTAAAAGAAGGTAAAATAAACAGAAATTTAATAAAAGATTTAGAAGTAAAGCTTGGTAAAAACAATTGGTCTAAAGTTCAACAAAGAATAATTGACGGTGATTATGGTAATATGACTGTAAAAGCCGAGGGAGATGTTGCTAAAATGTTAAATGTAGAAGAGGGTACTGAGGTTGATTATTTACAAGCTAATCCTGACGAGTATTTAACATTGTTATCTGACGCGATTGCAGCTAATGAGATAGAGTTTAACGAAGGTTTGTTTAGCCCTATAAAAGAATTATTGTTACCAGTATTTAGAGCTTTTGGATTTAACAAAATAAACTTTGACTCTGCTGATGGGGTTTATGATTTCTTAAAAGAATACAATAGAAGTATACATAAGGGAACTTTAAGTAGCGCTATAGTTAAGGCTACAGAAGGAAAGGTTGATATTGAAGGAAAAGGCAAGGTGTTTGCTAAATCACCTCTTGAGGCTATAAACGATCTTTTACCAAAAACCGTAAAAACACAAGATGATTACTATGCACATCTTAATAATCCTAAAATCACTGAAAGAGTTTTAGACACAAAAGGAAATTTAGCGCCTGTTATAGAGGCGTATATTAGAAGTAGGTCTACTTCACCTGAAATGGCACAAAAAAATATTGAAGCTGTTAGAGATAGATTAGTTAATTTTGATCCTGCTGCTGAAAGAGCAGATGGGTCTATTGTTGGTCCAGAAGGTTTTGGTGAGTTTATATTTGCTAACGCTAGATTTGGTAAAATGGTTGCTGCTGAGAAACTAGCTATTGAAGCCGCAGAAAGAAAAAGAACTAAAAGCATAGATACTGAAGAGGCTATGCAAATAGCGGACAAACCAACTACTAAAAAAGCTGAAGTTAAAAGTCAACAACGTAGAGAAATACAAAGTTTATCTAATGTTTATGGTATTACAAATGAAGTAACTTTAAACAATAAGATACAGGCTTTGATAGAGAAAAATCCTAAAAACTTAGAAGCAGAAATAAGAAACTTAATAGAAAAAGAAATCCGTAAAGCTATTACAAAGCAAATGGGTAAAATATCTAAGAAAAAAGGTGAGGTTGTTATTAGTGATGAATATAAAGCTTTCTTAGCTTTTAATTATGAAAACATTGTTAAAGGATTAGACGTTGCTACTATTAAAAAGAATTACAACCAATTATTTGAACTTACTGAAATAGGCAAAGAAGATAAAAAAACTAGAAAGTCAGATAAACCTAGTCTTAAAAAAGATAGTAATTATAGAAAAGGTATATTTAAAATAGAAACTAATAAAGCTAAGTTTACAAAATTCTTTACAGAAGGTGGATATACGACTTTATTAGATAGACAAAAGAAATTAGCGATACTTATAGGTGAATCAATTACAGAAGACATCATTAATGATCAAATAATTAACAATTCAGAAAATAATGAAGCTATAGTAAATGCTGAGCTAAATAATTTATTAAACTCCTTAAATAGACAAAAGAAAGAAGTTAAGGGAAATTATAATGATCAAATTAAATTTAGCAAAAGCGCTATGAATCAAGCTAGTGAGTTGATTAAAAGAGTTAGAGCAGCTGAATTTACTGACCAAGTGTTTAATATGGAAACTGGAGTACCACTAAAACCTTTTGTATTAAACGGTAGAAAGATCCCTTGGATACAAGATGTACAAGAAAAGATTTTTGATCTTGTTCAAAATGAACATATAGTTTCTGTTGGTACTAAAAATAAGATTTTTCAAAAATTAATGAAAAACCAAAAGTTTCCTACAGATAAAACAATAGGTGATACTATAGAGAGACATTACTACGATTATCTCAAAAGCATGTTAGTTGATGGATTTGTTCTTGGTGAAGAAAATATGTTTGTTCCTGAGTTTCACACGTTTAAAGGTAAGGAAGTTCAAAAACCAGACATTTTATTACAATTAGATGATGGTCGTCAATTTTCTCTTGAAATAAAAGCTTTTGGTAATACTAAAATGGGGCATAATAAACCGTTTTCTTATAATTATAAAACAGGTGAAATTACATTAAAAAAAGAAAATCCAGCTTTTGTAAATAAAGCCTTAGAAAAATCTTTTAAAGAGGTAAATAAGAAAGCCAAGATTCTATCTAATTACTTGAAAAAAGAATTTGGTATTGATTTTGATACAAAATCTGACGTTATACCTTTTAAATCAAAAGACGGTAGACCAGTTTATAACGATCCTAAAGTTAAAAAACTAAAGGCAGCAGCAAGCAATAAGGTTGCTACGGTTGGTGGGGATTTCGTGGCTAACCATTACAACGCTAAAGGAGTGTTCTATATTCAAATTGCAGATCTTGGTATGTTTTACTTAGGAAGCGACCCACTTAATCTATCAAAATCTTTAGGTGTTACTAAGTTTGAGGGACAATTTGATTTACAAGGTAGACTGCTTGCTAGTAGCAAGAAAGTTAAAGATGTAAAGATCGGATATACGTTATCTATAGATTCTGAAGCTATTTTAGATCCTAGAAAAGTAACGGCAGAAGTTGGTTTTAGTCTTGATGAGCCTGGTGCGGCTAATAAATTGAAGAAAGCAATGAATAAGATTAAGTTTTCTAAAAACATTGCTAAAACAAAAACTCTAAACAACGCTGTTAAAATGTCCAGATCTGTGAATAAAGAATCTAAAGGTATTACGGTTCTAGATTTTGACGATACACTAGCTACAACTAAATCTTTAGTTAAGTATACTAGACCAGATGGAACTACTGGTACTTTAAACGCTGAAGAATACGCTAGTACATATGAAGATTTATTAGAGCAAGGTTTTACGTTTGACTTTTCAGAGTTTAATAAAGTTGTTAAAGGTAAAGTTGCTCCATTATTTCAAAAAGCATTAAAGCTTCAGGGTAAGTTTGGTCCTGAGAATATGTTTGTATTAACAGCTAGACCACCTGCAGCCGCTAAAGCTATATTTGATTTCTTAAAAGCTAATGGTTTAAATATACCAATAAAAAATATTACTGGCTTAGCTAACTCTACAGCGGAAGCTAAAGCACTATGGATCGCTGATAAAGTTGGTGAAGGTTATAATGACTTCTATTTTGCTGATGACGCCTTGCAAAACGTTCAGGCTGTTAAAAATATGTTAGAGCAATTCGATGTTAAGTCTAAGGTTCAACAAGCCAAAGTTAAGTTTAGTAAATCTATGAACGATAACTTTAATGATATATTAGAAGATGTAACTGGTATTGAGTCTAAGAAAAGATTTTCAGCTATTAAAGCTAGAAAACGTGGTGAAAGTAAGGGTAAGTTTAGATTCTTTATTCCACCATCACACGAGGATTTTGTAGGTTTGTTATATAACTTTATAGGTAAAGGTAAGGAAGGCAATGCTCATAGAGACTTTTTTGAAAAAGCTTTAATAAGACCATTAAATAGAGCGTATAGAGAGTTAAATGCTGCTAAACAATCTATAGCTAACGATTATAAAGCACTGAACAAACAATTTGCAGACGTTAAAAAGAAACTAACAAAGAAAACTCCAGATGGTGATTTTACATATCAAGATGCTATAAGAGTTTACTTGTGGAACAAACATGGTCATAAAGTCGCTGGGTTAAGCTCTACTGATCAACAAAATTTAGTTGATATAGTTATGGGTGATCCTGAATTACGAGCTTACGCTGAAACTTTAAACACTATATCTAAGCAAGATAAATATGTTGCGCCTACTGAAAGTTGGGAGGGTGGAGATATAAGAACAGATTTAGATGATGCCACTGGTAGAATTGGAAGAGAACAGTTCTTTGCTGAGTTTTTTGAAAATGCAGATATTATATTCTCACAAGAAAATTTAAATAAAATAGAAGCTGCTTATGGTGCTGATGTTGTTAGTGCTCTTAAAGATATGCTGTATAGAATTAAAACTGGACAAAATAGACCTAGTGGTCAAAATGCTTTAGTTAATAAATTCTTAAACTATTTAAACGGTTCTGTTGCGGCGACAATGTTTGTTAACATGAGATCAGTAGTGTTACAGCAAATGTCCTTAGTTAATTTTATTAACTATTCTGATAATAATATGTACGCAGCAGCTAAAGCTTTTGCTAATCTACCGCAATATTTTGCTGATTGGGCTACTATATTTAACTCTGATTTTATGAAACAAAGGCGTGCTGGTATTAAAACAGATGTCAACGGTGCTGAGTTAGCGGCGTCAGTTAAAGGTGCTAAAAATCCGATTCAAGCTCTAATAAAAAAATTATTGCAATTAGGGTTTTTACCAACGCAAATTGGGGATAACATAGCAATCGCTACTGGTGGTGCTACTTTTTTAAGAAACAGAATTAATACTTATTTAAAAGAGGGAATGACCAAGAGGGAAGCAGAGGCTAAAGCATGGACTGATTTTGAGATCCTAGCTGAAGCAACTCAGCAGTCAGCAAGACCTGATATGGTTTCGCAACAACAAGCCTCACCACTTGGTAAGGTTATATTAGCTTTCCAAAACGTAACCTCTCAGTTTAATAGACTAGGTAAAAAAGCGTTTTTAGATATTAAGAACAGAAGAATAAGTCCTGAATATAAAAATGCTAGTAATCCTCAATTACAAAGCGATATGTCTAATTTATCTAGGATAGCTTATTATTTTGCAATACAAAACTTAATATTCTATTCTTTGCAATCAGCGTTATTTATGGCAATGTTTGATGATGACGAGGAGGATGAGAAATGGCTAAAGAAAAAAGAAAGAGTAATTAATGGTAGCATTGATTCTGTTCTAAGAGGTACTGGTGTTTGGGGAGCGGTTGTGGCTACGTTAAAAAACATGGCTATTAAATGGCACGAGCAAAGAGACAAGGGTTATAATGCCGATGAAAGTGCGGTGTTAATGGAAATGTTAAACGTATCACCTCCACTTGGTATTAAAGCTAGAAAAATAGTTAGCGGTGAAAAAGATCTTAATTATAATAAAAGTATTATAAATGAAATGGGAACTTTTGATATTGACAATCCAATGTGGTCAGCTGTAACAAACTACGTTGAAGCAACAACAAACGTTCCTGTTAATAGATTGTATAATAAAACGCAGAACGTAAGAGAATCTTTAGATAACCAACATAATGCTTTAGAGAGAGGGCTAATGTTTAGTGGTTGGAGCAAATGGAATCTTGGTATTGAAGATGTTGAAAAGGAAAAGAAAAAACAAGAATTTGGTGGTAAAAAGAAAACGAGATCAAGAACTAGATCAAGAACTAGAACAAGATCAAGAACTAGAACTAGATAGGTAAACAATTCAAAAAATAAGTGATAATAAAAAGATGGTGAAAAGACTAATAATACTGCTACTACTTATATCTAATATAACAGTAGCTCAAACATTTGGAGTAGAAGATGTTAAGAAGATGTTAAAGTTCTCTACGTTCTACGCTGCCGTGAACGGTGGAACGTCACTTTCTGATGTTGATGTATTCTCTGTAGATAATGGTTTATCTACACAGACTATTTCAACTCCTTATGATTATAATTTTACCATAGGTTTACGTAAGATAGCGAGATTTGGGTATGAAAACAAAGCACAAACATTTTATGATGGAACGGAATCTAATTATAGTGATGCGGCCACTGTAGGTAAAGTTAAAGGAGTTGAATACTTATTTGAAGTTGATTACAAAAGACAAGAAGGCGTGGATTATATGGATCAACACCATTTTGTTAGATTTAGTTCTGATGATGGTTGTGAAGATGAATTATGTATAAACTTCTTCGCTTT
>Ga0208011_1000164_pt1 | contig 28272 bp, 9 predicted proteins | sample 7_EtaG_FD_184080 | JGI IMG/M metagenome (GOLD analysis project Ga0208011, IMG submission 184080) | Marine viral communities from the Subarctic Pacific Ocean - 7_ETSP_OMZ_AT15161 metaG (SPAdes) (version 2) | ecosystem: Environmental > Aquatic > Marine > Oceanic | place: Pacific Ocean | collected...
ATGCACCACTTATATGGTTACGATTATTGTAATATATGCGACCATTGTGAAGAAAGAAATCACAACGAGGATGAGCTTTTATCCTATTATGAAATATATCATTCTGACCGAATCTGTATAAAGGCATCGAACGGCTCCTTTAATAATCGAGCCTTACCCTTAAAGTGAATTCGTTTGAAGGATCCTTTTTCAGAGGCTCTGAAAGTTTAGCGACAGCCATCAATTCATTATCAGGAGAATATAGCCCTACCGTTGTGACATAAGAGATGGGAGCATCTGATGCCACATTCTTAACACGGATTTGACTAGCTGACAAGTAAGTCGGGTTTGAACTATAGTTAAATTCGTTGTGGTTTACACGACAGAAATACAATGTTGAATTAAGCTCTGTTGTATTGTTGAAGCTAAGGTCTTGAAATGTATTTCTGAAACCGTCACAAGAAGCTGTAATATTTGATCCTGTAAGTACCGCGCCAATCGAATCAGTAGAATAATCCGCGGCCGCATGACCGAACGATCCGGTATAAAGAGAAGCAGTCAATACAGCAATGCCAGCTTGATAATAGACTGCTCCAACGGCATGATTTCCCTCACCAGTGGTTCCTATGTTTGCCGAAGATGTGTATAAAAGCCCATATTCGCCAGAGGGTGAATTTGATTTAAAGCTTGTTCTAGCACCATAATCGCTCACAGTAGTTGCATCTTGACCACCTTTTCGATCTGCTGATGAGGTGCCATTAAGTAATTTAAAAGTAAATGATTGCTTTTTGATTTCGTCTTTGGTCAATAATCGAGAGAGATTCATAAAAAGTACTTCTCGCATTTTTGTGCCTGTATCTGTAAGATCTCCAGCTCTATCAAAATCAAGTATAGCTCCGGTCACATCATGCCCTACAAGCACTTGAGCCATTTGACTATAGATGTTAATTTTTTTGCTATTTTGTGTATTGGTAGAGGCGCTCAAGGCTGAATTCGATGAATAACCCATCGTCACATCAAAAATATGATTCGCCGATGAACTCAAATATGCGTAATCGTAAACTGACTGAAACATCTGATGGGAATAGTTTTTAATATTGCTTTCTACTCCCGCTTTGTTTACATATGTTCCCGAAACTATTGTACCTGTTAAGGGTATCGCTTCGTGAAGCAATGTTTTTGTCGAAGCCACGTCATTGGTTGTGATTGGTTTTTTTGATGTTGCCATATTTCCTCACCTTATGTTAACTTTTTTATTAGTCTTCGCTCTTGAGTCTAATAAATCTTACTGGGACATCTACTGCATATCCAGTGGTGGCGCCAGTTACTTTAATTGTTGTATCTATATAACGAATGTTCTGACTTGAGCCAGCCGAATCGTTCAATGTCGTTTGGGCCCCGATCTGCTCAAACAAAAATTTTGACTGCCTTACATTCATGGATGATTTAATTTTAAACTGCATTGTTGTGCCGCGTGGGCCGGTTATAATCTCAGTCAACGCCGACACTGCTATGTTTGTATTCAACTTAACAATCGTTGGATTTGCTGGTCTTGTAAGGTAATAAGTTGCGATATCGTCGCCGTCAATAAAACTAACAGCAGCTGCAGAACCATTGGGGTTGGTTATAGTACCTAGACGATTATCCATTTGAACAATATATTGTGTCTCTATGGCATCTGCGCTGATCCCCATTTCAGGAGTAAGAACTTCTGTATCAAGCCCCTGATCTAGTTGTATGTGAGATTTAGATGCATCGGGAGAATACCCATCCATTATTCCATCTATTGATGCAAATGAATCACGAGATGTCTTAGTTACAGCGACACCAAATACCTGAGTGGAGACCATGCGTGAATTAGAACTCTCTAAGTCGTTAACCATGATTACCGGTAAATAAAACTTAGAACTATCAAGATACGTTATAAGTTTAGCATCAAGCTGCCCCGGACTACTAGTAAAAGCCTCTAAAACGGGGGTTTGCAAAATTTGTAAATCTTCGTAAGCACTACCACTGGGATGGTTTTTGTTGAAAAGACCATAGTCAACTTCAACATCGCCAAGGCTAAAGTTGGAAATTTTAAAACTCCCATCTGCCCTTGCTAACCTTCTTCGTCCTTCGTCAGTCAAAACTGCATCAAGAATGATATCGCCTGAATTGTCTAAAAATGCCATTTTAATCTCCTCTTTTCTCTATTTAATTAGTATTTTAAAACGATTTTCTCTATTTAAATTTTTTCATCAAAGTCCTGTATCATCTGTATCCCCTTGTTTAAAAGAAAAATTAATGTCTACTTTCTTTCCTGTGGATTTGGATGTAATTCTTAATTTATATTTTTTGCCCCACATTGTTTCTTCAGCATCAAAACCCAAACTAGGATTATCAACAAAATCTTGAGCAGTCGTGGTATCATCTAAAGTTTCCTGAATTGCCGAAGGGGAGATCTTTAAATACTTTTTCATTGGCTTTACATAAGTTAATGAAGACTCTGGTAATGGATACATTTCAATTAATGGAAAAATCGAATTTCCTGTATCTACCATTTCCAATTGAAAAATCCCACTTGGATTTGATTTATGATCGTGAATATCAACAGACCTAAATGTATACCAATATTTTTTATTTGGCAAAATTGAATCAACTATAGAATTTGCCGTTACAACAACTCGGTCTTGCACTGTGTTGTCTAGTGTCAATTTTCTTCCTAAAGAAAAATCCTGATAATTTGCTGGAGCAAAGTCAATTCTAAAAATTTCAAAAGCGGCAGGATAATCATCTCCATCAAAAGTAATTAAGTGATCTCCAACGTTGCCTATGTTCTCTAAAGTCGTCTCCATCGTAATGTCCTGCTCTATAATTGTGCTAGCAATCGAGCTTATATCCCCTTGCTCAATAACAATTGGATAATCTTCATATTTTCCTACATTCCCATTAATCATGAGTAAGGCTTTGTCCTTTACAGATCGGTATGGAACAATATCAACGTCTGGATAAACCGGCGGCAAATCAACAACTTTTGCGGCAATGGTTGAAGCAGCTTTTGTCTCAACCAATACTGGATATGGTCTCAATTGAGCAGTGACAGTGATCTCCTCCGTTGAAGTTGGTGTCGGAATAATGTTTATTTCTTCCCCGGGTAATGGATCCACACAAGAGCCATTCCATTTCCATAAATCTCCTGTGGGAAGACCTCCGGGGTTTTTTCCTATATCGCAGCATTTTTCTGGATCAATGCCACCATACCTTGGATATAAGACTTGAGGATACATTATACCTTTAACAGCCGTTGTCCGAAGAAGATCCCAATCAGCCAAGGTGTCGTCCAACCAGAGCGCTGCGGCCCATTCTCCAGTTGCCCATCCGCCAAAGTCCCATGGGTAGGCATCGTTCCAATATTCAAATCCTAATACTTCAACAAAGACATCAGCTTTGTTGCCAAAGGTATCCCATGCGAATGCGATAAAGTTTTGGAGGACGGTATTCGCGTGCCCGAATCCAGAACCAAATGCGGGTGAGCCGGCACCGGATTCGCCGACGACAACTGCGTCCCATTTAAGAATTTTGTCCTCCCCTTCAATCCAAAAACCAAGACGTTCATGGAAATCTTTCAGAAGGGGGTTTTCTCCTTCAACTTCAGGATCATCATTGCGATATTGAGCTGCATTTCCCCAAGTATAAAAATCCCATCCAAAATTTTGGAGATCTCCAGCTGTGCCTTCTCCAAACTCTTCAGCGGCAGATGTGGGACCAAACAAAATACCTGTGAAATACCCAAAAAATTCTGGATGGACAATCAATGGGATCCATTCATATTCACCCTCTGCATAAGGAGGTTCCACTCCGGCCCCTGTGGTGGACACCTGTATGTAAGGCTTACCCATGGCTTCCCAAAATTGGAAAAATTCACCACCGTCGGTGGGGGCAATAGGAACAGGAGTCCCATTTGCATCTCCGTCATACGCGCCGAACAAGTCAGGGGAGAAATAGCTGAGAAAGGGATCTCTTATCACGCCGGTAGTGCCCAGCGCTGTATTTATTGCATCATAATAATATTGTCGTTGTTGAGCAAGCTCACAATATGACAAATCTGTTTTTGATTCTACATGCTCGCCGGATTCGACAGGATCTGCGAGTACGCACTCATCTCCAGAGAGTATATAGCCGGGGGGACACTCAAGCTGGATCTCTCCCGGGTCACTATACCAATATTCAGTACCAACTACAAAATAGTAACCATACAAAGTATACTCATATAGTTTATTATAATGAATTTGCGTATCAAGATATTCATGTGCTTCTAAGGAAGAAGGGAAAAAAGCATTCTGTATAACATCCCCTGTTGCTTCATCTTTTTTCTCAAGACGATAAAAGAGCCTTTCCGAATAGGCACAGTTGCCATCTAGTGCTTGTTGAAATGTTCTAAAATTATTGGAAACCAACTCACTGTAGTCTGCATATAATCCTTCCAAAGCAGATTTAAATAACCAACTTGATTCGTCGCATGATTCCCAATATCCCCACTCATCCGAATTGGGAACAGGTAAAATGCCTGCTGGCAGAGAGGGGATTTCCACAAGGGTTCCTTCTGAATTAAAGCCGAAATTGATACCTTCAGCCGGATATCCACCTACAGGCACTGGCTTATATAGAGGTTCCCATGGCCATGGCTCCCATGAATCAAAGTCAGAACTCAGTGCAAGAGCGAGGTCGTCTGAGGTGAGTCCCATTCCCGGCGTACCGCCCGGATCAGCAGCGAATATGTCCAGTACCTCTTGATTTTCAATACAATCATCAGATGGTCGTTCAGGAACGCAATATAAATGAAACCAGTCTTCAATATTCCAAGTATTGTTAACTTCAAATGTAAAATCTGCTCGTTCACCTATTACAAACGGCTCCGCTGTGGCACCGAAGCTTTCAACGGGATCCTCTTTGGTGGTAATCAATGAAGGGGCGATGCATTTATCGCTAGCCGAGGTGATTTCCCAAAACCCATCTGGCTTAGGTTGAGACAACTGTGTATCGCTGATGAGATGTGTCATGGGATCATAAGGAATTATTCCCGGACTCTTCTCTATTGTATGTTCAGAGAATATATCAGACAATTCTCCAGAATTCAGATTAGGAAGGATAGCATTAATCCACATCGGTGCGGCTGATTTATAATAACCTTGAATTGTGCTATATTCCTCCTTGAAGAGGTTGCTGAAAATAAGCTTTCTATATTGATTTGCCAGATCTGTAAGAACAGAAAGTGCTCCCGTAAATGCTACCTTAAACCCATCAGTCCACATTTGGATATATTCAGAATCATTTGAATATCTAAAATTATCCAACAAGCTTGCTATTTCTGATTCCGATGATGGAAATCCTGCAAGAAGTGGGGCGCCTAGATAAGATGGCTGCAAAGAAATTACATCTAAATATTCTGTTATGCCTAAAGCTGCAAAATCGATCAGAAAGATATTTGGCAAAGTAGGTTCAATAATTAAAGATGTATCTTTAATCGCTTCTTCATAAACTTCATGATACTGATTGTATCTTGAATCTAGATAAAAAGAATCGTTGGCAAGATCAATTTGGAATACAATATCGTAATATCGTTTGGGAGCTTCAATTGAGTTGCCTAACTCATCAAGAAACGTCTCAGTTTTTCCTAAAGCTGGGACAAGTTCGTTATTATAAAACTCAATAAAATCGAAATCTTCGCCACCCAGCAGACCTGCAACAGGAAACTTTTTCAAACGAACAAGACACTGCTTCCAGTTTTTCAGCAGGACAGGTCCAGCTGGGCCTGTAAGCGAGAGCGCACAGTCAGTGAAATCTGAAGGCTCGGCTGGCTCAACCGCAGTTGGAAAAGCTAGGCTCTCTTCGAAAGGAACCATTCCCCCGCCTTCATCAGAGTATGTATAAATCTTAGGCATCGGTTTTGGAGCCAGATCAAAATAGTTAATACTACTAATTGCTGAAAAATTAGCATAAAATTCGTTTAAACTTTCCGCAATAATATCTGCTGGATCGATTGATACCTCTGCAGCTGCATATGTAACTGGGAAATAACCAAGCATGGTATCATCAGCAGTGGGGGGAGAAGGAGAATTTGAAGACCAGCCATACCCATACCACATTCTTAAAGTCGCGACCCGAAGATAATCTTGTATAGCCCCCTCGGATGCAGTAATAAACGCAGGGGCATCACCATCATTTACGACTCCGGGACCGGGGAATTGAAATAGTGTGTTCATTCTGATTAAGATTTTTTGATCTTCCTGTCCGGCAATCGCTGGAAGAAAGAGCATTATAAACAAGATTAATATAAGAATCAGTCCCATCAGTATCCACCTCCGCCTGTTCCGCCTGTTCTTCTGCCCGTCATTCCAGTAGCCCTAGTTCTCGTGGCTGCAGCCCTCTGGGTTGTCCTCGTTGGGGTCGTGGTTGTCGGGGCGGCTGTAATTCCTTGAGGCTTCACTTTTCTTTTAAATCTCGTGCCGCCTTTGCTAGTGGCGCTTGACTCTAGAAGACTCAAAGAAGAGTTGAGTAATTCTGGATATATGTACATCGTACTAGTCGGAAGTGAAATGCGAGTGCGACCAGAGATAGACATCGCCGTCTTTCCGGGAGAACCCAAAAAGAAATACCGATTATACGCTGGTAGGTCGTATATATCACTAACTCCCAAATCCGGATTTGAATATGGAGTCATTCTCACCAAGAGACCCTCTGTATTATCCACTTGATTGGTCAGTGGCTTCCAGATTGGATCCTTGAGACCCTTTCCAAAGCCAGTCAATACTTCTACTCTTTGTAGGGTATTATATCTGATATTGAACTCCGCATTATTTTTATAATTTCGCACAAACTCTCCGGGATTATCAGATATAAATGAGGGATTTTGCAAGGCTGTCAAAGCCATGATCTGATTCGGAACATCTTGAACCTCTTCTTTATTCATGGTGTCTATTATATTACCTTTCTTCTGAAGATTTAACTTTTCATTTGTTTTATTTATAGAAGACGCCTTATCTGATATATTTCTGCTTTCATTACTGATTGTTTGTTCATTTGAAATCAGATTCGGTGATATCTGGGAGACTATCGGGAATGCCTTGCTAACATCTCTTTCTAGAGTCTTACTTATCGCTTCTTGGAACTGTGCGTCTCCCTCTTCCGGATCCTTGAAAAATGCCTGCTCGCCTATATAACTAGACACATTCAGTTCCGCTTCTTGGGTGGAGGTCAGATCCGTGGCACCTGAGATCATTGTATTGATCAACTCAATTTCAGTATTAGATAACAAAGAGACAGATTTTTCATTGAGGAAATTTGCTGTCTCATATATTATATTTTCCTCGTTGCTCGTTGCTGTCTCGGCAAAAGTATCTTTATTATTTCTTTTTATTGTCTCGCTTCTTTTGGCTAAAGATGCATCAAGGCTCATAAAGTCTAGTTCACTATTTTTCCCCTGTAGATCCAGAGTTGTCTCACCAAAATAAATTGCTGTTGGTGCAACAAATGTATTCTGATTGGCTTGCACATTCAAATTATAATTTCCCTTTTGAGCATTCAGCCTAAGATCCTTGGATGAATTTAGATATTTCTCATTCTCACCAGCTATTCGGTTTTTCCATTGGCGCGTGGGAATCACAGCCAAGCCTTGATATCTCGAATTTTGCTGAGATCCTTGCAGGTAATCAACGCCCGTGTTCCTTGATCTTCCTGCGTCGTATAGCTCTTCCTCTCTAGAATAAACCTTGGTTGTCTCAAACATGTCGACATACGGATTCGCACTCATCGTAGTGCTTGCATGCGTCGATTTCCCTTCAGTCAGAAAATCCTTTTCTTCTAATAGTTCAATATTTTTACTAATTATTTTCTCAATCAAACTCATTAAGAAACGAACACCATCTACATTTCCACTTATCGGATGTGTCATATTCATTAGAGTTCTGGAGATTTGATCGCGCTCTTTTGTAGGAAGCTCCATAAATAGAATCAGATTCTCAATATATAAACGGATACACCCTCTAAGAAGATTGTCCTTCTTTTTTCTTTCTGAATCAATAAAATCCTGATTGAATCTATTTGAGGAAGGGCTTGACCCCCCTATAATTGCCGTCGAGAGATAGGTTTTTAAAATGTTATAGCTTTCTAAAAGCTGCTGTGTCTTGCTCTGAAGATATTCTCTGGTATTATCTTTGAATTTTATCTCAGCCCTATATTCGAATAACCCATCCGTATGGCTGGATACATCGTAATCAACAACTGAAAAGAATCTAAAATTTTCTCCAGAAGCATTTGCCTTAAGAGACGGGCTAGCCTCTTCTATTGAACCAATCAGGGCGCCATTTTCGCGACAAGTAGCTGGTGCGAACACTCTAGGGGACCGGTCCTCTGAGGATGCTATCATTCTAGAAAATCCCTCATTTTTCTCATCAACTCTCTGTCTGAATATTTTTATTGATCTGATACTCGTTCCCATAGCTATTTGAGACATTATAGAGGGGCTATCTAGTAACTTACTAAATTTTGTATTTTTACGATATATTTCTTTGCAATCAATACCAAATAAAAATCTAACATTCTCATTTAAATCTCTGGATAAATGGATATCCGAAAATTGTGCTTTCTCTTCTTTGTTCCTACTATTGACGTCAAGATTATCTATCTCATGAATTCTATCAAATATTCTGTGGTCTTGTACCTTGGAGTTGGGAACAAATCTTGTTTTCAGATAGCCTTGATCAGATGAATGCCCACCACCTTCCATTACGCGACCATTTGCCATAAGGTGAACAGAGCCGGCATATAATTTACCACCCTTGGTATAGAAAGCAGTACTTTTCTTCATCAACTTTGAAGTCTTAAAAATAATATCCGAACTTATTTTTCCTATTTTTGAGAAAGCTGCAACATCTTTTGTTCCTCGTCGTGTATTCTCCAGATATGGAACGACGATACATGATAAGTGACTAGGGTTCTCCTTAGTCATGCGCGAATCACTAAATTCTACATAATAAGGAATATCATAACATGTGTTCCCTTCTGAATCCTTTATCTTGAATAAAGAAGAAATATCTGGAATGTTGTCTTCCGAAATACTCAAAATCTGTTGTACCGTGTGGTCTAGTTTGTTAAAATCTTGCAGTATGGACACTTTCTTATTTATGATATTTTTTGTCATTTTTTCTTCAAAGCATAAAATCACCTTAATCTTTAAATTATTTAAAATATTCGAGTTTCTGGTCCAGCCGGCTCTGGGGTCTTTAAAGTCCAACTTCTCCTTAATAGATAAATGTACTGCAACCTTATTTATATCTACAATAATATTGCGCATATTAACATTGGGCATACCTTGATTAGTCATTAAACCATTCTGTTCTATTTTTAAAAATCTAGACATTAATCACATATATCCTCTGGGTCGACCATGGTTGCATATTGGTCAATTGACATCCCGCCTTCGGTGCTTGCAAGATTACAATCAAAAGTATTTTGTAGAAAGAGACCCTTTGTTGTGTCAACCCCCTTATATTTACAGAGATCGAGTTCACTAATTTGTTCATCTACATTAATATTGAAAAAATAACCTGCTTGATCAATCTCTGTTGTAGAGGCTCCAGCAAACCTTAAAGGTTTTAGCGCCTCTTTAATATCGGGAGTCCCTAGCTCGCTTGCCGGATCTGAAATAGTTGAGACTTCGAATAATTCTATTTCAAAATTTTCTTTCTGAAATACTGCATTGTTCTCATTTATTTCCAACAGGAAAAAATCCTTTCTAATCTCTAAAAAAGTATTGTCGTCAAATTCTGTTATCTCTCTTAAGTCCTCATCATAAAGAAGTATAGGTTGATTACTGTCCGGATCGATATCTCCAACAATAGGCTGATAAACTGAGGCGCTAGCGCGCAATTGAGGAATACGAATATTGGGTCCGGAACCGGTATAATTATAAGTTGAGTTGGGAATATCAACTGAACCGGTGAGACTGCCCTTTAAAAAATTAATGTCCCAGCTAGGTGAAAAATCACTATAATAGTCTGCAGTTCCTAACTCAGAATTTAAAGAATATTCTCTCTCAAAATGATCTTGTAGGTATCTCTCATCATGGATATATGTAGATTGAGCCGCCTTTCTTTCAGAAAAAACTGTTTGACAATGAATTCTAGGAGTTTCTTTTATCCTTCCCTCTGTTTCATTCTGATCTTCTAGTTCGTAAGTTATATTTTCTTCTTTTCCGATTAAATGTTTTTTGTCGTACAGAATATCATCATCAAAAAAGGAATAATATACTGGCTCTAGCTCTCCCAAAGATAATAAATATCTTCCATATGGGGTCAGCTTAATCTCCAAAACCTCCTCTTTTCTATCATAAAAAATCATTAACTATCCTCTTCTTTTTTTCCCAATGTCGCTGTTGTATCAATTTTGGCTAACTCAACAAGTGAAAAGTAATCATAAGGCCAATTATATGAATACATCCCTTCGGTGGTTTTTCCTCCAATCGATAGGTCAAACTTAAATCGTTCGTCATCAGCGGAATCTTCTGTGACCTCAAAGTAATTATCTTTTGCTTTCTTTTTCACTTTGAAAACCATCCAACGAACATTTTTAGACAAGCCTGCCTCTCCAAAGAATTCGTTATTCGCAACTGGATGAGAAACAACAACTTCCTGTTCTTGTGCTGTCGTAGAAATTTCTGGCATTAAATTTTGCCATATGTCAGCAAGATCTTGTCGTGATAAAGTGTGTGTAAATTCGAAGATGTACATAGCGAATGGCTTTACATTAGTATTTCTTATAAAGTCCATCCTTGGTGGAAATACATAATTTTCCATTTTTCTTACCATGTCTCGGACAGACCTACCAGCTTCGGGAGTCTCTTCAATTGAGCGATCCTTCTTTGTTCTGGAGATGTCCAATGCATCGTTTATTTGCTCTCTCGGAACTGAGAAGAACTTGGTTTTTCCACTACGAACAACAATTGGCACAGCCACAATTGCTTCTGATATTTCTCTTTCGGTTGCAACGACTCCCAACTTTTGCCGATAGCCACTGCCTTTACGAATCCCTGAAAAGCCGCAAACATCAATCAGCGAGCCGGTTGCTGCATTTTTAGGATTATTTATGATCTCGGGATAGCTTTCATCAACGGACATAAAAACACCTTCAGATGAAGATGGAAGCTGTCCATAGCCCATCCACATACCTCTATTATATATGCTTTGTGGGTAATCAGTTTCTTCTGGGAAGTTTAAGATTGGTGTTTCAAATTTTGTCCCGATTGTCCACAAACCATGTGAAGATGGATCTTCGGGCTCACGAACCGATTTAATTTCACCATCTGCGTCATATTCAACAACCTTGCCAAACGTTTTACCAAAAAGGTTCACAGATGACGAAATATGCATCATTTGTTCCCCAGCCGGCGTCTTTTCCCATGAATCCTTGACATTTACACCATATGAGCTTGAAAACGAAGAAGTCACACCAGCCGAAGTAAAAGCCGCGTTTGTATAGCTCGCAGTTATACGAGACATGATTTCATCCAAGAAGTATTTTCTACTACCATCATATGGTTTAAATGATAGCGTTACTTTTGATTTTCCATAAAAGTATGGTGGAGTATAGGGCGCATAACCGGGATCGGCTGTATAAGTGTGCCAACTACCAGAATCAGTATGATAGGCATTTTCGGATGTAGAAGAGGACATTGCAATAAAGTTAGGTCCGTAAATTCTTCCACGACGATCAACAGATCTGGTTGCTGGGTGTATTTTGTCCGATAGGATGACCGACCGGGCATTGTCTATATTACTTAGCGCCCCAGAGACGACAAATTTTGTTTTCGTTGTCCCCTCTGTCATAACAAACCCGTCTGTCTTATACAAGGATACGTCCATATAATAAGTTTTGTTCTTATCCATTTCTTTGAATTTATTTTCAGTTTCAGAATAAAAAGTGGTAAACCCTTTCTTCTCTAAGAAAAAGTTCGGAACTTCTGCAAGGAAGTTATTCATTGCTAATGGGTATTTTTTATCTTTTTGACCAACCCAGCGCACCCTTGGGTTGTTGGGGTTTCCAGCTCGTTCAGCCAGTGTACCTTGGCTAAAAAGCCACTGGACAATAGGATGGGTCATATAAACGTCTGCATCAACTGGAAATTCACCCAAATCAATCAAACTTTCGAAAGGTAGTCGATACATATAGTCAGATGAGCCTGTCCAAACAAAGTTGGGCACTTTTGAAGTTGCGGCTGCAGGCTGCGTTGCTGAGCCGGTCTGATATATTGTCAACCTAAAGGGCTGGAAACCTTGTGCTTCGCCACCAACGGACGATCCAGATGCAGCGATTGGTAGCGAGCCAGAGAAAATTGGATAATCAACGGCGATACCAGACTTAATTGTATTGTAAAGAATACCCGGTGCAAAAAATGGCTCCAGCATACACTGCATACGAAGTTGACTCTCGGACATATAATTCCTATTTGAATTTGGTCCAGCTGCAGACTGGGAATGAAAAAACGCGACACTACTCGTCAAATAAGGTCCGATTGATTGAGAAAACAATGTTCCTAATTGTACTGTCCTTGTAACCGGGTAAAAACCATTATATGGAAGAAGCTTCTTAATTCCCTTGCACCTTAGTGTAATCTGTTTTTGCGATGCTATATCTGTGTGCTCTTCTTCTATAACTTCAAAGTGATTCAAAAAGTCTGAATATGAATATATCTTATAAAAATCCGAATCCAAGCTCGAAGTAATGCTTGCTCCGTCAAGAGACAAAAATCCGGGGGTATCCTTCATAAAACCATTTGGATCAGACAAATAATCTTCCATATGATCAGAAATTCTAAATTCTGGGATGACCGAATAGTCTTTTGCGATCCTTCTTATATCATCGGAATAGTCTTCATAGGAATCAAACCATGGATTTTTCTCAGCTTTGGTGTGCGCGTACCAAGCGGAGCCGGAAAAGCGACCATCTGCGAAAGGACCATCAAAAGATGTTCCCGATTGGGGCACAATTGTGGGATATAAATACTGTAAACTGGATGTTGCTATGGGTTGTAAGGCAAGATCTAAATCTGTCTCTTGAGATGCTTGATATTGTTTTACAGCATTTACAAACGACGTAAAAACAGGACTAAACAATTCTCCAAAATAATCATTTGCAGCATTAGGTTCTTTATATTTGTAATGCTTGGAAAAATTATCTTCTTGACCCAATGAAAGATAATTTGGTCTTGTTCCGTCTAGTGGCCAGAAGCTTAGAGCACCAGATTGGTAGGTGCGCCCAGTGTGCCTAACATAGTCTGTCCCCCCTGCGACAGATATTCCTTGACGTATTCCCATTGCATTTTTAAGGTCAGCGTTAGTGCCTATCCTGTCTGCGGGCTTATCCCTCCAAAACGTTCTTCTTTCGTTTGGTCCCCTATCATAGCCATTTGACTCACTACCAGTAGTTTCTGTATACTGTATCCTCCCACGAGTTTTTGCTAGAAATGTATTTTCAGCTTTGGGCCAAATTGTTTCAGTATATAATAGATTCTTAAATGAGCGCGAGTTTACTGGAGTTTCTCCTTCTAATGTGTATGGATCAATATACAGATCAACCAGCTCATCATACATTTGCCGGCTCGTACTTTTGAGATTTAAAAGAAAATTAAGCTCACTATTAGAAAACATTGCTTTGTTGTTTGCATATGTATATTTAAACCCTACGTCAATTTGTGGTCTTTCGGAATCAACCTCTGTCAAATCAAGATTAGAATAATTTTTTGATTCCAAAACATGAATAATTGGCTTATGTTTTGAAACCACAGGCGCCTCGGTAAATTGTCTTAATTTGCCGCCCCTTAAAGGGATTGCAGGGCGACCTTTTGAAGAGAAACCAAAAACCTTTGCAGGAATTTCATTAATTGAAATAACATTATTTTTTCTTTGGTGTCTTGCAACTGCATTTTCTCCAGTTCTTGTCTGTTGCCAAGAAGAGTATTGATATGGACCCGAGCGCTGAAGCATGAGAGCATTGAAGACCCCTGCTTCCTGAACTATAGTGCCAAGATCACTTACATAATCATCCGGAAAGGTAGAAGCACTTAAAGAATTTTTAGCACTGTCCAACTTATTAATAACTTGTGTGTTGTGTGCCCTAAAAGATGATACTATATTGTTAGAGTTTGTTACCGCGCTTTGTTCTACAAAGTTATAAGCTGGTATAGTGCCCTGAGTTGAGGAAGTGACCATTCCGTTGGCTGGTGCATATCCATAAACTTCCGCTGTGGACTGAAGAGAACTAAATGATGCTGTAAACCAACTATATTGTAAATCACTTGCAGGAATAGGAGTCGTAACCCAAGCATTATTAAAGAATGAAGCTGTAGTTGTGACTCCTTTATTTCCTATAAATCCATTAGAATGTACTATTCTCTTTCTTGTATTTCTATGAACCTTGTGGAAAGAAGCAGGTGTTTCGTAGTCTGATCCCCTCACAACGCCGTGCTGACTATCAATTCCAAACTGCCCTTGATGTCTGGATAATCTTGTCCTCAACCCTTCTCTATCTCGGAGAATGGTGGTTCGTCGACCGCCAGTAAAGTCAGTTTTACTCATACCTGCAGTACCACTATCTGTAAGAGTGACAGTTGTATTACCGGCTGAGCCGGCGACCTGAGTAACAGTAACTACGGCTCCATCTACCGTAGCGGTAAATCTCGTTCCCGATGGTCCCGATGAAGTGTTAATAACGTTCATCAGATTAGTTGCTGTTTGATTGTTTGAGTCCGTGGATTCCCATGTGCCATTGACAGAACTTTGATCACCACAGGTAAAGTCATAATTAGTACCATCAGTGGCAACCAAGTTCACCTTGTCGCCGGTGTTGAGTTCGGTAAAATCTGTAATGGTTATTGTCGCTGTTGCAGCGAACCCTAGCGGGTGTCGTTCACTTACGTTCATGCTTATCGTGCCATCTTCTCCGCTTCCACTTCCGCGAACAGAGAGGTTCCTAAACGGCAAGGCATTGTAAACCGAGTATTCTTCAGCTGCTATATCAAGATATCCCCTTGACATAACCTCGACTCCGCCCGGTGCGGAGAATCGATTTACAATAACCGAATTGGATCCTGTTAGGTCGCGGCGGGGGAGCGACCAGTTGGTAGCATCAGCAAAACGATTAGATAAGGTTGTTACGCTGGAGTTGTCTCTTCCAAAATAATTTCCTCCAGCTCCGTTACTGACGTTTATTAAGCTATTAGCGTGAGTCGTTTTAGGCAACGTTCCTGTGTACTTAGTTGGCAGACTAACGCCTTCATTTTCTTTAAAATACGCATTATTCTGTGTCCTGCCGACAGTACTCACATATTCAAAACTGCTTGAATAGTTTCCAATTGTAGAGCCAGTAGTTCGTATATTTCTGATATTTACTGGTCTTTTTGCGTGCTCTTGTCTAACGTATGTTGCCCTGAAATATGCATTTGAATGGTAGTCTGGTCCAACTATACCGACCTTGCCATCGGCAAGCTCCAAGAACCATCCCTCTGGTCTGGTTGTCCTATCATCAAGCTTATTTGTGGTACTCTTTGCATGATCATATCTATTAACATCAACATGTCTATATTGTTGACCACCAACATGCTTTTCTGTAAAGTGACCCTGCATTGGAATCTCACCACCGATATAAGTTATATCTTGATGCATGTTTGTAAAATCAACAAAGGGAAGAAAATCATTGCTAATGGTTTGAATATAACCACCATCGTTTTCTAAAGAAGAACTATACATACTAAATGGGGCGAATGGTTCCCCTTTCGCGCTAGTATATCCATCTTTGTCCCCTGCCTTATCAATTTTAAAATTATATTTCGTTTTGACGAATTCAGTTGCAAGAGAACCACTATCAGGACCTTCACAATCAGATATTTTTTCCACATCAGCAGCGGCTATGGCATTCAATAAAGGAGAAGTAATAGTACCGCCAATAAAATCTGTTTTACTCATACCTGCAGTACCACTATCTGTAAGAGTGACAGTTGTATTGCCGGCTGTGCCGGCTGTGGCCTGAGTAACAGTAATTACGGCTCCATCTACCGTAGCGGTAAACCTCGTTCCCGATGGTCCCGATGAAGTGTTGATGACATTCATCAGGTTAGTTGCTGTTTGGTTGTTCGAGGTTGTGGATTCCCATGTGCCATTGACAGAACTTTGATCACCATTGGTAAAGTCATAATTAGTACCATCAGTAGCAACCAAATTCACCTTGTCGCCGGTGTTGAGTTCGGTGTAGTCCGTAATGGTTATTGTTGCAGTTGCGGCAGCGCCGGCTAAACCAAAACTCGTGTTCTGTCTAATATATTCGTGATTTTTGTTTGGATTGACGTTTGCGCCGCCATGAATAGGACTATCTAGTTTAAAATCAGCTATATAAGTTGTTCCCCTAGCACCAAAAGCAGGGGACGAAGCAGAAAGAATCGCATTCCTAGCCCTATCTACCATTGCATCTCCTGAAGTAATGGAGAGCTCACTACGATCTGCCCTATAGAGCCACCATGGGCAATTTACTGTTTCTTTTGGAAGGCTTGAAGGCAATGTTGCATGTCCAAATTGCCATCCGGGGGCGCCTCCCAAAGTCGTGTGAGTTTTACCAGACCGACCGACAAACGAAAACCTTGTACCGGCGTCCATTGTCGGATATTTAGTCTGATATTTATTCCTTTCAAGAACATGACTCTCTATCATGGTGCGCAAATTCTCTGAAATATTAGCAGAAGCGGGCATCAGTTGTTGAAGGATTGAAGTGATAGAGTGGTCGATCCATTTATAGAAATCAACATATCTATCCAGATCCGCTGTATTGTCAATACTTTCAAAGAAAAGTTGTCTTAATTTTGTTAAATCTTTATAATTTTGACGATATCTATTGACTGGTTCGCCAATTAAGTTATTGAAGTTCACAACGCTAGCAAACATGTTTATCATTTCTTCTGAAATTGTTTGATACATACTTTTTTCAGCGGCGAAAAAGAATTGAGTAGGTCGGGATGATCTTTCAAACGTTACGTCATCTTCTTTAACGATACTTACCATATCGTTACTATAAATCATCTCCGGCAACTGTTGCTTGGCAATTTGAACATAGTCCCTATTAATTGAGGCAGTACTATTTAAGGGGAAAAATGCACCGGTACCGGGGTGGCGACATTTTGTAACAGATCCCAAACTTCCGTATCTTTCTGACAATAAAAGTGAACCAGACGAAAAGTCTTCTACTAACTCAAACCCCCCGCCACCATCTGAGCCAGTTAATTTCTCAAAATCCCAATGCAGCGCCAATGTCTCAATTTCGGGAATATAGCTGCCGGTAAGCTCATCATTAAACATTGATAAGTTTTTATACGGATCCCTAACTCCATAATTCGTAGAATCTTTTGCATGTGCTTTGATAGTGTCGTTGCCTAGATAATTGAGCCAATATCTTAGCGAGGATGCCTTAACATCAGTTTTTTGAAGGACTGAACCTGTGAAGTTTGTTCTGTGGGCACCGCAATACAGGCGCCTGTTATCTTTTACAAAGTGTTCTCCAAAAGTGTTAGCCAAGGCTACTTTAGCCGCACTAGCAGAAACAGAGGCTGTGACCATAAACTCACTAGCAACCTCATCAAGAACTGTGTTAACTCCATAAAATTCAACCGTATAAGTGTCCTTCTCTGTATTCGCCGGCGGGTTGACGGTCAGACCAAAAGAGCCTGTCCCCCTTTCAACCCATGGATGCTCGTCGTGTTTAAGCCTTACGGCAAAATTCCATTTTTTATCATCGTAAACATCGGGGAAAACACTGCTTGTGAGCGCTTCAAATGGATAAGGACTGGAAGATGTGAGCATAAAATATGCATCTCTTGTGTCAGAATCTAGATCCAATGAACTAGTGCGGATTGCAAATACTTGAAAGTTTGCTTTGTCGGTGGGTTTGCCGCCAGTAAATGATGTGGGAAAAGTAGCAGATGTATTGGCATTCCAGTTGCTATAATTACTGAGTGTAATTGTTTTGTTTCCATCCTCTCCTTCGACATCTTGAGTTAAGAGTACTTCGCCGGTAGCTCCGCCGCCAGTTGTAGCGGTCATGCTTAATGCCGATGCATTAACCGCAGTAATCAAAGCTCCGGCCATACCTGCGGCGCTGTTTGCAAAACCCGTCAAAAGTGTGTTGCCCGAACTGCCATCGGCTAGACCATCACCAGCTTGGTCGACCTCAAAGACTATAGAGGTGCCACTGGAGTCTGTAAGCGTTATTGTTGTTTCTTCGTTTCCCTTATCTGTGAATGTCCAAGTCGCCGTGGCAGGTGTTCCCCCGCCTCCCCAAGTTGTGTCAACTCCCGCATTAGCTGTATACCGTACCCCATGCATTCCAAACAGAGAGGAGGTTAAAAACGGAGTATTAAAATAGTTTATATCGTTCCTGAGTCTCTTTTTTGGAAAGACAATTTCAGCTTCAACAGTAGATGGAATTACCCTTAGCGCATGAGAGCCTGTAATATATCCTCTTTCTGACCCGCTCGGCGCCTGATAAACTGTCCCTCCAAACCTAGCGGGATTGTTAAAATCAACCATGTTTTTTCTTATAACAGTTGATCTGAAATTGTCCTTAAGTTTATGAACAGCGTTATTGCCATAGATGTTGAATTTAATCAACTCATCATCGATTCCAAAACAACGGACTAGGTTTCTAAAAGACTTTTCAGTACCCTTGGATTTATAAATGTAAGTTAAGTTATTATAAATGTTGTGATAAATCAGATTCTTAACTTCATGGAGTTTTTCTTGATAATCTCTCTTTTCGTCACGAGAAGTTAATTTTTCAATTATCTCCGCATCAATAAACAATTCTGGGGTGTCGAGACCCAATCCTTCCAGCAGCCGGTTCGCAAAGGGCAATGGCTTCGCACTAGAGCTCACGCTGGCGCTCATATATGTTGAGTAAGTAGCCTCTCTTATACGAGGTAAAGCCTCCACCTGAAGATGGAGGGTATCTAAATAACTTGCAATTATCTGTGTTAGATTTTTAATGTTGCCATGAGTTTTTGCATCGTCATCAATAACCCAGCGAGGAAGCATATTATAGAGGGCTGCATTGTTTCGTACATCATGCGCGGAACCTGAGTTCTTCATCCCTTTCAATAAATCTTTTACTTCCGAGTGAGATGAATAAATAATCGGATCTTTATATTCTTCACTTGCTACACTGGCTGAGACCATTGCTGAGCCAATATTTCTGGATTCTGAATCGTAGTCGCCGATCCAGTTTCCATTGGAAAATCTTCCGGAATAATCCAAGACCGTTGTATCAATGGAGGAGGTTCCAGTAATCCCTTCGTTAAATTTAAAATAAACGCCTAAATCTACAGGATTTTCACTATCGTATTTTGCTTCATCTGTATTTGTCCCACCATGAACCTGTGTAAACCAATATCTACCGATGTCTTCTGCCGACCTCTCTGTTTTCCAATATCTAAATTCATCTAACGATGCAGAAAGCTTGCCGTGACCTTCCGTTATTGCCAAATCTGTTCGCTGACTAGCTGAATGGGCTGTCCGAAGGGCTCCAATATTAGCAATCATGGAGCCAGTAACTTCACCAAAAGATGAACCACTGATAACTGTATGGTTTAATTCTCCATTGACATAAAGCTTGGTAACAAGGTCACTTCCTTGTGAAGCAACGGTAAATGCGTAATGGTTCCAATTTGTCAAAGTAGTCGTGGTGACTCCTACACCAATTGGTACCTTAAAACTTCCACTTGAACCAGATTGAGCCGTGACAATAAATGGGGTTGCTGAAGTAAAGCCATCCATCTCTACCACGAAGCGACCATATCCAGAGCCCGCATCACTTGAAGAAGCTTGGCTGTTCCAAAGGTCAAAAATTACTTCTTTTTCTGTTTGTTTTGCATTAAAGGCTAATTTCTTCAACCAAAACTCAACAGTGGCGCCCTTGCTTAAATCAAAGCCAAGATTGGATTCTCTTCGACTAGCAGTATCATATATATTTGATCCAGTAAAGCCAGTTTTGAGATTGTCCATCCCCCCATCTGCGAAAGAGCCTGTGTGTGGACCACCTTTAATTTGAATATATTCTATTTTATCTGCAGGGGGGAGACCGTAGCCATCTATAAGAGACGCTGGCTCTGTGCCCCAATCACCAGATGAATGGTGGATATATCCATTTGTTCTCGGATATTTATTTTCAAAAATGTACTTATCAATATAAGAAGAGCTATTATGCCATTCTAGTTTTTCCCTTAAAGACCCATCATAAGGATAAGAATTATATATTCTCGTTATGGAATCTTCATAATATTTTTCAGCCAAGCCATATCTAGCAAAATTTACTGGCTTGCTATAATCAACTGGTGGGATAAAACGATCTCTATCTTTTTCGTGTTGTTCAATAAATTTACTGGATTCGCCGACTTCTCTAGCAACCTCGTCGGTACTTTTTGGCGAAGAAAATTTGAAAGATTCTCCAGATTTGAAAAGATCTTTAATGCTCATTATTAATCAACCCTGAATTTAAAGGTCTCCGGTTGTTCTCTATAATTCCCATCCGGCATCTTGTAGAGAAACTTGAAGGCATATGAATACCCCGATTCTAAAATGTCCACTGGAAAATCAAAATAACTTCCTGATGCATCGAATGAAAGTCGAGTATGATCGGCTGAGCCTGTACCATATGCCACAACTTCAAATCGATCAATTGTTCTATAAAGTCTATAATAAACATCTTCAACTATTACCGTTGGAACCTCTTTTGATGCCTTTGTATAAATGTTCGGATTCCAATCTTTTTCCCTTATATGAAGTCTAAATCTAGTAATTTTTTCCCTAATAGAGTAGCTATCTCTTAAGTTTGTTATTTTTGATACATAGCTTGGGTGGGGATTATAATCGTCCGAATCAAATGATTTAACTGTTATTGCTGAGCCCGTGTGAAACACGATACGACCATCTCCGGGGGGGATTGTTTGCCCAAGAGACACATTGTGCCAAACAGGATATATTGATGTTGCTGAACCAGTATAAGCAAAGGAGGCTGAATAAATTCCCGTAGATACAATACCACCAGTTACATTTAGGTCATCGTCGGCAACAACGTTTCCTCCTATAGGAAGTGTATATTTGTCTCCTTCGGGGGCTGACCCTGTAGCGGAGGTCGAACCTGAATAGATACTAACCAAAATTGGACCATTGCCGACAACAGGTATGTTACGCAGACGCCCACGGACAGTATTGTATAAATAAATTGTATTTAGATTTTCAGTTCCGGTTGCCAAAGAGCTACTAGAATAGAAATTGCCTGCGTCATCTTTTGTTGAAGAATCCCACCTTGCCTCGATTACTGGTCTCTTAAGAACATATTGAGAGCTTCTAGCAAAAAACTTCTTTGTATAATATGAACGCGCAGTGGCTTCTTTAGCGAGGGGATGCATAATAAGAAATCCATGATTCGGTTTTTTGCCAGCTAGGTTCCCATCGCTATTAAGCCATTGTTCTACGACCGACGTTACATCAACTTCTATGTCCTCTGTCCCATCGTCAAAAGAGGCAGAAAAAGAAGACGAGGTGTCACTATAATAATCTCCGCCCTCTGTTGTCCAATCGTTTCCGCCGCCAGTGAAAGACCTTTCAAGAAGAAGGTCGCCCTCGAACCCGGTGTTCGCTGCAAGGACGTTTGCCACGTTTCCAGCTGCGCCGCCGTCATCCATGGTTAAAGTGACCTTGGTAGTGGAGGTGACAGCAGCCGTAAGACCAAGCGTGCCGGCTGTTAACGTTGAGCCGGCGCCGATGGCTGCGCCCCCGTATTGCACAGCGGAGTTGGCGGTTCCATTTATAGCATCAACAAGTGCCGCGGCCATCAACTCATAGGAGGACGCAACTGTCATTGAAATACCAAAACCAGTTGTATCAGAGAGGGCGTTGATATCGGTAGTATTATCAAATACGAACTGGTGGGCGACAGCATCACCGCCGGCGGCGGCAGGGACTGTCATTGTAAACGCATCATTCTGTGCCAGACCCTGACAGTCAATCGCGTTGAGGAGGGTTGCTGCCGGGCTCCCACTTGCAGCGTTAATCCAATTAGCGCCGACATCATTATATGAAAGGTCTTGATAATTATCCATATCAAGACCGTAACCTTCTTCCCAAGATCTTGATACGGCTGATATGTTTAAATTAAAGTTTTTTGGCACAGTAAAAGCATGCTTGGTGTTGTACATCCTTAAATAAAAGTTTACACTTCCACTAGCAGGAATAGAGCCTGCATCTCTATCCGCACCAATCGAACTCGTGGCGCCCGAAACAGGAAACTTAATTAGAATTCTTGAAAGCTCAGATGAAGCGCTAGCCTGTTGACCATAAATTGAAAATACTTCCAAAGTATCAGCCAAACCCATATTGGCTCCAGTTGCCCTCGTTGTGAGGTTCATCTGATAGGCATTTGTTATTGTTGTGTCTATACTGGCGCTATATCTCTGAATTCCCATTATCTAATATGTCCTTTAATATCTGCATCCAAATATTTAATCTCACATACAACATCCTCCGGAGGTATCAGATACCTCCCATCTGAAGAAATATTGTCTTCTACATTGAAGCCTGTATTGGAATATAGTGCGCCGGATTTCCCTTCCAAGGTTACATCAATTGTATCCGACACGCCCGGTACTAAATTAAGTATACGATAAATATCTGCTATGTTTATAGGTTCTGATATCTCTCCTATGGAAAGAAAATTCTCTTTTAATGCGCTTTCTGCGCGAGCAAGAACTGTAAATTTATCTGCTTCCCTAGTCGCAGCAATTGTGAAATTTATTCCAATATTTGCAATTTTTGCATCTAGAATGTCAATCGTATCATTTAACATACGATATTGATTAATCCAATTTTTAAGATTATTTTTAATCGTATCATTTGTCTTGGTTAAATTTCCACTTGAATCCTCAGAGACAACATATATATTTAAGTTTCTCTTGAATGCATCAGGATCTTGAAGAATATTGCAGCGTTTGATAGAGCCATACTTGCTAGGCATCATATATATCATTGCCTTGTAATCTTGAGCTGTTACGGCTCTGTTTTGAGCTGTATAAGTGTCATATATTCTTCTCTTGACTTCATTCGTGCTTGGGTAAGTTACATCACCAATTATTGGTTCTTCGTTTGTTACCTCAAGCGAAGTAGCAATTGTATTTTTCTTGCTTAAATCTAAAGATGCAGCATCAATGAACTTAAAGTTTGCATTGTTCACATTTATTATAGTGCCGGCTCCGGTGTTCACAGTTGCTCGGTTATTCATCCTGTATACTATTCTTAAGGTTGTGTTTGAGGGGGAAACTCCAAATTTATCAGTTTGAATTAATTTTGTTGGGTCAAAAGAAGTATTTATATTGTAATCTCGACCATGGCGTTTAAGTACAATATCGTCTGGATTCAATATTCCTTCATTTGATAAATTTTTCTCCGACCCGAAACCAAATTGTAAGAACAGTCTTCCACGCTCCCTTTCTACTACAAATCTACGCATGGCAATAAATGGCTTTAAAAGATTTGGAACTATACTTTTGTTAATACCGGTATTTTCAACTGGTCTATAAATCGTATTCTGAGATAAGTAGTCTACTTCAAAATACCGATTTCCATCTGAATCCGTGACAGATAGAACTTCAGTTATATTTGGATTTGCCAATTCAATTCTTTTAAATCTTTCAAAATTACCAATATCAACCTCTTTAGCGCCGAGCATACCTGATACAACTTCGCCATATGCCCTTACTGCATATTCAGAGGGGGCGCCGGTGGATTCATTGACAGCGGCTACAACAATCTCATTTGCAGAATCAGCAAAATTAATATCATTGGTCAGCATATAAGTTGTGCCGCCGGTTGTGGAAAACATTGTCCCTCTTTGTAAAATAGGAAAATAATCGAGATCCGGTCCAGCGGTAGGAGAGGAGGGTATTTTAACAAACAATGTTACGGTACCATATGACGAAGGAGTCTCTGTAAGCTTATATCCCAGTGCCTTGCCATGTTTCACGATATTTCCATATTCGTTCGCTGTGGGCAAAAAAGACTCGTTTGCCTGATAGTCTAAATAAAACGACAATATATCCCCAATATAAGCTACAGAATCAACCATTAATGATCCGAAAGAAGCTTCAGAAAAATCCTTGAATGAATCGGGATAATATCTTCTAGCATATTCAATTAAATCATTTCTGATAGTATTAAAGTCCCTACTCGTATATTTAATTGATGGCTGTTTCTTATCTATAGGCATAATGTATGTATTCCTTGATACTAATTATTTTAAACAATTAAATTCCATATTTATATACTCAAAACAGCAGGCATATTTAAAGGAATTATTCTATAGCCAATGGTCAAACTAAGCATGTCCCTGTCAATGTCTGCCGAAGTAGTGTTGCCGAAATCAATTCGTGCAATACCTACAGATGGCATATAAGTTCTAACTTGAGAAAGAATTCTTTCCTTTATTGCTGATCGCGTATTTTGCGTATTCAATTCAAAAAGATAATTATACAGCCCCACACCGAAAGCTGGAATCATTACTCTTTCTCCGGGAGAGGTAAGAATCAGCATCCTTAAATTTTGCGCCACAACCTCCGGGAGACTTTTGGTTAATAAAAATCCATCTCTCGGATCTAATGATAAGGGCAGTTTTGGTGAAAATCCTTGCATTTATTTTTTTCCTCTATATAATTAGAGCCCTTCTAAGGAATTGTTCAAAGCTAAATTTCCAGCCCCTCCAGCACTTTCGGTCTCTGAATCTGTATATGTATAATTATCAGAGTTTTGAACATTTTCCAAAATACCTCTAATGACTGCCTTCGCTTGAACAAAATTTTCTGGATCTATGCCGGAGGGAGGCAAAACACCCATTTCTTCAGTGTTGGACGCAAACAGCGATTGGGCTGAAATAGCAAGCATCAACTCGTAGTTAAATAATTTTTTCACAGGGATTGCATACTCAAATAAAACTCTGAATCCATCAAGCTGGATCAGTTCATTTTTAAAATACTCAAGTATATCTCGTCGACCAGAGACAGTTACTGTCTCCGGGTTGAATTCACCCTCAGCTGAGCTATCTGTTACAATGTTTTGCTCTATAATTTCGTCCCAAGTCCGTTCAATCTGAAAGACTGGGAAACCGTATTCTAGAGTATATGAACGCTCTTTCTCCAATTCATCCGGGGTAAAAACGCCCTCAAACTGATCAGCGAGGTTTGCCCAACTAGTGAATTCCTCTAGATCAGAAATAGATTTCTTAATGCACAGCCGCAAACCAATTTTGGTCTCAGCGCTGCTTTCCGCAGGGGGTGCCTCTCCCCAATACAACACATTGCCATCTGGATCTCGAACATAGTACTGGAGATATAGACCAGAGCCATAATCCTGCCAATATCCGAGCAAATCCTCATCGATGGTCGGGTGGAACGGGTCGTCAGTCGGGGCATGAAGCAGATGCCAGCCTAATGTATCAAGTTTGTCCAAGAAAGAAATCATAAGCGGTCGCTTAATTGTTTTTTCTCCCCACCCAGCATGACCGCGCTCGATGAAAGATAAATTAGGCTGATCAACAAAGTCTTGGAAACCACGGGGCAAACTATCATCCGTTTGAGGTTGAACAAAGGATACTAGCTGCTTTGCAATAAAATATTTGAGGGCATCTTTTTTCGGGGTAGTAGAATCCGAAATAGGATAATAAGCCAATGCCTCACCTGTGTTCTCTCCCTCATCGTCAGACACATAAACTGAAAGGGCTTCTTCTGTGCTTCCTTCCAGTTCCTTTTCTACTATTTCCTGAATCATGTCCTTGAAAGGATCCCAAAATGCACAAGCTGTTCCAAGGCGATCTTCATCAGTAGAAAACTTGATATATTCAAATATGTATGATACGAATACTGGATCCAATATATCTTTCAAATCTAATTGATGGTTTTCATGCCATGATGGTGGTTCGTAGTCCAAAAGTCCAGCTGCCTCAAGATCCCCAGCAACAAAAACACCATCAGTAAGGATATCTTGACCTCTGTTTTCTGGTCTGACTATCAAAAAATCTAAACCTTTAAGGAATAATTCTAAAATATAAATCCGGATGAAATATGCCGCCACTGATTCAATTAAAGCTTCTGAGACTATTTCCGAAGTATTCGCACTCTCTGCCATGGCATCAGTGACTTTATCTCCAAATATGGTTTTTACATTTTCTATCCCGGTAAGATCTCTTAACCATTCGGGGTCTTTAAAATTATTTTTAATATTGTCCAAGACTTCCAGCACATTAGCTTCTGGATCAATTGTATACATCAGCTCGTCGGCAACCGAAAGGTCGTAAAGATAATAATCAGTATGGTGAAGTTCCGACTCCGCAGCAAACATATGTATTGTCTTCATAGCCATATTAAAAGTATTTAAATATGTTTCAGCCAAGATATCTGTGGTCACGCTAGAAGGATGTAGTATATCATCAATGCGCGCCGAAATGATGCTGTTATAAGCCTCTTGTTGTCTCGTATATGTGCCGGTGCCAGAAGGGACCAAGCCTTCTTCAAAAACTTTTGGTAAATCCAGAAAGACGTCAAGTGAAGCATTGTTTGGGCTAATCAAATCTTTTGAATTCAAATCTTCAAGGAAATGTTTATCTGGCTGATGGGGGATTCCAGATGCAAGCGGGTTGAGCACGAGGGGCCCTGAAATTGGACTTGGTGAGGGTATTCCATAATCTCTCAATATCGGATAAGGCGGTATGGGAAAAGGGCCCTCATCGGGCACTTCGTAAGGATTTGTCATACTAACAAATGGGTCGCGAGAGAAAAAAGATATGTTTATTTGAGGCTGATCAATCGATTCCCCCGGCTCTAACTCCCACCAAGAGGGCGCAGTTCTAGTTGCATCTGCTGAATAATTTGCCCTATCGTTGTTCCATCTGAAGTATACTGGTCTTGACCACCACTTATGAGCAAGGATCCAACTATTGTCTGGTGCATCGGGATCTAAATCGGGGCCCCAGTCTTTATTGAAATCAAAAAAAGTATGAATGTCCGGCGTATCTTCTGGGTGGGAAGAATAAAGATGATATCTTTTTCTAGCAATTTTTGTTGTAGCCGGGTTGGTATCGGTGAGAAGATTTATTAATCCTTTGTTTTTTTGCCATGGTTCGAGAATTTTAATGGTAAATTCGCCAACTGTTTCTTCTTTCTCAACAACATAATAAGGAGTCTCTCTAAAACCCAATGCTTCAGTGGCGAATGACATAAGCGGTGGATAAAATACTGATTGGATCACTTGTTCCAATAAAACTTGAGTGGATGGATGGTACGCCATTTTTTCCCCAAGTCCACTATTAGCCAATAATTCCATTAGCTTGTTGGAAAGCGTGTCCTCTGTGGAAGTAAAAACTTCCGATAATTGATTAATAAGGTCTGCCCTTCTTTGCCTCTCAAGCGCCAGCTGGCTCTCAATTTGCTCTGAAGTTGCGCCTTCTTTTCTCTGTAACAGTGAACGTCGCAAGGTCTCTTGAAAGCCATCTTCGCAGAGAGCTCCCAGCGGAAGGGGAAGGTCACAAAGAGAGGGATCAATTAAATTCCCAAAGGAAGTAAAAAAGCCGGTTACATCATCTGTAGATTCAAACCGACCGTGAAAAGGAGCATACTTATCTAATTGAATAATATTATAAACAATCGTTAAGGTTTCCTGAGAAGCCTGACCCTTTACTAAAGAACAAAGTTCCGCTACATTCAATGCAGCCGAGATATCTCTCATAAGCTCTTTAAATAAAGTCGACGTTCCCGTACCATCGCCAATATTCCCAGCCAAAGTATCGATAAACGCCGAAGAAGCCTCGCCAGAACTAAAACTATTAGATAACAAGTCCTGAAGATCAATACTTTCATAATCAAAATCTTCTTCACACATCGTATCAAGAGCTGCTAAGGCTTGTGCTAATGTTTCACCAAACATTTCTTGTATAATTGACAACAAAACACCAATGGCGAAATTAATTAAATCTTCTGTTATGTCGCGACCAAACGCCAGAACATCATCCGGCCATGGGATGGTTACATTTTTAATATCTGGAAGCGTTTTCAGGATAACAAACAACTTTTTAAGAATCGCGATGATGGTAGGGTCCATAAATTCTGGATCCATTCCTGAACATTGGGCGATTTTGCCCATCAGCCATCTCCAGTCAATCCTATTATTAAAATTGGTCCAC
>Ga0208011_1000168_pt1 | contig 28093 bp, 30 predicted proteins | sample 7_EtaG_FD_184080 | JGI IMG/M metagenome (GOLD analysis project Ga0208011, IMG submission 184080) | Marine viral communities from the Subarctic Pacific Ocean - 7_ETSP_OMZ_AT15161 metaG (SPAdes) (version 2) | ecosystem: Environmental > Aquatic > Marine > Oceanic | place: Pacific Ocean | collected...
ATCGTATCTAGCACACAGTACTACAGAAGGGCACTGCAGGGGCACCTAGGCGCCGCTAAGGGCGTTTCTAACCCGTTCGCTCCAGCCCTGCAGCGGCTAGCAGGGAATACCCGCGCCTACGCGCCTGCGCGCCTACGCGCCTGCGCGCCTACGCGCCTGCGCGCCTGCGCGCCTACGCGCCTGCGCGCCTACGCGCCTACGCGCCTACGCGCCTACGCGCCTGCGCGCCTACGCGCCTGCGCGCCTACGCGCCTACGCGCCTGCGCGCCTGCGCGCCTACGCGCCTACGCGCCTACGCGCCTGCGCGTGTAACACTCCCTAAACGCACCAGTCAAGTTAATGTAATACACTGTAATACTTTACAATCTGTTATATATATTGTATTACACTTGTAACGCTCGATCGTAATATTATTACGAGAAACGGGGTTTTATCGTAACAATATTACGATAAACAAGGTTTTATCGTCACAATATTACGATAAACAAGGTTTTATCGTAACAATATTACGAGAAACGGGGTTTTATCGTCACAATATTACGAGAAACGGGGTTTTATCGTCACAATATTACGAGAAACGGGGTTTTATCGTCACAATATTACGATAAACAAGGTTTTATCGTAACAATGTTACGAGAACACTGAGTTTTCCACAGCTTTCTCGTAATATTATTACCATCTATCGTAATATTGTGACGATAACCACAAGTTTTCCACAGGTTTCTCGTAACATTGTTACCATCTATCGTAATATTGTGACGATAACCACGAGTTTTCCACAGCTTTCTCGTAATATTGTGACGAGAACTAGGAGTTTTCCACAGGTTTATCGTAATATTATTACCATCTATCGTAATATTGTGACGAGAACGTTGTATAGTATAATACACTGTAATACTTTACAGTTTGTCATATTTATGCACTAAATCCAATTTTTTTGTGCATTAAAACTATGCCATTATGCGAGCGAGCGCAGCGAGCGAAACATGCCAACAGGCCGCGAAATAATTTGGAGGCGCCTAATGGAAGCGTGCCAGTCCGCTAGAACTGCTGACCTGCAACGCGCTTCAATGTTTCTTGAAAAGGCTGCTGAAGTAAGAAAAGGAAGCGCCCAACAGCGCCGAGTTTCACGGACCAGGCCTATGAAAGCACAGAAAGAAATAGACAAATCAATCGCGTGGTGATACACTAGAGAAAAGCAAAAGAGGTTTTATGCAGAACCACGGCCAAAAAAAGTATTTACAGATTTTGCTCGATCCAGCCAGAGCCGAACTGCTTCAATCATTGGCTACCGAAAGAGGAATCAAACCGACAGCTCTCGTTCGTGAGTTGGTTTATCAAGGTTTGGCTAGAAGTGTTCCGACAACAATTTTTAACGAAGCGGCGGCAAAGGATGAAGCAACTTGGCGTAAGAGTGTACGTTCCCGAGTTGAGGGAAGGCAGGCCCAGCGAGAGCGCAACAAGCAGGGGCAAATCATTCTCACTGAGGAAGAAAAGCATTCTCAACAGGAGGCGCTCCAAGCGGTCAAAGCTGCTGCTCAGTCTCATGAGCCTCGTGTGACACAACCTGAGAAACCCTTCGTTGAGACAGACGATACGGACCAGTCCAATGAGACGCACCAGACTCATGAGTTGCAGCGCGAGCGAAGCGAACCGATGGTATTGAGTCTCGCGGGACTCACTTTGCAAACGTCCCAGCCTAAGTCCAATGAGTCCTGACTGTCTCACGGTGTGTCTCAGTCGAGCGAGCGAAGACTCATGAGACACACTTCAAGACAACGTAGTCTCGTTAGACGCACTCTGAGACAACCCTTATACGATATTACACTAGTGTTATACTGTAATACTGTGATAATATAGTACTATAGTAAAATAATAGTATTATAAAATATTATTATAGTATTATAGTATTATAGTATAATAGTACTTTCTATATATAGGCCTATTAAGGGCCTATTACAGGCCTTTTTAAGTGAATCCTTTATTACTGCTGAAAATAGGAAGATTTTTCCTGTCTTTATCGCAAAAACTTTCCAAAACGAACCAAACTATGTCTAACAAAAACAATCCGTGCAAACGGAGCGAGCACAAAAACAACGCCATGACAACACCGCTCACTCATTATCAATACAGCAAACTTGAAGGAGCTTTAGCAGTGGTTCGTTACACCACCTACAACGATTTGGATCGCGTTATCTCCGTTGATCAAATCACGTACCAGCCTGGGGAGATGGCACGGTTGGAAGATGAAATGACAGCAGCGCTCGATTGTGGAATTGAATGCTTGGTCATCACGGACCAGGCAATAGACGATTTCTCCATGTTCAGTGGACGCTTACGCCCCATGCCTGGAACTCTTGAATAGGGGAGATCCCTTTTTTTCTGGGGAAAAATGACTTTAGGGAGGGGGGACCCCCCTACCCCCTTATTTTTATGTTACGAGCCAGTCGTAAGATCGGCGAAGTAGCGCTCAACACGCTCGGCAAAGCGCACTTCTGCGCCGCGTAGCTCCAGCTCTGAGAGATAGCGAACCTGTGGCGCTCCACTGCGACGTGCCACCACAATGCATCCAGCTTTCGCACGTAGCTCGGTGAGATGGTTGAGCCCGATTGAATACGCCCCAAGCTGGTCGATATATCCACCCAATAACTCTTCGCTACGTTGCCTCTCTGATGTCTTCCAATCCACCACCGTGAGATAGCTTTTCCCGTCATACGGGCTGATGACATCCAGAAGTCCATCCGCCGTTCCAGCGAAGCCGGTTGGATGGTGGATGCTGAACTCAATTGCGTGCGCTTGCGTGACATTATCTCCGATCCACCCGGCCAAGCCTCTGGCGTAGCCAGCGGCTGACCATGGAACGGTTGGCGCACCCGCGATCGCTTTGTCATACGCCCAGCTGAAAATAGATTTTGGTAAACGTTCCAATCCATCAGATCCTGTTTTCCATGAGCCCTTACGGTTTGCTGTTGCTCTGCCAATTTTATTCGTAGTTTTTAATAGCAGCTCGGCGTGGTTGTGGGCCAACGTGCCACGAGTAGCGGCTGAATCCCTGAAGGCGGCACTTCCTGGACGTTCCAGCCAGTTAGCCAACCATGCCTTCTGATGGTCAGGTGCTGTTGCTTGGAGGATTCTTGTTACCGAATGATAGATATTTCCCTTCCTATCTCGGTAGACCCTGCCATTAGGGTCGTGGTCGTCCAGGCGTTCCAGGGGCCACTTGCGGAGTCCTGCCAAAATGTCGTGGACCCCAACCGTACCAATCGACATAAATTAAATACAATTTCCCCATCATTAACCTACCACAAGAAAAAAGCCCGCTAGCCAGGAGAAACTAGCGGGCAGGGCAATTATGCCTCCGCTTTGAAGGGATTTCCACCTCCAAGCAGTCTCGTGATATCAAAGCCCTGCGCGGTCGCCTCCTCAAGGGCTGCTGCCACCGTCGCATTATCCTTGGTCCTCTGCGGACAAGGGCGTAAGGAATACTCGGTGGTAAGACCGGCGCCTTCACGACCCAAGGTGAAATCAGTAGAAAGAATGTTGGTAAAATCCTCCTGTTGTGAGATCTGATCAAGCTCTCTAATCAAGCCCTTTTGGCTGAGCTGAAGGATTTCGATCTTGGCTGTGTCGTAGTTGTAAACCGGCACGGCAATCGCGAATTTAACTGGCTCCAAGCCTTTGCCGTCCCTGCCAGGTCTGCGGGTGTAATCACCCAGCTCGATGTCGATTTCTGATGGGCTTGGCTCCTCAGCAAAACGGAAGGGTTTTACACCTCCATTGATCATGTCCTCGCCCCAAACCTCGAAAAAGCAAAAGGGTTCTTTCACTAGAAGTCTGAAGCGGACCTGGGAACCGCTCTGAATCTTGCTTGGATTGAGATAACCGCCGCCAGAGGCTTCAACGTTGCTCCTGGCGCTTTCGGGTAAAAATCCCATGGTTGTTTGTGTGCTAGTGGGCAAAGTGCCCTGTGCTTTCCTAATATAACACGCTTGACGTGAGCATGTCAACGCTCTAGGCTGCGAGAACGCAAGAAAAAAGCGCCCTGTTTGAGCAGGACGCTTAAAAAATTCTCTTGCAAACCTTACGTAGAATACTAATGAGTCTTAGTAAACTTGTCAAGCAGCTAGATGCTGATTGGGCTACAGCACCGATCTATAGGAAGGGCGTAACGCTTCCAAACGGGCAAAAAGCCTGCGGAAAGTCACCACTAGCTAGAGCTGCTCACGAGGACCTAGCGCCAGCTGTAGCGGCTTGGTACATAGACGAAAACCCTGAGCTTTTTGGTGCTTGCGGTGTTTACACCGCAGCACGTTCCAAAGGGTTAGTAATCCTTGACGTTGATCGGAACCTCACAGCACTGACCCAGAAATGGGGGGCCGACTTAGACACAGCTCCCTGCATCAAGAGCGCCAAGAAGAACGCCGCTAAATACCTCTTTTACGTTCCAGAGGCTTTATGGCCTGATGTTGCTGGCCTGTCCCATGCAGCTACCCAAGGGGAGGGCTTTGAAGTCCTCTGGGGTCCTCAGGGGGTCATAGCCGGCGAATATGCCGGTGGGGGGTCCTATGAGCTTCATGGCGACCTAAGTGCCCTTCCTGAGGCTCCTGTGTGGCTCTTAGAGCGCATGAAAGCCGAGAAAACCAAACGCAATCAACCTGAAAGCAGCGTCGTTGATAGTCGCTACGCCAGACGAACCAAGGAAGAAAAAATTCTGATCACTCGCCAGTGCTTGAGCGTTATCGCTCCAAGAGGGGCAGGTAGCGAGAGATTTTGGTGGGAGATTGGCGCAATGATCGCCACCGAACTACCCGGTGATGAAGGGCTAGAGCTTTGGCGCGATTGGAGCAAAACCGATCCTGATTACGCCTTCTGCTGGGAAGGTGGCGACCCTTGCGCAGCACGTTGGGCCTCAGGCTTTCACGGTGGCGGCCTCAACATGGGCTCCCTTATTCACCTAGCGAACCAGGCGGATCCTCATCAAGAAAGGTTTCGCGAAAACGGCCTACTCGCACTGGTTCAAGATTGCGAGGCGCAAACGATTCGCTTTAAAAATGAGGTAATTCCGTTCGCTGAGCTGATGAGTCGAGCGAAGGAATGCATGGAGATAGACAATCCAGCGGAGATGACGCACGCGCTCCACACCCTTGCAACTGCAGCAAACTACAGGGATACAGCACCGCTCGAAAAGATGCTGCTCGATGACCAGATGCACCAGATGCAACAAGGATCTCAATCCTTGGTTGATCTGATGGCCACGGACTATCAGACCAATTACCTCATCCCTGATGTCCTGCCTACTCCCTCTACCCTGCTACTGCATGGCGCTGGTGGCACCGGCAAGTCCATGGTGGCGTGGGTGCTCGCTAAGCACGTAGCCGAAGGCAAGCCTTTCATGGTGCGCGGCAAGTTGATGGACGTGAAACAAGGACCCGTGATCATCTTCAACGGTGATCAGCCCGAAAGCTCCCTGCAAAATCAGCTCATCGACGCTGATATAAACCCCAACGCACCAATCCATATCTTCAACGGTTGGCAGATCTGCAGGCAGCTTGCCTTCATCAAGGCGGTCAAGAAGATCAAGCCGGCGTTGATCATTTTTGATTCGCTCATCGGCTGCTCTGGTGGTAAAGCTTTCGATGAAAACAAAAGCGATTTTGCTTCGCCTCTGTACTGGCTGACCAACCAAAACGGCAGGATGTTTGACCCTTGCTCAATCGTTTTCATTCACCACGCCAACAAGACTGGAGGCTTCAGAGGTACAAGCGCTATCCGAGATGCGGTTAGCGAGGAATGGAACATCACCAGGCCTGAAGGGAAAAATGCTGATAAGGACGCTCGGATAATCACGGTCCACAAGAGCAGATCCGGTAGGACTGATTGCAACCTGCTCCTTAAGCAAGAAAAGGATCTGAGCTTCTCGCTCAGCGACTGGCAGAAGCCTGAAGAGGTTGGCAGCACCGTTTCCGATCGCATCCTGCAAAGGTTGCGCGTGGTCCATCCCGCTGCACGAACCAGGGCTGAGCTGCAGATGGATCCGCTGGTTAACACGGATGGATCTGTAGAAGCCGTGAAAAAGTCGCTCCAGCGGTTGGCTAAGCGCAAGCTGGTGGAGGTCTCTGAAGAACGAGCCACCACCAAAGGAGGTAGAGCCACTAAATACTACAAAGCAGTAGTAGCAGAAGAGAGAGTCACGCGGGGGGCGTCAAAGCTGTCCCCTAGTCCCCTTGCTTCTCCTGGTACGACAGAAGAAAAGCAATGGGACACCCCACCGAAATTAGACAAGGTGTCCCATTGTGAATCCGAGGCTGTCACCCAAAAACCTGCCAAAGAGACCGATTTTCGAACACATACAGGGAACAGCCCTAAACCGCTGCCGGAGAGTCCGCACCAAGCAGCCATGGCTAGAGACGTGCTCGATGCGCTTAATAGCTGGTCCTAGTGTGCTATGCTATCTATGAACCCGAAGGTATCGATTGAGTTGGATACGTCGCAATGGTGGGCAGCCCTGGCTGCGCTGCTGCTCAGCTCCACTCCGGCGCTGGCACACGAAGGCCATCTCAGCTCCTGGACCGGAGCTGAGAGGCTCAACTGGAGAGCTCCGCCCTTCAACAAGTGCGCGGTATATGCCGACACGAACGCTAATTACGTCCCATGGAAAACAGCTAACGCGGAGGCTCTTAGGACTATGGACTCGTTAAACGCGGAAACCTGGAACGGAGGTCCCACCTACCCAACGCGAGCCTCATTCATCCACGACTACACGGTCCACCAAGAAGCCTGGATGAAAGCCAACTGCCCTTGGATCTTCTGATAAGGTTGACAACACCTATTTGGTGTGCTACTGTATATACATGAAGGGCTTGGTACACCTTTCAAACAAAAGAGCCGCCTGCAGCTTGAGGTGGCTTTTTTAATGGTGTGCCAATTGGCAAACCGGCCAATAAGAACTACACCAGCAGAAATAATCTAGTATGATACAGAGGTAAAGAAGGTTCACCCATGCCCCAAGCCACCTTAAAGAACTTCAGCTACACCAAAGGTTCGGACCTCATTGAGGTTCACGCCATCGTTGAAGATGCAGTTCAGGTTTCCCCTGCCACCCTTTACGATCCACCAGAATTCGCTTCTGGTTATTGTGTTACAACAATACTATGGGACGAAGAGGTGACACCAGAAAACGCTCCAACACATAGCGACATCAAGAAGCGCCTACCTTGGATCCCTTCCGAAGACTGGACTTATGTTCCACCGATTGAGTTTCCCGATGATGTCTAAGTCATCCACAAGCCCCTCCAATGGGGCTTCTTTATTTGAGATCTTATCCCTCATACGTGAGCACTGTAACGCTGCAGATGCCAGATGGAAGGGTCTCATAAGGTCTGGCGGTGATCCGCAAGAAGTCGCCCAGGCCTTCGGTGCATATATGGCATTGTGTGACTTTAAAACTGATTTGGTTACCAAGTGGCCCATCGATGTGATACACTCATAAGGTAATTACCTCCAACTAGAGGACCTTATGAAAGAGTATTTTTCGCCCCACCTAGGCCTTGTGTGCCTAGGTGTTCTTGTATTCAGCCTCTACGCGCTGGCCCTAACGCAGCAGCCGCTACCTGAAATCCCTGCTGAAAGCGTGCAGATGGAGGGGAACTATGAATACTAATTACACCCTCTATCAAGGCATTCAATACCTTGAGCATGTAGCCACAGCTTCGAGCGTCTGCTTTGACGTAGAAACGCTCCAGCTACAGCCAGAACTAGGCAAGCTCCGCTTGCTTCAGCTTGGTTCAAAGGTGCGCAAGTGTGTGGTCGTTATAGACCTGTTTGATTTAGATGAAGCTGGCTTCAATAAGCTGCGCCTCTTCTTTACCAATGGCGAGCGCTTTTGGTTCGCTCATAACGCTGTCTTTGACCTGGCTTGGCTCCAGGAATATGACATGCACCCACGAGGGCGCATCGGTGATTCCATGCTGGCTAGCAAGCTGATCAACAATGGAATATCTTCAACGGTTCGCCACGGCCTACAGCATGTAGTACAAAGGTACTTAAAGGATGATGATGGTCGTCCTGTTGTGCTGCCCAAAGAACAGCAGCTCTCTGACTGGAGCGCACCGATCCTTAGTGAAGAACAGATTCTCTACGCTGCCAGGGATGTAATAGCGCTGGCCGAGCTTGAGAATCCGCTGCTTGTGCGGATCGCTACGAACCGTTTGACTAATGCCTACGCAGTTGAGTGCAATGCTCTGAGGCCGCTCGCTCAAATCTGGCGCTGTGGCTTGCCATGGAATCCAGAAGAGCTGGAGCAAAGAAAGCAGGACTACAGCCACGACATTGAGCAGCTAGGGAACGAGTTTATTCTGAAGCTCGATGCAAACCTGCCAGCTGAACACCGGCTGCCACGAGATGAGGATGGCTCATTAAACCTCAGGCCACGAGCCACGGGTTACGTTCGCGATGGAACCAAGAAACCAGCCGGCTTCAACATCAGCTCCCCGAAGCAGTTGCTTGAAAAATTAACCGCGTTGCTCGGACACGTTCCAACCGATAGCAATGGCAAGCCGAGCGCTAGCCGTGCTGCCTTGCGTGGTTACGCCGCAGACAGTGAAATCATCCAGCTCTATTTGACGTGGAAGAAATCTGAAAAACGGAGGCAAATGGTTGTCTCAATTCAAGCAAAGATGGACTCATCCCACGTAACCAAAGCCAGCTATATGCAATTAGGGGCAGACACGGGACGGATGAGCTGCATCAAACCCAACCTTCAGCAAGTACCTAGAGAACCGGAATTCCGCGCTTGCGTGCAAACACCCAAAGGCTGGTCCATCGTGGATGCTGATTACTCACAGCTGGAGCTACGTCTAGCAGCAGCCATCGCCAAAGACGAACGCATGATTGCTGCGTACCAGGAAGGGGAAGACATCCACCAGATAACAGCTGACATGGTGGGATGCTCGCGCCAGCAGGCCAAGGCCTGTAATTTTGGTTTCTTGTTTGGTGGTGGTGCAGAAGGTTTACGGAGCTACGCTGGCAGCCAAGGTCTGGTCATCTCGCTAAAAGAAGCTGCTGAATTTAAGAAGAAGTGGCACGCTGCCTACAAAGGAATTGCACGTTGGCACAAGCGAGCAGCTGAAGAAGCCACCGCGTCGGAAGGGGATAGATGGGCCGAGGTTCGCATTCCCGGCACCGGATTACGGCGCTACCTGCCAGGGGATCTCAACAGGCTCACCGTACGTGCGAACACACCGATACAAGGAGCTGGAAGCGCTTGCCTCAAGTTCGCCTTAATAAAACTTTGGCCACTTGTACACGCTGCTGGAGAGGATGTTGTGAAGATTGCCGCCGTCGTTCATGACGAAATCCTGCTGCTATGTAGAGACGAAGTAGCGTCAACGTGGGCTCCGTTGCTCAAGGAAAAAATGGAAGAAGCCGGTCAAGTATTTATGGCTGATGTTCCATGCATCGCTGAAGTCCACATCGGTAAGAACTGGGCTCAGGTTCACTGATAAAGGAATTGCAAGATCACACGACAAAACCATGACCCAAAATTTCGCTATTTTTAAATGCAACGACCGCTGGAAAGTATGTGTGGAAGATTCAAAGTGCATCTACTATGATTCACTTAAAGTTGCCATGGCCTGCGCCTACGACTATGCCAACCGGCTGACAGATAATTTGGCGGCGACTGATGGAGTAGAGATGAAGTAGCTTCCACTCTTTGCTAATGCGTTTCCTTCTTAAATCCAACAATCTCTACGTTTCTGCCTGTTATGACACGACTGGTTCAGGCGTGCGCCTCACCGAGAAGCGTGATGACGCTTGTAGTTTTGTTACTTTTGAAAAAGCCGTCTCAGTTGCCCGTGCCTTGATCGGGGTGCTTGAACACGCGCCAATCATTGAAACCTGCACTCACTAATGAGTGACTCTATTAAAGATTATCTCAACACAATCTCCCGTTATCCATTGCTGAATCATCGGCAGGAGATAGTGCTTGCGCGTTGCGTAAGAAAGTGGATTGACTCTGAGGAGCCAACCTCTGGAGAGATTCGGGCGGGAAAAAGAGCCTATCAAAAATTGATGAACTGCAATCTCCGTCTCGTAGTGGTAGTTGCAAAGAAGTACGCAATCCGTGCCCACCGCAGTGACCTACTGGATCTGATCCAAGAGGGAACGATTGGCATGGCCCAAGCAATTAAAAAGTATGACCCTGAACGTGGGTACGCATTTTCTACCTATTCGTTCTGGTGGATTAGGCAGGCAGTCACGCGGTATCTATCTCAGTTCGATCGGATGATCCGCTTGCCTGGGAATGCCAATGATCAGATCATCAAGCTGCGCTACTGGCTCCCCTCGTTCCAGATGCAGCATGGAAGAATGCCCACGTTGGAGGAATGCGCAGAATTTACAAACGTTCCACCTAAGCGCTTAGCGGGGTACATGGCGCACATAAATGACGCATACTCCCTAGACGCCCCAGTTGCTACCAACACGGAGACTTGTCTATTAGATGCTGTGGCCGATCCAGATGCTGAAGACATGCTGGAAAGCTTGGCGTGGTCTCTAGGCGCAGAGTATTTAAAGGAAATGATCAAACAGCTATCTCGTAAAGAACAGACCATTCTCAATCACCACTTCGGATTGGCAGGGAGAGAAGTTCAATCTCTTTCAGCCCTAGGAAAAACACTTGGTATCTCTAGGGAAAGAGTAAGACAACTAGAAACCAAAGCCCTGCTTAAGCTAAGACTGAGAACAGCTGGAGCTAAGGTCAAGCTATGACTATTAAACTTTCTGACTTTTTTACCTATTTCGTATCCACCCCTAACCAGCAAGAGGCTATAAAGCTTTTAGAAGATGCGATGCCCCAGTCCCTACTTCAGGATGGCAGCGCTTGGGTCTTGAAGTATCGCGAAGCCGAACCCGTACCAGAGGTAGTCCCTTCTGCTATTCCTCAGCAAGGTCTAGACCTGTGCAAAAATTTTGAAGGATGTCGTCTGAAGCCCTACTTAGATGGTGTGGATGTCGCCACGATTGGCTGGGGCAATACGTTCTATGAGGACGGAACCCACGTACACATAACCGATCCAGCTATCACCCAAGAGAAAGCGGATGACTTGTTCGCTAACATCGCTGAAAAAAACTTCTGGAACGTTATAAAGAGAACTGTCCCCTATTTTAACGAGATGAATGATAACCAAACAGGTGCATTATTTAGCTTCGCATACAACCTTGGGGCCTACTTCTACGGTTCCGCAGGTTTCAACACTATTTCAACAGTTTTAAAAAACAAGGAATGGAACAAAGTACCTGATGTTTTTGACCTCTACTGCAATCCCGGCTCCTCAGTAGAAGTAGGACTGCGTAGGCGTCGTAAGGCTGAAGGTGATCTGTGGAACACTGCCCCTTGATCGGTATTATCAAGAAAGAGCTTAATTCATTTTATATCCCATTGCAAAACATCTAGCTGTCATTATCCTTTAGTGATTTAACTTCTACCTCCAAAGCTTCAATCCGTTCCATAGCTTCCTGCAGAGCCTTAACGGCTTTCAGCGTGATAATGGATGTCTTGATTGACTTTATGGTTTCTCCTGTTGGATTGTCGTCATCATCTAAATCCTCCTCAGTTTTAACAAGGGACGGGAAGATCTCTTCTACCTCTTGTGCAATAAAGCCAAGCTGCTTTTCAGGGATATCCAGCTCAGGTTTGAAGTAGAAGTTACGTATCCTTAGAGCTTTAACGTCATCCCAAGCCGGAGTAGCGTCAGTGATATCTGTTTTAAGCTTGATATCAGAGATTTGACCATAGTTGCCTCCGTGGTTAGTTACATCACCATCAGCAGCAATCCTAAATCTATCTGTTTCATTCCTACGGCATTGCATGAAGTAGTTATCAGTACTTGAATGTCGGGAAGAAATACGCAACCAACTCTTCTCGCTATGATACAGAATCAAAGCGCGGTTCCCACTTGTCATGTAAGTACTATCTAAGTTCCTGCCAGCCATTATTGATGTCGTATCGGTGTCATTGCCAGTATAGAATCTATTGTTGGAGTTAATAAACTCACACTTATCAAAAGTTACGCTATTTGTTCCAAGCTCTGAACCATTTGTTACATAGCCTGCACCATTAGTCAGTTGATTGTTATTGGTTATGTAGTTTGCATTAGTAGCGCCTATATACCCTAGGTCTCCTAATGTTAGGTCCCTAGTGGCAACAGTTCCGTTGCAATCAGTAACATGACCTGAACCATCTGTAGTTACATTAATATCAATATCATCAATAACTGTAGCCCCACTTAAATGTCCAGTGTTGATACTGAAGTCATCACTGTTGTAACTAGGGTGAGTATATTTATTAGCATCAGTATCACCTGTATAACCAAGTTGACCTAAGGTTAAGGTCCTCATGGTGTGAGATGTTATGACGCCTTCAGTCATAGTAAGCTTATCAACAACATCCGCTCCAGAAGTGTCAAGATTAGTACTGGTTCCTACAGTTGTGTTTCCGCTGCTTGTTACATAGCCTGCACCATTAGTCAGTTCATTATTATTAGTCGGAATCGTAGGTGCTCCCGTTAAATCGCTATAAGGTAGAGGACCAGAGAAAAGGTTTGCTGTAATCGTGCCATTCGCATTCATGCCTGTGGTTGTGGTATTTCCTTCATCGCAAACTGATTGCAGATCCTGCGCGGCTGGTGTTGCTGCCGTTAACTTTGCAGGCGTAACAATCGTTGTGTCATCCGTTCCCGTCGTTACTTGAGCGGTTGTCGCGATCTTGGCAATACCTTTTACGGTCTCGCTGGCATCGGGGGTGTTGACACTTCCCACTCCAGCGATCTGAACAATGTTGTCGCCTGAGTCTCGGATGTAAGCGGCTGGACTCCCTGCGTTGGCGTTGATCGCCAGCTCACCAACCTCAATGTCTGTAGTGGTTGGTGCCTTGTTCAGCTCTACTGAGTTCTTCAGCTTTATGCGCGTTGCCATTTGCCAATACCGGCGAAGATCTACTCGACATACGCGAGCGTCTCCATCCTAGTTACGCCTAGCAAGGGCTCAGTAAGTACCCCCATCCAGGGTGTTCACGTTCTGCCACAGGGCATTAGAGCTATAAACGAGAATATCGCCCGTCTGCGGCTGAGCGCCGAGCGAAACATCTAGCAACTCGCCCAATAGATTCGCCCCCGAACCGCCGCCGGCTGCCGTTTGGATACGCACCCAGCCCTCATCATCGCTAATGCACAAGCACCAGTCGCCCGCGACATAAACAACGTTAGGGGTGGCGTTGATATTGCTGCCCGCAGTATCAACAACGACGTACAAACCACCAAGACCATCGGTTGCCGCAGGCAATGCGCCGCCAATTACCAATCCAGCCGTTATGCCCGCACTCGTCACACCCGTGACTTTGCCCGTGGAGGCGTTAATCGTTCCACCAAAGCGCAGGTTGTCGGCAGACAAGCGACCGAAACCCACATCTGCCCAAAACGTGGCACTCCACATGCGGAGCTGCGCTGTTGATGGCTGGAACCACAAGCAGCCTGCATAGAGCGTGGCGTCTTGAGTGCTGGGCGGAGCCTCTTGAATGAACGCAATCGAATAATCTTCGAGCTTCTTTCTTTCAATGCTGTGATCAGTAATACGCGCCGGTTCAAGAAATCCTGTCGTCAGCTGCTCTGCTGACAGATCAGGAATATCAGTATCATCTAAGACCGTGCCAGATGTAACAACACCCTGACTATTAATCGTTACCTTGGTAAAGGTCCCGACCCCTGATTGGGTATCAAGGCTTAGGCTTCCACCCCCAGCGATCGATAACCCCGTACCAACCATCACACCGCCCACCGTTGTGGTTGTCGCTATCGGCAAATCAGTTGGTCCGATGGGTTGATGGGCAGTAACCAAACCTTTGACATCAACCTTGCAAACGCTGAACGTGCTGGTCTCAGTTACATCGTTATCAATTTCAAGCGTGTTGCCGTCCATCCGCAGACCATTGCCGGAGACAACAACCGCACCTTTGGTAGTTCCGGCTGTAGGCAGATCCGTTCCGATAATTTGCCGATAATCGACAGCACCAGCGCCGCTAGTTGGGCCTGCAACAAATTCAGCCGCACCAGTACTCGCCTCAAAGGCAGTATTTAGAACAACGTCTCCATCCGTTTCCGCTGGCGAGATAACAACTGGCCCCGTACCACCAGCAATGTTTCCTAGGGCTGTGTCTCCTTGGAATCCAGTCCACGCTGAGCCGTTCCAGTAAAAGGCGTGATTAGTGGCGGTGTCGATGAAGACCTGACCCACAAAGGTGCCCGTGCCACCAGTGCTCCCAGCAATAGCGCTCGAATTATCAGCGAGTTTGTCGGCTGTTACTGAGTCATCAGCCAGCTCGGTAGTACCAATAGAGCCGGCAGGAATTGTGAGAGCAACGGATGAGGAGGGAATGCTTGACGCCGGGAACATCGACGCGATGCCGGTAGCCAATTGCAGAGCGGTCAAGCTCTTCGTTTCAGATGCGCTTAGGTCTGCAACTGCAACCGGGTCAGTCTCCTGCAGCAACGACCCTGACAAGGGTGGCAGTTGACTAATTTTTAGGTCTGCCATGCTGCCATTAAAAAACTTTCTATCAGTCTATTAACCCTCGCTAAAACGGATCAATCATCCTCTAATGCAATCAGCCTCAAATCTTCCTGGAGGACTGGATCTAGGTCTTCCTGCAAGAGGTAGCCCTCTGGTTTGCCAACCTTCATGCTGATAGCGCCGGAGGTCACAAAATTGATTCGCGTTCTGATCGGTTGGGTTGGCTCAAATGACATCGCCACCCCAGTGACAATGCAGATGGGACATTCCCACCAGACGGCCTTAATGGGGTCAGTGAACAGATGGAACTTTCCAGCAAAATCTGAACCTTGCTGTAGGCGTATCACTAGCTCTGCAAAGTATTGACTTAGCTCACACTGCCCTATGCAATCGGTCTCGCATAGCCGCCTCTCATATTCCCAGAAACAATCAATTACTCCCTGACCAGAGATCAAGCCAGAGGCATATTGCTTCTGAAACTCATCCCCAAGGCTGCTTAGGTCAATCGTGGCTCTGTTAGTCGTGAACTCATACGTCTGAATCTGACTGACGAATCGATACTTTGGATCGCCTGTTGTCACCAATATGACCTGGGATGTTATCGGCGCAATTAGCTGCAGGGCTTCAGATAGGTTGCCGTTTATTGCCTTCGTGAATGAATCAAAAAGTCTGATGCCACCAGCGTCGTCAATGTTGATATATCCAGTCCAGTCGGGGAACGTATGGCCAGCCACCAACTGAAGATTGCTTTTATCTTCCGTATAAATAGAAGCGCGATCCCCAGTTGTTAACGCCCCAGAAGCAAAATCAAATGAAAAGCGCTTAAGTGAAACGTTTACATCAGCAGCGTCCAGAACAGAAGACAGCGGGGCATTAAGACTTGACCGCGCAATCTCAACTGACCCGTTTGTGCCGAGGTAAACGCCTTTGCTCACAGCAAGACCTCAACCGGTGCTCCAACAAACTGAAACCCCACATCTGCGGAGAACACTGTACCTTGCGTCATCGTCATCGATGCTGTTGTGATCAACACCTCGCCTTCAATAAATCGCCCTTTGGTTGTTCCATCATTGACACGCAGTTTTATATCTACTTGGGCCGGTGCTTTTGCTACACCAGCCACAGCGTTTTTGGTCCGCCCCTGAACAACTGTTCTGATCAAATCGCTACAGCTTCCTCCAGAGCCAGGCAATTCCTGGTGATAAAACAGCGAGCAATTGCCTGCAGTAGTTCTGAGTCCATAAGTCACCGTGCCATCCGTCTGGCCCAGGGCTGTTGTGTCGAGGGTCGCAACCGTAGAACCAAAGCTCCAATTCTTGACCTGCCCAGCCCTCACACCACCAATCCATAGCTCACCATTCGCACCGCTGTAATAAGCCATCAGATCGTTACCGCTACAAGATCAATCACTATCGAAGATCTCCCTACATAGGTCGATTGTAACTGCGGCGGCCCAGAGTATCGCCACCGTGTGTCTGGCACCATCGCAGTTGTGTTCAGCTCTCCCGCGCTGCCTGTCCATCCGGCTTCAGTTGGGTTGCCTCTTGTCTTAAAACTCTCGAAAGTACCTTTGACAAGGTTGTAATGCGTCAGAAAAGCTTCAGCCTCGGTATCCGTAATGTTGTTGTAAACAAGCTGAAGTGTTGAAGAGAGCCGCTTGTTGCCATACAGAATCCTCACCTCTGCGCCGCTCTGCGCCGTGTAACGAGCTGAGGCGTAATCACCTGGCATATAGGTCCGCCCACTTGGGGCCGGGTAGCGCGGAAATAGAGTTGCACTCATGTGATCACCTCAAAAAGATCCTGATCCAATACGTCCTCAACAATTTTAGAGACTCCATTTTCGTTGACTGGGAAATGACTCGCAGTGATCTGCACAAGCCCATCCTCTCCAAGCGAGATTTCCTCAGCTAAATAAACGCCACATCGCACCGGGATTGATCCGGCTTCCCCTGGCGTTCCCTGGTCAGGAATATTAAACAGCGCTCCAAAATAATTGGAGTCGGTCACCTTCCCTCTAGAGATAACAAGATTCGCCTCTGTTACATCATCCGCCCCTACTAAATACAAATAAGCGAAATACGTGCCATTGGCTGGTGGATTAACAGATAACAACTTTCCATCTGCTCTGATGACTCCTGAATGAAGCGATGAATAGGGACTAGCGATGGAGTCATATCTGATGTAATCCCCCGGCTTAAGTGCCAAACCGTCAGGAAGAGTCTGGAATGTGATTGTGTGATCTACTCGTCTTCTAAGGCTTAACAGGTATCTGGCGGTCATAAATGCCTGCGATTCTCGCGTGCAAAATGTAGTCATGTCATAGTCTTCTTGAGGGGAGGGGAGCGCAGGTTCATCCCCCCAGGCGACCATGATTGTTTCGACTTCAGTTAATGAGTTTTTGATTGATTTTCTATACTTCATAACCGCACGAAATTGCATTCGCTCTGTTTGAGGTAAAAAATCAAGGCTGTAACTTCCCTTAATAACAGTCGAGTCATTGAAGTATTGAGCGATAGGAACAGGGCTTGAAAGCATACGGCCACTGTTATCTACCGGAACGCCAGGAACCATAGAGAACTTACCATTAGCAACCACAAAATTACATAGTAATAAAGGGGCTAATGAAGAAAAATAATCTCGTATATTCACCCCATCAGAGATTGCGCCATCAAATCGCAGCCCGTTCTTGTCCAAGAACAATGCACTTTTCCTTAACCCGTCTTCATCAATCAATCGCTCGCTGATTTCTAGCCCTAACCCCGAACCATCATGATGAATTGATAAAACGTACTTGACAATATCCGCCAGATTATTAGAAGGGCCTTTGCCACTTTGCAAGTATCTATCAATATCTATCCCGTCATACAACCATACCTGCAGTTGCCTAAAGCTTTGAACCTGATTCATGGACCTTAGCTTTAGACCAAACATGGCCATATCTGAATACTCTGGCAGGGTCTTATTATTCCTACTTTCGTTCACATATACAATCTCATGTTCTGGGGACGATTCGCAAGATGTTGTCACCTCGTCATAGGCAAAAAACTCCTTAACCTGAGCGTTTGATTCAAATACCCGCCCACTGCGAGGGCGGTTGCCGCGGGGGTATGGTGCCTCGAACTCCTCCAATTCAAACAAATTTTTTATTTTGAATATGTCTGCATTGAATTTCAGCTGAAATGTACCGTAATGACTAGATTTTTGGGAAAGGCTCCTTCTCTTTGCAGAGGTGTTTAATGAGTAACAAATAGTTCTTGGCTCCTTGTAACGAGTCAAATTAGTATGATTGACAGGCGTAAATCTGAACTCATATTCCCCCAACTCTGGATGGTGGATTGTAATACTATTAAACACATCTGTTGGAGTGTTACCACGAACGCAGAAAAGAGCATCCTCGAATGTGTCGAAGCCGTCCAAATCATCATTCTTCGTGCTCCCTACAAGCTTGACACCTAGTACAAAGAATGAAGACCGCATCATGTAGCGGCTCTGACGCCCTGCGTTTAACTGCACTCTGTTTTTGTCGTATCTATACAACGTTCTGGGTTTGGGAATGTTGGAGAAAATACACAGGCCAGAAGCTCTTGACCACACTTGGCTTCTAATCCCTATTTCTGTCACCTCAGATGGCCGCGTGTTTTTGAACTGACCTAAATCAATCTTTGATAGACAAAACCATGCCGCCGGCTTGTTGAGTGGTTTGACACTATCTAGTCCGTCACCGTATAGAACTGGCCGTCTAAGGGCTATTGATCCAATGGCTGCAACCCTTCGAGATGAACCAACAAACCCTATACATTCCAATTTGTAGTCACGGGTTTTCCCTGGTTCCCATACAGTATTTGGCCGCCTCGTTACTCGCAAAAGAGCCTGGTTCATAATAAACACCTCATTCAGCTGCATACCAGCTTCAGTTTTGTCTCGTATGGCAATCACAGAGTGGTTTATATCCTCTGGAGTCACCTCTGACTTGTAGACAAATTGAGTATTACCCACCGTGAATTTTGTTCCAGAAATCCGATAGGTAAGCTCTGATCCAACTTTTATACTCGCTACACCCGGTTTGTCATAAGTTACATCATCTATTCTAATTACTCCACATTTTGGGCTATAAACTCGGCCAGTGCCGCCCATCCCCTTTGCTCGGTGATCATATAGCTTCCCTGCAATCTTCCGCCTTTCGTTTTCTAGCCTGTGCTTGGGGTCCTCTTTTATTGTCCCTGCTTGCTCAGGGATAGAAACCACTCGCCAGTTGACCTTATACGCTCCACCATTAGGAATAGAAGCATAAACGCCGAACGAAGTGGTATTAGATGGTGTGCTGGCCATACAGAATCCGCCTTTAGCATCACCCGTAGTTGTTGGACACACAAATAGGCCATACTTATTCCTCGCTGATTCCGCCATTCCATAAATAATGTCCCTTGCTCCCAAACGATTTGAGCCCTTTTGCGCACTCCAAGACACCGCATAGTTTGTACTGTAAATGGTATCAATAGGCGTGCCGCCGATCATGCAACCCGCCAGATCTGGCGCCTTGCTAATGGTTGCATTGCCCAACGTCATCACCGCTTCCATTGTCTGAAAACTGTTATTGGCGAACATGCGGGACCAAACTAGTAACGGCTCAACCATGATCCCGCCAGATGGGTCTTTGCCGTCTATGTACTGCCCAAAAATCAACGGGATTCGGCTGCCTAGTAATGCAACTTGTGGCGCTGAATCAAACCCAACAGCACCGTTGAATCGCGTCCGCCCCTGCAGATCCCCCATGTTCTTCTGGGTGATCGGATCATCCTCATCCTTTCCTCTACTCTTTGGCATGACAGGCTTTGGAGCCAGCAGCATTGAAACGCCAGTTAATACGAGCCCAACCGCTATGCTGATGAGAATTGGGGTAATAAACGGGTCGCACCGAATATCTGGGATATGGGCGTAAGCCGCTGAGCGCTGCCGCCCTCTCGCTGTTACCTCAGATGCGAAATGTCGATATTCCTGCTCCGAAATGCCGAGAACTTCGATGAGTTGCCGTTCGTATGGCAAAAGAGGCTGGGTATATGTGAAGGGCCCAACCATTGAACTGATTTTCTGGTTTTGCATATCAATAAGAGCCCTCGATTCCATGTAACGGAAAACCCGAGCGGATCGGGGCAAACAACAACATCCCCATCGTAAGCAGGCGTATCAATACGCCTCCCCCAACGGATTAGATCCTTACCCCATTTGCGCGGAGGCATTTCATACCAATCTCGGTTCATTGGTGGTCGATCGATCCCTAAGCGATCCAGTGCGGTCAGAACCAAATGAATGCAGTCAGTTTTGCCGTACACATAAGGCGTTCCAATTAGATCTGCCAGGTCAGCCATTAACGAAGACGCACGTTCGAGGTAGTTGGCAAGCCACCAACTAGCGCCTGCTGAAGCGTCCTGGTTGGAATGTCTGAACGAACAGCATCAATAACGCTCGAAAGCTCAAGTATTAACTCAGTTTCTCCCCAGCCCCCCGCCGTGGCTTGGCCGGTATAGGTCAACAGCTTGGTGATCACTACTCGCGTGTCCGGCTCCAGAATGTTCACGTCCACTTCCCCGACATAAGGCAAAGAGCTGTAAGTCACCTTTTTTGAACCAATCACCCCACCCCTCAAGGCTTCGTCTAAATAACCCCTGGAAAGTGACGTGTTCGGAAAGACCAAAGTGGTTGGCGACAAATCCCCCTGCCGGCTGGTGCTCAAGCCGCTGAAGCCAAAAGGAACAAATGCATAGGCAACACTGTCAACAGAAACCGTTTCTCCGATATAGAAATTCTGGAATGAATGAACAAGCTTTCCAGTGTCGTTATACAAACGCAGAAAATGGCCAATGCTGAGTTGTGTCATGTCAGATGCCCACCTTCCGCCTTGTCGTTGGACTATTCCGCAGTCTTCCTAATGTCATTGCAGATCCCATCTGGCTGCCTTGCTTGGCTGCCTTATTCATGCCCGCCTGGAATTGTTCCTCCGTGACGAAGTTCATCCCATTGATCTGGGTCACGTTGTAGTTGACGTCAAGCGCTCCACCACTAGAACCGCCGGATTCACCGCCGGCAGATGGACTGTCAGAGAGCACGTCATCGCCTCTGGCTCCCTCGTTCCAGCGGGATAGAGCCCCATCCATTTTGCTTTCTGGGATCACATATTCGGGCTGGCCGCCTTCACCAACGATTGCGTTAGTTGGGCCTGTGACGTAATCGCCCTCGGCCATGTATTTAGCCCATTCTTTTGATAGTCCTCCAGCGAAGCCCCCGCCTGAATAACCTTCGCCACCACCACCGCCACCGGCAGCGCCGCCCAGGACTACTCCAAGCGCTTTCAGAATCAAAGCCTTAGCAATCATCTGCGTTGCCATATCTATAAATGCCTTGCCGATATTTGCAAACATCTCAGAGAAGGCTTCTTGTGCTGTCTTCGTTCCTGTAATTACTCCGTAGATAGCACTACTCATCGCGCTAGCGAATTCGGATTCTATAGTCTCAAGTAGGGATACGATCATCCCATCAACATCCTTTAAACTTTCCTGTAGGCCTTCCATATACTTCTTGAGTTTTCCGCCCTTATCAGTTTCATCTAATGCTTTTAATTTCTCTTTAATCTTCTCCTGTTGATCCTCATCAAATTCACCTTTGAGAGCTAGCATTTTCTTCTCTATCTCTAATTGCTTTCGCTGTTCTTCAGTTACCGCTTCCTTTATTCTGAGTTCTAGGTCTAAACGTTCTATTAACTTTTCGTAATTCTCTTGGCGTACGGCCATTAACAAGGCTTCTTTATTATCCAAATCTTGTAACTTACCCTTAGCTACTAGCTGTTTATTTAGAATTTCTTCGGCCTTATTCTTGCTCGTTCCAGCATGAATCTTTGCTATATCTTTGTCGAGTTGAAGGGTTATTTGTTTTTCACGTAACTGCTTCTCGTATAAGCGTCCTTCCTCACCTACGAGAGGAACATACTGCTGCTTAAGTGCAAGCATTGCGCGGTTATATTGCAAGTCAGCCATTTGCTGGGCCGTTCTGTCTGCTTTCTCGACAGGTGCCGAAGAACCGTCTTTCTGTGCGTCCCTTAAAATCTTCAGCTCTTTTATTCGATCTTGGAGAATCTTGTTTCCATTTAAGTTCACTTTGTTTTGTTCTTTAGCTAGCTCTAGGGCTCGGATAGCTTGCTGGTCACCGTGGACGGTTCCCATAAAATATTCTCTGACGTCAAACTTAATGGCATCAATACCCCCTTCGCTGCCAAAACTGGTAAGAGGCGTGCCCAGCGAAGACTGGGCATGTTTTAAAGTGTCAGCCCTTATCTTCGCAAACCTATTTTCTATTAGGGCCTCTTCTTTAGCTGCAAAAGCGGGATCATTTCGTTTCCTCGTCTCGTAGGCGTTAACAGCATTTACTCGATTTAATACTTCATTTATTGCGCCAAGTAAAGGGCCACCAATTGTTGCTGCTAGTGCAGCGACAGATGTGGTTGCTTTATTGCATTCGTCCCAGAAGATAACTACTTCATCATCGAAATTTTTGAGAGCTTCTACACCATCCTCTCCTACGATTTGAGTCAATCTTGCGGTGGCTTCCTCTAGTGCTCTTTCCTTGTCTCCTAGTTCTTCTAGTTGTAGAAGTAGTTGGCCGAATTCACTTTGAGACTCACCTAAAGATATGGTTAATGCAGCTATATCAACAGTTAGAGGATTAAGAGCAGCACCTAATTTCGCTGCTTCGGCGACCGTTTTATCTATTATGCCGCCGATGATGCTGCCGGCTAACGAACCAGCGAAGCCGCCTACACCGGGTCCACCTGCGAAGCCACCTAATGCGCCACCGATTGAGGAGCCTGGGCCGCCGCCAAACAGGATGGGAAACGCACCACCGATTGTTGCTGCTGCTAGGCGTTTACTTCGGGCTGCCTTCGCTATTCGGTTGGTAAGTGATAACTCCTTCTTTTTACCTGCGTTTACTTTTCGCTGTGAGGTGACCTGCTTATTGGTTTCTCTGGTGATTATGCCTTCTATTTCTGCGATCTTCCGAACGATTAACTGTTCGGTGGTAAGCGCCCTATTTACTGCCTGTTGTTTGCCAAGCTTGTTAGTGCCCTGTTGGATACGGGCAATGCGCTTCTCTACTGCCTCTAGACCCTTAGTCTTGACGTTGAGGACAATGGTTTCCTGAACCGCCAACTACTTTTCCTGCACGTGCTTACACAGTTTAAGCGTGCTCCATTTTTACCTTCGTTTCGACTGGCGCATCTTGTTCATACTCTTCTTTTGCTCGTCGTTTAAATGGCCGAAGTAAGCGGACCACAGGATTATTTCTTCTGGGGCTACTTCCCTCATTAGCTTTGTGTAGGTGTAGCCCAGTTCCTTAGCGACGCCGAAACACAGCAAAAGCCAGTTGTCTTTAGCTAGCTCCTTCTGTACCACTTTTCATGTCGAGGTCTTCCCCTTCATCGTTGGCCCCCATTACAGCCAGCATTAATTGTTGGAGATCAGCGTCGCGGCATTCACGCTGAAGTGTGGCTTCATCGCCAGGAGTGAATAAAGGTAGGCCGTTTTCGTCCTTTGCTTTCGTTAGTAAAAGCTGGAGCGCTAGAGAGTGCGCATCTTCACCACGGGCTTGTTTTTTGGCTCGCTCGCGTTCGGCTGCTGTTAATGGACTGCTATAGAAAACTACTGTGCCCCCGGTCTCTAGAACGACTTCGCGCTTAACAGGCTCCAGTCGCGCTGCAGCAACTAGCTTATCGATGAATCGCCCGCTTTTAGTGGCCATAAAAACCTCTAGTACACAAGAATTCTACATGTAGCACTAATTAAAAAGCCAGCCCGTTAAGGCTGGCTGGAACTCGTACAAACTAGAGTTAACTTATCACGGATCCCAAGATATTCTTGGGGTTCATGATCGTGTAGCTAACTTCAGCAGTCGTAGCGTCGTCAGGATTGACACTCAAAGACATAGATGTGATTGAGATGTCAGCTTCGACATAGAGACTTTCAGTGTCGTTGGGTTGAAGAACGCCAGCGACTGTTTCTGCCCCTGCAACAGTATCAACATAAAGTTTTACTGCTGCGCCGTTTTGGTCTTTCAGTACGACGTTGCTAAGCAATCTGTTAGCCAGAGTGCTTTGATCGTCGGTGAAATACACGGTCATTTGACCCGTTCCTGAAGCGTATCCGCTTTGAACCTTACGGAAGGCAGCGTACTTAGAACTCGTGCCAGTGCCTGTTCCGGAAGGCAGAGTAGTTACGTCGATTTCTTCTCTAGAGATTTCTAGGGAGAATTCGCGTACTGCACAGACAGCACCATAGGGATAATAAAAAATACCTATGTGGGCCGGGGTAGAACTGTTCGCTGATCCCGTTCCACCGTCACCATTGAAGGTGACAGCTGTTCCGCCTTGGGTTGCGGAAACTGAGATCGTTGTGCGATCAGCAGCAACTGCTACGACCCAATAAACGGTGTAGGCAGCGGGATTTGTGTCAGGAGTGGAAGCTGTTAGAGCAGTGTCTAAGTTTCCTCCCTGTTCTTCTTCGAAAACGACAGTATCACCAATGCGATAGTCATTATCTGTAGGCACTGTGATTAGAGCACCGGCAGGAAAGTCGGTGAAATCCTCCAAGCAATAAGACGTACCAGCAGGAGTGAACCATATTGAGCCGGACTGGCCCGTTAAGGCTGTCGAGCTGCATGAAACAGGCATGTGTTTCTGCCTCGATAACAAACGATTAGGTGGGGGTGTTCTAGGCGGGGGCTCCTAGTCAAGGGCACGGCCCTATAAGAGACACTCTAAGGCGCTTCCCAGTCAGCGATGATATTGCTACTGATAGATGTGTAAAAGAAAGGGGTGTCATTCAAAGCTGTGAAGTCCGGACCAGCGATAGGTCCTATGGTTCCTAGAACTCCGTATGTACGCGCTGCTGGTCTAACGGTTAAATCGTTTAGCGCAGACATGAATTGGGTCATTATGTCTTGAGATTGACCGGCACCAATGCCTTTCATAGTGTAGTAACCAATTGTGAAAACGCCTCTTATTAGTTCTAAGTTTCCGCATAGTCCAGCTGTTGTAGTCGTGGAAAAAGTTAGATCTAGCTGGACCCATTCACTTATTGCGTCTCCACCTGCTGCTAGTTGGTTAGCCCCTAATACCTCTAGATTTTCTGCTGCGCAGATATCACGGATCGGGGTTTCGTAGTAACGGCGGATATTTTGGAGAGTCATGAGAAGTTCTTAGTGACGCGGGGGTCGGCCTTCAGCACACTTGTAACAGTAGCTTGCAGCGTACTTCTAAAGAAACTCGATAAATAGCCTCGATACCAATCCCATCCAGCGGTTTCATTGCCGCCTCCTTTTATACGACCTACAACTAAGTCTTGCGCTACGGCTCTATATGTAGTTAGGTTTCCGATTGTGTAGTTATTGACTGAAGTTCCTGTTTGGTAACGTGTCACCGAAGGCGGTGTTATCAGTTTTGGAGTTCTCGCCACTGGAGGGGGTTCGGCAGGAGGCGCAATAATCATGGGAATAGAAACGTTTCCTGCTACACCTACCCACGAGCGCTCAAAAGTTCCGCTCCAGTAAGGGCCTTGTTCCTTTAAATCATGAATGACTTTATAAGTTGCATTCTCTAAAATGCATCCCTTGGCCGTCTCTACATATTTACGCAGATTTTTAAATTTGGTTGTCATTGAGGTCTAGCCGTTACGACAAAGAAAACTGGATCCTCTCCTCGGTAAGTTTTTGGGTCGATTACTTTCATGACTTGGTTTTGACCCGCTGTTGGTACTTCGAAATAATCTGATGCTGTTATGTACGCTCCACCGATTTGACCTGGGTTGATCAGGATTTTTACGTCGTCCTTTTGATATAGGCCCCCCTGCTCCTCGATGTCTAGTTCGCAGATGACAATCTTTACGTCAAAGCGCGTTTCTGATGGAGTGATGGCACCCGTTTCTGGGTTGTAGGTATCAGCTCCCGCTTTTACAAATACGGCAGGAGATCCCCACTCCTGGATCAGAGGACCGGGGATGGGTCCAAAAACAGTATCGACTTTGCTCATTAATTACGTACCAACTTGATTTGGCGAGTGGCACCTATGCCGGCGTACCAGCAACCTAGAAGTGGACGCAGCCAGGGGAAGTCGCGGAAGATTAAAGGGTCAGAACAATCATTACAACTGCTGTGTTCGGCATATTCTTCGTACTCAACTTCTAAAACATCGAGTTTTTGACGTTTTACATAAACCCCTTCGGCAGGACCAGAGGTTGGAACGATGGGGATTACGGCAGAAGGGTTGAGTAGGAATTGAAACGCTAGTTCGATTTGAGCTGTTTTGATTTGTGGGGGGATTGCGCCGCATGATGCTTTTACACCATCACATACAGCGTCATAGCGTGGCCATGCTAAAGCTTGGGGAATGTCCACGTCGTCAGTAGATGGATCGCACCGAAGACCTACCCACATAAGGCTTTCGAGCCAGCGCACTCCTTGGTATAAGGCGATTGTTTTTTGATCGTCTGTGTAGGTAGCCCATTGAGTCTCCCATGGTTGAGACTCGGCAAAAGTATTGGCGTCCGCAAGGGTGACATAGCTGTTAGAGGCGGATCCTCCAAGCGTGGCATCGATGGCTGCGGTCATGGCCTGAACCTAGTGGCTTCAGTCTAGATCAAAGAAAAAGCCCCGTATGTACCTCTACTACGGGGCTTCTTCATAGAGGCATCTGCTCCTCTGTGTTAAACTGTAGCACATAAGGTTGGCGAAGCGTGAGCGAACACCTTCGCCAGGCCATCACCTCTGCAGGAGAGCAATGACGACACCACAATGGCACACAGTAGATAAAAATCTCAATGGAGAGATTTGGAAAAGGGTTGTCGGAAATCCCAATTTTTCTGTAAGTAATAAGGGGCGCGTGCTAAGTCATTCCAAGGTAAGTAGGCGGAAGTCGCACGGCGGCAAGACTGCTGGGTTTGCCGAAGTCCAGCTGTTGCTAAAGCCAATACCCACATCGCATGGTTACTTGAGAGTTGCTGTAACTCACTCCAAAAAACGCTTTGTTCACGATCTGGTGACACGCGCTTTTTTGGGACTTAGACCCGAGGGCTACCAAGTGAACCATATAAATGGCAAAAAGACAGATAACCGCTTAGAAAATCTTCTTTATATGCAATCCCCTGATTATGTTGCCCCGGAACCTGCAGCGGTTGATAACAAGTATCGCGGCGGATCAGTCAAGCTCAATGTTCAGGTGGTTAGACAAATAAAAACCCGCCTTGCGGCGGGTCAGTCTGGAGTTTCTCTGGCCCGAGACTTCCACGTCTCTCAATCGAACATAAGTGCAATTAAGAGTGGAAAGTCTTGGACCGATGTAACAGTCTAAACGTTAGTTGCGAACGGAGTGTTCACAATTAAACAAGTTGTATAGACCATTTTTGAAGTGGAATAAACCATATCCCAGTTACCTGCTGTTGCTAAGTTAGCATTAGTAGGATTACTAGGACCACTGAAATTAGTACCAAAAACGTGGAAACCGTAGTGGTAGTCAGTGGAGAGAACATCTTGCTTAGACAAGATGTTACGCTCGGCTTCAATGCGAAGCTCCTGTTGGACACCTTCAGCAATACACCCGCTAGATGTTAAATAGACAGGATACTGATCGGATCCACCAACGTTAAGAGTTGGCGCAATTGTGTCATCCACAATTATGCGGAGACCCATAAACCAGGCAATATCATCAGAGCGAACTCCGATGCCGCCACCACCCCACTCAATGGCCGAGCCGCTAGCGAGACTACTGGAAGAGAAGGTCAACGCACCAATCTGCTGCAGATATGCATACACGTCGCTGTGCATTGCAATGATCTTTAGCTCGTCTGAGCGTTCGCCTAGCTTGTGCTTAGCACCAACAACAGCAGCAGCTGTTAGGTAGTTGGCAGCAGTTGCACCGCTAGTACTTTGTGAAACGTCCCAGACGTTATCGGCTAGAGCTGTGTCGAACATGCCCGCAAACATGTCCACCAATGTGGTGGAACGAAGCACGTTGATGGCACCGGCCAATTGGTTGCGGATTGCAGCCATTGGATCCGAGCCTGTGCCTAGACGGGACAGGTCGTCACATGCATACGCGAAACCTCTGTGGAGGATCGGCATGATTTGCTCGTCGCCAGTGATGGCTTGAGGTGTCAAATAGCCTGCGCCACTTGTTCCCCAAGTCGCATTTGACTGGATCCGCTCTTCTGTTGGATTGATTGGGCGGAAGAACGGAACCTGGACAGATACACCGCCGCGCTTAGCGTCGAGTGCATTGTCACGTACCACTGCGCCGGATTGAACCCATTTGCACTGGTTATAGATTGCTTCTTGGATGTACTGAAGAAATTCAGGACGGGTAACTAAGTCGGTGAGGAATGTTCCTCCCGAATAGTTGGCCATAGGGGCGGCCATAAGCCTTGCTCCTCTTTGTTAAATAGGTGTGCCGTGGATTACCCTTAGCGCGAAGCCTCAGTTCTGAGAGCTTG
>Ga0208011_1000169_pt1 | contig 28029 bp, 46 predicted proteins | sample 7_EtaG_FD_184080 | JGI IMG/M metagenome (GOLD analysis project Ga0208011, IMG submission 184080) | Marine viral communities from the Subarctic Pacific Ocean - 7_ETSP_OMZ_AT15161 metaG (SPAdes) (version 2) | ecosystem: Environmental > Aquatic > Marine > Oceanic | place: Pacific Ocean | collected...
TAGGTCAGATTCAGTTTCTTTAATTCTTTCATTTATAGACTTAAGAATCCATCCCCCGAAAAAGGCCACCAAACCAATAGCTATATTCATAAAGAATTGAAGATTAATTTCCATATTAGTATATACACATAAAATTTGAGTTTTATTAGTTAAAAAAGTGTAATAACATTTAATGTATGAAGTAGTTCTATCACCTTATAGAGCAAAGGTTTACCTCTGCGAGGACGGGAACTGGAGGCATGATACTGTTTTTATATACAATAACTCCAAATGTATTGCCGAGCGGGAAATAGACAGTCTTATGCAATACCTGTTTGACGAGGGATTTATAAAGGACAGGAGAACTAAGTACTATATTGCCGAGAGAGATTCTGACTAATTAAAAATCAATTGGAGCTATTCATACCATCCCGTAACCGCTATCCTTTTTTTGCTGGGGTGCGTGACATGGCTAACGAGATGCGGTAATCCCCCGTCTGGAACGTCAAATATGACCAAGGAATTAAATGTGGGAGCTTCGGCTCGCGTTATCGTAACATAATCCTCCTTCATGCTGAAGAAAAGGCCCCCGTCTTGAGGCAACCATCCTTTAGATAAGTTTAATACTATAGTTACTCTCCCTTTGCAGTGATCGTTATGGGGGCCGTTATAGTCTCCTTTCCCGTATTTACTTGTAAAAAGCTCTCCGGGTCTCAAATCTTTATGTTGAGATATTTCTTGTAAAAAATTTACCATTGGAGACACTTCTAGGAAAGACTTTCTAAAGACGCATTCTTCACACAGGCACTTAGGGAAATGATTGCCAAAAAAAACTCTTTTATATATATAAGAAAATCCCCTATTTTCTCTATATACGCTATCTAAAAAGTGCCTTTTATTTGATATAAGTTTTTTTAGTGACGCGCTTCCATCATCTGGATAGACGCTTGTCGCCCACGAGTCGATTCCGAGGTCTGGGTCGGGTAAAAACATCCACGACCACCAATTTTCAGGTATGGTGTCGTAGTAAGAGTGGAGTTTTTCAGCCTCCTCCTCCTTCAAAAAATTTCTTACTATAACGAATTTTTCTTTCTGAAATTCTTCTTTTATTTGCTGAATGTCTAACTGTTCATTTATTAAGTTTTCTTCGTTCATGATATAATAATTATTCTGAGTGAATTTCTCCGTCAGGGCCATAATTTCCTTCAACCCCTAGGGAATCTAAGAAATTTATCTTTTCCGGCGATCCCGGTAATAAATTAGTTTCAAGAGAAAATCCGGCGTAGGGAGGGTAATTATTAGTAGTATAAGAATGAGTGACGAGCATAGAGTCAAAAAACAAGCTAAAGAAAGAGGAGTTAAACGAGAAGAGAGTCGTGAAAACACCACTTTCAAAGACGTCGTGAGCTTTAGCGTTAAACGAATGGTGAATATGGTCTTCCATTTTAAAATTATTATTTAACCTATATCTTCCGCTAAGTTGAAAATATACTTCATAAGAGGGAAATTGTATATTTTTTAAAAAAAATAAACTTTTAAGTATTGCGAAAGAGACTCCATGACTTTTATTTACATGGTCTCTTGAGGTGTTAAAATAATGAGCGTTATTTTTGTTGCGGTAAAGAAAGTAATCCGATCTCTCTCTTAAAACGTTTCTCTGTTGATCAGGGATTTCTGAGAGCTCACATAGTAAAATGTCTGATGTAGGGGAAAATTTTCTTATAGAATTGAGCGTAGACAGGGTTTGATCGAATCTCTGTCCGTGGCTATATACGCTTCTTACGGGGGAATAGTCCAAGCTTATACTCGGATCAAAATAAATACACGAAGGTACGATAAATATCGACTTCACCAGTGAATAATAAACAGATAATAAAGAGAAGTCAATACTATTTGCATTTACACTCGCAGTTAGTGACTTGACAACTGTCGGACGAACAGCAGCCCTTTTCACAGGCGCAATCCGGACATCCGGAACGTGTCAAGTCACAACCAAGAGTAAGCAACACTGAGGCTAACAAGATTTTTATTTTCATTCTATTTCTCTCTTTTTAAGAATTAGGATTTTGGGATAAGTGACGCGAAGCATGAATGGAAACATTTTTTTTGCTGCTTCTTTATCTGCGTCATCCTTCTCGGTCTCTTTTGGGGAGTTCTCAATTGACATTTTTTTGAGTTCTGTTTCGCTGGGCATTTTAACTTTTGGGTCTAAGGCCCACATAATTTTATGATCTTCGCAGTAGGAGATTATTCTGCGTACGGGCACGATAAGGTTGAAGCCTTCCCCGGCTCCCCTTACAAGCATTCCTATATAGAGAGCGTCACCCTTAAGATAAACACCTCCACCCGATGACCCCGGAAACGCAGTGCAGGTTGTTTGGTCAAAAACGTGTTTATTTAAATTTTTTATTAGTCTGCCGTGCTGCGAATAGATGCCGTCCGTCATACTGTTAGCCCCCATTTGACCCAATAAGCTTCCGACGTGCAATAGGTCTTCCCCTAGGGGCGGGATTTTATCTTTTTCGAGATGAAAGGCGACGGTATCTTTTACGAAATTAAATTTTCGAATTCTTAATAAGGCGAGATCGTGACCGTTATCTGCGTCGCTGTACTTTAGGACTTCCGCGTCCATTTGTAGCCTACCTACCGTGCGACCATTTTGACGGATTTCTTTTACCACCATTGGGTCTTTAAATTCAACTATAGTTTTTGGGGTTCCTCCAATAAAGGTTTTTCTTTCTTTTCTTAAATTATCGATTACATGGCCCGCAGTCCAAACGAAATTAACTAAATTACCTTTAGAGTCTTTTCGGGTAAAGACAACTCCAGAGCCTTCGCCATTAGAGAAGGGGCCTTCTGATCGAATAGTAACAGAAATGTTTTGTAAATGTTCTGCGGTAGAAGCGGGTTTCTCAGCCGCTTTGATAGAGTGATGGACTCCCACGCAAATGAGGAAGCCGTAAAGAAATTGTTTCATAATTTTAGCCTTTTAATAAATTACACTAAAATCAGTAAAATAATTTTATTTTTTATTAGAAATCGTCCTCCAGAACGCCTGAATTTTGGTAATCTTTGACTTTTCTCTCAAAAAAATTGGTCATTGCGCCCGTGTCAACAACCTCAGAGAGCCAAGGGAAGGGGTTTGTATCACTGTCGAAACGGAAGTCAAGGCCAACCCCTTCAAGTCTTCTGTTACCGATGTATTGCATGTAATCGACAAACATTTCCGCGTTAAGCCCCAGAATACCGCGAGGTAGTACGTCGTGCGCGTATTGTATTTCAAGCTCTACAGCTTTTTTGATATTTTCCGTCACTTCTTCTTCGAATTTTTTTGTCCACACGGATGGGTATTGCTCTCTTATAGTATTAATCAAGCATGTGCCAAATTCTATATGTAGACTTTCATCTCTCAAGGTGTAACGAATTTGATCAGACAATCCGGGTAATTTGTTTTGGCGGCCTAGAGCAAGCAACATCGCAAAGCCACTAAAAAAGAACGTGCCTTCGCAAATTATGTAATATGTAATAATGTTACGCAGAAACTCCCTTTTGCCCTCTATTGTTTTGGTAGTAAAATCGGGGCGATTGACGCTAGTAGTAACATCCATAAGAAAGTCGTCTTTATCTTTTATAGATGGAATATTTATGTGAGCCTCGTAAACTTCTGAGACCTTTAGGCTGTAGCTATCACAACAAGTGACAATAGTCCAGTTATGCAAAGACTCTTCGTATGCTTGTCTTAGAATATACTGGCGGCATTCTGGATCAGTTACCCACTTATTAACGGTGAGAAGTAAATTGTTGCCCACTAAAGATTCTGTCCCCGCAAAAAAACCCAAACATCTTTTTACGAGTAGTTTTTCGTCTTCGGTTAGGGCTCCGTTTTTCCATTGCTCTACATCCTCGGACATATTTACTTCGGCTGGCGACCAATTGTTAGCCGCGCCTTTAAGGAACAAATCCCAAGCAAATTTATTTTTATGAGGGAGTATTTGGTTAACTCCAGCCACTTCTTCGCCAAATATTGATCCATCTTTCATTATTGACAACTTTCGCACGTAGGGTCTAGAATTGAGCAAGCTTGAGGCGGGGAGGCCTCCCTTTCACTGCTTGAGGTATTTGTGGTAGATTTTTCAATTTTGCTTGCCGATTTATTTCTTAGATAATAAGTACTTTTTAATCCCCTGTTTTTAGCGTGAAAGTATAAATCGTTTAGATATTTTAAAGAGGTAGAATTATTAAACAAGTTCAAAGACTGACCCATGTCTATCCATTTTTGGCGCGCCGCCGCGCAATCAATTAATTTAAATTGATCTTGTTCAAAAGCTGTTCTAAATCTACTTTTTAAATCTTCTGGTAAGTCTAATTGGGATACATCACCGTCAACCTCTTTTAAGGCTTCAATTAAAGGGGGGGTCCATAAATTCAATTTTTTACATTCTTTGACAAACCACTCATTTGTGATAAATAAGTTTCCACTTTTATTTTCATAGACGAAAAAAGTAGAAAAATCAGGATCAATAGAAGGAGTGCAACCTTGAATATAAGATATAGTGGCAGTAGGAGCAATAGCCATAGTGTTGCTATTACGCATTCCATTATCTCTAATAGAGTCTCTAGCGATTTTCCAATTAATTTCAGGAGCATACTTTTTTCCTCTATGAAGAATTGGCTTTTCCCCCAAATAATTCATTAAATTTTTATAAGTGTCAATAGGAATGATGTCCTGATCCCACAAGGAGCCTTCATAAGAAGCATATTTCCCTTTTTCTTTAGCTAGCTTAGAAGAGCTCAAGATGCAGTGATATGATATGAATTCATACAGCTCATCAGCAAGCTTTACAGCGTCGTCTGAAGAGTAGTCGATTCCATAAGAGTGAAAAACGTCATGCCACCCCATAGTTCCGGCTCCAACTGGTCGGTGGGTTAGGTTTGATTTCTCAGCTTCTTTAGTTGGGTAAAAATTTAAATCAATAACGTTATCAAGCATACGCATTTGATTTTTTATTGTGCGAGCGAGAAGCTTGTAATCTAGTTCTCCGTTTTCTTTGATGTGCTCCTTAAGATTTACAGAGCTCAGATTACATACTCCAGTTTCTCCTACTTCCGTTTTTTTTCCTTCCTCGAACTCAGAAGGTTTGGTATGCAAAAAAATCTCAGTGCATAAATTAGAGCTATGGATGACTCCTTCGTGGGAATTTGAATAACGTAAATTTGAATTATCCTTAAAAGTCATCCAAGGGTGACCCGTTTCGAATAGGACTCGCAACATTTTTTTCCATAAATCTTTAGCTGGAACTTTACGATGGTTTGGAATCTCTCCGGAGTCGGCTAATTTACAGTATTTTTTGTAGCGCTTATCAAATTCAGCTCCGTAAACTTCGTGCAGATCACGAACATCTGAGGGGGAAAATAAGTACCAATCATCGCTTTCAGCAACTTTTTCAAGAAAGAGATTGGGCAGCCAGTTGGCCGTGTTCAAGTCATGACAGCGACGGCGCTCTTCGCCAGTGTTCTTTTTTAGATCAAGAAAGTCTTCTATATCTAAATGCCAAGGTTCAAGGTAGGCACAGCCCGCTCCGGGTCGTTTACCGCCTTGATTGACGGCGACTAGAAGATCATTGTAAATCTTAAGCCAAGGAACGAGGCCGCTAGATTTTCCGTTAGTGCCTTTAATGTGCGAGCCGGATGATCTAAAATTAGATACGTCAAATCCTAGTCCTCCTGCGTATTTTGATTTTCTTGCTTCTTGCCAAGCGCCTTCGAAAATACCATCAATAGAATCATCAAAAGTATTAAGATAGCAGCTAGAAAGCTGACTATGAGTGCTGCCGCTATTAAACAGGGTAGGAGTAGAACAGCATAGGTGAAATTGAGAAAGCGTGTTATAAAATTCGATAGCTTTTTCATTTTTATTTTTCTCGTTTATACACAGGCCCATAGCGACCCTCATCCAGAAAGACTGAGGGGATTCCAACCTTCTTTCATTTAGGTGGTGGAAATATCTGTCGTGGAGAATCTGAAGGCCAAGGTACTTGAATTTATAATCTCTATCGAGCTCTAGGGAGTAAGCTAATTTTTTAAGATCAAAATCTAAAAGTCTTTTGTCTAGGATTTCTTCTTTTACTAAGAGCTTGATATTTTTTATGAAAGAGAGTCGATACTGATCTTCGAAAGCGTCTTTATCTACGCTGCTTCCGAAGACCTCTTTATGAATATTTCCTAGGAGAAGTCTAGCGGCTACATGTGAATAATTTGGCTCCTTTTCCATTTTAGCTCTAGCTGACATAACTAGAGCTTTATCTATCTCGGTGGTGGTTATTTTATCGTATAGCTGGACATGAGCGTCTAGCACCACTTCACTAGCAGAAACATCAAGTAAATTTTCGCAAGCTCGCTCCACGCATTTATTAATTTTATTAATATATAACTTTTCTAATCTACCGTTTCGTTTCTTGACGTGAATGACTTTAGAATCCATAGAGAGTTTCCCTTCGGGGTGTAGACTATATTACGAGTATTATATTTTTAGAGAAAGAAAAAAAGGCTAAAGAGCCAAAAAAAAAGAACGAGTTAACAACATAGAGTGCTATAATTTATAATTCAATAGACCCAAAACCTTTTTTCTTCGGGTCTTTGTCGTGCTTAACGCCCTTGCGTTTTTTTTCGTAATTTTTAAAATACTTTTCTTTAACAGAGTCTTCGCCGTCTTTTTTAACTCTTTGATTACTCATTTCTTTAGACAAGTCCCACATATCGCCTACTGTCATCCCTTGTTTCGCGGTGCGTCTAGCAAAATCTTCTTTAGAGTAGCAGTCGCCCTGCGTGTCAATAGCGGCATTCGCGGCTAGAAAAACCCTATTCCACTCAATTCCCTCTTTGTCCCTATAGACATGAATATCCTTCATAGGTTGGAGGATTTCTATTTTTTCTCCGGTTTCAGGATGCTGGAAGATGTAGAAAGGCATTTAGGCTTTAATATTATAAAACGCGGGGTTGTCAGGAAGCTGGTTGCAAGTAGTCTGGTATTTAAAGTTTCTATTTACGTCTTTCATTTTAGACTTAGGAATGCTTTCGCCATTTACGTTGCTTATTTTTCTTTTCCCTTGTATTAGTTCTCTTGTAATTACCCCGACTTGATAATTATTATCCCAGACCCTGCTCCATTCAACTCCCTCAGAGTCTACGTAAATATGTTTTTCAGTCATTGATTGAGTAATCTCAATGACCTCTTTAGTTTTAGGGTGTTGAAATGTGTAAAGTGGCATATCTTGAATTCATCGAGTACGTCTTAGCTCCTTAAGATAATACACTTAAAATAGCATCAGTCATACGAGAAGCGCTGAAATTTTCTTGCACTTTTAGTCCTTCGTGATTAACTCGATCTTTTTCGACTCTTTTGATAGCTTTTTCGCATCCGTCGATAAAATCATCTTCTTTAAAATTAAATATTTGTCCTTGATTAAAGGGTCCTCCTTTTTTAAAGAAAAGCCCATCATAAGCGTCGATTTTGCCTGAAGTTTCTACAAGAACCGAGTTTTCATTATTGGCCCACTCTTTATACCCAGTAGCATTTAATATTACCGAATGTTTTCCTATTCCTACTGATTGAAATTCTGGTAAACCCCACCCTTCTCCTCCGGACATACCTAAGATTATATCTCCAGAATTTAGAAAATCGTTGTAAAGCGCGTTTTGAATCATGTGTCCTAAAAAATTTACATTAAAGTAAGAACATCCATTTAAGCTTTCTGAAAATAACTGTTTATTTAAGTTTTCGTTTAAGAACGGGTTAAAGACAGCACATTGCAGGGAGTATCTCTTATCGTTGCCGTACTTCTTCACCCATGCATTAATTATTTTCTTATGATGTTTTCTGTGCTCGAATTTTCCGCATAAATTAAAGGTTATTCTGCCATCATTAAAGTGTTCTTTTTCTATTTTTTTAAAATTATAATTATCAAAAGCTAAAGGAATAACTTCAGATTTAACATTTAAATTTTCAAAAACCTCTTTGCAGAAGGAGTTAGTTACCATCAGTTTATCTACGCTTTTAGCTATTTCAATTTCATGCTTCGTCGGGCTATCTAACTCGTAGAATGTTATAAGATTGAGAACTTTAGAAAAAGACTCTAAACCTCCGTTGAGATGCCATAACTTTACAGAAGGGCTTTCTCTGGAGTGATTTAGGTATGCTTCTTCCGCGTTTCTTCTTAACCAGTTTAAAAATGTTTTGTCAGAGTGAGGCTCGGACTCTTCAAACTGAGAAGAGAAGTCGATTTTATCCCCGATTACGAAAAGGGGAAGAACGGAAAGTGGGTCTCTTCGGAAGACCTCTCTCAAAAAAAGAGTAGATACTTGACCGAAGGAGACGCCATTTACCGGGAGGTGAGCTGCGAAATCCATTAAAGGACGTCTTCGTCAGCTTCTTGAGTAACTTCTTGAGCGACTTCCTCTTTTTTAGGGGTGTCAGGAGTGGGGTTGGAGAAATTTCTAGCTTTTAAGATTCTGAAGTCGGGATAACGATCATTTTTCTTTTCTCTATTAGCGAAAACAACTACTTTTATTTTGTTTTCTACCCCCATATCGTCCTCAACAATAACGTGGCCAGCTAGATACTTTTGTCCACCGTTTTTGCTTTCTTTTTTCCATAGAGCGCCCAGCTCTTGGTTGTTTTCTTTATTATCATTACTATTAGTGTTTTCTGACATAGAACTCAGTATAGGTTTATTATTCTTCGTAGTCAAGGTATTTTTTTGCGAAAGGTATTATATATTTTTTTGTTAATGTTTCGTAAGTTTCTACCTTAGGTTTTTGCATAAATTCCCACCTAATACAGTGATCTGCGTTGATTTTAAGTTTAGGGTCATTAATTTTCTCTGAGTCGTTAGCTGGATTCTTTTCTACTATAATTGGTGGAGCGGCTCCTCCGCTATTTACTTTGCAGTAGTTGCAAATATGCACCAACAGTCCATTTAACTCTTGCTTAAGCCAGAAAACTTCATCATCGGTGTAGTGATCGAATCTTATGTCTGTTATTACTAAGACTTCGTCATCATCTAATTTTAAATTTTTAATATTTTTATCTAAAATGTTTATCCAATGCCTTCCTTGGCTTTGGCCGCGTTTTAGGTTAGCGTGGAAAACGAGAAAGGGCCTAATTAACTCTTTCTCTTCTCTGGAGCAAGTTACCGAGTTTACCCCGTAGTGTTCTTTAGTCCACGGGTTAACCTCCTCCTTTAAAGCATCAGCAATAGATATTCTTCTACATTTTTTAATTTTAGATAAAAGAGTGAAAAATAAATCCTTACCGCTTCCTGCGACACCGGAAAGGCCTATAACTTTATTGGTCAGAGTCACTCACAGCCCCCTCCTCATCGATGGCTTCATGACTTGAAGGGCTCTCTTCCCCCTTACTGGACTGAGCGGGCTCCTCTTTTCTTTTATCGTCAAAGTTGGACATGAATTGATCTTCAGTTAGACCGTAAGTCGCTGCTCCTATATGGTCGAGTTTTGAAGCTGTATCTAGCCAAATTTTTCCTCCTATTTTTTGCCACCTCTCGCAGAACGTGTAGTCTTCTGAGAGATAGGTTTTTGACTCTTCATGAATAGAAGTATCGAAAAAAGTGTAAGAGTTATCTTTCATGAGTTCAATTACTTCGGCAGATAGAGCGTTCTCGGCGTTGTCGGAGTATCCCTTCGTCTCTAGTTCGGATTTATATCTTAGCTCGGGGTAGGATAACTTCATTTTTTCAAGACATTCTCTCTTAATACATAAGAACCCAGTTCCTGCGTGGTTAACTTCAACAAACTTTTGCTCGTCTATCATTGCGCCATCTTTAAAATCTATAACATACCTAGGGGGGTAGCCCTTAATAGGGTAAGCGCCTGCCGTGACCATTCTATCGGACACGCATAATCTTAATAACGACCTAGGATTAAACTGAATGTCGGCGTCTAGGAAAAATAAATGAGTATGATCTGTCGCTAGAAATTGAGCTACGAGATTATTTCTTGCTCGCGTTATTAAGCTTTCGTTTGAAAGGAACCTGAAATCTACGTGTATCCCTAGCTCTTTACTTAAAACGATAGAAGACATCATACCGGATACAGTAGCTTGATCTATCTTACCCCCAAAACATGGAGTACATACCATTATTCTTAAGGATTTGTAGCTATCCTGTTCTAGAAGCGGCTTATTTTCTTCAGACCCTTCGTCGTGATCGAAATCTATGATTTTCATAATTAAAAGTATATAAATTATTTTTTAAAAATTAGCTACTGTCCTTTTTTTCCTTAGTAAGCGTTAAGCCACGGTTGCCCACTCTAAGTTAAATAACTTAGCAGCGCGTAATATACTCCCGCTTTAACCCTTCGCAACACTTTACGTGTCTTTCAGCGTCTTTTCGCCTAGCTCGCGAGCAGTATATTATAACATATGTAACTTTGTCAATAAGCGGTGGGGCTTGTTTTGTTGGCTACCGTCCTTTTCCTTTAGCTAAGTATGAAGTTTCCGGTTTCTCTTGCGAGATACTAATCTCAAACGCCGTGCGCTCCCGAAGTAACGTGAAGGTTATTAGCCTTACTTGATTAGTGCCTTTTTACGGGCTTGTGGTGAACTTATCAGTTTTTTTCGCACTAAGTCACCGCGTTAACAAAGATCAATTTTAAAAGAATGTATTATTATTATATTTTTCAGTCAAGAGTAAAAAAAATCTTGACCCAAATATATAAAAAAGTTATGCTCGAGGCATCTTAAAAATTAAAAAAATAAATAAATCATGAGTAAAAAAGGTAGAAAACCAGTAATGTTTGATTGGCCAGATAGCGACTTCACCGCTGAAGATATACAAAAGTCTTTATCGGGAAAGCTCTCTCGCGTCTCAATTCACACCAAAATCAACAACGGCCTTAAAGCCGGAGAAATAACCTTGGTTAAGAAAGTTAAACCTGCTCTTGGCAGACCTTGTTCGGTTTATACTCGAGCCAAGAAGGTAACGACCTAAAAAAATACCTATGGAAAGGCTTTCGTGGGAAGAGTATGCCCTAGCTCTCGCTAGAGCCGCTTCTCTTCGCAGCGAAGACCCTTACGTTAAAGTTGGGGCCTGCGTTTTACGCCACGATAATAGCGTCGCAGGGGTCGGCTACAACGGAGCACCCTCTTCCCTAGATATAGATTGGGGTGATCGAGACGAAAGACGAAAAAGAGTAATTCACGCGGAGATAAACGCTTTACGCTACACTCATCCTGATGAGTGCTATCTTTTAGCTTGTTCACTTTTACCTTGCAACGACTGCTTAAAGACTATAGCTTCATACGGAATCAAAAAACTTGTCTTCGGGGAAGAGTATGACAAAGACCAATCCTCCTTAGATTTAGCTAATGAGTTTGGGATAGAGTTAGTAACCTTCACCAATTAGGAACCACAACACGTCATCCCGATTATAATTAATGGAAATACTAATTAAAAAAACTCACCCCGAAGCTACCGTTCCGACTCAAGCAACTGAAGGAGACGCTGGATATGACCTGTATTCTGTTGAAGAGGTAACGCTAGCCCCCCTAGCTAGAGCTATTATAAAAACCGGAATTTCTGTGGCAATCCCTCTGGGGTTTTATGGCCGTGTAGCTCCCCGTAGCGGCCTTGCACTTAAGAAGGGCCTAGACGTATTAGCGGGGGTAATTGATGCGGGATACAGAGGGGATGTAGGCGTGGTTTTAATTAACTTATCCGCTGAGTCGGTTACTTTAGAAAAGAAGTCGAAAATAGCGCAACTCATCATTGAAAAGTGTCATGATGTAGATTGGCTAGAGGTGAATGATCTTTCGGAATCCGAGAGGGGAGAAGGGGGCTACGGAAGTTCTGACGTAATTCCCGCTAATTTAAGCTCTCCACGCCCCGTAGAAGTAAGAACTCTTGGCGATCCATGATTCTAGAAATATTAAATATTTCTTTAGGCATTTCTTTTGCGCTTATTATATGGTTAAAGACTAATGCTTTTTGTGAGTATTTAGAATACTTTCATTTTGAAAATCATTTTTTTATAAGCTCTTATTATAAAGAGAGAAAGAAAGTGATACATAATTTACATTATACCGATTTTTTATTAATTAAAAATAATTGCTTTTTTATAAGATTAATTACGTGCCCTATTTGTTTGGGGGTGTGGTTAAATATTATTATTAGTTTATTTTTTAATTTTCAAGATTTTTTTACTAGATTTTATCTATCTACTTCTTTATATTATTTTTATTGCTTTTTAATTAAGAATTCTAATGTCGATTAATATTTCCAACTGTGTTCAATTTTTAAACGTAATTAATAATCAAGCCTCGGTTGATATGTCGAGCAACTCTTACATTAAGGAGCTGGAAGAGTGCGTGGGGTCTGCGTCTGGAGGCTGTTGCGGGCGAGAAAAGGTGATACAAAGGAATTGCGACCATAAGCTCTACTCTATTATAGACGAAGCTTTAACAAATGATCCCGATTTAAAATCTAAAATAAAAGAAGCGTTTGATGGCGCTGAGATTATCTTTGCCCTCCAAGGAAAGAGTATCGTTTTATGAGTTGACTAAAGGGTATTAAATTATTATAATGCTCTTTCGTCGTCTCAAAAGGCGGCGCTGGTAAATATCAATATCAAATGAAAAATACAACAGTAAAGAAAAGAACCAACACTAGCCGCAGAAGCCGCGCAAAGAAAAAGGCCGCGCCTTCTGCTTTCGATAGAGTAACGGAAGTAAGAACGGGGTACGCTCGACTAGCCTTAATGCTGGTCTTAGCTAATCTTTTTCTCACTGGCTATGTGATTAGCAAAATCAGTACTCTCGAATCGGACGCGCAAAACGAGGCGACAGTTTATAACGAACAACCAACTACCGCTACGTCCAGCGAGCCTACTGGGGGTGATATTTAAACTTATTATTCTATGAGCTCATGCCCCCCATATACATGGGGGGTTTTTTATAATTTTTATTCATGAAAGGTGCGATAGTCACGGTTTTCAGTAAGCGTCGAGAAAGGTATCTCCCCTTCTACATTCCGGCTCTACGCTCTTATCTTGAGAAGACTTCTCAAGAGTTAGACATTATTGTCTCAGAACAAATAGACTATAATACTACTTTTAATTTTAATATTTCTGCTAACGTTGGCTTACGAGCGGCATTCGAATCTCTTAATTGCGATTACGCAATTATTGTAGGCCCCGATAATATACCTTTAGAAAAGGTAGATTACTCATGGAGCGGCAAGAACGAAACGTCCTTCCTGATGTATGGAGGATACAAGATAGATAAGAACTCTTTTTACAAAAGCAACGGCAATAACGTATTCATGGGATGGGGGTGGGGGTGGCAAGACGTGGAGTTTTATGACAGATTAGACTTTTACGGTATTCTCCACGAAGCATGGTACACTAAGCAGGCGGCAATTGAATCTAAGATTATAGATTTATCCTCTCGAACAAACACCGAGCGTTCATCTATAGACCAGTGGATTCAGGGTCGCCACGGTATAACCCTAGATCAAGTGCCTAAAATCTTACCTCCCCACGAAGCAGGAGTTAACTTCGAGCCCTACGAGGAAAATTATTGGTATTCCAATATAGTTAAAGAAGCGCATATAAATTTATCCTATATAATCCGACATCTTCCGCCTGAAGAGAGGGAGCGTTACTACTCCGTCAGTGGCTACAAAAGCATTAACATGAATAACGTAAAACATTCCCGAGAAGAGGGCGTCAATTATTTTAGATACAATACTCATGACGTTTTTTCTGATTCCAATAGTTATCCCGAAATTAAGTTTCCTATTTCGAAAAGGGCTTTAGAAAATAGCCCAAGAATAAAAGAGCTAGAATACCAGTTAGTAGGTGGGAAAATAGTCAAACTAGATTTTTTATAAATTGAGCAAAAAAAAACATGGTCAAGCGGGCAAGGGCGATAAGGCTCGCAATTGTTATTCTAAAAAGTTTAAAAATAATTACGATAAGATAAACTGGGGGAGAAAGAAAAAGAAAAATTCTTGATAGATTTCTCTTCCAAATCTGACGAACAATTAGTATCTTTCTGCAAAAGGGGCTACAGAAAGGCTTTTGACGAATTAATATTTAGACATGGTAAATATTTAAAAAATTGGATTTACAAGCTATGCAGGAATGACGAAGGGCTGGCTGATGAAATTTTTTCCCTAACTTTAGTAAGATCGTGGCAGAAAATTAACACTTTTAAAGGTAAGTCTTCTTTAAGAACTTGGATGAGTACAGTATCGAGAAATTGTTTTTATGACGAGATGCGAAGGGTCGCGAGGAGAAATTTTGTAGATTCAGAAAAAGTACCCTTTTTGTCTTCTCGCTCTACGAACCCCAAAAATGAAGAGCGCGAAGGGGTTATCCACGAAGGTATTTCTCTTGATTTTACCTTGCGCGAAGAGTCTTTACCTAGCAAACGTATTGAGTCAGCGGAAGCCGCGAGTCGCAATTCACATCTTGTAAGAAAAATATTTTCCCGGCTTAAAGAAAGGGAAAGGGAAATATTATTTTTAAGAGATATTGAAGAGCTAGGATATGCGGCTATTGCAAAAAGACTTCAGATTCCCATAGGCACAGTTATGTCTAGGCTTTATTATTCGCGCAAGAAAGCTTTTAAAATATTAAAATTGTTTTTAAAATGAAAATTACAATCATAGGTAATGGGTACGTAGGGAAAGCGACGAAGCTCGCTTTGGAGCAGGGTAATGAACCTCTCGGTGAAATATTTATCTACGATAAGGTTGCGGATAAGAGTGAATGCTCTCTGACAGAAGCGTTAAGCGCAAGCTTATTTTTCGTTTGCGTACCTACTCCGATGAAAAGAGATGGCTCTTGCGACCTTTCTTCAGTGGAGGAAGTAATGCGAACGCTTTCATCCAACGGGACGCCCTCCTCTAAGATTATCTTTCGGTCTACTGTTCCCGTGGGAACGTGTGATAGATTTAAAGTTAATTTTATACCTGAGTTCTTAACGGAAGCTAATTGGAGAAAAGATGTAATTAACTCTCAAGATTGGATAGTAGGCCTTTCAGAAGGAGACTACGGCTTACGAACCTCTTTACCAAAAGCTCTAAAAGGAAAAATGCATTTTTGTTCTACTCGAGAAGCTGAATTAGCTAAATACGCGAGAAACTGCTTTTTAGCGACAAAAGTTTCTTTCTTCAATGAGATTAAAGCTTTCTGTGACGCTAAACAAATAAATTATAACCACGTAAAAGAGCTTACCTCTTTAGATTCTCGTATTAATTCAAGCCACACTGACGTTCCGGGGCCAGACGGTAAAAACGGATTTGGGGGAACCTGTTTCCCTAAAGACATCCACTCTCTATCTTCACAAATGGAGAAGGTGATAATCCCTCATGTAATAAAAGCGGTAATATATAGAAACGAGTTTACGGATAGGCCCGAAAAAGATTGGGAGAGAAACGAGGGTAGGTCTGTCTCGAGTTAAGAAGTGAATAAATTTTTATACAATAAGAAGATATTGCTTTACACGGGTTACCAAAGTAAACCGTGGTGTCCGGAGAGCTTTAAAAACGAAGGAATGGGGGGGACCGAAACTGCAGTTTATAATTTATCCAAATGTTTTAACTCTCTGGGTTATGATGTTGTTGTCGGGGGAGACGTTATAGAGGGGAATTATGATGGCGTAAGATATAGAAAAAACAAGTCTCTTCATAAAGATTTTTCTAGGGATCATTTTCAAGCTATAATCGCTACCAGTTACGTCCATTTTTTAAAAGAGTTTTCTGAATTTACCTTTGAGAAGTCTTTTTTTTGCGTTCATAATACTGAAAATAGTGGGGGGTGGTGGTATCCTCACTGGAGGGGAGGAGACTTAGGGGACGAAGGATTAAGCCTTCTAGAGTCTAGCCGCTTAACCAATGTAGTTTGTCTGACGAGCTGGCATAGTGATTTTTTTAAAAGAACTTTCCCTTCTCTTTCCGATAAAGTTAGAATTATAGGAAATGGTTTTGATTCTAGCATGATTCCAGCGTCCCTGAAGAAAGTGCCTCGCAGTTTCGTGTATTCTTCTCACTCAGAGAGAGGCCTGAATTTGCTCTTATCTAACTGGGGTATAATTAGAAAGCGAGCGCCGGACGCTACGTTAAAAGTTTGCACACCCCAGTATGGACTCCAATATTTTCTCAATACGATAGAGCCCTTTTCCCACCTGAAAGAGATGGGCGTTTCTTTTCTCGGGGCTATTGACCAAAGGAGTTTGTATAAAATTATCGCAGAGACCGATTACTGGCTTTACCCCACTCGTTATGAGGAGACTTATTGCATCACTGCTTTAGAAATGCAAGCGATGAAGGTGTGCGTATTAGCTTCCAGTTGCAGCGCACTCAAGGACACCGTTTTTAATCGAGGGATATTAGTAGAGCCCCAACCAGACGATAATGCATTTTTTCTTCAATTTTTTAATCATTTCTCGTATTTAGAGTCTCAAAACGGAGATAAGCTTAAAATGACTTCTCGAGCTTATGAGTGGAGTCAATCTCAGTCTTGGCATCATAGAGCGAAAGAGTGGGTGGAATTAATAGAGTTTAATTAAGTTTTAGAGTGTAATATATATTATACTCTGAGATGATTTCGAAAGTTATTTTAAATTTTATACTTTTGTCGGCGGCTTTAGCGAGCTGCGGCTGCGGCGCGATCCATCAAGCGTATGAGAAGCAGGAAATTAGACTTGCTCGCCTCAACCATCAAGACCCACTTCATATAAAAAGCTGCGGGCCGGAGGCTATCCAAGACGCTTTATTAGTTTTAGGGACTTCAATTTCCCTTAATAAAATAAGCTATGATATCCAAAAGAGAGAGAGTAAGCTCAGATGTTTTATTTCTATTTTTGATAATGAGGGTCGTGAAATTACGTGGCCGTGGGAAATAGAAGGGTTTTTTAATAAAAATGATAAAATTAATGAATTTGAGGCTTCAGAGGTAGATAATTTCAAAAGCCTTTCTAATAATGCAGTAGCAATAATATTAATTAGAAAGAAATATTCTTTGAGGCATTATCACTGGGTCACATATCCGATTTACTCTAAAGCGGTGATAAAATCCTTTTTCGAAGAGGATACAAAAATTTCTAAAATATACGAAATTAAAAGAAAAAAATAGGGTTTTAGTGTATATATTTACATTATGCCACTGCCAAAGCCCAAGAAAAATCAGAAGAGGAACGATTTTGTCAATGAATGCATGGACAGCTCAGTTATGCTGAAAGAGTTTCCGGACGATGAACAAAGAGCGGCTGTTTGCTATTCTCAGTTTGATGAAAAAGCTAAGGCTTCTGTGATTGGCGACGTTTCTGGGGAGATAGTTATTGACCTTACTCCGGTGATTGAAGCAAAGCAGATGAGTCGGAAGTCTATTAACGATCTCCCTGATTCTAAATAAGAGATATACGAAACAAGAGTCTTAATGCTGAGAAATGACACTCACGCTCATTATGTAGATCATATTAATAAATTTACGACTTACGCTTTCGAATTAAATAAAGGGAAGTGGCAGGGGGAATTTATCGATGGTCAGCTTTTTCTATTAAGATACACTCACGGAATACTTTTCGCGTCTATCTGTGACACTTATTACGATTTAGATTATTCAGTAAAGGCGATTGGTCATGATGATAAGTCGCGTTCGCAGATTCCTCTTATTGAAATTTTTGATTATCTTCATTGGGAGTACAGCATTGAAGACATTTGGTACACTTAATATTTTGCTTTCCCTATGATTTCGTCTTCATATACGATACCGTACCATGACTCTTGACGGTTATCGCCGATAACCCAGTATTCATTTTCGGCAAGTTCGTCGTATTCTATATTATCGTTTTCGTAAATATTTTCTCCAGTTTTCCAGTTTTTCAAAGGGACTCCATCTGGCCCCACCAAGAGAGCCGTAAGCTTAACGTAAGAAAATTGGTCTACCCATAATTGATCATTTATATAGATGTCTCCATCAATTATTTTTATTTTTTCCCCCGGTAAGCCGATAATTCTTTTTACGAGAAATTCGTCGTCTGAAAAATCATAAAACACTATTACGTCTTCTCTTTCTGGGTTGTTAAATTTATATAGAGCTTTATCAATTAACAATGTTTCTCCATCGCCGTATGTAGAATTCATGCTTTCTCCCTCAATTTTGAATTTCCGATATCCCCAATTAAGAATGAAACCAAAAATTAGGAGCAAAATAAATAATCTAAAAAATTTATTTTTAAATAGTTTTTTCATTACTATTTAATACACTTGATATATTCGCGTGAGTTTTTTAAGTTTTAAAGTGTATTTATAATACGCTCTTTTAGGAGAAAAGAGCCTAAAAAATATGATACACAACCTTAAATACAAAAAACAGAGAGGCGGAACAACTAGGATGCTTAACGACTTACGAGTTAAGTTCTTTGCATTTCTTAATGATCCAATATTTTGCGATGGCTTTATATTGTTGTTGTTCTCCATATCGCTCTGGAGAGGGTGGTTTACCCCTTTTGTAGCGGTAGGATGGCTTGCCCTTTTTTTAGGAGCGAGAAGGATAATATCCTATTTTAAAAAAGAAAAAAATAAATAAAAATTAAGCGGGGCTTTTGCTCCGCTTTTTAGTTTTTGAGTGTAATTATATATACGCACATGACTACCAAATTAGTTATCAATGGATTACAAATCCACGTCCTGAAAAGGAAGATAAAAATATTCGATGATGATGATTCAGTTTCGGATGGTGAAGCTATGTTGCTTGTTAAATATTTATATGACGAAGGCTTTATAAATAGCAACAGTATAACTTGCGAAGTTATAGTTGATGATCAGCTCGAATAATATCCACAAGCTTGAGCTATTTAAGCTTGAGGACGTTTTTATTAACTCCGAAGGCTTACATTTGCCCAATCAGTTTCTCCCTTTTCAGGGCTCATGGTGTCCGGACAAGCTTTCTTTATCGCGTCCTTACCTCAGTAGGTGTTTGTTAAAAAATGAGAATCGCAAGTTTACGAAAAGAAATGACTCCTCTTTCAAAGGGGCTGTTGATTTTTCATTTAACCAGAACCCCAACGTTTCTCCTGTATACGGTTTAGGTTGTAAAGGCCTTACTTTCGAATGTTACGGTTTAATGTGGTGGACTATTCAGCAATTGCGTGCTTTTGAGCATTTCGATTGCGGTAAAAAAGTCTTGTTAAGAACAGCTAAAACGTATGTAAATGATCCCAATTTTCATTTTAAGACCGTAGGATTTGACGCGGTTAAAGGTCTAAAAGCAAATCAGTCTTATTATGTAAAAAAACTCTTTTATGGAGAATCTAAAGAGCACCCTCAACACTTTTCTCAGGAAGGGATAGAATGGATTCGTAAGAAATACGTTCGGCAGAATGTCGATATTAATTTAAATAAAAATACTGACAGAATTTATTTAAGTCGTAATAAGTACTGGCGTAGATTCACTCTCAACGAAGAAGATTTTGTTAACTTTTTAAGCGATAACGGCTTTAAGATTTTATATGGAACCGAGAGCCAAAATGAGCAGATTGAACATTTTCGTAACGCGAAAATAATAATTGCGCCCTCAGGTTCGATGCTTAAGAACACCATCTTTTGCGAAAAAGACCCTCTAATTATAGAAGTAGCTGGGAAAATTTGGGATAAAAAACATGGAAGCTGGGAGTTCGAGGAGAATGCTAGTGATTTTGGGCTGACAAATTATAAAAAAATTCTTGTAGATTCTGTTGGAGCTCACGATATTAATTTACCGATACCAGAAATACAAAAAATGTTAAAAGGTTTTATCTAATTCTTTTAAGTTCCTTATTTGCCCTAATATGTTAGTAGTATTTTCATAACATATTTTATTCACCTTGATTGTCTTAGGGTACGTATACTCTTTATCAATTCTTATTCCTTCTTCCCCGTCTTCCGGCGTTATAAAATCATCCACGTAATCAAACCAACCTTTTCTTTTTAAAAGTTCGTAATAAAAATCTATTTTTTCTTTCTCGCTTTCTATCAAAATGTCCATTTCTAGGTCTTTTTTTGATATCATAGAAATAAAGCGAAAATATAAACCCTCATCATAAGTCATTTCGCCAATTACGATTAAGTTCATATTAATTATTACACTTTTTGATAAAGCTTGACTTTTTTTTCTAAAATTGATACCATTTTTTTAATGAAAGAAGATAGGAAGAAATGCTCCGAGCTCATGGAAGACGCTAATATTTTAATGGAGTCAGTAGACCATTGGAATAAAAAAATGGATTCTGTAGCTGATAAGTTGGAAAATTTATCTTCCAAAGACTTTAATACCCTCGAAGAGATTAAAGAGATGGAGTCTCTAGAAGAGGAGGTGGAGAAGTTAAGTAGAAGATTAGATATTGAGTACGCTTCTATCGAAGAGATGGAGGAAAAAATTGAGAAGCAAATCTCTTTAAATAAAGAAAAAAAAAAGAGCACCAAAAAGAAAAGCCCTAAAAACCCCAAGAAGTCGAAGTGAATAACGACGGCTGCGAGAAAAGTTTTTTAACTCATTTAAAAAATGATACATTTTGCCGACTAGGGAAGTCTCAAGTTTCGGGCGTGGGAGTTTTTGCGATAGTAGATATTCCAGCCAGAATTAATCCATTTATCAGTTTCCCCTCTAAAGAGGATTTTTTTATAGATATTTCAAGGGAGGAGCTTTTTGCTCTAGACGGCGAGATTCAAAAATATATAAAAGATTTTTTCGCTCAAGACAGCTCTGGAAATTATCCCGTAAACGCCACGGGTTTAAATAATCTAAATATAAGTCATTATGTAAATCATTCTGATGTTCCCAACCTTTTCATCGAGGATATTTCGGGGCTTGATGTTTCTAGCGGTTTAAATACTTTTTTAACTAAAAGGAGAGTATTTCGTGGAGAAGAATTAACTTGTAATTATAGAGATTTTTTAAGTGTAAATAATAATATAAGTCAATTTAATTTTCTATCCAAAAAAAATGAAACCAATATTTGAATTTACCAATACAAAAGGGGTAAAGTACGAAATAGTATTTCGAAAACCGAGAAAAGACGCGTATGGAGATGATACATATGGTCTCTGCATAGACCCAACTGAAGCTAAAAATGGTTATATTCCTAAAATTTATATAAACCCATACCTAACAAAGAAATCAGAACTTAATACGTGTATACATGAAATTGCTCACGCTTTTTTTTGGGACAAGTCGGAAACGGACATCGCTCGCTATGCGGATACATTAAGCAACTTTTTATATCAGAACGGATGGAGGCTTCCACAGAGGAAGTTTCCTTCTCCTTCTAGAAAGAAAAAATGACTTATAGCGAGTGGGTGGAATGGCGTAATGATTATTTTAAATTAAATAATAATTTTAACGAAGGTAATTTACACATGAGCCCAGAAGAAACAAAGAAAACTAAAGAAAACTGCAAAAGCTTGTTAAATGACATAATTTTAACTGCTCAAGATCAGGACGAAGCCCACAAAGTAGCAGCGATAAAGGCCGGAAAGGGGTCTCAAGCCATAGGGGAAAGCTGGATGGTATTTCACTTGAAAGCCTTAAAAGAACATTTAGATGCGGTGTTATAAATATTCTAAAAAAATTTTAGAAGCCAAGGAAGTTTTTGAGGAAAATGTTTGCGATCACACTGTTCCTTGGGAATCTGCCTTTAATAGTTATCATAATTATGTAGATATCCTTAGATTAGAGTATTCCTCCTCCAAAAACCCTCATAAGCAATTTTTTACCGCATACGAAATACACAGATGTTCGTTACTGTTAAGAGAAAAACATCTCAACCCAAAGTCTTTAGGTACTAGCTTTGCTTTATGGAAAAATAATTATCGTTGGTAAACTTTGAAATATTTAAAAAATAATGACTGACATTTTAAAAAAAACTAAAGCTTATTTAGTTGGTCACATGCAATACTCTGACGGTCAAGATTGGCGAGAGTACGTAGAAAAACAATTTTCTTCACTCGAAATAACTTGTTTCAATCCCTACAAGCATCCTTTTATGAAAAATATAGACGAAGGCGAAAGCAAAAGAAAAGAAATGCTAGAAAGCTTGAGTCAAGGCAAATACGAAGAAGTATCTGAATGGATGCGTAATGTGCGTAGCTATGATTTAAATTTAGTAGATAGATCGGATTTTATTATTGCTCATTTAATTCCCGATGTCGCAAGCTGGGGGAGCGCAGAAGAGTTGGTTACTGCCGTAAGAATGAAGAAGCCAATCTTTTTGAGTATTGAAGGAGGTAAGAAAAAAACTCCTCTTTGGATTCTCGGTCAAATTCCCCATCATTATATTTATGACTCAGTGGAAAATATCGTAGACATGGTAAAAAAAATAAACTCCGGAGAAAAAGAAGTTGATAGCGACAGGTGGAGACTCTTGAGAGAGGACTTGAGATGAGTGAAGAAATATGGAAAGATATTAAAGGATACGAAGGGAGATACAAGGTATCAAACCTCGGTAGAGTTCTCAGTACTGCTCAAGTTCACCCCAGAATCCTGCGAGGGCAAATTTCAGTGAACGGTTATCGCAGGATGTCCTTGCGAACCGCTGGGGGTAAAGATAAATCCTTTCCGGTTCATAGATTAGTACTTCAAGCCTTTGCCTCTAATCCGGAAAATAAACTGCATGTAGATCACATAGACAACGACAGATTAAACAACAAGTTAGAAAATTTAAGATGGGCCACTGCTCAAGAAAACGCTAGAGGTAAAACCCTTAGAAAAACCGTTGGAAAAAACGGCCTCATGCTCTCTAAATATCGTGGAGTCACCAAGCTTAGACTAAAAAAGAAAGACGGATCATACCGAAACCTCACTAGGCCCTATATGGCTTACATTATAATCGACGCAAAACATGTCCACTTAGGGAATTTTAAAACCGAAAATGAAGCAGCAGAAGCGCGAAACAAAGCGGTGAAAAAATTTTATGGTGAATACGGTAGGCTTAATATTATTGAAGATGTAGACGCAGGGCATTATTCTATTTAAAAGAATTAAAATAAAATAACTTTAAAGATGAGCGATCCCGTTAATAAACTCCCGAGTGGGCTACTTCAAAGAGTAGAAAAACTAGAGGAAATAGTAGGGGTTCCGCCCCCCGTTTCTTCCCGTGCGATTGATCCGAAGACCGACTTACTGATTACGGCTTCTCCACCGATCTGCGAAAAACCCCTCGCATCCCCCGCTGAAGAATCGGGAGCGAAACTCATATCATTACATCTTCCTAGAACGGGAGGTTCAAGCTTCAATCAATCATTACGAAAACATTTCAGAGGGCGACTCACAAACGATTATAGAGCTAACACTCTGACGTGGGGAAAATCATCAGTCTCTCAGTGGGAGCCTATAGTCCTAAGAAACCGATCCGCCTTACTCTCTAGCATTACAAAAGCGGAAAAAGGGCTAGACGACATTGAATGTGTACACGGACATTTTATGCCTGTTGAATATCTTTTAGTTTCTAATATATTTGATGTTAGGTTTGTAACATGGATGCGCCACCCAGTTGATAGAGTGGTCTCTCATTACAATCACTACCTGAGACAAAAAGGTGAGTGGACATTAGAACAGTTCTGCTTGAGTCCAAAATTCAGAAATCTGTATAGTCAATATTTATGGGCGTTTCCGCTGGAGAACTTTGATTTTATAGGGATTACAGAACATTATAAAGAAGATTTAGAATATTTTTCAAAGAACCTCTTGCCGCTGTTTTCAACGAAACGGAAAGCTCGTAATTTTAGTTTAACTCAGTTTAAAGAAAATGTTACCCCGAGAAGGGGAGATCATTCACATACCTTAAGTACGACTCTCCGTAAAGAAATTGAAAACTATCATAATATTGATATGGATTTGTACAGACGGGCGTTAAACCGAAGACTAACAAGGCAAAATAAAAAATAAAATAATGTTAAAAAAGTATTGACTCAAAGTTATAACTGTATATAATAAGTCGCATAGCCAATGGAGTGCGACAAATGCAAAAAAGAAGTTGACCCCCGCGATGACGCGGTAAGAATATCTGCAATCGCATGGAATGAGCCTGAGACTTTAATTTTTGCTGGAGCGCGGCATATAAAATGTAGCCCCAGCAGAGCGCAACACATAGTTCATCCAGATTTTCCACCCGTTTTTGATGATCGTTATGCTTTTGATAAACGTCAATGGACTGACCCCGATCATCCGGTATATCAAAAGAATGGCCCCGACTTTGTTAAAGAGTGCGAAGAACGCTACACTAAAGCGTGGGTGCAACTCCAAGATGAAACAGACATAGAGGAAGCTGAAGATAAAGCCTTCAAGCGTAGCCCTAAATATCTAGACTACAAAAAAAGGATGGGAGAAAGAAATGAAAAGCGAAATGTATAAAGCATTAGAGTTAAAGTATCTAGCGCAAATGCAAGAGGCGTTTGCAACACTCGAAGTATATTTTAATAATCCTGTAGGTATAGGAGAGCATCCACAATTAATTGAAGAGATGGATAAGCAAATCGCTCTTGCTGCCGAAGCGGAAGACAAACTAAGCTATCTTCAAAAACACTTTAAAGAATACAAGAAAACATTGTGCAAGTAATAGTAGTTTACAACTCAAAGAAGAAGTGCCTAGAAATTAAAGGCAGCAAGAGGGCGCGAGCATACGGCGATAAGCCCGTAGTGCTTAAGCGCACACACGCTTTGAATTTGGGTGATGCTTCTATTAACAAGCGAACTCTTTCGGGGAATGTAGACTTGGATGAGATACATTCCTTAGAGGAAAAGAAATCTCCTCGCCCCAAGTGGAAGCATCAAGTAGGAGTCAAGAGGGAAAAGGGGAAGACCTCTAAGTTTGTAAATTTAAAAGACGGGAAAGATTTGGATCAATATCATCCCAGAGTTTTCCTAGAAGATTCTAAAATTTTTGTTCTTTAAAATAATTTTACTGGTTGATCGCCAGTAAAGGGTGTGACCGAATAAACTGCTGTCGCGGCAGTTAAGGTACAGCGCTCGTAGGCAGGAGATTACCGTCTCTAGGGGCTTACAAGGGCTGGTTCAAAGTAGGGTTTCTCACTGAAACTCAAGCTGTGACTCCGAAACGATGGAGGTAAATGAGATTCCTCCCGCCCATTAATTTCCCAAAATGCAAGAGAACGTTAAATACTTTAAAAAAGAAGATAGATTTTACATCTTAGTCGATTACCCTTACGACGGCGCACCAATTGATACTAGGGAAGTCGTGAAGGAATATCTCTCTCTAGATTTTAATATAAATTCCGGAGCCGTTTATCTAATTGAACTTTATAAAGTAGCTGATTTCTTTGAAGCTAGCTTTTCTAATGAGAATATAAAATACGACAATGATTCAGATTGTCTTTCAATTTCCCTAACCCCAGATGACAGCTCCGAAGGCCCATGTGATTTAGTTTTTCGAACCGAAAGCGAATTTATGGTTTCCTTAAATAGAAGTGAGGTGGGGAATCTTACAGGTGTTGAGATAGTAGGGTTTCAATTTGCAATTAATCATAAAGACTTTATTGTGTAAGTGTATTAATAAATGTGAAAATCATTTATTTTTTTATGGGGCTTGGAATAATGGCGTGGGAAAAAATTAAAAAATTAATAAAAAAATGAACCGTCGAGACTTTATCAAAACCGTTCCTGCGTTAGCAGCGATCCCTTCAGCTTTAGGAAACACAACGCAGCAATCAAGCGCAATTAGTCGTCCCACCGGAACCGATCATCTTGCGCTCAAATATCCTTATTTTGTTAATTGTTATATTCAAAATCAAAAGTATTGGCCTTTAGAAGAGTACAAGAAGGGTATGTTTGGCGGCGATCATAAGCGCGCAAAAGATGAAGGCTACATGGGAGATAAATGGATTAACGGTCAACTACGTTTTTTTGGCTTTGGTAAAGCTGTAGAGTTTATCGAGATACATAGTCAAGTAGTTCCATTTGAGCATGAAATCGCCTACGAAGTTTTTCACGAAAGATCGCAAGACTCCCTTGTTCCCCCAAAACACATTTATAATTATTGGGCTAAAATATCCCCCCTTAAAGAGGTTAAGTGGATTCATCCCGACTATATCGCTTACGAAGAAGATGGAGCATTAATAGAATATGTTTAATAAACTTACTTTTAAAGAACGTTATTATATTTTCGTATCTATTTGCTTAGTGTGGATGGTGAGTTATCAATCTTATCATAACCACGAAATCGACGCGCTTATTCACGAGTCCTTGCGCGACCATAATATAAGCGTAAATAGATACGTGGAAATACTTCAGAAGTCGCGACTTGAAAAAGAGGGTTTAAAACACGACTTAATTCACGAACAAGTTACGCACGAGGCCTTGAAAGCTCAGGCAAGAACCTTTGAAGAGCAAATAAACACGATAAGCGAATACTGGGAGAAAGAGTATATTAAAGTTAGTGACGAGCTTTTTGATTTAAAGAACGCGAAGAAAGATGAGTAACAAAGGGTTCGAAGGAACGCAGGGGGAAACCGGAGTGAAGAAGGAGTATAAAAGAAAGCTTTTGAGAGCTAAATTACTAAATTATATTTCTTCTTTTATAGAAGACTTAAATAAAATTCACCCTGATACCAAGGCTAAATTTAGGCTTGAAGAAGAGGAGTATTTAATTGACGATTACCTTTTCACTTTTACCGAAGACCTAAACGATATAAAAAAGGCTTATAAAGTTGATGATAACGGCGAAACACTTGATAAGCTTTGGAATGGTAGCTATAATTATAATATAGAAGAAAATTAATGATCTACTTGATATACGGACAGCCCGGTTCAGGCAAAACTACACTAGGTAAACTATTGGCAGAGAGTCTTGATACACCCTTTATTATCGACGGGGATGAATTCAGGAGCATGTTTGCAAACGAAGACTATCACCACCTTGGTCGTGAAGAAAACCTTAAAAATGCGAACGCTGTAGCAACCTACCTGAGTAAAAAAGGGAGTCGCGATGAGTGGTCATGCGTTTATCTCAAAAAGACGGAAAATTTGATACAAGGACGACCCGTAAAAAACACTACAGACGTAGTTATGTGCTTAGTAAGTCCCTACAAACAATTAAGGGAAGATTTAAGGCGAAATAATGACGGCTGCGTTACAGAAATTTTATTGACATCCTCTAGAAAGCTAAGAAGAGAACATCATGTAAAAGATTTTGAAGCCGGAAACCCTGACCACGCAATAAACTCAGATCAAGCAGTGGAAGATACATGGCGACATCTGAAAAGTCTTTTAAAGATATGAGCCGCGTTCTTTTACCAAATGTTACATTAGTATGCGTGGAAGACGGCGGTGAAAATAAAGTCAGAATTGCTTCTGAAATAATCAAAAGGCTGGAAGAGCTTTTTAGATTTCATGACACGAAACTCTTATCTTCTTGCGATTTAAGTGGGGTAACGAATAAAATCTTCCCCATTAATACTCTTGAAGAGTATAGTGTTTTTATTTTAAATGATTTAATAAATTACATTGACAGCGAGTTCGTTATGATTATCCAGACGGACGGCTACCCTCTTAACCCTAGCGCATGGTCAGACATTTTTTTAGAGTACGATTATATCGGTGCGCCTTGGAGTCGCCTTGTGAGTGATAATAGATTATACTCTGCACCCCTAGTGCAGCCCGAGGTCGTGACTGCGACTAGAGGAATGATGGTGGGGAATGGAGGGTTCTCTCTTAGGTCTAGGAGACTGCTTGAATCCGTAGCTTCTCGTAATTACAAGTGTGAGCCTTTAGAGTGGGAAGGGGCCGACAAAAAGATAGCTTATAATTGGAAATTTTCAGAAGATGAATATATATGTAAATATTTACATAGAGACTTAATATTAGACGGCTTTACTTTTGCGCCGATAGAGGTAGCTCAGTTATTCTCTACGGAGAATGATATATGGGTGGGCCAGTTTGGATTTCATGGCAGAGACACTATAGAATTAAATAAAAAATTAGGATTTTTTAAATTTTCCGAACATGCTTACGAAAACAGAGACGTAGTTATGTCACCAA
>Ga0208011_1000171_pt1 | contig 27790 bp, 33 predicted proteins | sample 7_EtaG_FD_184080 | JGI IMG/M metagenome (GOLD analysis project Ga0208011, IMG submission 184080) | Marine viral communities from the Subarctic Pacific Ocean - 7_ETSP_OMZ_AT15161 metaG (SPAdes) (version 2) | ecosystem: Environmental > Aquatic > Marine > Oceanic | place: Pacific Ocean | collected...
CAACCTACCACTAGAGCTAGTAGGAGAATAGATGATGCTCCATTAGTTGTTACTGAAACCAAATCAGGAAAGGCTAGAGGGTTTGTTCCTGATGATGTAACTATATCTAAAGATGCATGGAGCGAATTACAAGACAGAACATTTGACACAATATTAACGCCAGAAGGCAATGTAAGGTTTTTAGATAATATTGGTGTTACCCACAACTTAGAAGAGAATTATGGAAGTTTTGGCAATGACATTAATAAGAACTTTAATATTACTTTGCCAGAGTCTAGTTACGAAGAAGCCCAAGCTATTGGCTCTGTAATGGGTCATGCTTTTATGCAAGACTCTGTTGTTACTGGCTTTCTTCAGCCTAGTGGTACAAACAGAACTTTAGTATTAACTAAACAAGATAATTCTGATTTTAACATGGATGAAATGAATCAAATTAATGAGTCATTAAAACCATTAAGCAGAGAGGCGGTATGGGGCGTTGAGAGTGTTGATTTTACTAATATGGATAATGCTATTTTTATTGGCGATCCAGAAAGCTGGACATTAGATTTTGATTCTTATACGCCAGAACAATTGCAATCATTTAGAAAAATGATACGACCAATTGCTGATACAATGGGTCTTAACCTTAACAGTGTAAACTTAAACACGGAGTTAGTTGAATATGAAAACGAAGGATACAGAGAAAAAGCTACTAGACTCGGAGATAAAGCCTTTGCCGAAGGATCATCCTCTATACAAGAAGCCGCCATTCGTGATCTTTACGAACCATCTTGGAAAGCCTATCAAAACTTTGTCCAAGAAATAGGTTCTAATTATGAGGTTGCGTCACCTTTAGAACAAGATGGAAACATTCTTGACACAATCAGAGCCAGTAGGCGAATAAAAGATACCCTAACATTAACAGAACAACAGCAGCAAGAGCTATACGACAAGGCTGAAAACAATGTTAAGAGTACCTCAAGGGGTGCTATACCATTATGGAATCTTAATGCAGACCCTTATGCCACAGCAGTAGGGTATAAGTATGCAGAGAAATACAATGTAGAAGGGTTTGGTGAAGGAAAAACTATAGAAGAGGTCATTGATGAGTCAATGGATGACCCTATTGTTACTAGGGCTTCGAGAAGAGTTGATACAGCGAAGTGGGAATCTGAGTACGAGATATTAAAAAATGTTTCTTATGGAAAGGAAAAACCCAAGCCATCAGTTTCTAATAACCAAGACTTAACAGCTTTTCAGTCAGTTTTAAAAAACATATTCCCAGATACTAATATTGATCAACAGTTTGAAAGATTCAGACAGAAGTTTATTTATCAGTATCAAGCTATAGCAAGAGGCGAGAAAGAAGCACAAGAAGCAACTGGCGTTAAATATGAAGCCGATGCATCTGCTACTTCTTGGATGGCTTTTTCAGATCGTGCAAGAGGTCTTATGGCTGAGATGCTAGTTAAAGGCGGGATTGTATTAAAACAAACAACCAATGGTGCTCAAGCAGTTGTTGTTGACAATGCTGACATGAAAACAATGAATGGAGAAAAAATTGAGGGAGGATTAATTGGTGCTCTTGCAAGGCTTCATTCTTATGGCAGACAAGCAAACATTCCTATAGAGGAATACGCTAAAGCATATTCTATTGTTCAGAGAGGAATAAGGCTTAAATCAGAAGGGATTGCTACACCAGTAACCGATGAGATGATTAAGAAAGCTGATCAAATGGTTAAACAATACCCAATTATTAAAGAGTTTTATGATAACTATCAAACATTTAATAACTCTCTTGTTCAGTTTGCTATAGATACAGGTATCTTAGATGAAAAACTAGGACAAGAATGGAAAGAACAGTCTGATTATTATCCTTTCTATAGGCATTTTGAAGAAGATGAAAGATATGACGGACCTTCTACTGGTGGAAGAATGCTTGGCAAGAGTCCATTTGATGTAGAAATAGAAGGGTCTGGTGCTCCAGTAAATGTAGATATGTTGGAAGCGATTACTCGAAACTCAATGGCTTTGCTTAATAGAGCCATGAGAAATCAAGCGTTAAAGTTTGTAGCTAGAGATGCAGTTAATGCAGGAAATGCTGTTCAGCTAAAAGAAAAGCCAAACAAAATTGGAAAGGATGTTATTTGGTATCAAGATGGCGGTCAAGGCGCAGAGGTTTGGTTTAGAGTTAATGATCCAATGTTGCTTGAGTCTCTAATCGGTTATGGTGTAAGCCCATACAGGGGTATTGAAAATACTTTAGCAATACCTTCTGGCTTTTTAAGAGACATGATTACGAGAAGCCCAGACTTTGTAATTGTAAACATGATGCGTGATACGTTGTCTGCTTATGTTACATCGGGAGCAGAGATGACTCCTGTTATTGATACAGGTAAAAACTTTTTTACATCAAGTGGCAATGATGTATTTGAAAAATTAAAAGAAATGGCTGTTGTTGGTGGGTATGATTTTTCAAACGATCCTAAAGATGTTGCCAAATATATTAAACAACAGGTTGATAAGTTAGAAGAAGGACTAACTGTTAGAAGTGGGTTTAGAACTGTTTGGGATGCTTTAGGTCAAATGACAACCAAATCAGATGCGGCTACAAGAATAGGTGTGTATAAGGATGTTTATAAAAAAGTTTATAACAGGAAGGTTGCAGAAGGAGTAAGCGAACAAGAGGCAGAGATAGTTGCAGAAACAGAGGCGGCATATCAAGCATTAGAAGTTATTAACTTCTCACGCAGAGGAAACTCACCATTCTTTAAAGTTTATACTGCCGCAGTTCCATTCTTAAATGCGAGAATACAGGGTCTTGATGTTCTTTATCGTTCAGCATCTGGACAATATGCATCTGACCGACTAACTCTTACACCGGCAGAGATACAACAAAATATGTTATTAAGGCTTGGTTCTATAGCAATGATAACCGCTCTTTACTATGCAATGGTTAGTGATACAGAAGAGTATAAGAATGCAAGAAGAGAGGTCAGGGATGACAACTGGATTATTCCTATTGCAGATGATTTCGCACTTAAAGTTCCCATACCTTTCGAGGTTGGCGTTATAGCAAAAGTGTTCCCCGAAAGACTAATGGATGCTTTGATGGGAGAAAGTACAATAGCCGATGTTGCAAGTAGTATGAACAGACAACTTTCTACATCTCTTGCTTTTCCAGCAATACCCACCAAGAGTTCGTTTGAGCCTTCTTTTGGTATTCAAGCAATCGCCCCATTGGTTGATGCCATTATGAATCATGACAGCTATACAAGAAAAGCTATTGTTCCATACTACATGGAAGAAGGACTAGAGGCGGGATATCAATCACAGTACAGCACCAACGAAATGGCTAGACTTGTAGGAGAGTTTTTTAATATATCTCCAATAAAAGTTCAATATGTTATGCAAGGATATGGCGGATCAATGGGGAGCTATGCTTTGAGTGCTGTCGATGCAATCACAAGGTCTGTCACTGATAGAGACTTTATTCCTCCTAGTGCGGATAGAATGCCTGTTATGAGGCGTTTTGTTCAGACAAGTAGGGGCGGTGGCTTACAGCAACAATTCTATGAGCTTAGGGGCGAAGTAAATGAGGTTGTTCAAACTCTTAATAGATTAAAGAAAGAAGGAAGAACAGACGAATACATCTCCTACAGAGAGTCTCATGCCGACATTCTAAATACTAAAAAGGCTGTACTATCAATAGATCGTTATATGAAAAACTGGCGAACCAAGAGAGATAAGGTAGTAATGTCTAAAACACTTTCTCCTACAGTAAAGGCACAGCTTATCAAACAGCTTGAGAACGAAAGAGACAGGCGACTAGCGGTTGTCCCTGTCATCAAAGACAGAGCAAACATTCCATTCGCAGACTTTAACCTGTAATTTTGACCAGTCAATATTTGACTAACCTATTGCTACATTCCTTGCACCAGTTGTATCCCGACAAAAATATTTAATTTAACGCAAGTATTCCTACTGCTACATTATTAGTTTCTGCAAACAATAATACTGCTGTCGGTAAACTAAAATATTTACAGTGCAAACACTACAGGTACATAACCAACCCAGTAGGTAACTAAAATATTTTTTTTCTCGGGCCGAGCCGGCAAATGAAAATATTTTTCTTTCACGCAGGGTTGCAACTAACACTAATTTAGATTTGATAGGTGATTATTCTACATCCACGAAAAGTGGTGCATCATTATAGAGGCGATCTCTAGCCATCTCAGCATATTCATCGTTGAGTTCAATCAATATAGCATTCCGATCATTCCGATCAGCAACCAAGCCAGTTGTGCCCGCACCCCCGAAAGGATCAAGAACAGTTCCAGATTTGGTTTCATCGGTTTCACATTGGCATTGCTTTTCTAAGCCTAAGTCTTTTGTTTCTGTATAACCAGCATCAGCTTTTCCATTAATGTCTTTATAGCTTCCCTCATAAGTGTTTGGTCTATATCTTGGATCATCTTTAGGCAACTCGTTTCTTTTTAATCTTTTTGATTCCACCTTTCTTTCATAAGGCGTAGAACACTCAACACAAACCTTTTCGGGACAACCCGCAAGAACACAAGGCTGAATTAAATCAGGCGGAAAAGCTGCAAAATGTGCGCCTTTAAATGGTTTGGTGGTGACAGTCCAGACCGAGCGTTTGTTTCTTTTGCCATCACCAGCGCTGGTGCTATCAATTCCGATTTCTTGTCTTTTTATAATAGATGGATGATTTAATTCAGCTTGTTTTCTGCTTCTTAAAATTCCTAAATCTTTATCATAAACAGCATCTTCTTTAATCGATTCATTATCAAAATAATACTTAGCGTTCTTGCTCAATAAAAAAATGTATTCATGTGCTTTGGTGCATCGGTCAGTCACGCTTTCTGGCATTGGATTAGGTTTGTGCCATATAATGTCTTGTCTTAGATACCAACCATCCGCCCTTAAAGCAAAGGCAACCATCCACGGAATACCCATCAAGTCTTTTACCTTAAAGACTCCACCCGCACCACCCGCTCTCGCTTGATAGCCTTGTGACAGTTCCCCATGTTTCCACCCTGTATCTGAATCCCTAGTTCCTGTTGGATGTGTGCTTACATATGAATCACCAAGATTAAGCCAAACAGTTCCTTCGTCTTTTAGCACTCGTCTAACTTTCCTAAACACTTCCACCATGCTCTCAACATATTCTTCAGGTGAATCTTCTAAGCCTATCTGCTTGTCCTCCCTTGTTGCACCACACTTCGGACAAACGCTTTTGTAAATTGCATCACCAACCACATCTCCATGCTCATACATATTCTTATGTCCTGTATCGGTGTCTTTGCTGATCTTAGTCATTCGTTTGTGAGGACAATCAGGATCACCACCAACCCATTTGCCAGTGTTGTAGTCTCTGAGTCCATAGTAAGGCGGAGAAGTGATACAGGAATCGACTGACTTTTCAGGCAGTTGATCAAGCACTTCCAAACAGTTTCCATTTAATACTTTAATGCTCATCTTCGCCTTTCAGTTTCTTGGTTCTAAAAAAGCCATCGTATTGGGGATGTTTCACATGGAACAATCTGGAATAGAATGCGATGTAATCGTTTGATATCTTAAAGTCTGACCCTTGTGTTTCTATCGTTGTGTGCCAACGAATCCTCTGAATGACTGCCCATGCACTGTAGTTCTCTCTACCGCTTTTGATTGCCTCGAAACTGTACTTCTCAAACAATCTCCACACATGAGGGTTTAACCTATGCCAAGCCCACCAATCTTCTTTTCTTTCACTTAGTTCTTTGGTCATCGGGATAATACTTATCAAATAGTTCTTGTGCTTCTTCTTCGGATAAAAGCCTTTGGTTGTGATGAAGTCTTTCTTCTGAGTTAGACAGTCTCCAATGGCTATAGTTTTCTTCTCTTGTCAGTTCCTTTGAATATTTGAATTGTTCCATTTGTTCTCCAAACTTTGACCAGTCAATATTTGATGTGGCTTATCAGTCTCGGCTTCTTTTTTAACTGACTAACTTAGCTTACCCTTATGAGAGATGATCAGTCTCAACCTTTGTAAGTACCACATTTTTAATATTTGATTAAGATGCTACCGCTATAACAGATCAAGCATCCCATAATAATAAACAGCAAAGACATGAATGATTGAAAACTTGCAACGCTTGGGTCTAATGAAAACATATTGTTAAAAAATCCCAATATGTCTAACGCATAAAGATCATTCTTCAATGGCATAGAAGCCAAATCTAAAAGTACCCAACCGCTTGTGAACACAAACATTCCTAGTAAAAATATAAATAAACCTAACGCTTTCATTCTATTCTCCTTTTAAAATTCAGGGTCATCAAAATAAAGAAAGGCATAAGCTGGTATGCCTATACAAAGAATTATTCCTAAGATTCTAAGAATTTCTATTAATATCGCCTCCATTTTTCCTCCTCTGATTCAAGACCTAAAGCCTTATCAATTAAAAATGCACAAGAATAAAGTGGCAAGAACACGATGCCTAGCAATAGGTATAAAAGCATATGCCAAACATTAGTGAATATAATATTCATTTTTGTCTCCTAGTTTTTAAGTTGGGGGGGTTATTCCCCCCAACCTACACATGAGTCGTTCCAACAACGCGCAAACATTTTTTCTTCTCGGCTCATTATGTCTTTAAATTTTCAATTAGTTTTTCCAAGTACCACTTGGCTTTTGTTAAATCTTGTATCGGATTCTCTTCGTGTTTGATCTTGTGTCTGACAATATATTTTATGATGTTCCCCTCGCACCAACCAAGATCGTGAGAAAGTATAAAGTCAGTCACCTGTATACCTTTTTTGTAATAAGGCGGATTGATCTTGTCGTCTTGCTTTGCTTTCTTTTTCATTTTAAAGACTCATCTATTTCTAGTTTCCCTTCTATTACAGAAATGCTGTAAGGTGAATCACCATTTGTTTTCCAATTATCAGGCTTATCCTTATTGATTGCTCTGTAAACCAGTTCATGTTCTGTTAAAGAAACATCGGATTCGATTTCATATATCTCTGTGCCTGTGACTTCAATTTCTACTATGTATTTATTTGTCATGTTGCTCATACCATTTGTTATATTTCTTGTTAATGTCATCAAAAAGAATCTGAGCAAACTCGTTGTTCTTGAGTTCGCTTCTTGAATGTATGTTGCAAAACTCTCTTATAAACTCAGAAGCATCTTCTTCGTTCTCGACTTCTGCAAACTCCCAAAATTCTTTTTCCCTTGCCATGATCCCCGCTCTGTCCACATACTTTTGACCGCTTGTTTTCTTTCTGATTGGCTGATGTGGAACAGGAGTCTCATCTTCTTGTATGCCTACCATAGCGCAGTAGTATCTCTGACCAACCCAACTTCTCAGCAAGTCCTCTGGCACTTCGTCTGGATGGACATTAAGCACCAGATAGACTCCCTGTTTGTTCTGAGTAATCCGAACCTTTACAGCTTCAAAACTTAGAGCACTCAAAATGGTATCTCATCTTCAAAGACTTCGACTTCTTCTTCCTTGATCTCAGGAAGCTCAACAGAAACATACTTATATATCTTTCCATCTTTAGAAGTACGATCCCACATTGCAACACTTACTGAAATGTCTTGATTGGCTTTCGCTCTCTCGACCAACTCTTTCAATAGAGCTTTGCTCAGTTCGATCTTGCCTGTAAAATCAGGATGGTTCTTTGCTTTTTTATAGGTGTTCGCAAATACTGCACCTTCAACCTTAATTCGATCATTCATCTTCTGTCTCCTTTTTTAGATCGGCTTTAGTTTTAGCAAACGATTTGATCAATCTGTTGTATGTCTCCTCGCTTGTTGTTTTGAGTTTCTTAAACTCATCTTTGTTGTCAATGAAGAACTCCTCAAGAGATTCAACTGTCTCAACATCTTCAGTAAATGTCTCGACTATCTCTATGAATTTTTCATCAACGACATCTTCTTTGGATTCAGCAGACTCACCACTTGGGGGTGGGTTGGAGGTATCATCACGTTTGTCTGCTGAACCGCTTTCTTTTTTCTCGCTAGGCAAATCTTCTCCCGCAAAAATATAATGACCAAGACCGAACATCGCTATGCACTTAACCAAGCATCTCATCTTCGCATCAGATATCTGTCTTGAGGTTGGATTAGAAATTGCATTGTTTCGATTGTCCATTACAGGCAACCACATTGATCTCGAAAGATTGCCTATAGAAACAGTGACGTGAACACTCGCACTTCCATCGGGATAAAACATTGCATCCCTCATGATCCCATCTGAATCAGCGAATGCTTGAAATGTAAACTGTGCATCAGCGTAGTGTTCCATCAATGTACCGTATGCCCAAGCCCATGAGAGATATGAGAGGTTCATCTTCTTCTCGATATGCTCTGAACAATCGACATTTGAGAGTGTGTCCCAAACTTCTTTATATGTTAATTCTTTAGTCATAGTAGTCTCCTTTAATATTGACTGGTCATTATTTAGTCTCAGCTTCATACTGAGGACAAAAATCTCTGCATGGACAATAGTTCTCACACTTGTTTGCTTTACCTTCTCGGTGTTCAACAAAGTGTTCTTCGCTGTCCATATTCTGATGTGCTTCTGCTTCTGATTTGTAAACTTTGATTGCTCTCTTTCTACCCTTGAGCTTCAAAGCCCAAGTATCAGGTATTTTCCATCGTTCTTCATCAGAACACTCGTTAGTTTCCCCGCTCACTTCATATTCAGCTTTTGCCAACTCATGAAGATCAACCCTATCTCTTAAATACCATTTCTGCTTTTGCTCATTCCACAATGGAACATTCAGTTCAACTATCGGTGTAGGTGGATAGTTCTTATCTCGGAATGAGTTTGCACGACTCCAATCTCTGAGTATCGCAATGATCTTAATTCCTCTGACTGTGTAGCCATTTGCTCGCCACATATAAGCATAGCCATTGGTCTGCTTTTCCCACTCAGGCTTTACAGCACCGCCTTTTAATGCATCTTTGACTGCATAGTATGATGTGGTTTTATAATCAATGACATGATGTTTAATACGATCATATACATCGGTTGCGCCTGATATCTTTACACCATCAATCTCTATCGCAAGTCTCTTCTCGCAGATAACATCTTTGTTGTCTTTGTTTCCCGCCTCAAGACCATCGTGATTCCAAGTTCCAGTTCTTGAAAATATTAGATCAGAAACATCTTGTGTCAATGCGCTTTGATTTTCTCTTTCCAGTATGACTTGTTGCGGTGCTTTTATCAGTGTGGTCATGCTGTAGTCCGATCCCGCAGAAGAATAAGTATCATGCATCAATGCATTAACCACTACAGATGGAAGATTGTGTTTGTTGGTGTACTTCATCTTGTTCTCCAAATACCTATGCCTTCCCAATCCAGCTCTTCAGCAACATCGTTGATGACTAGCCTGACTGTAAATTTCTTTGATGGAGTTTTCTTTTGGAATCTGTGGACAATGGTTCTGATTGTGTTGCTACTATCTCTGGCTTCATCCTCTGACATTTCGAGTTTTATCAGCTCCCCTTTTTTGATAGACTCAAGGGGTAGATTCCATTTCCAAGTCGATCTTTTTTTGGTGGGGAGTGCAGATTTTTCAACAACTGGCGTAATTGTTTTGTTCATAAAAAGTCCTGTTTGAGTTCCTTGTGAAATACAAAGTATATAGATTGTATAGATGGTGTCAATAGATTGTTGCTAAATTTCTTGTGTAGGTGATTAATGGGTGATAGTATTAGGTTTGTTGTTAAAGGACAATGCTACAGCAAAGCCAACAGTAGAAGGCTTGTTCAGATAGGTGGGAAGCCACGATTTATTAAGTCAAAACAAGCCCTTAAATACTCTGAAGATTTTGCTTGGCAGTGCCCACAACAAGAAACATTGATACCAAAAGAGAAGGATGTTTCGGTCACGATTACAATTTATTATCAGAATCGCAGACCTGATTTAGATGAAAGTTTAATACTGGATTTGATGCAAGGTAGGATTTATGAGAACGATAGAAGCGTTAAAGAAAAACATATTTTTCATGGTATCGACAAAGAGAATCCAAGAGCGGAGATAGAAGTAAATGTTATCGACAGATGAACAAATGGCATTTGATATTTGCAGAGCAATACTCAAGCAAGCCATTAGAGATTTCCATTCAAAAGATTCAGAAAGAGTGACAGATGTTGCAGATTGGATTGCAGATGGTGAGGAGTTTAAAATGATATGCGATAGTGCAGAAGTTGATCCTGATTATTTGGCAATGTTCTTTTTAGAAATGTCGAAAAGACCAAAGATAGAAAGAAAAGTATTAGCTGAAAATGCGATCAGTGTTCTTGATAGTTTCTCTATGACAGAGCCTACCGAAAACTAGTTCAGTAGACTCTTCTCATATAGGAGATTTCATATGAATAAGCTGACCCAATCAAAATCAGCTATAACTAGTATATACTAGTACTAGTATAATACCAGTCTGTAAATATACTGTTAGTTAAGTAATAGTTAGTATATAACCAGTAGGTATTATTATGGATGTAAGCACCAATCTTCAAAATGAATTATTATCAATTTCAAAAAGCCTAGATTTCGGCAGTCACAAAACCAAATGTCCTTCGTGTAGTTCAACCCGAAAGAAAAACAAATCAGATAGACCATTATCAATCACAGTCTCTTCAGATTGTGCTTTGTATCGCTGTCATCATTGTGGCATCGAGGGTAGAGTTTCGGAAAAACAGACGCACAATTTTCCGCCAAACAAAAATATTTTTAAGGCGTTGGACACCACAGTGTTCAAGCCTGACGATACTGCGAAAGACTGGTTGATGGCTAGGGGAATATCAGAAGAGGTGATTGAGAAGTTTGGGATTATCTTCTCGAAACATAAGTTTAATGGAAGCGGTGAACTACCGAGCGTTGGTTTTCCATACAAGAAAGATGGTGTGACTTATGCGATCAAATGGAGATCAGCAAGTGATGAACACAAATACTTTACGCAAACAAAAGGCGGTGCAAAAACTTTATACAACTTGCCAGAGAAACTGAATGGGCAGAAAAGAATAATAATTGCAGAGGGAGAGATGGATGTCCTGAGTCTAGCGACTGCGGGAATAGGATTTGGTGAAGATGAACACAATACTCTCATCGTATCAGTTCCAAATGGTGCGCCATCGAAAGTAAAAGACAACACAGCAGACGATAAAAAGTACGACTATCTTCGTGATGCAGAAACGATCTTGTCAAATATTGACCAGTCAATCTTACTGACTGATCAAGATACTGCGGGAGATTCTTTAAAGGAAGTGTTGGGTAGAAGGATTGGAAAAGCCAAGTCCTACGAGGTTGACTTGGGTCAATACAAGGATGTGAATGAAGTCTTAATGACAGGCGGGACAGAAAAGATTGTCGATGCGATTGAGAACGCAACACCATTACCTCTTGCGGGATTGAACACCATTTACACCTACAAAGATTCAATACAGGAATTATACGATCATGGATATCCAAAAGGTGTGCAGTTAGGATTGCCATCATTGGATAAGCTGATCAGCTTTAATCCTTCTAATTTGGTAGTGGTCACCGGTTATCCAAGTCATGGTAAGTCAGAATTGGTCGATGAGATATGCATACGACTTGCAAAACAAGGAATGAAAACTTGCTTTGCATCCTTCGAAAAACCACCTCAGCTTCATGCATTGCAATTGGCATCTAAGATTGTTAACAAGCCATTCTTCAAAGGCAAAGAAAATAGAATGAATCAGGAAGAAATGGAATATGCTTTGGAGTTCATTGAGAACAACTTTGTGTTCCAAGACCACCAAGCGGGAAGTCCTTTCACGATTGAGGGAATATTAGACTTTGCATCAAGCGCATTACTCAGAGCAGACACTTCTGTTCTAGTGATTGATCCATTTAACTTTATAGACATCAAGCAAGGCAATCAGTTGTTGACCGAAGCGATCAATAAGTTATTAACCAGAGTCACTCAATGGGCAAAATCTACTCAAAGTGTTGTGCTTTTTGTCGCTCACCCCGCGAAACCCGCAAACAGAGACAATCTAGTTGCTACAGGTCTTGACATATCGGGGTCAATCTCTTGGTACACCAAAGCCGATTTCTTAATAAGTGTTGTTAGAAATGATAGCGATACCGATGTCCATGTTCAGAAAGTAAGATGGAACTTTCAAGGCAGTCAGGGAGTTGCTAAGTTGCGCTATGACCTTAATAGTGGTAGATTTGATGAAATCTCAGAGGACATGGGCTTTGACGAAGATTACGAATGGACAACAGACTTCTAAGATTGTCTTTAATGAATTAGGCAATAAAGAGTTAGCATCAAGACATTCTTTCTCTCTCAAAAAGGGAGAGAATAGTCCTTTTCACCACATGAAAGTCACTGACCAAGTGCCAATCGACAAACTCTTAATAGAAAAAAAAATCACAGTAGATCAGCACCATGTTGGTGAGAAATATACAGAAATAATTTTCAAGTCTGGTGCAAATGTTGGAAGCCCTTCTTGGGAGTTTCGTGATATGAAAAATAATTTTTCCCCACCGCAACCCCCAACCAGAGCTTTGGTTCTGTCTGGTGTGCAAAAATATTTACAAAAGAACGCAAGTCCGAGAGTTGAAATTTTATTGTGGAATGTGGTCGCCAAAGAAAAAACCCCAAGAGATCATGAGATCGACCCCTTGAGGTTTGGCTTGGATGTCTTGTCAGACTATTGGTTTCCCAAAAGAAAAACCCAACAGGAAGTTAAGCTACAAAAAATGATTCTGCATTCGCTTCTTTAGAAAGGCATTGCATCATCTTCTCTGTCTTTAAATTCTTCTGCCTGTTCTAATCTTCCCGCATTGTGTTCTTCCATTGCGCTTCCATGCTCTCGATAGCAGTCTTGGATAAGCTGTCTGATCTGAGAAGTCATGCTTCTGTTATAGGCACTAGAGATCACTTTAAGTTTTTGGTGATCTTCTTGTGATAATCTGCACATAAAGTTATGTGTCTCTTCTTTTTGTAATTCAGTCATATCGCACTCCTTAATTTTGACTGGTCAATATTAGATACTTTTACCACCTCAACAAAGTTGGATGCGAAATCGTATCGCTTGTTTTCTGCTAGGAACCCCAATGCCTTTCTTAGTTGCTCTTCGCTGAAATATAGTTTGCGGTCAAAGATGGCATCTTGTCCATGTTCAATCGCCCTGTACTCATTATCATAAACATAGCATTCTGTTTTATAACCCCAATGTCCATTGATTTGAGTCTTGTAATGAATGATGGTTGCATAAACCCCTCTATCAAAAAACTGTTTAATCTCTTCTCTTTGATCGGTCATGCTACACCCCAATCATAATAAAAGGATTCTTCTTTATTTGCTTTAAGATGACACTCTTTGCATTGATGTTGATAGCTGACCTCATCTCTTCTTCTGTCGTATGAATCGACCTGTATTCCCGATTCATGGTACAAAAGATCGACCCCCTCTGCTACTTCACAATCAATATCCAAAGGATGTTGGTCTATCACCATTTCCTTTTCGCAGTCATCACAAAAATATTTAATCATCGTTTACTCCTTGTTTTTGTTTTTGTAATTCTCTTTGTAAGTCTTTGATTTTGCTTCTGTAAGATTCCATATCTTCTTTTATTTTCTTTATCTTGTTCTCTGTTTTTGACATGGCATCTAATTCTTGTCTATCTATTAAGACTCTCCAATCTTCTAACTCTAAGATGTTTGCAATCTTTACCATCTGCTCTTTGTTGAGTACCTTTCTACAAGATGACTTTGCTGTATTAATTCTTTGGTAAAGGCTTCTTTTAAGTTTGCAAATAACTAACAACTTGTGGACATTCTTTACGATTGGATGCATGGCGCATATTTTTTGGAGCAGATGAACATCTACAGGATATTTTTTTTCTTTAGTCTCTCTCATGTGTCCTCTTCTGTCTACATAATGACCCTTTTCTTCATCGAACTTAAACTCTTTTTCGATTAAAAACTTTTCGACAGCTTTCCACTCAAAAGGTTTTTCGCTTGGCTCTTTTCTATCTGCTAACTTGCCTTCTTTTTGCATCTTGGCTTTTTCATCTAACATAGCAAGATACTCAGGATCGGCATCTTTTTGTTGGTTTTTTAAAATGGAGTTTGTTTCTTCTGCTTCTTGCAAGACAGACAGATTGCAATGCGCACTAGGGGTTGAATAATCTTTAGGAAGATTAGGCTCAATCTGTGATGGTGTTAGGATGTCTTTTTCTTTACTCATGATAATTACTCTGAATGCGCTTATATTTAATACAAATTATAATGATTTAACCAAATAATGCAATCATAAAGATATCAAAAGACTAACTCCAAATAAGTATGACAATAACTTCTTGGTATCTTAGTGCGTGTAATATTGACTGGTCAATATTTAGTTAAAGGTAGTGTTGGAATATATACAGACCAAACCAAGTAGATATTTTTTTCCCAGCGAAACAAAATATTTTTATTTTTACACGGCTCTCGAAAAATTCCCGTCAGCTCCCAAAATATTTTCATTCCCAGAAATATTTTAGATTCGGATAATATTTTCACTCTATCTCCAAGACCACAAAATTTAGACCAAAAAAAAAGACCCTACCGATCCACATCTAAAAAGACATAGACCGATAGGGTCAAATTTTATTTATTTATAACTAGCGATTGTAAGTTTCTCTCCAGTTGTTGAAAATTTGTTGCGATTCTTTTTTAGAAACACAAAAATTATCTTGCAACCAAGATGGAGCACCGAACATATTTATTATTCCTGACTCTCTAAGATCATCTAAAACTACATTCCAGTTTTCTTGATCTTGTTCGTCTATCAAAATTTCGGTACTCATGATGACACCGCCTTATCAAGATTGATTTCTTTCAATCCATCTAAATAATCACTGGCATCAGAAAGCAATTCTTCTTTGTAACACTTAAATGCAAAAGAATCTCTTTCTTTTTTGGAATGAAATATCCAAAAGAAATCATCTTTAGCAAATTCTTTATAGTTATCTATAAAGTGATCTATAGAAAAGCAATACTTTTCATGGTTCATGGTGTCGTAGCCATAAATAGTTGCGACAAAGGTTTTATCTTTCTTACTCATAATTTGTCTCCTATATAGTAAGATTAAATTAAGGCGAATGAATCGCCCATTAATAGAAATCCACCCAAAACTAGCATTTTCATACTAATTCTAGGAAAAATGGACTCCTTATTTACGTTCTAATGCATTTTCTCATGTCGGGTAATGCCTAGACATCACCCAAAATGAGTGTTTATCAAAACGTAAATAGGGAAACCATAGAGGAAATCAAATATTGACTGGTCAAAATTAAAACGACCAGTCAATATCATCACTTATCCCCAACGCAATCCAAACTTATCAGCACAAACTTTCCCATAACCTACTTCAATAGATCGGTCATCGGACAGTTGTTTATGACAAGCAAAACAGTTGCCAGTAAGTTTTCCATATTCACTTGCGACTTTCTCAGGATCACTAACCAATCTATTTAATAGATCGATTAGTTTTTCCTGAACCTCTTTGCCATCTTTTGATAAGTAAAGATCGCCATCGGTTTCGATACGCCCAAAGTAAATATTTTCATATCCCCACTTCCCGTTGCTGAGAAATAATTGTCCTTTGTGCCTAGACTTGTTTGATGCTTTGGATATTTTTATATCTTGGTCATCAAGTCTTAACCACAATTTAGGAAATGATTTATTCTTTGGTGATACCGCTCGTCTGAGCAGAGAATAAACACCATTTATATTATGTAGTTTTTTCTCAGCTTTTTCTTGCTTTGGATTCTGAACTTGATCAACAAGTTTCAATACCCAATGCCATTGTTTGTCAGACAATTCACCTCTCTTTTCAAAGTGCTTGAAAAGACTTTCAGCGAAGCCAGTAGTTTTTCCATAAAACTTATCGTCATCAAGAAATCCTTTTAGCTTGTGAATATTTTCCCTTTTGATTTTTACAATCCATTCTGTCCATAAACCACCGATTACCGCACTCATGATGGATCACCATTTTGATCAAGTTTAGTTAAACACTCAATCCTTATAGTTGGATTCCATCTGAAATCAATAACTGGTCTCATATCGGTTTCATGATAAGTATGAGAATCATCAAATGATTTTTTACCATCTGAATTTGCCATCTCATAAGCTGAATCCCAACAATCAGTTTGAACAGTTATTTTTTTGTATAGTAAATATTCTTTCTCAAAAACATAAGTTTTTAAGTCAGATTTTGATTTATCTACATTTTCGATTGCTACTTCTTTTTCACTCATAATTTTATCTCCTATAAATGAAAGTTAATTTAGTCAGCATTACACTGACACCAATAGCCAATCTTGCGATTGGCTTTCATAGCATCTCAGCTAATCATCAGTTGGTTTTAGTTTGTAGATTTCTGCACCTTCAGGATTTTCCTGAATGCAATCCTCTATGACTTCATTGAGAAATCTTTTTATCTCACTCAACAAAAAAGGCTTAAAGTCTTTTTTATCTTCAGGCATAAAAACATGACCGCCTGTTCTAGCTACATACATAATGTAGTCTAAGGCAGTCTCTAGTTTTTCAATGTCGTCATGGTTTACTGCTACTTCTTTTAATGATTGTTCACCCATATTAATTCTCCTAATTTGAGTTTGGGATAATTCCCATTAATAACACCAAATGATGCTATTAAGGCGAATCTCACAAAAAATGGCTTCACCATTGCTCGTCTAATGCAAAGTTAGAGGGGTAGTAAGGGTATGACATACCCTTACTACCCCCCCTTTTTGCACCAATCCTAACTAGCTAAATCTAAGTCTGCTGTTAGGCAATGGGGAGGTAGATGGATTACTTCCCCAAACTCAGATTCAGTCACACCCCAATCCATACGAGTGGTTGCCCATAGGACTGGAATATCAGGCTCATGTTTTGCTTTTACTGGGTAAAATTCTCCATCAGTAAAAACAATTAGACCCTGTATGTCAGCAACATCATCGGTATAGTTATTCACCAATTCAAAGATCGGAGTTAATTCGGTTCCACCGCTACCCCTCACTTGCAAGTCTAATGACTCACCCGCAGAGATATCGAACTCATCCCAATAATTCCCTTCTTTGTCATGGTGAACTATGGTGCTACACCAACAAACTTTGACCTTCTCAATGTTGCATTGCTCAATCAATCCTTGTACCTGACTGGCGAAACCATCCAAGTAATAACGAGTTGATCCTGAGCAATCAATGGCGATTGCCAAAGTGCCACCCATAACTGAACTGACCCTACTCGGAAGATAGTTTCCTTTCTTGTAAGTAGAATCTTTCCATATATGGTTTCTATGTGGTCGATTCCAAGATGTTTGATCGGGGAAAACGCTGACCAACCAATCCTGAATTTTCTCAAGATAGTTGGCAGTTTCCACTCCAATCTCATTCAATCGTTCACTGAATGAGTTGTCATAACCACTACCGCAAGATCGACTCATGCTGTCAGCCAATCGGACTTTGTTAGCCAATTCTCTTTGAGCATCAATATTTTCTTGCTTGGTTAATGGTTTTCCATCTTGGCTCACTGCATCCCAAACACCACCCGCTTGGCTAGTGTTAGATGGTTTTCCATCATTAGCATTCGCTAAATCATCACCATCTTTTTTATCACCGCCATTGCTTTGATCTTGATCATCAGAATCACCATCGGATGATCCATCGGATGATCCATCGGATGATCCATCGGATTGATCGCCATCGTCAGAAGAATTATCAGCCTGATCATTTTCTTGATCTTTCTGATCTTTTTCCTGAAGCAATATAGCGTATATTTCGTCAGCAGTTTTGCCATCATATTTGCTGTCATACAATGCATCCTTTGGCATCTTCCAATAGGATATTGCACCTGATCTATTTAACTCGCCATTGATTGCATAATCAGTTGCGATATTCCATAACTCAGGATTCCTATCATTTCTTCTGAGATGATGTGCCCAAGTGCAATGCAACGCTTCATGCATTAGAACGAATTCCAATTCTTCATGACTCGATTCATTGACAAAGGATTCACACCAAAAGATATGAGTGCCATCGGTTGCCATTGTAGAACATACATCCTTTGAAACTTCTTTCAGAATCAAAGGAGTAATCATCGAAGCCATACCAAGATGACCCTTTTGGATGATCGAGGTTCTAGCCTTGACGATTTTGTGTTCTGCCACTTTACTGGCAGTTGTTTGCTTATCCATAATTTATCTCCTATATATAAACAAATTTTGCAGACAGAATGCCTACATCAAAACAAATATTGACTGGTCAATACTTGCTTTGATTTAAACCTTCTAAAAATATTTTTATTTTTCAGGGAGCTTAGGAATGTTGGTTTTGGGGAGTCTTGCGACTCCCCACCAAGCTAAAATAATCCTTTAGCAGTGTCAGAAACTTTGACCTTCTTTTCAGCCTGTCTCAGTTTCTTAGCTGTGGATTTCCTAGCTTTGTCATCCTTCTTGAGATTGTCTTGAGATTTTGCACCAATGATGTCTTTTCTCAAGTCAGCTACAGTTGATCTTAGATCATCATCATCACCCAATAGATATTGATCTATTGAATCAAGCATATCTCTAAGCTCGTTATAGCTACTATCCCTTAATGGATTCTTGGTTTTGTTTTTGGGATCAAACTTTTCCAATCCACTTGCCAATCTTTCGATGCTAGAAACAAGTTGTTTTGCAGTATGCTTATCAGCATTCTGCTTAACAGTTTCTTCGCCTTCTTTATGATTGGCAATGATATTAGATTTGGCGACTTCAGATATTGCCACTCTAATATCTTTGTGATTGAACTCGTTTACGATTCCAATTTCATAATCGAAGATATACCTATCTCGCAGATCATCAGGATGAGGGTATTCATATTCTTTGAATAGATCACCCAATCCAACATGATTCTGCTTGGCTTCTTCGATTTTCTTTGAGTAGTCTCGCAATATAATTTCAACCTCATCATCGAAGTTTTTCTTATATCGCTTAACTTCTTTCTCAAACGCTTCCAATTCAGTTGCGGGTAGCAATCGCCATTCGCCTTTTTTTACCTGTCGGTTTCCTGAGACATATGACTTGCCACCACCCAAAACTTTATCGTCAGCATCAATCCAAGGTAAAGTTTTCTTATAGATAACTTGATTCCTGAATTGTTTGCCAACCTGAATTGGGGGTTTAAGATATTCAGGGTCTAATAAATGCTTAGATACTTTTACTAAATCCGAGTTGGCATTTTTAATATCTGCCAATTCATTTCTAGCACTGGTATCAGCCTTTATCCCACTATAAGTTTTTATAGTGACCTGAACTTTCACACAAGATTCTGCTAATGCAGTTTTCTTGTCATTATTTTTCTTACTCATATTTATTCTCCTATAAGTAAAAGTTAATTAACTGATTCATAATCCTTTCGAGTAACTCATCAGGCATGACTACTAATGTCATACGAGGATTACACAATGGCGAATAAGGTATAGGAGAATCAAAAAAGACCCTTATCCCCTGATAAAAATCAGGTAGTGCCATTGTGTATCAATTTTTGATCAGACCACTTAAACCAAGATGTCTTGGTTTTTAATGTGCCAATCAATAAAGACCGAAGTCTCTTTGAATTTTGATTCTTTTGTTGTGAGTGCTTTGACAAACAAAACTGAATACTCTTTAGCATCAAAACGCTCTATATAAGTCAGAGCATTTTCAAATTGCTTTGGAGTTTCAACCGCATTGATCAGAGATGCAACACTTGCATATTGCAGTTCTGTCCTTTCAGGTAGTTTTGCTGTTTTTGGACTCTTGAGAATTTTAGTTGGCGATTCCAATTCATTTTGGAATGCACAAAAAGTTTCAAACTCTCTAGCGACTGTTTCACCCAAGTAAGATTCCAACACTGGCTGTATCAGTGATCGTCTAAGATCACCAGTCAGCATTTCACTTACTTGATGCCAAATTCTTGGTGCGGGAAATCCACCCTCTTTCTTGGCATCAAATTGATGTAAGAATTGAGGTTGGAAAGTTAAGAATGCCAGTATGTCAGCATTAATATTATTCCCATATCCCCACTCTAACCACTCATTCGTATCAGGAACTAATTCCAAAGTTAAACAAGCAGATTGAAAGTGAGTCAAGATTCTTTGAGCACCCGCTCTATCGGTTGAATGATTACCCGCAAGGATAATTTTCCAACCAGTAGGCAAAACATAATCAGTGCCAATTCGACCTTCAAAAGTCAGTTGGCGAATTGTGTTTTGTAGTGCGGGAGTTGCTTGGGCTACTTCATCCAAAAACAAAAGACCTTTACTGTTTTTATCTGTAGGCAGATTATCCAGTAATGCTCTTTTCTGACTGCCAGTTTTATCATCGATATATGGCAACCCTGAAAAGTCGATTGGCTCATACATGGCGACCCTAAAATCAGCGAAACCAAATTCATTTTTCTTTGGCTTCACATTATAGATTGGTCGATCCTTATGATCCCTTAACAGTTTCAGTTTAGATTTGTCAGCAATAGTCTGAGCAATCTCAAAGACTAGAGAAGATTTACCGATAGCGGGACTTCCTTTTATGAAAGGCACACTGCTCGATGCATTCTCTAAGTTATGTAAGATTACTTCGACTAGTTCACTAGCTTTTAATTTACTCATAATTTTCTCCTATGTTATGTAAATTAGATTGGTGCTGATTTCGATTCTTTTGAATCAACCTGTAAACAGGTTCTGCTTTCGCAGTCATCAGTAGGAATTACATTCCTAGATCAGCAAGGGGTCAAATATTGACTGGTCAATATTCAACCCCTTTGGTTATTTATTAAATGCTTTCGTGATGCTTAATGTAAACCAAACATCTCTCGTATGCTTCTTCATATTCATCACAGAAATGATTATCACAATAAGGATCATCTTCAGAATATCCTGTGGGTTCATATTCATCCCTAAAGTCATCTGAGTAAACCCAAGTTGTATAAACATCCTCATCACCATTCCAACACACATATAAATAGCTATGCTTCTTTAGTAGTGCATTGATTTTTCTTCTGAAGCTATACTCAGTCGCAACCTGTTCAATTTCTTTTTTGAACTCTTTACGACAAGCAACAAGATCATTTATTGATTTTTCGTAATCAGCGATTATTTGTTTCAACCTTTTTCTTTCTTTGGTGATTGCTTTATTCACCTCATCAAGCCTAGACTTAGAAGTTTTATTTTGTGCTGTTAGAAATTCTTTATAGTTATCGTGAACTATCAATTCCCATGTAGGCACATTGAATTTTTTATTTATTATTTTCATTTGATTCTCCATATGAAAGTTATTATCAAGACCCAACCTTTCGATTGGGTTTCGCCTGAGTTTCACAGGCTCATCAGTTGATTTAAAAGTCAGCTATTGCATTCAGATCAGTGCCACTAACGAACTCGCTAGATTCAAAAACTTTCTTAGCAAATTCAGGATCAAAACTATCGTCAGATAGTTTCAACACTTTCTCTTTTGAACCTTCAACAGCATTCGGTAGTTTTAAATGATCAAGGAATGCTTGTGGCAATGGATTCATTTGCCTAACCAAGACTTGCTCATGATTTCTCTGAGCAATCCTAAAGTCATAACCTAGTGCATCAAGAATGCCATTGATTCTTTCTCTAGTGGTTGGTGTATGCCATCCACATAGATCAATCTTCACAGATTTTGACTGGTCATATGATCTAGCGATTTCAGCTATGCAGTTGTCATGCAAATAAAATCTAGAGATTAAATCTAAGGACACTACCTCAGTATTGGACTTCTTGTATTGATCGAAATTCACAAATGCTTCTGAACTTTCTTTAGTAATTTTTCTCATAATTTTTCTCCTATTATGAATTGGGTTAATTCCCATTAATCACACTCGTTATGAATATGATTAAGGCGAACTAAACTGTATTGCGAGAGCGAGGGGAGAAACCCCACTCTCGCCAGTTATAAATAAATTCTTTGGACTATTCATATAGACCACGCTGATGCTCATTACGATTTTCATCTTGGCTTACATCTATGAAGTATTTGATCAACCATTCCTAACTTAATCAGATTGATATCTTGCATAAATGAACCCCCTTTAGAGACTCACACTTTAGGATTCCCATCCCTTGCTGTTGGCATTTGTTTCAGCCCTAGATTTAAATTGATAGTAGCGACAAATCTACAAACTCGCTTTCTCCTCTCTGCCATGTGGTTATCAGCCTGAATCGAACCACACTCCAAATTGGTCTAACATTTCTATCTGCTAGAGGACTTTCACTTCGTTGGTGTTTCAACCTTTAGGACTCGTCCTTATCATCCTTCTGATCAGACGTTAGGTGTCTAGGAATTGACTTAAACCTAACCGATATCAAGTAAGTAAATTATATCAAATGGGTATATTCATACAAGCATTAATATATCTAATTGATATCACTTATCCATAGATCAGAAAGTAAATAATGACTGGTCAATATTAGGACTGCACAGAGGTATCATTTTGTAATCTTGATCGGGGGGTGATGAGCATCATATAATCAGTCTATGACTGATCGACCTAAACTGAAATCAATCCCTACTCTAACCAGTAAGCAAGAACTATTCTGTCAAGAATACGTCAAAGGCAACTCAGCTTCAGATGCATACAGGAAGATATACAACGTCAAGCAAGGAACAAAAGATAGTAGTGTCCACAGATCAGCACATGAACTGTTAAACAACCCCAAGATATCCTCAAGGGTGCAATCACTAACAGCTAAGAAAGAAGCCAATTTACAAACTACAGCACACTCTCTCTCTCGCTACATTGTGGAGCGACTGGTAGAAGAAACCAAAGGCGATAACCCTAGTAGCAGACTCAAAGCACTCGAACTCTTAGGCAAGCACAGAGAGATCGATATATTTAATCCTGAGAGCAAAGTAAATGTCACAGTCAACCACAATAAGACCACTGCTGAACTAGAGTCAGAGATCAGAGACAAACTAAAGCTAGTCATAGGCAATGATGACTAACTAGAATCCCATCCGCATATCTGCGCACCAAAGACCTACCCCAAAGACTAACTAATATCCCATATACACCCCTACCCTACACCCCCCCCTAGAGCTATTGATTGTAGCAGAACACCACCGAACAGTAATTCACTCACTAGATTCCCAATTTTTATGACCCCCCCCTTCTTCTTTTCTTTGATCTACCATTCTGGTATCATTTACCTTTATTTATCAGGAATTAGCTCAAGGAATCCTAGTGTGGAAAAAAATTTAACAAAAAAACAGGCGGATTTACTGGAGTTTGTGGAGGATTACTGGCTTGAACGCTACTGTGCGCCTACATACAAGGAAATTGCGGAGAATTTGGGTGTAAAAAGCGTGGGATGGGTGCATTCCTTAGTGGATGAGCTTGTTTCTAAGGGCATTTTACTAAAAAAGGGGCATCGAACCATCCGCCCCGCTCATCTGACGCAGAAACTCCTTGACAAGAAACTGTGAAGAGGTGTTAAATACTATAATCCAGTGGATATACCGTCTCTAGTAAGTTACCAACTGGTTAAATACTAGATAGTTAAGAGGTTGGTATAGATATAGCTGGTAATATACTAGGTGGTATTAGTGATTTGGAAAGTGGTATGGAGAATATTGTTTGCCCTGCTGTTTTACATTGGGTTTGAGTTCAGGTGAAAGGAAGGAACCCCAATAGTGAAGAAAAGCAGTGGATGGATTTCATCTGTCAACACGGATGTATCGTCTGCCGAAATGAAATGAGTGTATTCACTCCTTGTGAGCCGCACCATATCGAAGGCAGGACGAAGGCGGGGGCGCATTTCTTGACAATACCACTATGCTGGGGACATCATCGCTCTGGCTACAATACCACTGAATGTGTTTCCCGCCACCCTTACAAAGCTGAGTTTCAAAAACGCTATGGTAAGGAAATGGACTTATTAGAACAAATGCGGGAGCTTCATGAGTGAAGGAATTAAATCGTTAGCAACCACTGCGGGCTATTTTGCGCCGGGTGCTGGAATCTTAGATGCAATGGGTATGTACCCTGCGGAGGGAAGTGTCAGCATGATGGAGAATTTAAAAGCAGGCGAGTTCGGTCAAGCAGGAATGCAAGGATTGGGTGCTTTAGGGGATGCATTGCTGTTGACTGGTGTGGGTGCGCCTTTGGGTTTAGGACTGAAAACGGTATCGAAAGCAGGCAAACTAGGTCGAGCACAGAAAGGAATGATCTTTCGAGGAAGAAAACATCGTGACAATATTACAAAAAACCCAATTTTTGAGTCGGATCAAATGGTGAAGGTTATGGGTAAGGAACTTCCTTTTAACTCAAAGCTGATGCATTTGCTGACTCCCAAGAAAGCAGGAGACAAACAAAACATTGAAGCCACATCGGATGTGTTGACTCAAATGTTTAAAAGAGACAGAAGTATTGCTGGTGCACCAAGTGCATCGGGTTCTGGCTCTAAGTATTTTACGCTAAAGAAAGATGTGGGACTTGGTATGGATAATCCAGCAAGGGTCACTGTCAGGGTTTCTGATCATCCACCGAGACTAAAGGGTTTGGGTAAAGAGCGATCAGGTGGTCGCGGAGACAAACGATTTAGAGAAGCGGATGTAAGAATTAATATTTCTCCAGACACGCCATCATCGATGAATGTAGAAGAAGCAATGGGTGCGATTAAAAATATGTATATCAAACCCGGCAAGATTGAAGAGATTGTTAGATCGGGTCGTAAGGTAACAGGCGAAGATTTATTGGTAGCCAGCATTAAAGATGGCAAAGTGGTATCTAAGAAAGCTCCATATCAATACAAAGAAGGTGGTATGACACCATTTGGAATGGATGTTTCTCAGTTGTAATGCAGATTAATTCACAAACGATACAGAACATCAGCAATCTTTCTTACGATGAGAAGCTGGAGTTGCTTAAACAACTCGAAGAATTACAAAAAGCCAAGTTTAGAGAAGATTGTCAGGGTGACTTTATTACTTTTGTAAAGTCGGTTTGGCCCGCATTTATAGAAGGGGATCACCACAAGATCATGGCTGAAGAGTTTGGTCGTGTTGTCAATGGCGATTTAAAGCGTTTGATTATCAATATGCCTCCTAGACATACCAAGAGTGAGTTTGCGTCTTATCTATTGCCTGCGTGGTTTCTAGGACATAAGCCAGAAGGAAAGGTGATTCAGACTGCACACACCGCAGAACTCTCAGTGGGTTTCGGTAGAAAGGTGCGTAACTTGGTCGGTTCAAAGGATTACCAAAAGATATTTGATACTGTAAACCTGCAAGCGGATAGTAAAGCTGCGGGTCGATGGAATACCAACAAAGGCGGTGAGTATTTTGCGATTGGTGTTGGCGGTGCTGTAACTGGTAAAGGTGCGGATTTATTAATCATTGATGATCCACACTCAGAGCAGGAAGGCGCAAGTGCCGATCCCAAAGTATTTGATAAGACTTTTGAGTGGTACACCTCAGGTCCTCGTCAGCGTTTACAACCGGGTGGTGCGATTGTGGTGGTAATGACCCGATGGCACAAACGAGATTTGACTGGAAACCTATTGAAAACCAGTATGAAACGTGGCGGAGAAGAATGGAGAGTCATTGAGTTTCCTGCAATCCTGCCTTCAGGCAAGTCACTTTGGCCCGGCTTTTGGAAGATAGAAGAACTTGAAGCCCTTAAAAAAGAGCTTCCTGTTTCAAAATGGTCTGCACAATATCAGCAAGACCCAACCAGTGAAGAAGGTGCATTGGTTAAAAGAGAGTGGTGGAATCGATGGGAAGAAGATCGACCACCGCATTGTGAGTTTTTAATTCAGTCTTGGGACACCGCATTTCTTAAAACAGAGCGTGCCGACTATTCGGCTTGCACGACATGGGGAGTCTTTTACACAGACGATGAAGATGGGAGAATGGCTCCCAATTTGATTTTGCTCGATGCGTTTAAAGAACGATTGGAGTTTCCAGAACTGAAGAAAGTGGCTTATAAGACATGGCAGAAGTATGAACCCGATGCGTTCATTGTCGAGTCGAAAGCCGCAGGAACACCCTTAATCTTTGAATTGAGATCAATGGGGATTCCTGTATCAGAATTTAGCCCATCGAGAGGGAACGATAAAATAGCAAGAGTGAATGCGGTTGCAGATTTGTTTGCAACTGGAATAGTCTGGGCACCGGAAACCCGATGGGCAGATGAAGTCATTGAAGAGTTTGCGGCTTTTCCGAATGCAGAGCATGACGATTTAGTGGACTCCAGCACTCAGGCTTTGTTAAGATTTAGACAAGGTGGTTTTGTCAGTCTTTACTCCGATGAAGAAGATGAACCCTTTTACGCAAGTAAAGCAGAGTATTATTAATTATGGCAATTGAAAAAATAACACCAGCAACACCAATAGAAGGTGAGTTAGAAGCAAGCGTTGAGATAGATATTATTGAGCCTAATGGTGCAGAGATGACCGAAGATGGCGGAATGATTATTGATTTTAATCCAGATGCTTTTGATCCAAGCGATGACTTTTTTGCAAATTTAGCAGAAGAGATATCTGAAGATGATTTGCAAATCTTAGCGACTGAGCTTGTTGGTCAGTATCAAGGTGATCGAGATTCTAGGAACGATTGGGAAGAAACTTATATAAAAGGATTAGACCAGTTAGGACTAAAGATTGAAGATCGAACTCTACCTTGGCCCGGAGCGTGCGGTGTGTTTCACCCAATGCTTACAGAGGCTGTGGTTCGATTTCAAAGTCAGGCAGTCGGTGAGATATTTCCAGCTTCAGGACCAGTAAATACTAAAATATTTGGCAAGGTTACTCCTGAAAAAGAACAACAATCAAAAAGAGTTCAGGAATATATGAACTACTTATTGACTGATAGAATGACTGAATACCGAACTGAGACTGAAAAACTTTTGTTTTCATTGCCATTAGCGGGTTCAGCATTTAGAAAAGTTTATTACGATCCAAACATGGATAGACCATGTGCGATTTTTGTTCCTGCTGAAGATTTTATTGTGTCTTATGGTGCAACCGATCTTCAAATGGCAGAACGATCTACACACATTATGAAAAAAAATGCGAATGATGTGCGTAAACTACAGGTATCAGGTTTTTATAGAGACATTGATTTGCCTGATCCATCGCCCGATCCAGATGATATTCGTAAAAAATACGATGAATTAACAGGCGATAGCTCAACTTATGACTTTGATAATCGTTATACGCTGTTAGAAATGATGGTGAACTTAGACTTACAAGGCTTTGAAGATACTGATGATGAAGGAAACGAGACAGGGATTGCATTGCCTTATGTGGTTACCATTGATGTTTCAAGCAATAGCATCTTATCAATTCGTAGGAATTGGTACGAGAAAGACAACAATCGAATGATGCGACAACACTTTGCACATTATCAATATTTACCGGGTCTTGGATTTTATGGATTTGGTTTAGTGCATTTAATTGGTGGATTGGCAAAATCTGCTACTTCTTTATTAAGACAATTAGTAGATGCAGGAACACTATCGAACTTGCCGGGTGGTCTAAAGTCCAGAGGGCTTAGAATTAAAGGAGATGATACTCCGATTATGCCGGGTGAGTTTAGAGATGTAGATATTCCCGGTGGTGCAATTAGGGACAACATTACATTTCTTCCTTACAAAGAACCATCAGCAACTCTTTATCAGTTGCTAGGAAACATTGTCGAAGAAGGAAGAAGGTTTACCAGTGCATCAGACTTAAATGTTAGTGACATGAACTCAGAAGCTCCAGTTGGAACAACGCTGGCGATTCTTG